>CEUL01000986.1_pt1 | contig 33951 bp, 32 predicted proteins | sample 427021 | NCBI WGS metagenome assembly CEUL01 (sample SAMEA2622800, study PRJEB7988) | marine metagenome | isolation source: saline water (ENVO:00002010), including | reverse complement strand
ATAGCAATCCATCAGCAAATTTATTTTTAAAACAAGGAGACTATCCAAGAAAAGTATCAAAAGTTAGAATAAAATCAGGTGCAGTGATAAATCCAGGTGCAATAATCATTGCAGGGGTTACGATAGGAGAAAATTCAATCATTTCACCGAGAAGTGTTGTAACACAAGATATACCAGATTATTGTATTGCAGTAGGAAATCCTGCAAGAGTAGTGAAGAAGATAGATCATTAGTTGATGAATTTGAATTTACTGGGAATAGATTTTGAAGAGTGGTATCACCCTCAATTGGTAAAACCATTTGTAAATCATATGAAACATGAACCAAAAATAATCGAAGGAATTGAAAAAATTATAGAATTATTACAAAAAAATGAAACAACTGCAACTTTTTTTATGGTAGGAGAATTACTTCAACATAAACCAGATATTTTAGATTTAATATTTGAAAATGGACATGAAATTGCATTTCATACTATGACACATTCTAATCTAAATGAACTCACTAAAGAGAAATTTCTAGAAGAATTAGATTTATTTACAAAATTGACAGATGGTAAATCAAAAGGGTTTAGAGCACCAACATTTTCTTTGAATAAGAATACAACATGGCTTATTGATGCGTTGATAGAAAAAAAATATGTGTATGATAGTAGTATCGTTCCGGTGAAAACCCAATTATATGGATTTTCTAATTGTGAATCAAAACCATTCAGAATTTCAAAAGAATCACTTACACAAAATGATCCTAATGGAAAATTATTCGAATTTCCATTAATGATTGGAAAATTTTTTGGTAAAACTATGCCTGTTTCAGGAGGATTTTATCTTAGATTTTTACCATTAAAAACTTCATTTTCAGGAATTAATAATTATGAAAAACAAAATATTCCTGCAACAATTTATGTTCATTCTTGGGAATTAATGCCTGAATATATGCCAAAAATTCAACTCCCAATAAAAGAGAAATTTATCACATTTCATAATATTGAAAAAACTTATTCTAGATTAGACAGTATTCTAAATAAGTTTGAATTCACATCATTTGAAAATTATTTAAAAAATAATAATTTATGTTAAAAAGAATTAATTGTTTTCTTAATTCCTTCCTCTAATGAAATCTTTGGATGCCAACCTAAAGATTTGAGTTTTGAATTATCTACAATAAAATTTCCAACATCTACTTTTTTTGTATAAGCTGGAGATGAAATAAAATTAATTTTGCAATCAGTAGTTTTTCTTAGTGATTTGGCTAGATCATAAAACCATGTTTTCTTTCCTGAAGATATCCAATATAGATTTCCAGATTTACCTTTTTCCAAAATAGAATTGATTCCTGAAACAACATCAGATACATAAATTAAATCACGAAAGAATTTACCCTTTTCATAAATTGTAATTTCTTTATCTTTGAATGCAGAATGAATGATAAAATTAACCGCATTTTTTTGTGGAATTATTTGTTCTCTAGGACCATAAGAGTTTGTTATACGAAAAATACATGTATCAATACCATATACCTGATGAAATATTTTGCAGTAATATTCAGATAAAAGTCGATTAGCACCATAGATGGTAGTTGGGTTGCAAATTGAGTTTTCATTTACAGGTAATTTTTTAGGTTTTCCTACAACAATGAAAGTACTACCAAGAATAAATTTACATTTTTTATTGAGATCTCGAATTTTTTCAAGAATGAATAAAGTTGACTTTGCGTTAATATCAATATCAGATAATGGTTTTTCAAATGAAGCAGAGTGAGAAGTGTTTCCAGCCAGATGTATTATGACATCAGGTTTTGTTTTTTCAATAAATTTACCTAATTTTAAAAAATTGGTTATATCTAATTTTTCAATATTAATTTTCTTAGAAATATGCAAAATGTTATTTTTTTTAGACAATCCTTTTGTAACTAGGATGATTTTGTGGTTTTGTTTTACAAGAAAATCGGCTAAATGACTACCAATAAAGCCTAACCCACCAGTTATGACTATTTTCATTGATAAATGGAAGCGTGTGATATTTAAAAATCAATAGTAGAAAAGAGATGAAAAATATTTTTACTAACAAATAATCTTGAAGATATGAGTAAAATTCTCAATAGATTTAAAATATTTTTAAATTCACGTAAAATTTTTAAAAATTGGTATCTTTATCTCTTAATTTATCTGAATATCACTAAATCTAAACATAAAATTTTTGAGACAAATTTTGGGATGAAAATGAAAATACGTGTTAAATCAACTGATTTAATGCAGTTAACAACAATTTGGGTTGTAAAAGAATACGATTATCCAAATTTTGAGATTAAAGAAAATGATATAATAATAGATATCGGAGGCCATATTGGATTATTTGCACTTTATTGTAATCAGCTAACAAAAACAGGAAAAATTTTTTCTTTTGAACCAATAAAAGAAAATTATGATATATTTTTAGAAAATATAAAAATTAATACTCTCGAAAATATAATACCACATAATTTAGCAGTAACTAAAACAGAAGGAAATATTCCTATCTATCTAAATAATGATGAATCAGGTCATAGTATTTTTGAAAAAAATACAAAAGTTGTAAATGTTGAATCAACTTCTTTGAAAAAAATTTTTGATGTAAATGATATTAAGAGATGTGATTTACTTAAACTAGATTGTGAAGGATCGGAATATGAAATCATTGAGTCACTTCCAGAGGAATATTTTAAAAAAATTGATAAAATCATAATCGAATATCATTTTGCAGAAAAGTATCCAATTTTATTCAAGAATCTCATTAAGAAATTAGAATCAGTTTCATTTACAGCTAAGATAGATAGAACAGATGAGAACATGGGATTAATTTTTGCAGAGAAAATTGATTAAAATTCTTCATAAATTCGTGATAATTGCTTCCCAATTAATGACCAAGAATGTTGTTCGCCAAATTTTCTTGCATTATGTTCTAAAATATTCCTATTTTCCAAGATATCACTGACTAATTTAGTTATTTCATCAGGATTTGTTGTAGAGAAAATTTTACCTGCTTTGGATGCGTTAATAATTTCCACATGGGGTTCAATATCAAACAACAATAGTGGTTTACCACATGCCATGGCTTCAATCGGAGGTACAGGACACACTTCAAATGTACTTGCAGAGATGTAAATATCACATGAAGAATAATAAAATTTCAAATCATCGTGTTCTTTTTTTCCTAATAGTTCAATATTTTCTTCAAGATTTTTTTGTTGGATCATATTTTTTAGAGCATCAAAATTTTTACCTTCACCAATGATTTGTAGGTGAATATTAGGATATTTTTTCAGTAAACTAGGAATAGAATTTATTAAAATTTCTACTTTTTTATATTTTCTTAAACCACTAACAAAAAGTAACTGAGGAGTTCCTTTCTTGTACGGAGTGTCTAATTTTGTATTAAAAATTTTAGTATCAACTCCATTATAAACAACTTCTGCAGAAATATTTTTTTTTAACATTTTTTGCATTTGATTTATTCCAGAATTAGAAACTGAAATAATTTTAGAAATCTTATTTCGATATCTCCACATTGACAGTTTAAAATTAAGTTCTTGTACACGAGAAGAAGCTCCATGATAATGAAATATTATTGGTTTATTGGGTTTTTTTGAAAGTAAGTAATACAACACACGTGCTTGGTGTGGATGTATAATATCAAAATCAAGAGATGATACACCATTTGTTAGTAATTTTTTTTTATCGAGTTTGACAGTATCTATTCCAAAAGGAGGTTGAGAATCAAAAGAAAATGCTCCAATCGCAGTTCTGTAGCCTAATTCATTAAGTTCTTTACAAAGATAATTGATTACAGATGTATGACCATAAGTAGCAGGATACTTTGCAACTATCATTAAAATTGATTTTGATTTTTCCATTGATAACTTAATTTTAGATTTGACATTTATTAATAGAATTATCAAGTAATGAGTAATTATTCAGTATTCAAGTTCAGAGAATTTCTTAATCATACTTTTATGCACCAGAAATCCCAGCTTTTTATTATGAAACAGGAAACAATTGTGAATGAATCAAGATTTACTAAAAAAACAGTTGTCTTATTTTTGTTAACAATAGGAGTGACTGCATTTACGATTAGGTTTTTTTTAATTCCATCTACTCCATTGTCAGGGGATTCTACTAATTACTTTGTTTATGCTGCACACACAGCACTTCATGGAAGATTTTCAGATATCTATTATTTAACAAATAATGGATGGCCGTTATTATTATCATTAATTTTTGGATTAACTAGCTTAGATAATCCAACATTTTTGATGAGTATACAGAAAATTTCTTCAATGTTTTTTTCAGTAATTACTATTATTCCACTTTATTTTTTATGTAGAAACTTTTTTGGTAAAAGCAGCTCCATTTTTGGCACTGCATTGTTTGTTTTTGAACCACATATAATCACAAATTCAACACTTGGCATTACTGAACCACTTTTTTTATTTTTAGGTATTTCATCCCTAGCACTATTTTTTAATAATAATATCAAATTTACTTATATTTCATTTGCAATGGTTGGATTATTTACATTAATTAGATTTGAAGGATTGTTATTTTTTTTAGTTTTGTCTATAATCTTTCTAATTAAAAATAGACAAAGACCAAAAAATCTTATTCAATATCCATTGATATTATTATTATTTGTATTAATTTTATTACCGATAGCAATTTTAAATATTGAGACACATGATAGAGATAGTTTTCTAGATGAATTATTTGCAGTGAGTGGATATTCATATACACATTTTGTTCAAGGTGAACCTGAGATAGGAGATCCAATTTATGGAGATTCAAATGGATTTAATATGCAAAAATTTCTTACGTTGGCAAGTACAAGCATAATTAAATTTACAGGACTACTATTAATTCCAATTTCAATAATTTTTGCAATTGTAGGGTTTGCATTAATAATTAAAAATAGGAAAAATATCAAATTAGATCATAAAAAGATCACAATAATAGCTATTTCGGTAGTCATGTTACTTCCTGCAGCGTATACATATGGCAGAGGATCTGAAGATGTTAGATTTCTATTTATGTTATATCCAATAATTATTTTAATTTCAACTTTTACTATTGAGAAATTAAAAAATGAGAGAAAAAATATGATTTTAATTATAATAATTGCAATAATGGTTTCTGGATCTATAATTTACCTAGAAACAAAAAATGTAGATTTGGAATACGAAAATGATGTTTTTACTATAACAAAAGTACTTGCTTCAAAAACTAATTTAATTAATGGAGATTCAGCAGATATAAGATATAGAACTTCGGTAGGAATAATTCAAAGTTGGCCAGATTTACCTCCACCAACAGTAGGTGAGTCACACATTAAACGAAGTATAAACATCATACCCATGACAGATGAAAAAACAATAATTGAGTTTATAGAAAAACATAAACAAAAAGGCTTGTCACACATTGCAGTTGATGGCAATGAAGAACAACCAGAGTTTTTAAAAGAGATTTTTTATAATGAAAGAGATTATCCATATCTTAACAAAGTATATGACTCTAATGAATTTGGGATAAAATATCATGTCAAGTTTTTTGAGATTGACTTTGGGAGATTAAATGAGATCTAAAATAGTTGTAATAATTACGTTAGTTGTAATAACAGTAATTTTTTCAAGCATTATGATAGAAAATCCACGTCTTGTTGATAGAGGATTATACAGATTAGGATTTCAAGAACAGGTATGCGTGGCAGAAACATATGATTCAGATTTTAAAAATATTACAAATATTGCAATTGCAGGAGATTTTGGTATTAATGAAAATTCTGTCAAGACTTTGGAGAATATGAAATCATATGAACCTGAGATAATTATTATGCCTGGAGATTTAGGTCAGGCAAGTGCAGAAGAATGGTCCAATATGTCTAACTTCATGGATGGACAGAAAATGTACGTAACATTTGGTGATGCAGATTTTCCAGATAGAGGTGAGTTTGAGAGATATTATGGAATGGAAGAAGGATATTTTTCATTTAATTATAACAATATTCACTTTCTAGGAATAAGCACTAATGACAAAGAAGATGAGTTTGGGATTATCAGTAATGATAAAAAACAAATGGATTTCATTTTAACTGATTTAATTAATTCAAATGAGAATGAGGAAGTTGATTTCACAATTGTGTTTATGCATTTACCTATGTACAGCAGTAGAACAGCAGGTTCGTATATGGATCTAAGAAATGAACTACAGCCTATTTTTGATTCATACGGAGTAAATTTAGTAATTAATGGACATACTCATGCTTACGAAAGAACACAATCATTGACATTTAATGAAATAATTACCAATGAGAATGATTGCTACTACGATAACACTGAAGGACAGATATATCTTACTGTGGGTACAGGGGGTCACAGTCATGCATTTTTAACTAAAAAACAACCATGGTCTATTGTACAAAATCACAACGATTATGGATTCTTGAATCTAAATCTATTAGAAAATGAAGGCATAATTATAGGAGAATTTGTCACGAACAGTGGAAAAATTTTTGACAGATTTATGATTAAAATAAACGATAGTTAACTAAAATACAAATAGTATGCATTATTTAAAAAAATATGAATACAAATATTTTATTTTTAGTAATTGATGGATTACGTTCTGACAAATGTTTTGGACCAAATAAAACATCACTGACACCAAATCTTGATTCTATTATAGAGAAAGGAATTATATTTCCAAATTCAATTTGTCCTGGATTTTCTACAATACCTTCAATGTCAAGTATTTTCACATCAATGTTTCCACATGAGTGTTTAATAAAAGATAATGAAACATATGATATTAATCCAAATATAGAAAATTATGTATCATTTCTTAAAAATTTAGGTTATGATACATTTGGATATATGCCAGAATCACTAAATGTATCTAGAATTCCACAATTATTTGGTGAAAATGTTAGAACAATTCCAACAGCTATGACAATTTCTAAAGGTTTAGACAAATTAATTATAGAATATTTTAATAAAATCAAATTAAAAAACAAATGGTTTTTTTATGTACATATCTATGATTTGTATGTTGAATTTGTATTAAATTCTAAAGAAAGTAATCAAGATTTTTTGAATGATAAGAGATTAGGAGAAAATAGATATGAACGAATTTTATCAAATTTAGATTCGTTTATTGGAAAATTATTTGATGAAGTGGAATTGAATAATACAATTGTAGCAATATTTTCAGATCATGGGAATGATAGAGGTGCATATACATCAAAAATTGAGAAATTTGTTTTAGGATTAAGACAGCCAGATGATTTCATTTTAGAACGGAAAGAGAAAATTAACAAATTAACTCCTAATTTTTTAAAACCAATCAAAAAAAAAATTGGGAGAAAATATCTAACCGGTGTATTAAAGAATCAAAAAAAAGATAAAATTAAAGAAATTAATGCAGAGGAATTATCAACACATCAAAGAAGATTGGTTAAAAATGCAATTTCAGGAGAGACGAATCTTTATGATGATAGATACAAAGTTCCACTCATTCTGACAGGTTCAGGGTTTTCAGAACATAAAATAATTGAATATCAAATAAGTACAATTGATATTTTTCCAACTATATTTGAAAACATCGGATACCCAGAATACAATATCGATTCAAGAGGACGAAATTTGATTCCACTAATCAAGAATAATGAAAAAATTGATGATTTTGTGTTCATAGATAGTATTGGAAATTCACCAAAGTCAAAGCTATCTGATTTAATTGGGATTCGAACAAATAATTACAAATATTTCAGAAAAAGAAACAATAGGGAAGAGGAGATCCACTTGTATGATCTTCAAAAAGATCCTCTCGAAGAAGAGAATGTTTATGAAAATAATTCTGAATTAGTTGAACAATTTGAAGAAGTGTTACAAAGATTAAAAAAAAATGGAGATTTTAATATCAAATCATTAGATTTAAAGACAGATAAAGAATCAAAAGAGACTGAAAAAATTTTATCGGATTTAGGATATATTTAGTAGAAATAAGGTTATAGCATAGATCCTAAAAAAAGAAAATATGGAATATGAATTTATTAAAAGAGATTTATTTTCAAACCCAATTCGATACGAAAGATCAGTATTCTTTGGAAAAGAATTCCTTAATTCTTATTTTGATTCAAGAAATGATATTTTATCAAAAAATACTAGCAATACATATGATATTAAAAAATTAATAGAATATACAAAAAGTATAGATTTAGAGAAACAAAAAACTAGAGAATTCAATACTAATGAGTTATTAAAAGAGATTTATTTTGACGAAAAATTTCAATTTGAAGAAATCATATTAAAATTGATTAAAAAATTTGAGGTTTCAAGAAAAATCTATACTAAATATGATTCAAAATTTTCTAATAAAGAAGATAAATATGATTTAATCAATAATTATATCATCTTATCTGCAGTATGTTTGAAATACTTTCATGAAACTACACGATTAGTTTTTCTTAATACATCATTAAAATTGAATGATATGTTATGTTCAATTTTTGTAGAGCTTAATACTACAGATAAGACAATTCTTTATGGATTATTATCAGATGAAATTCAAATAATAGAACAATTAGCGTCTTCAAAAGGGATATAATAAATGAAAGTAGGCATAATTTTAACACCAGACAATCGTTCCAAAGCTTATCTTCAAAAAATTATTAGAAATAAGTTCGATATTGATGAAATAATACTTTTAGATGATGGAAGAAAAATCACATGTACTAATGAAGAAGAAGAATGTGCAAAAATATTTGAATTTAATTTATCAAAATCAGTAAAAGAAATTTTAAATGATCATGAATTAAAATATAAACAATTTTCATTTGTAGACATCAATAACGCAGAATTAATAGAATATCTTAAAACACTTTGTCTAGATTTTTGTATTTTTTCAGGTGGGGGAATACTAAAAAAAGAGATTTTAAGATTATCTACAAAATTTGTACATTTTCATCCTGGAATTGTGCCAAATTATAGAGGAAGCACATGTTTCTATTACAGTATTCTGAATGATGATGAATGTGGAGTGACCGCATTTATTATGAAGGAAGGTTTGGATGTGGGAGATGTAATTTGTAAAAAGAGTTTTAAAAAACCAAATCATATTTACGTAGATACCGTATACGACCCGCACATAAGATCGGAGACATTAGTAGAGGTTCTTAAGAAAAATTTGTTAAGTAATGATTTTGAGAAACAAAAATCAGAAGGCGAGACATACTATATTATCCACCCAATATTGAAGCATATTGCGATTTTATCCTGTGAGTGAAACTAACGAGTTATCCAATCAAGTAATTGTTTTTTTAGTATTTTTTCTTGTTCAATCTCTTGACCATAGATATTTTTTGTTTCGTTTGGATCATTTTTTAAATTAAATAATTCCCATTTTTTTTCTGATTTATAATAAATTAATTTCATATGATCTGATTTTATACAAAAAACATTTGATTTTTCTGGAGAAGGAAAAGGCCCATGTAATGCACCAGTTTCTGAAAATGTTGGATGAGAAGATGGAAGAGGAGAACCACGAAGAAGGTATGTTGAGTGATCAATCCCAGGGGATTTATTACTAGATTGCAAATTCAGAATTTTTAAAATAGTAGAGAAGAGATCGATATTTGCCAAATTTCCAGCATATGTTTGATTATTTTTTATTCCAAACCCAACAAATAAACAAAAAGTTCGAATGGTTTCTTCAAATGTAAAAGAACCATAATTTCGTTCTCCAAATCTCTCTCCAATACCAGTTCCATGATCTGTAAAAAATATAATCAGTGTATTATCAAGCTGATTTGCTTCAAGAACTGTTTGGAATATTTTATTAGCATATATGCCAGTATGATGAAATGCTTTATCATAGATTTCCATATTTTTATTTTTTTGATCATAAAAATTTTTATCATCCCAATCAAATTTTTTTAGAACTTTGGATACGGTTTCGGTGTGAATCATTGCGGATTGTAAAAAACAAAAAAATGGTTGATTTTTTTGGAATAATTTTTTAAGTAAATCAGTATGTTTTTTTATTTGATCATCTTCAAATTCATTATCAACAATTTTTTCATCAAATCCTCTATCACTCAATACCTTTTCATGAATTAATGATTTTACTGTGTAATAGTTAGCGTTATGTAAAATTTCAGGTAAAAAATCCACATCATCCTTTAGATCTTTTACACGATAATAACCATCGACACCATTTTCTTTTCCATATAATCCAGTTAAGATTACATTTAGAGCACCAAATGTGTAAGGAAATGCGGTAGAGACATTATTCATAAGTGTTCCAGATTTTATAAGATTAGAGAATTCTTTTGATGTATGAATTCGATCCCATCTGGAACCATCTAATAAAACAAAAATAAGATTAGGTTTCATTTAATAAAATGAATTCATGTATGGTTTTAAATTTTTAATATGTATTATGAAAACTTTGAATTGAAAAAATTTGAAAGTGTTTTAGTTTTGTCTAATTGTTTGTATAATTCAAGATCTGATATAGAATCTAGTTCTAACCATCCACCATGTACCTCGACAGAATGTATTTTTTTACCATTTTTAATTAATGAATTGAGAAAATCAGTCATGTATGACTTCTCAAAGGAAATTTCTGGGTTTAATGGATTTTTGCCATTTTTAGATATTTCTTTTGCATTTTGATAAAAACTCCTTATGAATTCTAGATCATTGCCTTGAAATTTCATTAGTCCAATATATTGCCCACAAATTTTTTCGTATGAAGAAACTTTTTGTCCCAATTCCAAGATTAATCCGTTAGGATCTAGAATTAAACTCTCTGCGTCATCTAAAGGATTTTTAAATCTCTGTTCCCATAGTTGTTTCCAATTTTTATCAACAATTACAGATAAATCAAAATTAGATGAGATTAATGATTCTAAAATTTTTTTTTCAAATATTATATCACCATACGAAATGATTACAGAATCATCCAGTTCATCATGTGCACAAAATAATGTTTCAATCATATTAGTTGTTTCATAATTTGGATTATCATAATATTTTATCCCATCAAAATTTATCATTTCAGATAAGTAACCACGTACAATTATAATTTCATTAATTCCACATTTACGAAATATATCTATTTGATGTTCTATGATACTTTTTCCAAATAATTCAACTAAACATTTTGGTTTAGATTTTGTTATTGGATATAACCTACTTCCAATTCCGGCAGCAAGAATTATCGCTTTCATTTTTTCCAGAATAATTTATTGAAAGTGTTTTTAATTAAATTTTTTTCTGATTCAAGGTCAATATTTCTTTCAGGATGCCACATTACACCCAATATTGGAAGATTAGTATGAATTATTCCTTCAATAGTTTGATCACTATCAGAAATAGCAAACGGATGTAAATCCTTACCTAACATATCATTTTTGATAATATTATCATGAAAGGAGTTAACATTTCTTTCACTAAGATCTAATAGTTCAGATACTATTCCTGAAAAATTTATGTTGTGATTTTTTCTGACATGATTTTTATTTGTTGTAGCCAAATGTGTGCCATCAAAATAATTATTTATTACTTGTAAACCTCGACATACTCCAAAAAGTGGTTTTGTGTGTTCAATGGCATATTTCAAAATTGTTCTTTCAGTAAGATCTCTTTCATGATCATCGCCGATATTATCACCACCAGACAAGATAAATCCATCAATAGAATGATAATCTAAAAATGATTCAAGATTTTTTAAATTATTTGGTATTAGTACGGGTTCAAAATTGTATTCATTGAATAATTTTATCCAGTCATGACTTAATGTGTCACGTTTTTCATTTATTTCAGTAAAATTTTGAATACGTAGAGTTATTGCGATTTTCATTTTATGTATCCTAACTCTCTAAGAATTCGTTTTTCTTCAGAAAATCTATCTGTTTTCTTATTTTGCAAAATAGTAATGGTTTCATTGTCACAATCTAAATTCAATTTACTTGCATTAAGTAGTTTATCAAACAAAAGTTCACCACAACCAATTGCAGCAGGTAAATTCAATTCTCCACACCGTATTGCCATATGTGATGCAACACCACCATATTTTGTAATCAATCCTGCAGGTGAAAAATTAAAAATCCAATCAAAACCAGGATCTGCATTCTCAATTAGAATTATAGAGTTTTTGATTTTTTTAGACGAAAAATCATCATCAAGATTAATTGTTTGAGATTTTAGTTTTTTTGAAGTTATGAAATTTGGTTTTGAGTGAAAATTTTTCATTATGAAGAAATCTTTTTGGGAGAAGATTATTGGAGGATGAATTAATTGGGAGTTTTTAATTCTTGTATTTTTTGCTTTTTTGATTTTTTCTTTTATAATATCTTTAGAAATATTTTTGACATCCATATTAAGAATTTCATTAATTGTTAAATGACAAATATCATGAACTGGAATTTTTTGAGAATTAGCAATTTTTTTGATGATTTCTAAAGCCTCGCTTAAGTTTTTTGTAAATTCAAATTTTAATTGTTCACGTATAACTAAGGCATTTTTAACAAATTCAAGTGGAGAAGTATTTGTAAATTTTAAACCAGAATTAGAAATAGATTTTAATATTTTCATATTTAGAACAGGAGTCTCACTTTTTTTTGATTTTTTTAAAGTATAATTATGATTAATGATATCAGGTTGTTGAGAATATCTAAGTGCAGTAATATCGTAAGTTCCAGGTCGAAGGTGACCGTATTTTTTTAGAAAGTAATTTCTTGTAATTTTATTTTTATTAAGAAGATGTAGATCGTCTTGGAAATCAGAAAGAGGTGTTTGAATGTTTGCCATAAAGTTGTCAAGAAAATTATCATTCAGCAATTTTTGGTGTTCAAGACTTTTTAAAATTGCAGTAGCAACAAAAGCAATTCGAGCCATTTTTGAAAATTGAAATGTGCCAAAAATTTGGCAATCGTCAAGTAATTGTTTTAGATTTGGGATGTAATTTTGTTTTGAAATTTGTTTTAGAATATTTTTTCTTTTTATTTCAAGTTTTTTAATGGAAGTTTTACTTTCTTTTAGATAATTAGGAAAATTTTGTATGATAGAATTTGTTAATAATAATAATTCATCATGAATTTTTTTTATTTCATTTTCTGAAAAACCGTACTTTTTTAGTTCTTTAAGACGTTTTGGAGTTGTTAGATCAAAACAAGTGAATAATATGTTAAATTCAACTTTATCATGCAAGTGTGGATTTTTTTCTAATTTTTGGAAAAAGAATGACATTAATTTTTTTTTGATGCTTTTTGGCAAGGTTTCAGGTATTAGTGAATTAAAACTTGCACGTAAATCCACATACGGTTTATTTCCAAATTTTATCATCAAGTTTGTAGGATTAAAATCGGAATATCCTAATTCACTTCTACTTTTATGCCATATTTTTTGCATTATGAGATAATTATACAACGAAAAATCAAGATTATTTGGTTCATTTCCAATAATTTCAGAAGGATTCCAATCACTCATGTCTGAAAATATAGTTTTATTCCCAAATAGTTTAGAATTTTTTTTGGAATAATTAGAAAATCGCTTTGAATTGTTTCGTATAATATTTTTTAATTGTAATTCACTGATGGTGGATTTTAGATTAGATAATTGCGTTATTGGGCGCACTTGAAAAATAATTACTTTTGAATTGGTTATTCCAAATTCAATATCTAATTCATCACTATGAAAAATAGACTCAATTTCCTTCACACATGAAATTAATTTTTTCCATTTTTTTGGAATAAAAGCAACATCGGATTTTCTAAAAATTGATACCGAATCTTTAGAAATACCTTTTGTAACAGAATCTGTTTGTTTACCATCTTCATAATCGATATTGTAGTATGGGCCATTATTTTTAACATGTTTTGTAAAAATTACACCACTCGTTGTAATTTGCGAAGACTGAGTTTGTATTAAAATTTGATTTTTTTTATTATAATTTTTTTTCTTATGATATGATTTGATTACCAAATTTATTTTTTGTTTTAGGTTTTTGCTTATAGTTGAAACATGTTGAAAAGATGAAAAATTTCCAGCGTTAGAAGATGAATTACTATCTTCACCTATAGCTGAACTGCGGATTATAACTTCTTGGTTATAAAATGTGTTAACAATTTTCTTTAGAAGTATTTTTTCATTTTTCTTCCACTCTTCAACTGTAAAATATAATAATTCTTCAACATGTGAAAGTTTTGAATTTTGTTTTAATTTTATAAGATTTTCAGCTTTAGTGTGAGAAGACATTTTATTCAGTATGAATTAGTTGACGTATTCAGAAATTCTTTTTTCATCATCACCAAAGATTACACCAATTGTTCGTAATAACTTTACATTATTTTCATCACAATAATCCACTAATGATTGTATATATTTTTGAAAATTATTCTTGTCATCATTTTGTTTTATCATAGATGAGTAAAGATCATCATGATCAAGCATTACAATTTTTTCTATTTTAAGTGAATCACAAATAGAACTAATATTTTTTATCCCTTCAGGACTTTCTATTTTTGGAACAAGAATTATCTTATCACCAAGAATTTTTTGAAAAGGTTGGATATCATCTACTGAATTAATATTTGATATTGCAAAATATTTGATATTAGAAAAAGACTCTAAAATTGGCTTTAATTCATCAATTGAGTATTTGTTGTTAGGAGGTTTTGTTCTATTTTTTGGCAGATCTAGAAATATGTCACGTTCTGGGAATTTTTCTAGTATTTGTGTTAATGATTTAAGATCACTTATCCATGCCAGATTTATTCTAAATACTACGTGTGGTGGCAATTCAACTTCATAATTGGATAGGTTTTGTGAAACAATCAGCATAAAAAATTGATAGATTAGTTCATTAATTATTATTTCTCATGATGGATTGGAATGAATAAGAAGATTCGTGTAGGATATGTTTTTCATAAGAATAATATTTTCTTGTCTGGCGATCATTTTGATAATACATACTATAATTTTTTCATCAAAGCTTTAGGTAGAAACCCAGACATAGATCTAACATTAGTACCTACTGAAGAGATCTTTGATTCTTCAAAATTAAAAAATAAATTTGATCTAATCCTATTATGGGAAAATAGTGAATTTGGGATGCCTAGGGAAATTACTAATTTGGAAAAATTAGATATTCCAATTATTTCAAAGATGGGAGATCCATCAAGAGCCAAAAAATCAGTTTCAGTTCATGAAAAATGGAATATAGATTATTACATACACTTTCTTCATGAAGATTTCTTTCATGAGCTTTATCCTAAAGAATTCAGATATAAGAAAATACTTTTTGGTTTGGAACCATCATTGTATGAAAAATTAATTCCATATGATAATAGAATCAATGATAAAATTCTACTAACAGGAGCAATAGGTAATTCAAAACCATGGTCTAGAATTATTAATGATATTAAAATGCCAGAGTGGAATGCATATAGAGTGTATTATTTGCGTACAAAATGTTCAAAATTACCATTTGTTAAATTTGTTCAGACAAATAAGACAAAATATGTAAATGACAATTATCCAAAATTACTTCAACAGTATAGTGCATCCATAGCTGCTACAACATTCAATCCTAACATAAAATATTGGGAAAATTCTGCAGCAGGCTGTTTAACATTTATGGAAATTTCAGACAAGAATAGAGGAGAATATTTAGGATATGTCGATGGTGAATCAGCTATATTTATTGATGAAAAAAACTATCTAGACAAATTTAATGAGTATCTTGGTGATAAAGAGAACCCCAAATGGAAAAGAATTGCAAAAAAAGGAAGAGAGTATTCTCTTAGAGAATTGAACAATGATAAAGCTGCAAATGAACTTGTATTATTAATGAGAGATTTGATTTAATATTTATTTTTCAATTTCAGAAAATATTTTTGCTAGCGTATACTTCGATATGGAATGTTTTGTATTAGATTCATCAATTTCTATATCAAACTGACCGTTGCCTAAAACTATCAATCTGTCTTTGATGATATTTTCATAATTCATAGATAGATCACCAGAGAAACAACACGGATCCAATTTGTTAAAGATATGCATTTGCATTCGATTTTCACCGTATGAACCCATCACATATAGTTCAAGATAATTAGCTATTGAATAGAATTCACGATGTGTTTGTTCATAGTCTCCAATATTTCTTGATTCCATTCTAAGAGATATTGGTAAAGAACCTGCAACAGGAAAACTTTTTGAAATTCTGTCATCAATAGCAGAATAAAGTATGGTAGTCCACCCACCACCAGATATTCCAATCATATTAATTGAATCATATGCAAACTGATCTTCAACATAATTTAATGAAAGAGTAATTGGATGAACAAAATACTTCATTGGTGAGAAATTTTTATTTTCAATAAAATGAAACGTATTATGATTAACCAAGTGAATCTGTCCAAAATTTGAATCTTCTACAATTGGTTGACTATTGAGTCCTAAAAGAGGCATAGAAAAAGCTATAACATCATAGTTCTCATTAAGAAATTCCTGAATGATTATTTTTTGTTCATGAAAACCTCCAGAATGTCCATTATGAAGAATGATCAATTCATTGTTAGGAGAATTAGATATGAAGTGGTAAGCAATTGAGTTAACTTTGTGTTCCATATCTACCTGGATTTTGTTTATTTGTTTTAGATTTTTCATATTGTCAAATTCATTGTCAGATATATTTTTCTCAATATCAGATGGCATGGTATTAGGAAGAGAGGTTCCATCTTTCCACATATATTCAATCAATGCCATTTTTTTATTTTTGACATCTTGTTCAGTATTCACTTCTATCAATGAAGTAAGAAAATTTTGATCAAAACTAACAGTTTTTGATTCTTCATTATTTTCTAAATTAGTGAAAAAATCTTTTGCCTCATTTAGAATTGAATATGGAAAAATCTGATATACGCCTACTGAAACACCAAACAAGAATATGATCGATAATGAGATAATAAATGCAATAGAAATCTGTAAATTCATGATTTTTTGGAGTAAGAAATGGTTTAAAACATTACGAATGAAAATTTTGTAAATTCATCAATATACTAATGAAATTATAGTTGAAGTTAATTTTTTGATAACTTAGCTATAATGATTAGTGAGATTGATATACATCAAAAGTTGAAATAGCTTGTGGGAAGAAACATTGGATTCCGCTCATGGTTTTATTTCAGGATGGGTTGGGGTACTTATTTTGCATTCATATTTGCAGCAATCAATACATTAACTGTAACATACTACTTGGCAATTGAAAATTATCCTGTTTTAAAAGCAATTTTTCCATCCTTTGAAATTTACATCATTATTATTATTAGTGTGGGAATACCTCTTTTGATTGCAATTGGTTTTATACATTACAAAAGAACTGCAGCAAGAAAAGCAGAAGTAGACATAGGAATTGAAACAAATCCATATCAAGTTAGAATGATAGTAAATACAGAATTACTATTAAAACTGAATATGAAATTGATGAAACACATGGCAGATTTACAAAATGGTAAAAAAATGGATGAAAATGATTTCAATGAACTTCAAAAAATACACGATGAAATACAAGATTTTTTAAAGAATCGAAATGTTGCAAAAGAACGAGACTTGGATTTTTTCAAAAAGATTGGTTCATCAAAAATTCGATAATATTTTGTTGAAAATAAAAATTGGAGTTATAAATAAAATAATTTGATTTATCATGAATAATTTATTTAAAAAAATTTTTAGAGTGATAAAATATCTAATCATACAAAGGAATGTTTATGGAATTACATCTTTTATCAGAGTTCTACCAGATTTTTTTGTTGTAGGAGTAGTAAGAAGTGGAACAACATCACTGTATCATTATCTTGATCAACATCCATGTATTATGAAATCCGCATATGATGAATTAGGATTTTTTGATAGTAATTTTGATCTAGGATGGAATTGGTATAAATCACTATTTCCTACAATTATGCAAAAGAAGAAAATCGAGAAAAGTAATGGAAAATTTTTAACATTTGATGACACACCGTTTTATGTTTATAATTCAACAGTTGTAAAAAGAATTAAGAAAAATTTCCCAGATGCAAAAATAATAATTATTTTTAGAAATCCAATAGATAGGGCATATTCAAATTATTTTCTTGGAGTCAATGGAGGAAAAGAAAAAAGAGAGTTTGATGATCTAATTGAAGAAGAAATACGACTAATCAATAGTAGAAACAAGCAAGTGTTTTTTGACGAGACATTATCTGAGACATATTTAGGTAGAGGATTATATGCAGAACAACTAAAAGTCTGGTTTAATGAATTTCCAAAAGATAGTGTAAAAATTATCAAAAGTGAAGAATTTGCTGAGAAAACACAAGATGTAATGGAGGACATATTTCAATTTCTAGATCTACCAAAACACAAAATTTTGAATATGGAAAAAAAGAATGTAGCAAAATATCCACCTATGAAAAAAGAAACTAGAAAGAAACTAGAAGATTTTTTTCATCCTCATAATAAAGAATTGTATGACCTAGTTGGAAAGAATTTTAGATGGGATAATCAGTTTTAACTATTTATTTTAATTATTAGTAAATTAATAGATTCAAATAAGAAGATGAAAAATGATTAAAGAAAAAATAAAATCAAAACTAGAAAAAAATCCTCAAATTTATGCAGGAAGATTAAGTAAAAGAAACTTATTGAGATCATTTACAGCAGATTCTAGAGTTTTACCAGATTTCATAATTATTGGTGAAGCAAAATGTGGAACCACATCACTGTATAATTATATGATTCAACATCCAAAAATAAAATCAGCTTTAACAAAAGAAATTAATTATTTTAATTGGCATTATAAAAAACCACTAAAATGGTATAAAGCACATTTTCCTACATCTCTTGAAAAAAAAATTAACAAAAATATGATGAAACAAAATTTTTTGACTGGAGAAGCAACACCATTGTATTTATTTCATTCATTAGTTCCAAAAAGAATTTATGATTTGATTCCAGAAGTGAAAATTATAGTATGCTTAAGAGATCCAGTCAAAAGAGCTTACTCACATTATAACGATTTAGGTGTTAGACTAGGAGATGATAAACGCACTTTTGATGAAGCAGTCAGGTCTGAAATTGAAATGATTAAAGAAAAAAAATTTGATATGACAAGTTTTGAATATGGATTTGAAGATAGATTATATCAATATGTTTCTAGAGGAATTTATGTCGATCATTTAAAAATATGGATGGAAACTTTCAGAAAAGAACAAATCTTAATTGTAAAAACTGAAGAACTAAATCAAAATCCAAAAAAAGTTTTAGAGGAAATTTTTGGATTTTTATTACTACCAAATTTTGATAACATAGATATCAAAAAGAAATACAATGTTAGTAAGTATGAACCAATGAATAATTCTACAAAAGAATTACTGAAAACTTTTTTCAGAGAACATAATAAAAGATTGGAAAATTATTTACAAGTGAATTTCAATTGGGATAATTGATTTCTTAGCAGTGTTTTTTAATAAAAGAAAGTATTGAAGGAGGATCTACTGTATGGCCAGAATTTATTGTTTGATTATGCACAATCGAAGTGAAATTTTTTTCTTTTTGAAACAATGAATATGCTTTTTTAATCATATCTGTAGAATACAGAGATTTTGCTTCAAAATAATGAGGGGGCGTTTCATTAAGTCCCCATGAAACATAGAGAGGCCTAGGTGCAATAGTGATGGCTAGATCAGGATTATCAAAATATTTCAAAAAACCAGAATTGTATCCATTACCATATGTACCAAAATGATCTGTACTAAAAAGACTACTTGAAAGCAAGATGGCTTTTAAATCAGGTAAGAATAATGAAGAACGTAAAGCAATTTTTCCACCATGCCCTATACCCAGTAAAAATATATTTTTTTTATTTGCTAACTTGAAAGTATCTAACGATTTAAAAATTTGGAGTGTATCAATTATTTGTAGATCAACTAAATCAAATCCTAAATTTCTTATTTGTCGTTCAAGTACTTCACCAGAACAAAATATATCAGAATTATCACATATGTTAGTGTTAATAGTTCGCTCTCCCCAACCTCGATTTTCAATCACATACACGGTATAACCTTCATTTACTAATTTTTCACCAATGCCTAATTGATAATAAAATTTGGAATTTTTGCTATCTAAATTAATAACATCTTTTGCACCCTGATTACCACTTCCAGGTATAATGAATATTGTAGGATTGTTATTTTTAATTTCTTTTGGAACTAATTCATAAAAAATTATTTTATCATTATCATGTGCATTGGTGATGTATTTTGTAAGTGAATAATTTTCAAATTTTTTAGAAAAACTTTTTTCTATATTCTGAACAGAGATTTGATCGATATTTGGAATGTTATGTAGTTTCTGAAATTTTGAGATCAAATTTTTTTTCCATTCACCAAAATTGTTTTGTGATGTAACATTATTCTTATAACTTAATGATAGTTTATTTTTAGTGTAAATTTCAGGTATTGTCAAAGATTTAATTTCTATTTTTTTATTTTCTTTTAAGGAAAATGTCTGAATAATTTTTTTTGTGCCTCTTTTTTTAATATACAAAAGAACTAGTGATATGTTAATAATTATAGAAGACATCATAATGATAATTAGAAAAAAATCATTCATTTCTGTACTAAAATGCTATTTTACTTAATCTTAACGATTAAATTGATATTTTATGCCTAATTTTTATGAAAGTTTTGATTGCTTCTGGAGCAGGAGGAGGTACTGCTAAAAAGAGTATTGGAAAATTCTTTCATCTTAAAGAATTAGGAGAAGCACTAAAACGAATTGGTGTTGATTATAAACTAGTTTCCGAAATCGATTACATTTCTGGATTTCCTAGCAAAGATGTTAAAAGTTGGTTTTCAAAAAAAAAATATTATGAATTAATTAATGACTATAAACCTGATGTAGTTTTTGTAGATAGACAATCACATTTTGGATTGGAAACAATCAAAGCTGGAATTCCTTTATTTGTATATTTGAGAGGTCATTTTTGGATGGAACAAGAATGGGCAAAAAAAACAATCTATAAAGATCCAGTCATGAAAACGGTAGTTAATTTACGTGCAAAAATTGCTGAGAGAGTTCTGAAAGAATGCCAGGGAATTTTGATGACAGGTGACTATCTAGAAAATGTGATTAAAGAACATATTCCCGATGCAAAAACATTTCATTTTCTGGAAGGATTAGATACAAAAAGATGGTATCCAGAAGAAGGTATGAAACTAAATCATCCATGTGTTGGAATGCTTCACGATGCAAATTGGTGGGGCAAAACAAAAGAAATGCTAACGTTAGAAGATGTTGTCAGAAAATTGCCTGAAGTACATTTCTATTGGGCGGGAGACGGACAATATAAAAAACAAATTTTGGATGTTTTAGACAAATTTGAAAATTTTCATTATCTTGGAACATTAGAATATCCGGATGGAGTTAGAAAATATCTAACTGAGATTGACATCTATGCATTACCTACAGGTATGGATACAACACCATTATCATGTAGAGAATCAATGTCGATGGAAAACCCAACTGTTGCAACAAATGTTGGTGGAATTCCAGAAATGATCTATAATGATAAGACAGGGTTTTTGGTAGAAGAAGGAGATTCAGAAGCATGGATAGAAAAAATCAATCTTTTGATCAATAACAAAGATATGCGAAAAAATCTTGGACAAAATGCAAGACAATTAGTAATTGAGAAATTCAATTGGGATAAACTTTCCAAAGAATTTGTTGATATTGTAAAACCATTCATTAAGAAAGAGTCTTAGTATTTTATTTCTGGAGATTTCTAAAACTATATTACTTTTTTATATATTTTTTATGAATATTTTTTGCATTTGGTACTTTTTTTGAATATTTTTGATTGATGGTTTTAATTAGATTAAGAGTCTGATTTTGCATTAGTTCGAGATTTGGTATTACACAATGTCCACCTATGTGACCAGGAAACATTTTAGGTCTATTTCCAAGAGTTTTGTGAATTTCATCAGAAAATGTCCACATTTCATCATAATCGACATTGTGTTGAATTGCAATCATATTAGTTAATTGTGCATAATTGATTAACCATCCAAGATAAGAGGTATCACATAGGATTTTTGCTAATTCAAGAGTTTCTGGTTTTGACATTCTTTCAGTTTTTATGCCGGATTTTTTCATAGTTTTAGAATATTCTAAAATGGCCCATTGTTTCTTTGGGGCTGACTTTGAGATTGCAAAGAATTTTGTGTAACGTTTAAGATCTTTTAACATTCTTTTATGAACACCTCTAGTTGCACTATAGATTATTGGTGAATTAATTTTTTTTTGTAGTCTTTCTGTGGTTCCAGGAGAGATAGTACTATGAATCACAATACAATCAGGTTTGAATTTTTTATATAATTTCATTAGATTAGAATCAAATTTTGCTGTAACAGGAATTGCTACATGAAGGAAACATGTAGGTAATTCATTAAATTTTTGAAATTTACGATTATTCATTAATTTCTCATTTAGATCATAACCTACAATTTTTTCATTTTTAGAAAGTATTTTTAAAATCGGTAGACCTATTTCACCTAATCCAGCAACGACATTTTTTTTCATCATTATGCTCATTTGTGTATACTAAATTAATCTAATGTAGAATTACTACTCATTTCTTTAGTAATAAATAATCTATACCAAATTTCAAAGGCCAGAATGCCTAGGAATTTGTTTACATATTTGACATCTAATTCTGGGGAGTCAATATGTTTCTGTATCCAATTGTTGTTTATCCATCCATCTTTCACAACTCTTGAATCAGTAAGAAAGTCTTTACAGATTGAGTGACCGTGAGATTTCCATAGATTGATTGTGTTGACATTAAATCCTAATTTTTCTGATGAAACTAGATGATCATGACCATTCTTTTTTAGAACTGAGCGAAGTGGTAATTTTCCTACATTTGTTTCTGAACTGTATTTGTGTTCTATAGAGATATGCGGAGCAGATGAGATTAATTCGTCGTTAAGAATTGGTGTGAGAAGAGTCATGTTAAATGAATCAATAATTCTTGAATTTACCGGATTAAAATTATACAGTAGTTTTCCATTATAATCTGCTAAGAACACCTGTTCCAGATTAGACAAATTATTATCAAAAAAGGGAATTAATTGTTCATAAATCAAATTCCATGAAAAATTAGATTTTTTTGAGAATATATCTTGTTGATCAAGAACACGATCTCGTTCATGACATTCCAGATATGCTTTAGTTTTTTCCAATGGACTAGAATTCGAGGTTGTTAAGGAGGAGAATTTTTTGTATCTGAAAGTGTAACCCCCAAATAGTTCATCACCACCATCACCAGATAATAATAATTTTGAAATAGTTTGTGCTTTCTTTGCAACATAGTACCAATGAAGATCCCAAAAGGGGAGTTTTATCATACTTATTGCTTTAGGTAATTCGGAGAGATAATTTTCAAGTTCAATTATTGTATGATTCGTATTGAATGTATCAGATATTTTTGATGCAGCTTGTGTTTCATCAACGCTGTTTGCAAATTTTATAGATAAAGCATCTATCTCAATGTCAGGTCTAATTTTACGTAATAATGATAATACTAGTGTGGAGTCAACCCCACCACTTAATGCAATGCAAACTTTTTTCCCATCAAACGACTTTAATTTTTGTTCAATATTATTGCAAATTGATTTTTCAATAAGGTCAATATTTGGTGCTTGTGATCTTGATTCAAAATCTTTAAAATTTTTTATTGGAAGATTGGGAATAATTGAGGGATCATATCGTAAAGTCAGAATATTTACAAGAGATGAAGGACTAATTGGCTGATAATTATTGTCCACGTCCAAGTCCTCGAAAAACTAAGCCTGCATTTTTTGCAAGGTTTGGTTCAATAATTCCTCTAGTATCAATTAATATTTTATTATTTATTTGATTAAATTCAGATAAGTTAAGTTTTTTAAATTCATCATGGCCTGTCACAATAATTGCAGCATTAACATTTGAAAATACATTATCAAGAGTTGCTTCACATTTTATACCAAACACATCAGTATTTTTGAAATAAGGATCGTAGATTCGTATAGTTGCACCTAAATTTTGAAGTTTTTTAATAATAATTTCTGCAGGAGTTAGTTGAATGTCTTTTACGTTGGGTTTGTATGATACCCCAAGAATTAGAATTACACTTTCTTTGATAGATTGATTACATTGTTCAAATGCATCTAAAGTTAATTTTACCACATGTTCAGGCATTTTCTCATTAATTTTTCTACCTGATTCAATGATACTTAGATTAGAATTTGTTCGTCTTGCAGTATTAAGAAGCTGGTATGAGTTTATTGGAAGGCAAGGTCCTCCCACACCAGAACCAGGATAATGAACTTGGAAATTATATTTCTTTTTTGCAGCTTCAAGAACAATGTTTGTATCAATTCCTAATTTTTCAAACATTAATGACAGTTCGCTTACAAATGCAATGTTGATATCGCGAAATACATTTGTCGTTAATTTTACGGCATTTGCAGTTTTACAGTTTGGCATCTCAATTAATTCAACAGAGAAAACAAAATTATAGATTGATTTTATTATTTGGGTAATATTTTTACTAATTCCACCTACTAGTCTAGGAAGATTTGTAAAATCATGCAATATTTCTCCAGGATTTGCATTTTCAGGACAAACACCGATAAAGAAATCATCACCAATTTTTAATCTATCTGAACCGGAGATTAGTGAAACCATTTCATTTTCGATGAATCCAGGTTCAATTGTACTTTCAACGATGACCAAAGAATTAGGTGATAGAATGTCGGATAGTTCTGATGCGACGGTTCTTAATGCAGTATAATCTGGAACATTATTTTGATCCATTGGAGTAGGTAATGATAAAAGAATTAGATCAGAATTAGGGACTGCGATTTTGATGTCAGTTGTTGCAGAGAATTTTTTATTTTTTATAGCATCATCAAAAATTTCCTGATACCCAGGTTCATCTTTTAAAGGAAAGTTTCCAGAATTAATTTTTTGTACAAGATTTTCATTTATATCTACTCCAACTGTATCTAACCCCGACTTTGCAAATGATAATGCCGTAGGAAGACCGATTCTTCCAATACCAACAACACAGACTTTAAGTGTTTTTGATTTTAATGAGTTTCGAACATCTTCTAGATTATTCATGTTAATTTTTTGATTTGACATTAGTATCACAGATGGTTGTATTTTGAGACTATTTTTACCTATTATAATTTTGTAATGATAGCTTTTATTCCAAAATCTTAAAAACTTAATGATAAGACTAAGAATGAGTTTTTGTGACTAAAGTTGTGATTACAGCAGCAGGGAAAGGTACCAGACTATTACCATTTACAAAAGAAATGCCAAAAGAAATGATGCCTATTTTTTCAAAATCATTCTCAGATGAGATAATTGTAACACCATTACTTCAGTATATTTTTGAACAACTCTATTCTATGAATTTTAGGAATTTTTGTTTCATTGTTCGAAAAGAAAAAAGATCGCTAGAAGAACATTTTAAAATACAAAAATCTTATTTGAAAAATTTACCAAAAGATTATAAAAAAATTATGAATATTTTTTATAAAAAAATAGATAATTCAAAATTAAAATGGATTAATCAGAACCAACAATTAGGTTTTGGTCATGCAGTAAAACAAGCAGAGAAATACGTCGGTAATGAAGATTTTATTGTTCATGCAGGAGATGCAACAATACTGAGCAAATCCAAACATCCAGTATTACGATTAATGGAAACAGCCAAAAGAAATCCAGATGCCAAAGCAATATTGTTATGCAAAAAAGTAAATAATTCTAAAAGATACGGAGTTCCAACGATAGAGAAATCTTCTAACGGAGTATTAACAGTTAGCGAAGTAATAGAAAAACCAGACAAACCAAAGTCAGAATTTGGCATATTACCTTTGTATTATTTTAGGTCAGAGATTTTCCAAAGTTTAAAAAAGATTAAAACTGGAAAAGGAGGAGAATTTCAACTCACAGATGCAATACAAGAGTTAATCGATCACAATCATAAAGTTTTAGCAATAAAGTTAGAAAAACATGAAAGAGAAGTTGATGTGGGAACAGTTGAATCATACAGGGATTCACAGAATATTTCATTGGAGAAAGCATAATTTTTAGAGTAGATGATTAGGATAGAAACATGAAGATTGCCATAGTAGGATTAGGATTTGTTGGACTATCACTTGCCGCAGTATTGGCAAGTAAAAATAAATCAATAATTGGCATAGACATTGATGAAAAAAAATGTGAAAAAATTAGAAATATTACAATACCATTTTACGAACCAGGATTAGAAAATATTTTAAAAACTAGTTTAAAAAAGAATAATCTCATTATTAGCAATGATTTCTCATTAGTAAAAAATTGCGATATGGTTTTTGTTACTGTGGGTACACCACAGAAATCAAACGGCCAAATAGAATTAGCAATGATAAAAAAATCCATGACCACTATCGGAAAATTTCTTAAAAAGAATAACAATAAACCAATAATTTTTATCAAAAGTACAGTAATCCCAGGTACAATTCAAAATGTAATAATTCCAATCCTAGAAAAAAATTCTGGAAAGAAAAACAATAATGGATTTGGTATAATTTCAAATCCAGAGTTTTTGCAGGAAAGTAATGCCATACACAATACTAAATTTCCGCATGCAATAGTTCTAGGAGGCGAAGATACAAAATTTATGAAAAGAGCAGAAACATTTTTTTCAAAAATGTATAGCAATGTTCCGATCATAAAGACAAATTATCAAAGTGCTGAAATGATCAAATATGCAAACAATTCATTTCTAGCAACAAAAATCACATTTATTAATCAATTATCAAATATTTGCCAGAATATACCAGGTTCTAACATAGACGATATTGCAAGAGGTATTGGATTAGATCCTAGGATTGGAAAACTATTCTTAAATGCAGGTCCTGGATATGGGGGTTCTTGTTTGCCGAAAGATATGAAGGCTCTAATAAATTTCTCAGAAAGCATTGGAATAACTCCAACATTGTTGAATGCAGTGGAAAAAACAAATCGTGACCAGATAAACAATATCATTTCATTATTAAAAAAAAAATTAGGTACTTTGTCAGGCAAAAAAATTACAATTCTAGGTACAGCATTCAAACCAAATACAGATGACATTAGAGATTCAAAATCTATAGAATTAATCAAGAAACTCCTAAAGAATAATGCAAAAATAACTGTTCATGATCCTAAAGCACTTGGAAATACAAAGAAAATTTTCAATCAAAAGATTAGATATGAAAATCTTATAGTTGATGCATTAGAAACATCTCAATGTGCAATCATCATGACACATTGGAGTGAATATGACAAATTAAATAATAAATTATTAAGAAAAATGAAAAAGAAATTCATTATAGATTGTAGAAGAGTGTTGGCAGATAGAAAATTAGATGTGCAATATTATGCAATAGGGCTAGGTAAAAAGATATGAAGTATTTAGTTACGGGAGGTGCAGGTTTCATTGGCAGCCATTTAACAGAAAAGCTAGTTAGTCAGAAACACGACGTCACAGTATTAGATAATCTCAATACAGGTAAGGAGAGAAATTTAGAGCCTGTTCAAGATAATATTGAGTTTGTTGAAGGTGATATTCGAAATTATGAGTTACTAGAGAAAATTACTAGTGATGTAGATGGTGTTTTTCATCAAGCTGCATTAGCATCAGTACAGGATTCTTTTGAAAAACCTGAAGAATATTACGATGTAAATGTTAACGGCACAGAAAATATTTTTAGATGTGCAAAGAAATATGGGTTTAAAGTTGTATACGCAAGCTCATCAAGTGTATATGGAAATCCAATTAGAATTCCAATAAAAGAATCAGATGAAAAAAATCCATTTAATCCATACGCTGAAACAAAATTAAAAGATGAAGAACTAGCAATAAAATATTCTAAAAATGGAGCTAGTATTATAGGATTACGTTATTTTAATGTCTTTGGAATAAGACAATCAAAAGAATATGCAGGAGTAATAAAATTATTTTTGGATAAAATAAAAAATGATGAACCTCCAAGAGTAAATGGAGATGGAACTCAGTTTAGAGATTTTGTTCATGTGAGTGATGTAGTAAATGCAAATATTTTATCAATGAAAAGCGATATTGAGCATGAATTTTTTAATGTAGGAACAAGTTCATCCATAACTATTCTTGAACTAGCTAAAGTAATTATTGAATTGGCTGGACTTAACCTAGAACCTGCATTTGGACCAGCATTAGAAGGAGATGTTAATAAAACACTTTCAGATACTGAACTGATTAGAGAGAAAATTGGTTGGAAGCCAACTATAACACTCGAAGAATGGTTAAACGAAATTATTTCTTCAAAAAAAATTGATTATGTTTAGATACAAATTATACACAAGCATTATACTTGAAAGGAATTAAGTGAATTAGTTGAGCAATAAAATTCCATTTTTTATACAAGAATTCACTCAAGAGATGGAAGATGCGGCATTAGATGCGTTAAGAAATGAGTCATTTGTTGGTGGCGAGAGTATTTCAAAATTTGAAGAAGAATTTGCAAGATATACTGGAACAAAATTTGCTGTTTCAGTTAGTTCAGGAAATAGTGCTTTACAAATTTCATTAATGGCATTAGGGATTTCAGATAATTCAAAAGTCATTACTCCAACTAACTCATTCATAGCATCAGCAAATTGCATACGTATGAATCATTCACAACCAATCCTGGCAGATATTAATATCAGTGATGGTAGTATTGATATCAACAGTGTAAGTGAAAAGGCCGATGCAATAATTCCAGTTCACATTTATGGAAATCCATGTAATTTTGATTTAGTACAAGAAAAGGCTGAAGAACAAAAAATCCCCATTATTGAAGATGCATGTCAAGCTCATGGTGCAATTTATAAAAATAAAAAAGTTGGCAGTATTTCTGATGTAGGGTGTTTTTCATTTTATCCTACAAAAAATATGACAGTAGGAGGAGATGGTGGAATGACTACTACAAACAATGAAGATATTGCAAATAAAATTACATCAATCAGAGATAATGGAAGGATGACCAAGAATGAATTTGATAAATTAGGATTTACAATGAGGCTTAATACTGTAAATGCGGCAATAGGGAGAATCCAACTGAAACATTTGGATGAAAAAAATTCAAGACGAAGAGACATAGCAAACATGTATAGAAAAAAAATTACCGGAGATCATATTTTACCTGAAAATGTTGATGGAAAATCAGTTTATCATCAAATTGTGATAAAACATAAAAAAAGAAATGAAATTCGTGAAGAATTAACAGATAATGATATAGGTTCTGCAATATATTATGAAAAACCAATTCACATGCAACCAATTTATCAGAGTTATAATTACGATCTCCCAAATAGTGAAGAATTTGCTAAAGAGATAATGTCTCTACCATCATATCCAGCATTAACAGATGAACAAATTGGAATAATTTCGGAGCATGTCAATAAAATAATTAATTAACATGAAATTATTAATTGGCGGTTCCAGTTCAAAGATGTTTCATCTTGAAGAATTTGCAGAAGTTCTAAAGAAAAATGAGATTGATGTAAAATTAGTTCTAGATGTTGATTATGCAGACGGATTTCCTAGTAGAAAGATAGGAAAATGGTTTGGAAAAAACAACGGATTTGAAAAATTAATTAAAAATTTTGATCCAGATTTAATTTTAGTTGATAGACAACGACATTTTGCATTAGAAGCATCAAAATCCGATGTTCCATTATTAGTGCATCTAAGAGGAGATCATTGGAAAGAGATCGAGATGGCAAAAAAAACACTTTACAAATCAATGCCAAAAAAAATTGCAATAAACAAATGGGAAGAGATTGCAGAAGAGTGTTTTACTAATGCAAAAATGATTTTACCAATTTGCAAACATCTCGACAATGTTGTAAAAAAACGATATCCAAAAAAGAAATCAGCAGTGATGTATCAAGGGATCGAGCCCACAAATTGGTTTCAATCAGAGGGGATGAAACTAAAACATCCATGTGTCGGTCTAGTTCAGGGTGCAGTGATATTAGAAAAAACAAAAGAATTACTCACATTAACCAACACACTAGAAGAAATGTCTGATGTTACATTTTATTGGGTGGGGGATGGACCTTATCGAGATTATGTATTACCAACTTTACAAAAATATAAAAATTTCAAATGGTTGGGTGCTTTAGAATATCCAAACAAGATTAGAGATTTCTTAACTGAAATTGATGCATATGTTTTGTTGAGTGGAATTGATATGTCACCGTTAACTTTACTTGAAGCACAATTGATGAAAAAACCTGTCATAGCTACTAGTGTTGGCGGGATTCCAGAATTAATGAATGATAAACAAAATGGATTTTTAATTAATAGAGGTGACAGTAATGAATTGAAAAATTGTTTGGAAATTATTCTTAATGATTCATCAAAATCAAATAATATGGGAGAATTAGGAAGAGATTTTGTTATTAAGAATTTTTCATGGGAAGTTATAGCAGAAAATTTTCTAAATGATATAAGAAAAATTATAAAATAATATTTTTAAAAGAAACTAAGTTTAGGATGATTTTTTACCAGTTACACTAATTCCACTTTCAATTTCATTGAATGTAGAAATCTTAATTTTTTGTTCACGGAACCATTTTTTCACTTCATTAGGAGTATGCCTATATGCAAATTTTGGATAATACCAATCAAAGTTAACACCTACACTTCTTTCAAAATCATCTGATTCATCCCAAAAACATTTCAAAAAGTTCCAATAGATAAATCTCTGAACATCATATGTTCCAGCTTTTACTCCCAATAGAGGAATATCACGAGGAATTGTAATTTTCTTATTTAATTTTGCTAATGCTTTTCCAAGATAGGCCATATCTTTTGAAAATTCAGTACATTCTTCAACGGACATTTTTACTGTTCTATTTCTGATGTAATCATCGACATATTCACGGACAGGTGCTTTTTTGTTATAAACATAAATTGAGATATAACCATTTTTGGCAAGAAATTTTGTTAAATATTTGAAAGAGGTGGATGTATTTTTTGTGTGATGTAAAACTTGGTCAGAAAAAATATAATCAAAGAAGGATTTTTTGAATGGGAGTTGTCTTATGTCAGCCTGGATGAAATGTATGTTGGATACTTTTCCGTATTTTTCATATGCAAAATCAATACTATCACTAGCATCTAATGCAAATACAGTTGAAGATTTATTTGCAGATAGCATTTTTGCACTATTCCCTATTCCAGTTCCAGCATCAAGTATGTAATTTTTTGATTTTAGAAATGTGTTAAATTGCGATATTGACTTCCAACCAAATCTTTCAAGAAACCAATTTCTTTGCCAGTCAATCCAATATTTTGCATGATGATTTTTATGATGATTTTTCCATTTTGCAGAAAATGCCATTTCTGTTCTAACAAAATCTTTTGTTGTGTCAACAACAAATCTTGGGATCCCTTTAATTATTTTGAATTTATCATTACATTTTGTACAAATTAAAGTACCTTCTTTGATTTCATTTTTGATTTTTATTTTGATTTTAACTTTGAGAATAGAGCGACAAGATGGGCAGACTAGATCCTCTAGAAGGGAAGATTTCATAATTTTACTAATTTTCTCCGTTTTATAAAATCACACTTATGATTCATACAGATGAATGTATTTTTCCATCAAGACATCCCAACTAAAATTTTTATTAATAAATTGGAAGGCATTTTCTGCTAGTTTATTTTTAGTTTGAGTGTCAGATACGAGTTGATTAATTGAATTTAGCATTTGATCTGGATTTTCAGAATCAATTAGAATCCCAGTTTTTCCATCCGTTATTAACTCATGATTGCCTCCAACATTAGTAGCTATTACAGGAGTTTTGAGATAGAATGCTTCTTTAATTACTTGGGGGATACTTTCAATTCTAGATGGAACTACCATTATTTGTGATTCTTTTAATGTGTTCATCGCATCAAGCCATTCCATATTAGTACAATATATTATCGGAATTGATAATTTTGGTTCAATATTGCGGAGTATATCAATTCCTTTCTCATAACTATCACGACCAACATAAACAATTTGGTTTTTCTTTTCTACGTTTTGAGAAACATTCTCAAATTTTTTTGAATCTAATGGCGCCGGAATATAAAGAAATGACTTTCCAAGTTTCTTGTATTCTGATTGAACGGTAAGAGAATCAGTTGTTAAAACATCAGCCCAGGAAAGAACTTTTTCTTCATTTGCAGATACTAATTTAGCAGTTATTTTTGAATGTAACATTCCAATTTGTTGGGAATACACACCATGTATTGAGAGAATTTTCTTTCTAGCATTAATTTTTTTCATGATAAAAGCTGATGGTAAATTCCATGCGTGGACTATATCGTATTTTTTTTTATTTGACAGTGCCTTTAAAGTTCCAAACATAGAAAAACTAAGATTTTTTAGATTTTTGATTGGAACATGTGGAACGTCCATTAGTTCTACATTAAATCCATTTTCACGTAATTTTTCTGCTACTCTATAAGCATGAGGACCAATTCCACCAGCACCAGAAAATGTGGGAGATATGAATAGAATATCCATTTTTAGATTATCTTAGTCAGTGAGTTTTTAAGCTCTTGGATTAATTTAGAATTGATTTTAGTATGTATTCATGAATACGGCTTAAATAACATGATCAAAAAAATATTTCAAATGCAGAAAATTGTAATATTTGGAACAGGAGAACTTGCTCAACGAATTTTTTTCTATCTAAAAGATTCAACAGATGATGTTGTAGCATTTTCTGCGAATAAATCAAATATTGATTCCAATGAATTACTTGGGTTGCCAGTTGTGCCTTTTGAAAATATTGAAGCAAAATATCCTCCAAATGAATTTTCTATGTTTATTGCGTTAGCGTATTCAGAGATGAATAAGAAACGAGCAAGGTTTTTTGAACAAGCAAAAAACAAGGGTTATGAATTATACAGTTTTGTTCATCCATCAACAAAGATTTGGGATGAATTTGAAATGGGAGAAAATTGTTTCATTCTTGCAGAGAATATTATTCAACCATTTGTAAAAATTGGAGATAATGTATTGATAGGAAGTAATAATCTAATTAGTCATAATACTGTAATCGAGAATAATTGTTTTCTTACTTCAAACATTACTTTAGGTGGTCATATAACAATTGGAGCAAATTCTTTTGTGGGTCTGAGTGCAACTATTAATCAAAGAGTTAAGATTGGAAAAGAATGCATAATTGGCGCAGGAACGTTGATTACAAAAGATGTTAATGATAAAGAAGTTTATGCTGAAAATTCATCAAAGAAACTACCTCAACCAAGTTCTGAAATTGGCGATATGATATAGATACTAAATGCAATACATTTTTTTGAGTCACGACGTAGATTGGAGGAGACAGGGTCCGTCTGTAGAACACATATTAAAAAGAAAAACTAGATTTGATTCAGAAATTTTTGCTAATACCAACCCTGAAAATTTGTATCGTAATATTCCTGAATATATGGAACTAGAAGAAAAATTTGAAATTCGTTCAACGTTTTTCTTTAGAACATTGTATGAAAATGGAAATGTTGATGATTATGAAGATGATATTTTAGCATTACAAGATGGAGGATGGGAAATTGGATTACATACAGACCCACAATCAGTTAACGATATTGAAAAAATTAAACAAGAAAAAGAAAAACTAGAATCATTAACAAAAAAAATAATTATTGGAAATAGAGTTCATTTTTTGAATTATAATTCAGAATTGCCAAAAAAACTAAAAAAATTAGGATTTTTGTATGATTCATCACTTAGGCATTCAAAAGATAAAATTGATGAA
>CEUL01150275.1_pt1 | contig 34227 bp, 34 predicted proteins | sample 427021 | NCBI WGS metagenome assembly CEUL01 (sample SAMEA2622800, study PRJEB7988) | marine metagenome | isolation source: saline water (ENVO:00002010), including | reverse complement strand
GCCTTAGCCTTAGCCTTAGTAGCTTTAGTTGCGGTCTTAGCCTTGGTAGCTTTAGTTTTGGTCTTCACCTTAGCCTTACTAGCTTTAGTTGCAGTCTTAGCTTTAAGCGATGACTTTGTTCTTGTTTTAGCAGGTGTCACTTTACTCGGTTTTTTTCTGGCAGGGGATTTCTTTGGCTTAGAGGTCGATTTTCTTTTGGTTGATGTTGGCATTACTCACATCTCGTTTTCTATGTTTTTTAAGTTTGATATATTAATTTTTATTTAATTTTGCCACGGTAAAGTAAGTTAAGCCGGCCCGAGTTTTCTGCATGTTACTATTTTTGGCTGCTAAATTTAAATCACAAACAAAAACGGGCGCCGATGGGTGCCCGCGAACCAGTACGGATAAAATCATATCACAAAAAGTGTATATTTGCTAAAACGAATCCTTATCACCCTATTTTGTTCACATATGTTCTCTTTTTGATCTAATATTAAGAATCTCCTGCCTCTTCAGAGAAATACTTGTCAAACTTTTCACCTTCTTCACGATAGTTCTCAGCATCATCTGGAACTTCTCCTTTTACGGTTATATTTGGCCAAGTCTCTGCAAACTTGCGATTTACTTCAAGCCATTTAACTGATTCCTCATCACCTCCCGTATCTGGGATAATAGCCTCTACTGGGCATTCGGGCTCACAAACTCCGCAATCTATACATTCATCTGGATGAATAACCAGCATATTTTTTCCTTCGTAGAAACAGTCTACTGGGCAGACTTCAACGCAATCCTGAAATTTACAGCGAATACACGCTTCTGTTACCATGTAAGCCATTACAGCCTCGCAAATTTATTTGATTTGTAGGATTTAACACTTAGGTCACAAGAATTAAAGAAGTGAGTTTGATTATTTATTGCACTCAGTCCGTAAATTTCTTTTTTCTGTAAATTCATTATTAAGCTTTTATTAGATTTCATTGAGTGCTTTTTTCCTGGCATCTGCACTTTCGGAGCCGCGCACGTGAAGCAAGCCGCTAAGTTTTCTAATTAAAGCGGCTTCATATTGATCAAGAGATCCATCTGCATAAACTACCTTCCACAACATTTGAATTATTTCTTGTCGTTCGTTAGGTGGCAACGAATCATTTACTGAGCGGGTAAAGGAGTGAAGATCAGTCGCCTTTGACTGAAGCTCTTCAGCCTTTGCCACTAGCTCTTCAGCTTCTTTTTTATCTAATTCAAAATGTCTCATAAGTGCTGATATTATTGCCGACCTCTCTTTTTCATCGAAATTTTCATCCATTAGGGCGGCTTCTACAAGTAAAGCAGCTGCCGACAATTGCAGTCGTTTTGGTTTAGTAAGAGTATTATCGTCGCTAGCTTTTGAGCTCAGAAAAATTGATTTAAGTTTTTTCAACATTAAGACATGCCTACCATTTGGAGATATTTATCTCAAGAAGAGGTGCAATAAGTTTGGTTTTCTGTTTCTATTATTTCATAAAATAAAACTATACTATTACTCATTCAGTAATTAATTCATATGGCTTTATTGCCGATGAGGCGCAGAGGCGCTTTTCAGGTATTGAGATGATACGCAATACTACAATTTCTGAACCCAAAGGGAGGGTTACTATATCCCCTTTTTTGATTAACTTATGGGCCTTCATCACCCTTTTACCGTTTACCCTGATTTGTCCTTTTTTGCAAATCTTCTGAGAATTTACACGAGTTCGGGAGAATCTTGAATGCCATAACCATATATCTAAGCGGTTAAGATTGAGCATTTTATCATTTTTAGACTTTTTTTCTTCTGATATCATGGCTAGGACCATAAATTTCTAATGGTGCAAAAGGTGAATATTGATTTTTTTTAATCATAGGTTTAGTGGGTGATTTTTTTCGGGGTAGTTTTTCATATAATACTTTATTTACTCCAGAACTAGTTAGCTCTTTGTAGCCTAATGAAAGCATTATTTCTCTACATTCTTCTTCACTACAGCCCATTAAGCTTCTTATTTTCTTATCAATAGAAGCAGGCTCTTTCTTTATTTTATTATAAATTTCACGCACTATACGTTCAGCTATATCAATTCTTATTGCTCTTGGCCCAAGCAATTGGAATCCTATGGAATTAAGATAAGAACCTGATAAATCTTCAGCTATAGGTATAGAAAAAGCACTGGCATCATAGGGGAACGCATTTATTTGACTATCATTATAGATTTGCCAGAGCAAACTATTTAACATCCTTGATTTAGGTTTTAGTGCCGCAGGAACATAAGCTCCAAAATAGCCAACTCGAATACCATATTCCCAGAGTTGATTGCGATCTTGTCTATTTAGTTCGTTAAGAATATCACCTATTTTTTTTCTCGGAGCAAAGCCAAAACTTTCAACCACGTGATAAGCAACGCCTCCGACAATACCTTTAAGAGATTTACTGTTATTTACATCTGAATATGGAAGAGTTTCTTGGATATAATTATTTAACCAGATCTTAAGTCGGTTAGTGATTTTTTGACGTAGTTCAATTTGTATCGAGCCACTATCAAAGAGTTTTATATCTGGTTTTATTGGGCTTTGCCCTCGAGTAACGCGTCCTATAGGCGCATCTTGCCAATAAATAACACCTAATTTTTCTTTTTTATTATATATACCTAGAGTGAAAAGGTTATCTTTTGACTCCACAAGTTGTCTTGTGCGGCGCTTAATTTCTGCTGGAAGAATTTGATTTACTACACGAGCTAATTCTCTCTTATCTGTAGTTTCCTCATCTAGAATAAGAGAGAATCCAGACATTTTTCCAACAGACTGTCCTTCTATAAGTACATTTCCAAGGCGATCGATTGATGCGACTGGGTCTTTATTCTTACCAAATTTTTTGGCTAAAATACTTATCCTTTTCTCAACAAAACGTTGAGTAAGTCTGTTATGTAAAGTATCAGAAATACGATCTTCTATAGAGCGAGTTATATCTCTCCAGTATTGAGGGTCATCTGTCCACTCACGTCTATGAGCCACATAAGTCCAAGTTCTCACATGACTAAGTCTTGCTGTCAGGGTATCTATATCCCCATCTATTCTGTCGAGGGGTGTTACGAGTCCTCTAATCCAGGAATTTGGTAGACTGCCTCGATTATGTAAATTTCTAAAAATACGAGAAATTAATGCTACGTGATTTTCTGTTAATGTTTTAGTGTAGTCAGGTACCTGGCAAGCTTCCCATAACAGTTTTACTGATGATTCGGTTGACAGCAGGCTTCTTATTTTTTTGTCTCGAGCTAGAGTTTGCAGTGTTTGATGGTCTTCAGCATCTCCTTTTCGTTTAAGAAATCGTAAGGGAGGTTTTTTTTCTAGTGAATATAAAAGTTCTTTAACTGAACTCATATCAAGCTGTGAGTTTCGCCAAAAAATTTTCTCTATTTTCTGAAATTTATGTTGTTCTACAGCAGATATAATTCCTTCTGAAAAAGCCTGAATATCATTGGTTATACCAAATGTACCATTAGCAGTATGCCGGCCCGCCCGTCCAGCAATTTGCGCGATTTCTGAACTAAAAAGTTTTCTTGTCTTACTCCCGTCAAATTTAGAATTAGAGGAAAATGCTACGTGATCTAAGTCCATATTTAATCCCATACCGATTGCATCAGTCGCTACCATATAATCAACGTCGCCAGATTGATAAAGTTCAATTTGGGCATTACGAGTACGGGGACTTAATGCTCCAAGAACTACCGCGCATCCTCCTCTGTGTGCCCGCATAGCCTCGGCTTGCTCATAAACAGTTTGTGTTGAAAAAGCTATAACTGCACTTTTGGGTGGTAGCCGGGTCAGTCTCTTTTGCCCGCTATAGGTAAGTTTAGAAAATCTTTTTCGAGTGATAATTTTAGATTCCGGGACAAGCTTTTTAAGAATAGAACGGGCAGTATCTGACCCAAGAAATATTGTCTCTGATATTCCACGAGAATTAATGATACGGTCAGTGAAGATGTGGCCACGATGTGGATCAGCGGCTAGTTGAATTTCATCAACTACCAAGCATTCTACAGAGTTTGTGAGTGGCATGGCTTCAACCGTACAAACAAAATATTTTGGGTCATTGGGAATTACTTTTTCCTCACCTGTAATTAATGCACAGGAGTTAATTCCTCTAACTTTAATAATTTTTTCATATACTTCTCTAGCGAGGAGTCTAAGGGGGAGGCCAATCGTGCCACTTTTATGACTAAGCATCCTCTCAATAGCATAGTGTGTCTTACCAGTATTTGTGGGACCTAGAACAGCAAGTATACTACAGGGTCTATTTGTGGAATTTTGTTGCACAATTATAGTCCTTTTATTACCTACATTGATTTTTTCAATCATCCAACGACTTGAAGGATTCTAATAGGCCCTTATATTGCCCGAAGTGTTAGTAATGAATGATATAGCATAAAATTAGAGGTAAGTGGAATGGCTCAGAATGATGGAGATGAGTTAAACTCGCCTAAGGGTGGTGAGGTTAATAACGATTATACTTTTGAGGCTGAGGTTGGAAAGTTATTAGACCTCATGATTAATAGTCTTTACCGTGATAAAGAAATATTTCTCCGTGAGCTAATATCAAACGCCTCAGACTCATGTGATAAGCTTCGTTACAAAGCTCTTACTGATTCTTCACTCATGGAGGATAATACGAATCTCGGGATTACGATATCTATAAATAAGTCAGCAAAAACTCTTACTATAAGTGACTCCGGCATTGGTATGAATCGAGATGAATTAGTTAGTAACCTAGGAACAATAGCTAAATCTGGAACGGAATCATTTATAGCTAGCCTAAAAGATACTGGTAGTGATGATACGCAATTAATCGGCCAATTTGGAGTTGGTTTTTACTCAGTATTTATGGTTGCAAATAAAGTAGAATTTCGAACCAGAAGAGCTGGTGACTCTGAAGGTTGGCGTTGGATATCAGAAGGTAGGGGGAGTTTCACCATTCAATCTGATGAAGAGGCATTACGAGGGGCTGAGGTAGTTTTATTTTTACGTGAAGATGCAATAGAATTTCTTGATGAGAGTAGAATAGCAGGAATTGTTACAACTTACTCAGATCATATTGATATACCAATACATTTAAAAGAACCTGGATCAGGTGAGAGGGTTTTAAACGATTCTTCAGCTATTTGGGCACGGTCTAAAGCAGACCTGAGCGTTGAAAAATATAATGATTTTTACAAGCATCTAACTAGTGATCCAAGTGATCCTTGGAAATTTATACATATGCATGCTGAGGGCGCTATTGATTATACTGCCCTACTATTTATTCCTGATTCTAAACCCTTCGATCTTTTTGAGGTGACAAGACAACATAAGGTTAAACTATATGCGAAAAAAGTCTTTATAACCGATGAATGTGAGGGCCTTTTGCCTGCATGGCTCAGGTTTTTGAGAGGTGTGGTGGATTCCTCTGATTTAGCGTTAAACATTAGCCGTGAGACACTTCAGCATAATCCGATCCTAGCAAAAATAAATAGTGGGTTAACAAAAAGAGTTCTTAGTGAATTGAAGGGCTCTTCAAAAGACTTGGAAGTTTATGAAAAGTTCTGGGAAAATTTTGGTGCAGTCTTAAAAGAAGGTATTTATGAAGATACAAAACATAAAGATGAGATTCTTAAACTATCGAGGTTCAAGTCTACAAAGGATGTAACAAAATGGATTTCATTAGAAGAATATATAAATCGTATGCCAAAGGAACAGTCGGCCATATATTATTTATCTGGAGATGATCAATATTCTGTTCTCAATAGTCCCCACTTAGAGGGTTTTAGAGCTAGGGATATAGAAGTTTTACTTATGACGGATCCGGTAGACCAGTTTTGGCTTCCCTCTGTCGGGGAGTGGATGGACAAGCCTTTTAAATCTGTAACCCAGGGTGGGTTGGATTTGGAGGCCTTATCTACGGAAGAAGATAATGAGTCTTCCAAAGAAGATAATATTGATGATGGAACTGCAAAATTGATAGCAGTTATAAAAATAAATCTTGGAGATTCAGTTAAGGATGTAAGAATATCTGAAAGATTAACTGATAGCCCTGTATGTTTAGTTGCTGATGAGGGTGATGTTGATATTCATCTTCAGAGATTACTCCAGGCACATAAACAGGATCTTCCAGAGCAACAGAGAGTGCTTGAAATAAATGTTAAGCACGAGATGATCAAGTATCTTGTTGAGTTATTAGGAGAGGATAGCTCTTCGGGCATTTTAAGTGATGCGTCTCATCTGTTGCTTGACCAAGCAAAAATTTTAGAGGGTGGTGCTCCAAGTGATCCACCTGCATTCAGTCGCAGGCTTTCAGCCTTGGTTGCCCAGTCGTCGAATAAAAGAGGTAACAATAAAGAAAAAAACTAGATTTTAGCTTTTTCTGTTAATCTTTGTTTCCCGCAGGTATTTGGTTGGGCTACAATAATCATTATGCGAACTTTGTATCATATCTGGCTTTCACCGGCTTGCCGTATAACGCGGGTGGCATTAGCAGAAAAAAATCTGGAATATGAACTTATTTTGGAAAAAGTTTGGGAACGGCGTGAATCCTTCATAGCCATCAATCCAGCAGGTAATGTTCCTGTATTAAGTGAGCCCAATGGTGACGTGGTGTCAGAGTGTATGCCAATATGTGAATACTTAGAGGAGGTTTATAACGCACCGAGTTTATATGGACCAACTCCACTAATTCGATCTGAGGTTAGACGATTAACTTGCTGGTTTGTCTTAAAGTTCGAGGATGAGGTCACAAGGCATATTCATGGCGAGAAATTTGTAAAGCGTTTTTTAGAACGAGGTGAGCCTGATTCAGTAGCAATGCGGGCTGGTTTGTCTAATATTCGCACCCACCTTGATTATATAGCCTATTTAGTTGATAGACGTCGTTGGCTTGCAGGGGATGAATTTTCATTAGCAGATATCGCTGCCGCTTCTCAGTTAAGTGTTATAGATTATCTGGGTGATGTTCCCTGGGATTTATGCAAGGGTGCCAAAGAATGGTATGCCAGAGTTAAATCTCGTCCAAGTTTTCGTGGTATTTTAAGTGATTATATTGCAGGATTTCCTCCACCAAAAAACTATGCTGACCTCGACTTTTAAAATAAAAGCAACCTCTTCGGCGGACGCTGAAGGTGATAATACTTTGGAATCCATAGAAGCAGAAGCTCGTAGGCTCGGTTTTGACGCTTTTGGAGTTAGTTCCGTAGATATTCCTAGTCATAAGCGGGAGTCTCTCGACCAATTCATTCAAGAGGGAAGACACGGTGACATGGATTGGATGGAAAGAAGGAAAAAACAACGTGCATCCCCAAGTATCTTATGGCCAGATGTCCGTAGTATTATTGTGCTTGGGATGAGCTATGCTCCAAACGACGATCCCCTTGAGGGCTTAGAGTTTTATAATAGAGGGATAATCGCTTCGTATGCAAAAGGTAGAGATTACCATGATGTGATAAAAAAGAGGTTAAAATCTTTAGCAAGGTGGATAGTCGCTGAGTACTCTGTAGAGGTAAAAGTTTTTGTCGATACAGCCCCTGTGATGGAAAAACCTCTTGCAGAGAGAGCGGGAATCGGCTGGCAAGGGCGACATACTAATTTAGTTTCTCGTGAGTTTGGTTCGTGGTTATTTCTAGGAGAAATTTTTACTACTTTAGTCCTCCCCCCCAGTAAGCCAATAGAAGATAGTTGCGGGCGTTGTGTGAGTTGCGTTGATTCGTGTCCAACAGGAGCCATTGAAAAGTCGGGAAAAATAGATGCACGGAAGTGTATATCTTATTTAACTATAGAGCACAAAGGTCATATATCCAGTAAATATAGAGTAGCAATGGCAAATAGGATTTATGGGTGTGATGATTGTTTAGCCGTTTGTCCTTGGAACAAGTTTTCCGGTATAACTACTGAAGATGCATTTATTCCAAGGCCAGAAACATTACTTCCATGTATTTCCGATCTATTGAAATATGATGATAAGTCTTTTCGAAAAACTTTTTCTGGAAGTCCAATAAAAAGAATTGGTAGAAACCGTTTTATAAGAAATGTACTTATTGCAGCTGGAAACAGCGGAGATAACGATCTAATTGACCTAGTTACTGACCTTTTAAGGGATGATTCATCATTGGTTAGGGCAATGTCTGTTTGGGCTTTAGGACGACTTGATTTAGATAAAGCTATAAAGATACGGGCAAAAATGCTGCCAAATGAAAAAGATTCCCAGGTTATCGAAGAATGGGTATCTCTTGAACAAGAAAAAATATAAATTCGATCATTTAATAATAGAATAGATTAATAGTTTGTTTATTGGAGTTTAATACTGTGTCGAAAAATCTTTTCTGTTTTGGATTTGGTTATTCAGCTAATGCACTATCAACTATTTTAGATAGTGATCAATGGAATGTACAAGGAACTAAAAGAATTCCAGGAAGTATAGATAATACTACTATTACAAAAATTTTGCCTTTTAGCTCTGATCAAACACTAAAGAATGCAAGTTCAATATTATCTTCCGTAACTCATATTTTAGTCTCAATTCCGCCGGGAATTAATGGTGATCCTGTTTTATTTGCACACGTGAAAGATATTATTTCTGCACCTTGTGTTGAATGGATAGGCTATTTGTCTACGACAGGAGTATATGGAAATACAGAAGGGAAAATTGTCAATGAAGAGTCAGAATGTAATCCAACAAACGAGAGAGGCCGCAGGAGGGTTATTGCAGAGAATGATTGGTTAAAATTATTTCACAACTATAACTTACCTGTACAAATTTTTCGACTAGCGGGAATATACGGTCCGGATAGGTCTGCAATTGAAAGTATAAAAAACAAAAAAGCTCGCAGAATTAATATGCCTGGTCACGCATTCTCAAGAATTCATGTTGAAGATATAGCGCAGATTCTATTAGCTTCAATAAATAATCCACACCCAGGTCGTGTTTACAATGTTTGTGATAATGAAGCTGCACCTGGTGCTGATGTTGTAGAGTACGCATGTAAGTTGATGGGTGTCAAAGTTCCGCCATTAATTTCACTAAGTGAAGCTCAGTTATCACCTATGGCAAAAAGTTTCTATAAAGATAATAGGCGTATAGATAATAAACGTATTCGTGAAGAATTATCAGTAGATCTGTTGTACCCAAGCTATCGTGAGGGGCTTAGCGCAATACTAGATAGATAGTTTAGTGAAAGGCAACCCAACAGTATGTAATGTTACTAAGTGTTAAATATAAATATCTTAATATTTGAAAGATAATAGTTTCAGAGCAAAATTAAAGACTCAGGGGGGGGTATAAGTGGCTGACTTTATTGATTTTTGTTCTAATGAAGAAAAAATAAAAGTTGCTATAGTTGGCTCTGGTCCGGCGGGTTTTTATACTGCTGATAATATTTTGAAGTCGACTGAAAATTGTGAGATTGACATTTTTGAACAGTTTCCATGTCCTTTTGGCCTTATACGTTTTGGTGTTGCTCCAGACCATGAAAAAACTCGTGGAGTTTGGAGGGCATTCAGTAAGACGGCACAAAACAAAGCTGTTCAATACTTTGGAAATATTCAAGTTGGGACAGATATTTCAATTGATGAGTTACTTAAGAATTACGATGCTGCGGTAATAGCTATTGGGGCAGGTAAGGATAGACCTCTTACTTTAGCTGGTTCAAATCTTCCAGGAGTTTTTGGTTCAGCAAGTTTCGTAAACTGGTACAACTCACACCCAGAATCAGCAAATCTAAATCCTAATCTCAATACAGATTCTGTAGTAATTATCGGTGCTGGAAATGTAGCTATTGATGTTGCAAGAGTTTTACTTAAAACGCCATCTGAAATGTCTAATACAGATCTTGCAACGCATGCATCTAAAGTGATTCACTCAGCTCCTATCCAGGATATTTATTTAGTTGCTAGACGGAGTGCTGCTGAGGCCAAATTTACTAATGTAGAGCTTCGTGAAATGGGTCAATTAGAACAGGCTGAACCTCGTGTTGATGCTGGTTCATTACCTGATATTGTTGAGGCTGAAATGAGTGATCGGGATCGTAGAATAAGAGAAAAAAATATTGAAACACTTCGAGATTTTTCAAGGAGAAGCCCTGGGGAGAAACCTAAAAGGTTACACTTTATTTTTTGTGCACAACCTTTAGAAATTATAGGGAATAATAAAGTTGAAAGAGTTATATTTGAGCATACAAAAATAGAAAATGGAAAAGCAACTGGGACTGGAAAAAAATTTGATATTGAGTGTGGTGCAGTAATAGCAGCTACAGGTTATAGGTCTGAACCTTTACCTGGAGCCCCTTTTGACGATGAAAGAGGGGTCATTCCAAATGACTCGGGAAGAGTCGCCACAGGTCTTTATGTTGCAGGGTGGGTCAAGCGGGGCCCATCTGGAGTAATTGGAACAAACAAGATAGATGCACGTGAGACAGTTGATTTGATGTTAAAGGATATCGGGGTAGGTAAGAATAAACCAGGACGGGCAGCTATTAATTTATTGCTCTCCGAACGCGGTTGCAGAGCTGTAAATTATAGCGCATGGAATAAAATCCAACAGGCCGAAGAAGATGCAGCTGTTGGTGATGCCCCTCGCGCAAAATTTGTGAACGTAGAAGATATGATGAGTATATTAGATAATAACTCTATACCAGACTCTGATGTTTAGGTAATTCTACTCTAACAGAGTCTATAACGATTCCTAGTAACTCAGCATTTAATTTTTATCCTATAGAGCTTAGCCCAGGAAAGATTTCAATTAAAAAGAATCCTAATGTCGCTAAGTATCCTGTAACCATAGCTATACCCATGATTACCATTATACACCCTGCAAAGAATTGAAATGGTTTACTTAATTTTTTTAATATTTGTATCCTCTGCATAAAAAATCCTGTAAAACCAGCGGCTATTAGGAAAGGAATACCGAGGCCAAGCGAATACATAGCTAGTAATATACTTCCTGATGCAACAGTACCAGATGTGGCGCTTAGGGTAAGTATACTCCCTAATATTGGGCCTATACACGGAGTCCACCCGAAGGCAAAAGCCATCCCAAGGAGGATAGCGCTGAGAGGATGTCCACCTCTAATTCTACTAATAAATCGAAACTCCTTCGAAAGAAATGAGATTTTCAGAAAGCCAGTCATATAAAGGCCAAACACTATAATTATGGCACCTGAAGTGTATTCAAACTCTGTCTTATACTTCAGGAGAAAATCTCCAACTGCACTGGCACTAGCCCCCAGTCCAACAAAGACTAATGTAAAACCAATTACGAACGATGCACTAAGGCTTAAAGCTGCAAGACGTTTTCGAGAAGAGTTGGCGTTCTTTGTAAGGTCTTCTAATGTGCCTCCGGCTACATAGGCTACATAACCAGGAACTAAAGGCAGGACGCAAGGTGACAAAAAGGAGACAATTCCTCCAGCAAATGCACTAATTATAGATATAGTTGTCAGGCCGTCCATATAGCTCTACTTTTCAACATTACGTATTAAAAAGTTACTACAAGATACTCTGTTAATTAATTAGGTCATGAAATAGTTTAATAACATCTGGCTTTGACCAGTCACGATCACCAATCACTCTTGCAATTTCTTTATTTTTTGGGCCAACAAGTATCGTTGTTGGTATCCCATTAATTCTTAACTGGCGAGATGCTGACATATCATCATCTCTAAATAATGTAAGGTTATTAATATTTGAATTTTCATAAAATTCTATAATTTTTTTACTACTACCTACATCTATAGAAATTGTAATCACTTTAAATTTATCATGCTCTAAAGCGCCTTGTAGTATGTCTAGAGTAGGTAGTTCTGATCTACACGGGGCACACCAGGTGGCCCAAAAATGAAGCGCCAAAATTGGCTCTTCGAAGTCTTTTAGTGTAAATTTTTCACCTTTAATATCCTGAAAATATATATTTTTTAAATCTAATGATTCTGTGGGTATTGATAAATCAAGGATTGCCAACCCTGGGGAGGCACTCTTGAGGTCAATTAATTTTTCCCTAAGCTCTGTCGTTGAAGCAGGTGTGGCCAAGCTGATGATAACAAAGACACAAAAACTATAAATACAGACCCTTAAAATTTTAATATTCCTAATCATTTTGAATCTTCAATGATATAGCATATTTCGTCAATTATTGACATTAAGCGCTCCAGATCTCTTTCTGAACTAAGTCGGTGATCGCCATTTTTTATTAATGATGTTACCACATCATTGGATTGTAAGCACTCTGTAATTCTGAGTGCAGTTTGCCACGGTACATCATTATCATTCATACCATGTAAAAGTCTCACAGGCCCTGAAAATGAAATTTTATTTTTTAGCAAAAGTTGTTTTCGTCCGTCTTCTATTAAATCATATGTAATGGGATAACCCTCATCACCATAATTTGAAGGAACTATTATCTGACCATCAGTTATTATTTTTTCTTTTATATCCTGGGGAAAATTCATCCATATTAGTTCTTCTGTGAAATCTGGTGCCGCAGCGATGCCAACCAGACCACGGACTCTTTCTGGCCGGTTAACTGATGCTAATAGCATCTGCCAACCGCCCATACTTGATCCCACAAGCACAACAGGTCCAGTCACTATTTTATCAATAATAAATAATGTATCTTTTTGCCACTTACTGATATTGCCATCAGTAAATTCTCCACTTGATTGTCCATGCCCACTATAATCAAAGCGTATGAAAGATCTTCCTAGGGCATCGCAATGTTTTTCAATAGCTAAGGCCTTTGTGCCAGTCATATCTGACATTAGGCCTCCAAGAAATATGACTGTTGGACTCTTTCCTTTTAGATGGTGATAGGCGATAGTTTCAGAATCATTAATATAGAGTCTATCGGGTTCTATTAATTCATATGATTTTGTATTGCTCATTTATATAACCATACTGTCTACTAGGGTTTTTTAGGATATTCACAGATTATAATTTACATTAAACGTTAAATTTCAGAAATAAAGTTTTAACAGGAATTTTTAGGTGAAACTATGCCAGTTGTTCTACAAGTGGTACCAAGATTAAACTCAAGTGGTGGTACAGAGCGTGGTACTATTGATATAGCAAACGCTTTGTCAGATGCTGGATGGGGGTCAGTGGTCGTTTCAGAGGGGGGGCCGCTAATCACCCAACTGAAAAGAGCTAAAGTTCAGCATATAACAATGCCTGTAGCCAGTAAAAACCCGTTAGTTATTGCCGCCAATGTTCCTAGGCTAGTGAAAATTGCTAGAGAAGTTCAAGCCGATATAATTCATGCACGTTCAAGGGCGCCTGCTTGGAGTGCTTGCTTCGCAGCAAAGAAATCAGGTGTTCACTTCGTTACTACAGTACAGGGAATTTATGGAACTAAAACAAAAATGAAAAGATTCTATAATTCAATAATAACAAAAGGTGAGGTTGTTATAGCAAATTCTCAATTTACTGCCCAGCACATCAAGAGCGTATATGGAACTTCTCCTGAGCGTATAAGTGTTATTCCTAGAGGTGTTGATTTAGATATATTTAGTCCTGGTGCAGTCACTGGTGCTCGTATTGTAAATTTAGCAGAGCGGTGGCGTATTCCTGATGGGGTTCCGGTGATTATGCTGCCTGGTCGCCTTACAAGGTGGAAGGGTCATGAAATATTAATAGACGCTATAGCCTATTTAGGAAAAAAAGACTTATGTTGTATCTTCGTAGGAGAGGGAAGTACGAATAGTAGTTATTCGCGGGATTTACAAAGTTATATAACACACCAGGGTTTGGGTTCAGTAGTTCGGATGGTAGGTCCATGCTCAGATATGCCCGCAGCATACATGTTAGCAGACGTTGTAGTATCCGCGTCATCACGTCCAGAAGCATTTGGGCGTGTGCTAATGGAAGCTGAGGCAATGGGTAGGCCAGTAGTAGGCTCAAATCATGGCGGTACTCAGGAAACTGTTTTAGATGGTGAGACGGGGTGGCTTTTTGATCCTGGTGACTATAGGGCATTGGCGAATTCTTTAAATCAGGCACTTTCAATTTCAGAATCAGCCAGAGATTTATTATCTGTCAGAGCAATACAACATGTAAGTGAAAATTTTAGTCTAATAAAAATGTGCAATTCTACTTTATCTGTTTATGAAAAAGTTCTGGAAGCATGAGGGAAGTTGAGATGTATATTTCTATAGATACATTACAGGAATGTAAGCGTGTCTGATAATTTAGGCATGGGCCCAATTTTAGTAATTAAACATGGAGCGCTAGGTGACTTTATTTTATCTACGGGCCCTTTCAAGACTATTAGAATGCACCACACTGAACAAAAAATAGTTTTGTTAACTACTTTAGATTTTGCCAATCTTGGGAAAATGTGCGGTTGGTTTGATAGTATATTAATTGATTCGCGCCCAAAGCCCTGGAATATAAGTGGGCTAATTAAATTGCGAAGTAATTTATTAAAGGATAATTATAGTAGGGTTTATGATCTCCAGACATCAAAGCGCTCAAGTAGTTATTTTAGTCTTTTTAAAAATCCCAAGCCAGAATGGTCGGGGATTGTAAGAGCAGCTTCACATCCTCATATCAATCCCAATAGAGATAAAATGCATACAATTGAAAGGCAAGCGGAACAACTTAAGTTAGTTGGTATAACACAGGTCTTTGCACCGGATATTTCTTGGTTAGAGCCATTGAAGAAAAAGTTTGAGATACCATCAAAGTTTTTTCTTCTAGTTTCAGGTGGATCTGTTCATAGAAAGGAAAAGCGTTGGCCTCCAGAGAAATACGCAGAATTTGCTAATATACTGTTGGGTGAGGGTATTACTCCAGTGCTTATAGGCTCACAATCTGAATATAATATTACGAAACTGATTTCATCTGCTTGCCCAGACGCTTTGAATCTTTGTGGCAAGACAGAAATTGCTGATATCGCATCACTGGCTCGTAATGCTATTGGTGCAGTTGGCAACGATACTGGTCCTATGCACATAATTGCTTCTTCTGGATGTCCCTCTTTAGTGTTGTTTTCTAAGGACTCTGATCCATCTATTACCCTTCCAAGAGGACCTAAAGTCAAATTTTTAAAAGAAGATAACCTTAAATTCCTAGAGGTATGTAAGGTTAGGCGTGAAATACTATTGAGATAAAGCTTCAAAATATGACATTATGTTCGCTTGACTTGATGTTAATGCGAGCTAGAGTGCGCCACGTTTTTTGAAAAACTCTAAACATATAATAGTTAGAGGGGTTTAAGCCTTCATGCCAACATTTAAGCTTCCCGATGGTTCTTCGCGCCATTATGAAACTGGGATAACCGGTGCAGATATAGCATCTGATATTGGTCCTGGGCTGGCAAAGTCAGCACTTCTTATAGAGGTTGATGGTACGCTGCGTGATCTATCAATCACTATAGAGCACGATGCTGAGATTAGATTAATTACCGCTAAAGATGAAGAGGCACTATACGTTATAAGGCATGACGCCGCACATATCTTGGCAGAGGCAGTCAAGGAGTTATGGCCAGAGACTCAAGTAACAATAGGACCGCCAATAGAAAATGGTTTTTATTATGATTTTGCACGGGAAGTACCTTTTAGCATCGAGGATCTGGAAGAAATTGAAAAACGTATGTTAGAAATCGTTAAAAGAGATGAGGTGATATCAAGAGAAATTTGGGATCGAGGGGAGGCTATAGAATTCTTCAGAAATATTGGAGAGCACTATAAAGCGGAAATTATTGATTCTATTCCCGAGGGAGAGGAAATTACACTATATAGACAAGGAAGTTTTGTGGACCTATGCCGAGGTCCACATTTATCGTCAACTGGAAAGATTGGTGCATTTAAACTTATGAAGGTTGCGGGGGCGTACTGGAGGGGTGATTCCAAAAATGAAATGCTTCAGAGAATCTATGGTACTGCTTGGTCTTCCAGTAAAGATCTTAAGGCATATATAAGTAGGCTCGAAGAGGCAGAAAAACGTGATCATAGAAAGTTGGGCAAAGAAATGGATTTGTTCCATTTCCAAGAAGATGCTCCAGGAGCTGTTTTTTGGCATCCCAAAGGTTGGAAATTATTCCAATCTCTAATTAGCTACATGAGAGCAAGGCAAGAGCTTGCTGGTTACGTAGAAATAAGTACACCGGAAATAATGGATAGATCAATGTGGGAAGCATCTGGGCATTGGGAAACATTCAGGGAGCATATGTTTACCTCAAGTACAGAAGACGAGAGATGCTTTGTAATTAAGCCAATGAATTGTCCGGGTGGAGTCCAGGTTTTTAGACATGATTTAAGGAGTTATAGAGAGCTTCCAATGCGTATATCAGAGTTTGGGAAAGTCCATAGATATGAGCCTTCCGGAGCTCTTCATGGTTTGCTTCGTGTAAGAGCTTTTACTCAGGATGATGCGCATATATTTTGCACGGAATATCAAGTAGAAGAAGAATGTCGAGAAGTTATTGAACTAGTTTTGAATATATATGCTGATTTTGGATTTAATGAAGTAGAGATAAAATTTGCAGATAGGCCTGAGGTAAGAATTGGATCAGATGATGTTTGGGATATTCTTGAGGCAGCTTTGAGGGGTGCCTTAGATAGTATGGGCCTTGATTATTCTGTTAATCCGGGCGAAGGTGCTTTTTATGGTCCTAAACTTGAATTTGTATTGAAGGATGCTATTGGTCGAGAATGGCAATGTGGTACTTTGCAGGTTGACTTAAATCTTCCAGAAAGATTAGACGCTAATTATATTGGAGAGGATGGCCTCAAACATAGGCCTGTTATGCTTCATAGAGCCCTTTTTGGTTCATTAGAGCGCTTCACAGGGATTTTAATTGAACATTATGGGGGAAAATTGCCACTTTGGTTAGCGCCATTACAAATCATAGTTGCAACAATAACAAATGAGAGTGATGTATATGCTCTTGAGGTCTTAGACGTATTAAGAAAATCAGGACTTCGGGCAGAGGTGGATTTAAGAAATGAAAAGATTGGATATAAAGTCAGAGAGCATAGTATGGCTAAAATTCCTTATATTTTAGCAGTAGGTAAACGTGAGTCGGAGAATCAGACTGTTGCGATCAGGAGATTCGGGACTAAGGAGCAAGAATTTGTTGCACTTGATGAAGCTCTAGATAGGCTTCAAAAGGAGGCATCTGGACCACTTGCTGGACAGAAAAGGATTTAAACGGCAGGATTAGAATATTATAGGCTCAGCTTAGCCATAATTTAAACAGTTTAACTTTTTAGGAGGGTTTGAAGAATAAACAGAGATACTACATTAGCGCCGCCGTCACGCGAGGGTCCTCGCGTCAACGAAGGCATAGAAGTTGATAAGGTCCGTCTTATTGATAACGCTGGAGGGCAGTTAGGTCTGGTTGCTGTGGAACGTGCTCTTCAACTTGCTGAGGAAGCCGGGCTTGATTTAGTTGAAATTTCCCCTCATGCAGATCCACCTGTTTGCAAGATTCTTGATTATGGAAAATATAAATATCAAGCTCAAAAAAAAGCAGCTCTAGCTAGAAAGAACCAAAAAGTCATCGATGTTAAGGAAATGAAATTTCGTCCTGGAATTAACGAGGCGGATTATCAGGTAAAGCTTCGGAGTATCAGAAGATTTCTTGAAGATGGTGATAAAGTAAAGATAACTATGCGGTTCCGTGGTAGAGAGATGGTTCATCAAGATTTGGGAGCTCAAGTTTTAGTAAGAGTCCAGACTGATCTGGAAGAAGTAGGAAAAGTTGAGCTTATGCCTAAGACCGAAGGTCGCCAAATGATTATGGTGATAAGTCCACGATAAAGCTGACATATTTATTAGATAGGGCCTAACAGCTCTTGCAATTAGGCCATCAACCGAGTAGAAACTGCTCAAAGTATTGGTGACGAGGCTATAGGCATGCCCAATCACCCGATTTCTTGAAACTAAAATGAAAGATTTAAAATGCCTAAGATGAAAACAAAAAGCAGTGCTAAAAAACGTTTTGCGCTGACAGGAACTGGAAGAATTCGTCGAAGACACGCGAATCACCGCCACAACCTATCTAAACAGCCAAAAAAGCGTAAACGTAACCAGCTAGGCTCTTCTGTAATGCGTGATTGTGATGCACAGCTCGTCCGGGGCTGGATGCCTTATTTGTAGGAGAAATCACTATGGCTAGAGTGAAAAGAGGTACAACCGCGCATGCAAAACACAAGAAGGTTATTAAATTAGCCCGGGGCTATCGTGGCCGTGCCCGAACAAATTACAGAACTGCAATTCAAAGGGTCGAAAAAGGCATGGAATATGCCTATCGTGACCGGCGCCAGAGGAAGAGAAACTTCAGGGCATTATGGATTCAACGTATTAATGCCGCTGCGAGACAGCATGGTATGTCATATTCTCAGCTTATACACGGTCTTAGTGAAGCTGGTGTCCCTCTTGACAGGAAGGTGTTAGCAGATCTAGCTGTTCGAGAACCTGCAGCGTTTAAAGCAATTGTTGACCAGGCACATGCAGCGCTAAGCGAGAATGTTTAATTTGATCTAACCCGCATTTCGGGTGTGTTTGCCCTTAAGCGGATAACTTTCTCAGAGGAGCTCCCCGTTGCAGCATGAACTTAAAGTTTTGCGTGACGCTCTTATAATTCAAATAAAGGACTCTCCCAACCTTGAGAATCTTGAAGAATTACGCGTTGGTGCACTAGGTAAAAAGGGCAGCCTGACTGAGTTGATGAAGGGACTTGGAAAACTAGAAGAGTCAGAACGTAGAGATTCTGGTACAGCGCTAAATAACTTAAAAAATGAAATTACTTCATTAATTGAGGTCCGAAAAAAAGAGTTTGAGGCAGAGATTTTAAATCAACGTCTCAAAGAGGAGAAAGTGGATGTAACCCTACCCGCAAGGCCTTTTTTTAGGGGTAGTGTACACCCAATAGCTCAGGTAATTGATGAGATGATGGCAATTTTTGGGTCTATGGGGTTTGAGATCAGATCAGGGCCAGAAATCGAGGAAGATTTTTATAATTTCACAGCGCTTAATATTCCTCCAGAACATCCCGCACGGCAGATGCATGATACCTTTTATCTTCCTGATGGTGATGAGGGAGAGAGAAAACTTCTTCGTACACACACATCTCCTGTTCAGATTAGGACTATGATTGCAGAAAAACCTCCTCATAGGATTATAGCACCAGGCCGCACCTATAGAAGGGATTATGATATAACTCATACCCCTATGTTTCATCAAATTGAGGGCCTGGTGGTGGATAATAGTACTCACATGGGCCATCTAAAGGGCTGCTTAAAAGATTTTGTTAATGCATATTTTGAAGTAGAGGATCTTCAGGTACGCTTTAGACCAAGCTATTTTCCTTTTACTGAACCATCAGCCGAAATGGATATTGGATGCTCCAGAGAAAAAGGACAATTGATACTCGGTGGGGGTAAGGATTGGATGGAAATACTCGGATGCGGAATGGTTAATCCTTTAGTTTTAAAAGGAGTGGGACTGAACCCAGATGAGTACCAAGGATTTGCTTTTGGATTAGGTGTTGAGAGACTCGCAATGTTGAAATACGGCATACCAGATCTACGAGCCTTTTTTGATAGCGATATGCGATGGCTTAAGCATTATGGATTTATGCCCCTTGATGTCCCTTCTTTAATATCGGGGTTAAGTCGATGAGGTTCACTCTTTCTTGGCTTAAAGAGTATCTTGATACTGATGAGGATCTTAGTTTGATAGGTGAAAGGCTTACTTCTATTGGTTTAGAGGTTGAGTCTATAAAAGATCAGGGCTCTGAGCTTGCACCATTTATCGTTGCATATATAGAAGAAGCTATCCAGCATCCAAATGCAGACCGTTTGAAATTATGTAAAGTCAATACAGGTGAATCAATCATTCAGGTTGTATGTGGAGCTCCAAATGCTCGTGCGGGAATGAAGGGTGTTTTTGCGCATTCGGGACTTACTATTCCTGGCACTGGCTTAAGGTTAAAAAAGACAAAGATTCGAGGTGTTGAGAGCAATGGAATGCTTTGCTCTGAGTTAGAGATGGGGATATCCGCAGACCATGAAGGAATTATTGAGCTTCCAGATGATGCTCCTGTCGGTTTATCTTTCTCGGATTTTGCAAATAAAAAAGATGCAATAATTGATATTGCCATAACCCCAAATCGTGCTGATTGTCTTGGAGTATTGGGAATTGCAAAGGATCTAGCCGCATCGGGTATAGGCAAAATTAAACTGCCTGAAATAGAAAAGATTAATGGTAATTTTAAAAGTCCAATTAGTGTCGACCTGCAATGCCCCTCTTCTGAAGAAGCTATATGCTCATTGTTTCTTAGTCGTTATATAAAAGGAGTAAGGAATGTTGAGAGCCCTTCATGGTTGCAGGAACGCTTAGAGGCAATTGGTTTAAGGCCAATATCTGCAGTTGTTGATATAACCAATTATTTAACCTTTGACTGCAATAGGCCTGTTCACGCTTTTGATGCTGACCGAATAAAGGGCAATAACTTACAAGTAAAATTAGATTCTGGGGATACTTCTTTTAAAGCACTTAACGATAAGAGTTATATTTTAGATAATCAAATGACAGTTATTTCTGATTCTGAAGGCGTAGTAAGTTTGGCTGGGGTTATTGGTGGAGAGCGCACTGCTTGTACAGAAGAGACGGTTAATGTTTTTTTAGAAGTTGCTTTATTTGATCCAGTTCGCACAGCATCTACAGGACGCAAACTCGGTATTGATAGTGATGCTAGATATAGGTTTGAAAGGGGCGTTGATCCAGCTTTTGCAGAAAATGGTATGGAGCTGGCAACTAAGATGTTAATTGATTTGTGTGGGGGTGAGCCAAGTCACGTATCAGTAACTGGTTCAATTCCTATATGGCAGACAAAAATTAATTTTAATTCATCAAAAGTAAAAGAGTTGGGCGGAGTCTCAATACCAGAAATTAAAATTAAAGAAATTTTAGAAGATCTAGGTTGTAAATATGAAGGAAGTGGAGAGACGGCTGTTGTGGTGCCCCCTTCTTGGAGAGGGGATATTGTTGGTGACGCTGATCTAGTTGAGGAAGTTCTTAGAATATACGGTTATGATAAAATCCCTGCAGTTTCAATAACAGAAACTAACCTTAAAAATAATACTATTCTTCCTATTAAAGACCGCAGAGCTGGTTGCATTCGTAGGTCTCTAGCTACAAGGGGGCTTATGGAGGCTGTAACTTACTCTTTTATGTCTGGTCAGTTAGCACATAGATTTACTTCTAAAGATGCATTAGTCCTGAGTAATCCTATTAGCTCTGAACTAGATACGATGCGACCATCACTATTGCCTAATTTGATTCATGCACTTTCACGAAATATTGATCGTGGTCATGGAGATATTGGTATTTTTGAGATAGGACCGCAATTTGAAGGGAATCTGCCAGAAGATCAGAGAGATATGGCTACAGGGGCGCGTGTGGGTTGCTTTGAGGGTAGAAACTGGCATGAAGAAATTAGACAGGTAGATATTTTTGATGCCAAGGCTGATATTTTAGTTGCTTTGGAGGCTGCTAATACGCCTGTTGATAAGCTTCAGATATATGATACGGCTCCAAAATGGTACCATCCTGGAAGATCAGGAGAGTTTAGGCTTGGTAAAACTGTTTTAGGATGGTTCGGTGAAATTCATCCAGAGATATTATCTATTTTAGACTTGAATTCTCCATGTGTTGGATTTGAGTGTTTTATAGATAAAATACCTGTCCCAAAATCAATAAGTAAAACTACTAGGCCTCCGTTAAATGCTTCTGATCTGCAACCAGTTGAAAGAGACTTTGCTTTTATTGTTGATGAGGATGTATTAGCTAATGATCTAATACGAACAGTATGGTCAGCAGAAAAGAAATTGATCTCAGGTGTAAGTATTTTTGATATTTATGTTGGCAAGGGAATAGAGACTGGGAAAAAATCTATTGCTATCGCGGTCCAACTCCAACCAACTGATACCACTCTAACAGATGAAGAGATTGACTCGGTTTCCAGCCAAATTGTTGATAAGGTAACGAAACAGGTTGGTGGTGTTCTAAGGAGTTAACTTGCTATGTCATATAGAATCCGTGATTTAAAGAGTAAATACTTAAGCTTTGATGTGCGGGCCAAATTTGTTATTTAGTCTCAATGTCAGATATTTCAAATATTAGAAACTTCTCAATTGTAGCCCATATTGATCATGGGAAATCTACTTTGGCAGATAGGCTAATCCAAGAATGTGGTGGACTGGATGATCGTGAGATGCGCGAACAGGTTCTCGATTCTATGGATCTTGAGCGTGAGCGTGGTATTACGATTAAGGCACAAACAGTTCGACTAAAATATAGATCAAAAAATGGTGATAACTATATTCTCAATCTATTAGATACCCCTGGTCATGTTGATTTTGCCTATGAAGTTAGTCGTTCACTTGCTGCATGTGAAGGGTCACTATTGGTAGTCGATGCAACTCAAGGAGTTGAAGCACAGACATTAGCTAATACATATTTGGCTATTGAGGCCGATCATGAGTTAATACCGGTTTTAAATAAGATTGACCTACCTTCAGCAGAACCTGATCGAATAATTAAGCAGATTGAAGACGTGATTGGTATTGATGGGAGTAATGCCCTGACAGTATCAGCAAAAACAGGTGAGGGAATAAAGGCCGTTCTGGAGGCACTTGTAAAACAATTACCCGCTCCAAGTGGCAATAAAAATTCTCCCTTGAAGGCTATGTTATTAGATAGTTGGTATGATCCATATTTAGGGGTAATTATTTTAGTTCGTATTATTGATGGTGAAATTAAAAAAGGCATGGTCGTTCGCATGATGGCTTCAGGCGTCAGGCACAATGTAGAAAGAGTAGGGGTATTCACTCCAAAAATAGAAGATGTTCAATCCTTAGGACCTGGAGAAATTGGTTATATAACTGCAAGTATTAAGGATGTCGCGGATTGTGAAGTAGGCGACACCATTACAGATGATAAGGCTCCCGTAGCAGAGGCGTTGCCTGGTTTTCAACCAACTCAGCCAGTTGTTTTTTGCGGATTATTTCCCACTGACAATGCTGACTATGACCGTTTAAGAGAAAGCCTTTCTAAGCTTAGGCTTAACGATTCCAGCTTCGTATATGATGCTGAATCATCCCCAGCTCTTGGATTTGGTTTTCGCTGCGGTTTCTTAGGACTTTTGCATTTAGAGATAGTGCAAGAGCGTTTAGAAAGAGAATTTAGTTTAGAACTTGTAGCGACAGCACCATCAGTCATTTATAAAATTACACTCACAACAGGTGAAGCTTTGGAGTTGCATAATCCTGCAGATATGCCTGATCCAACACGCATAAAAAGTGTTGAGGAGCCATGGATCAATGCAACTATTTTGGTTCCTGACGATTACCTTGGTCCAGTATTAGCCCTCTGTCAGGAGAAACGCGGTGAGCAGGTAGAGCTCACATATGCAGGGACCCGTGCAATGCTTGTTTACAGGCTACCTTTAAACGAAGTTGTTTTTGATTTTTACGATCGTCTAAAATCAGTCTCTCGCGGTTATGCAAGTTTTGATTATCAAATTGATAGTTATCTAGAAAGTGACCTCGTGAAACTATCTATTCTCATAAATGGAGAAAGTGTTGATGCATTATCAATGATTGTGCATCGGAGCCATGCTGAGGCAAGAGGGAGAGTATTATGCTTAAGATTAAAAAATTTAGTTCCTCGCCAATTATTTAAGATTGCAATACAGGCTGCAATAGGGGGTAAGGTTATAGCTCGGGAGACTGTGAGCGCACTACGGAAAGATGTTACAGCGAAATGCTATGGCGGTGATGTAAGTAGAAAGCGCAAGTTACTTGACAGACAAAAGAGAGGAAAGAAACGTATGAGGCAGATAGGAAATGTTGAGGTTCCTCAGGAGGCATTTTTAGCGGCTTTAAAGATGAGTGACGAATAATATAAGCTAGTGATTATTTTTTTTTCGAAAAATGACTCTAAGAATAAGTATTAAAAGCGATACCGTGAGCGGGATTGCCCAGCTGGGGGATTTTAACAGTGGTACTATTATGTTCCACCAAATCCATGGCGTTAGATGTTTTTCAATTATAGATTGAAACCCTACGAGACTATTACCATCGATTTTCGACCACAATTCACCCATAGAAATGATTCTATAAGTTTCTGAGGTTATGGCAGTGTAAGCTTCATATCCCCAAATACTGAGTGAAAAAATAAATAAAGTGCTGATAAACCAAGAAATAACTGCCATATCTAATTCTCTAGAACTACAAGTTATGTTATTTTTTTAAAGAATGAAATAAACATTTTTTTCGACTTTTGAAGTAGGTTACATACCTGCTATGTATTGGTTGATTAGGAGGGGTGGCCGAGTGGCTTAAGGCGCACGCTTGGAAAGCGTGTTTACTGAAAGGTAACCAGGGTTCGAATCCCTGTCCCTCCGCCAACAAATTGGTCTAATGTGGAGTTTATTGAAAAATGACTCGCAAAATACTCGATACAACGGGTCTAATGTGTCCTCTTCCAGTTTTAAAAGCTAGGAAAGAGCTGGGCAAATTACAAGATGGGTCAACTCTAGAGGTAAAGTCTACTGATCCTGCCTCAATAATGGATTTCGGGGTATTTTGTGAGGATTCTGGTCATGAACTTTTAGAGCAATATGAAGGGGATGGCATTCTTACATTTGTTATTAGGTGCAAAAAGAGCTAATTCTTTACTGTTGTAAAAGCACAAAATCCAAAGTTTTTTAGAATTTTCATTAAGTTTATGAAGACTGGTTTCTAAGAATTAAGCGTTTTTTCTAAATATTCAGTGTTAGTGGATAAAGTCATGAACTATGAACAGATAACCATATGCTTAATTTTAGGAATTGTCCTCGTACTCTTTATATGGGGAAAATGGCGTTATGATTTGGTGGCTTTTGGCGCTCTTATGGTAACTGTGTTGGTAGGTTTAGTTCCTGCAAACGAAGCTTTTCTAGGTTTTGGTCATCCTGCAGTAATTACCGTTGGCGCTGTGCTCATTATAAGCCGGGGCCTTTCTAGTTCTGGTTTACTTGATATATTAACAGGAAAAATAAGTTCTTTATCAGATCAGAATCCTGGTAAGCATATTGGCGTTCTTGGAGGGTTGGCGGGCGGATTATCAGCTTTTGTTAATAACGTTGGTGCTTTGGCTATGCTTATGCCAGTAGCTTTGAAATCTGCGAGGCAGGCGAGCTATTCTCCATCATTAATTCTCATGCCAATAGCGTTTGCATCAATTTTGGGAGGCTTGGTAACACTCATAGGTACGCCTCCTAACATAATTGTAGCCAGTTTTAGGCAGACTACCTCAGGCGAGGCTTTTGGAATGTTTGATTTCGCACCTGTTGGTGCACCAGTTGCATTGGCTGGTTTCGTATTTGTTACTTTTATTGGTTGGAGGTTAATACCTTCAAGGCGTCGTGGTGAAGACAACGCTGGAGATTTGTTTGATGTCTCAGCCTATATAACAGAGATTAGAGTTATGGAGGGATCTTCGCTTATAGGAAAGGGTATGAAAGGAATATCGGAGGCATTTGAAGCTAATAATGCAAAGCCACTAGCAATTATAAGAAGTGAAGATAGGCAACAAATAGCAACTTGGATTGGAAGGATTAGAGTTGGTGACATACTGATCGTTGAGGCTCCTGCGCAGGGTCTGGATAAACTTGTATCTAGCCTTGATGTCGAATTGGTTGGGACAGGAAGCGAGGCAGCAGACGATCTAAATTCTGGTGATTTGGCATTAATTGAAGCTGTTGTCAGTCCTGGGGGTATGATTGAAAATAGAACGGCAGATAGTCTTAATCTTAGTAATCGATTTGGTGTAAATTTTTTAGCTTTATCTAGAGAAGGATCTGCAACAAGAGCGCGGTTGGGAAAGGTGCGCCTTAAAGCTGGTGACGTATTATTATTGCATGGTTTGGAGTCTCAAATGTCATCTACTCTTTCACAGCTTGGTTGTTTACCCTTGGCGCATAGAGGGGTCCGTATTGCTTCACCAGAAAGGGCTTGGGCATCTATTGCTGCATTTGGGGCGGGGATAGTTGCGACTTCTACTGGATTGATTAGCGCGCCGATAGCTCTTGGTCTTGTGGCAGTTGCAATGCTTGCAATGCGATCTATATCTTTACGTGAAGCTTATGATGCAGTCAATTGGCCTGTAATTGTTTTACTTGGTTCAATGATACCTGTAGGAGGTGCATTGCAAACTTCAGGAACTACTGATTTGATATCAAGTGGTATTTTAGTAATTAGTTCCGATTTATCTCCAGTTATTGTCCTTATCTTAGTCCTACTAATTACTATGACTCTCTCAGATATAGTCAATAATGCAGCTACAGCTGTTATCATGGCGCCAATTTCAGTAAATCTTGCATACAATTTAGGTGTCAATCCCGACGCATTTCTGATGGCTGTTGCTATAGGCGCGAGTTGTGCATTTCTTACGCCTATAGGTCATCAAAACAATACTTTAGTTATGGGCCCGGGAGCATATCGATTTTTAGATTATTGGAAAATGGGGCTACCTCTTCAGTTAATTATACTTGCTGTCTCTATCCCATTAATTTTACTTGTTTGGCCCTTATGATCTTTTTATATTTTTAGATATAGCCCAAAGTTATAAAAGATATCTTTATAGTATATGATTAGTTTGAAGATGAGGGAGGATTACATGGAATTTGGTTTTGCTATACCCAATGGTGGCAATATGGCTAATAAAGATGATATTCTTGAAATATCTACTGCTGGGGAAAATGCAGGTTTCGATATTTTAGCGATTCCTGATCATGTGGTTATGCCAAGGACGGTTGCTCCTAACTATCCATACTCAGAGAGTGGTGATGCCACTTTCGCAACTATTGGTGAGGGAAATTTCCTCGAACCATTTGCTTTAATGTCTTTCGTAGCAGCTAAGACAACCAGCATAAAATTAATGACATCAGTTATAGTTGTTCCCTATAGGGAGCCCATGTTAACAGCCAAACTTGCATCATCTATCGATGAACTTTCCGGTGGGAGAGTTGTGCTGGGTTGTGGAGTTGGTTGGATGCCAGAAGAATTTTCTGCAGTAGGATCCCCTCCTTTCAACGAGCGTGGAAAGGTAACTGACGAGTATATAGATATTTTTAGGGAGTTATGGACAAAAGAGAATCCGAGCTTCGATGGTGTATACCGATCTTTTAGTGATCTGATGTTTGCCCCTAAACCTATCCAAAAACCCCACTTACCAATATGGATAGGGGGAGAATCACGCCCAGCTATGCGAAGAGTAGTGCGTCGAGGGGATGGTTGGTTCCCGTCGGATGCTAATCCAAAGAATCCTCTAAATACTCCTGCTCGTTTTAGAGACACGCGTGACAAGTTATATTCCATGGCGGAAGAAGAGGGAAGAGATCCAGAAACAATTCATCTAGCGTTTTGGGCAATAAGTAGTGCTGGTCAGGGTCCTGCTATTAAGCTTGATAGTGGTGAAAGAAAAGCTTTTACTGGCAGCGTAGAGGAAATTATTGAAGATATAGAGGCCTTTAAATCTTCAGGAATTAAATCACTTATTTTTAATTTTTTACAGGCAGATTGCTCTGCAACTCTAGAAAAGATAGATATGTTTGCGAGGGATATACTACCTAATGTTCGGTGATCAAAGAGTTAATTTTTAAAGATTGTTTTAATTTTTTAAATAGGATTAGAAAAATGAAGAATAGTGCTGATGTTGTTGGGTTACAGTCAGTATTTAAGGACTGGAGTGAATCACTAAATAACGGAAATCTTGAGAATTTTTTTTCATATTTTGATGAAGACTCAGAGACGCTTGATGAAGATTATCCATGGAGAATGAATAAAGCTGAATTTATAGATCATATAAACTTTCATGCTATGGGGGGGGGATCTGGAGTTTGGGAGTTTTTTGAATGGCTACCGCGTGAGGTTAATATAAAAGTGTGGGGAACTACCGGACACGTGAGTGGATTTTCCACTTTTCGCGGTAAACCTAAGGACTCAGGTTTTAGGCAGAGATTCATGGGCTTCACAATAACATTTTTTCATGATGGTGAATCTTGGAAATTAGCAAGTTGGCATCAAAGTGTTCTATCCGGGCGAATAGACGGTGCATCTCCGGGTTAAAATTAGTTTCCGACAAAGTTCAATATACTAATACACTGAGGATGAGAAATGGTGGAAGCAAAATTGAAGTGGGGTATGGTATTTACAGGTGATAATTTAAGCCTCTCTGAGATCATAGATTACTCGAAAAAAGCGGAATCAGCTGGTGCTGATAGTTTGTGGTCAACAGAGCTCGGGAGAGATGCGTTTGTTCCTTTGTCAGCAATTGCTAATGCAACATCTGGTTTACGTCTAGGAACTGCAGTAGCAACATTTGCCCGTCCCCCAATGTATGCTGAAACAGCAGCTATGACTATGGCAGAAATTACTAACAATAATTTTACTCTAGGCCTGGGCACTGCTCCACCATTATGGAATGAGAATTGGCATGGGCTTACAGTTGATAGGCCCGTTTCTCGAATGCGTGAATACGTAGAATGTATTCGTGCGATGTGGACAGCTTCAGTCGAGAACCCTGTTTCTTATAGCGGTGATATTATTAAACTTAAGGACTATACAAGGTTTATTGATGCACCTTATCCATCCATACCTATTTATTTAGCCGCAGTTCGTAAAAATATGTTGAAGCTATCTGGTGAGATAGCTGACGGAGTTATTGCAAACCTACTAAATACAACAGAATATTTTGAGAATCTTGTATTACCAAATGTTAAACTTGGATTAGAAAAGTCTGGTCGTAGTTTAAGCGAGTTCGAAATAGCAACTTTGAAGGTGTGCTCTGTAAACAAAGATCGTAAAAAAGCACGAGATCTAGCCAAGCATTCTATAGCTTTTTACTCTACTCTCCCATATTTTGACGTGGTTCTTGATCCAGCAGGATTTACTAAAGAAAAAAATATTTTACGACGCTTATTTTTAGAAAATGATGTTCAGGGGATGCTGAGCTCAGTGACAGATGAGATGGTTGATAAGCTTGCTCTTTCAGGAACCCCCGAAGAAGTAATAATCCAGGCTAAAAAATTTGAGGGGTTAATTGATACACTAATATTATATTGCCCCACGTTTGCGGTTAGTCCAGAAGACTCAAGAGATAATCATCTAGCTATTATAGATGCATTTAAAGGATGGCACTGACGATAACTTACAGTGATTTTTTATTAATAATTGAAAACATATAAACTAAATAGCAGATTTCTTACCAAGTAAAGCTTGACGAAATCGATCTTTAAGATATGCCCCATCACGTGGAGGTAGCACTGGTGTTGGATTATTATTTGAGATTTTTATTACACAAAACATAGGACCATTTTGTGAGTGCGTTTTTATATCAAAAGACTCAAGGGATTCTTGATTTTCAATTACAGATACGTTACGAAAACCAACAGCCTCAGCAACTTTTACAAGATCCGTGCCCTTTGCTGTATGTGTTTTCTGCATTCCAGTTTCACCAAAATGTTCATTATCAAAAACAATAATGCTTAAGTTTTCGGGGTCAGCTGCTGCGATGGTTGCAAGACTTCCAAGCCCCATGAGCATTTCTCCATCTCCGGTCACAACTAGCACTTTTTTGTCTGGTTGAGCTATAGCTAAGCCAAGACCTACCATAGATGCGCCACCCATTCCTCCCCACATCGGGAAATTCAAATCATCATCCCCCGCTGACGTTATATCCCAGCAAGTTCCACCAAGGCCAGTTATTACTAGTATATCTTTTCGCCCTTTTAATAATTTTTGGGCTACTTTACGACGATCTAATTTATTTTTTTCTTTTATCATTTCATATCTGTCAAGAAATTTTTAGTACCTATCAGTTTCTGCGATAACGTCACGGCCACAGCTTGCTGTGAATTAAAAGCAAACTCTGCTGCTGCGGATATAGTTGTTTCAACATTTATACTATCTTCAACATTAAATACTCGTGCACCAATTTTTTCTAGGACGGGTCTGCATGCCTCTCCCATTGGATTTTGCCATGGATTAAATTCGCCCCATTCTCCTCTCATTGTTACTAGCATGAGCATAGGATATCTACATGTCTTTGCTAGGCTTAGCATATTAATTATATTTCCAACGCCACTTGATTGCATTAGGAGAAGTCCCTTCTTACCCCCTAGCCAAGTCCCAAGTAACATCGCCACTCCCTCCTCTTCAGTGGTTAGGGTAACGCAATCAATATCAGTATCAGATTCGCATAGAGTAATTAATTTCGAGTGTCCAGCATCTGGAACATAACATACCTGCGAAAAATTTTTAGACTTGATAGTATTATAAATAGTATTTGGCCACTGAGGAATCTCAGATTTAATATTTTTATCATCAGACATTTTAATTAATATCCTTTTGTGGACTTTTAGCTTTTCTCTATACGTATAACATCGCCATTTCTTATTTCTCCTGTTTGTAATACAAATGCATATACGCCGACGCAGGGTAAAACCTCATCATCAAGCAAGGGGACAGGTTGGCTATTATGTTCAACAATAGTTCGTAAAATCTTAGGGTCCTTAGAGATGCCCCCTTTCTGGGCTAGGGTGGGGATAGCACATCGGGGTGTTGGGTCAGATATCTTTAGCCTTACCTCTTCTCCGATACACAAAACATTATCAACCCATGAATTTTCAATAAATCCGTTTTTATTGACAGAAGTATCAATTATTAAATTTGGACGAAATCGTAATGCATTATACGAGCGATCAGGGTCGATTTCATGTAATTTATTCAAGGACGAAGTTGTAACTATATGTAAAGCCGCATAATCAGAGAAACGTCCTTCCATCATTATATCTCCAATATCTAATATCGTTTCTTCTTTCTCAAGAGGATCTAGTCGCTGCAAACTAATTTCTGAGGGTCGATTTTTGGTAATTTCAACCTCTCTTCCCAAACGCTCAGATAATTTTTTATTAAGAGTTCTGTTGTCGCTACTAATTTTAGTACCATCTGGCCAGTATATTGTAACCGACGGAAGCTCTTCGTTTTCTTGGGGTTCTTTTGTAAATTTGGCACCAAGTTCTAATAAATTCCCCCATAGATTTGGCATCTTAGCACTAACTATTTTACCGTTAGATTGGTCAATCAGTGCATATCCACGGTCACCTAAAATACCTCCTTCTATTACTTTTGCAGATTCTATATTTTCGCCGCCCATCGACTTTACCGCATATCTCCATATATCTTTAATTGTACCTGTATTTTCTATTTTTTCGGACATAGGAATCTCCTAAACATGCAGAATGAGAATTAGATGTTTGGGATATATTATATCCCATTAATAATTTGTAAGGAACAATTTATGCCATATGAGGTATATTATGATATTAAATTTACTAGTTATAAATGCGTTAATTCTTTGATAAAAATGTAGCTTCAAGAGATCGATTTTGGAGAGCCCTTAGAGCGCCTAATTCAATATTACTGGGTGCTTTAGTGGTATTTATGTTATTTGCAAAACGTATTTCCCATCCAGTAGATTGAGAAATTTCTTCTCTAGAAACACCTGAGTGAATAGACGTCACAATAAGCTCAAAAGAATCTGGTTCTGGCTCCATTATGCATAAGTCTGTTATAATCTTGGTGGGGCCTTTAGTATCAATTCCCAATCTCTTTCTATGATTTTTACCTTCACCGTGTCCAAAGGATGTTATAAAGTCGACTTTTTCAACAAAACTTCTTTTGCTTTGTCGAATAATTACAAATATCTCACCACAGTGTGTGGCTATTTCAGGTGCTCCTCCTGCTCCAGGTAAACGTACTTTTGGTTCGGAGTAGTTACCAATTACTGTTGAGTTTATATTAGCGAATCGATCAATTTGTGCCCCACCCAGAAAACCTAAATTTATATGTCCGCCCTGTAGCCAAAATCTAAACATTTCGGGTACTGATTCATTCGTCAGTGCGCTCTCGCTTAGTTCTGGGTCACCAATAGATAGTGGTAAGATATCTGGCTTAGTATCAAGTGTTCCAGACTCATAAATTAAAACTATCTCTGGGGCATGGCTAAGTCTTGCAAGATTTGCCGCGGCACTAGGTAGTCCTATGCCTACAAAGCATATTTGCCCGTCTTTTAATTCCCGAGCTGCAGCTATCGTCATCATTTCATCTGGGGTATGATTTATTTTAGTCAATCAATTTCTCCGCAGTTTGAAGTTTACTTTTTTAGTATATTTATATCGACCCAAGATTTAAATTTTTCTCTATCCCGAGATATTTTATCCCAGTTAGTATAGAACTTATTATCGCGCCCATAATATCCATATGCATATGAAGGGTAAGCGCCATGGGGCACTTCCGCTACAAAATTTAAGGCCCATGAAGGTATAATAATTGAATTAGCTGTTGCTTCTAAATCTTCTACAATTTCTTCTACTGTTACTATAGAACAGGTTGCAGCAAGAACTGCTTCTTTTTGAACTCCAGTTATACCTTCTATAAGAACGTTACCTTTTTGATCAGATTTCTGTGCGTGTATTATGGTAACATCTGGGCGAATGGATGGAATGGCTACTAATTTTTGTTCAGAAAAAGGGCAAGTGATATATTTAATTTTATCATTGAGCTTTTCTAAATCTACACCTTTATAACCCTGGAAAATAGCAAGAGGTAATCCAGAGGCTCCGGCATCAAAAGCATTAGCCATTGCAGCGTGGCTATGTTCTTCGATTTCAAGAGGTTTTGGCCATCCATTTTCTAAGGCATCACGGAATCTATGTAAAGAGCCTACCCCAGGGTTGCCTGCCCAGCCGAATATTAATTTTTTTGCACAACCCATTCCGATCATTTGATCATAAATTATATCTGGTGTCATTCGAATCAATGTTAAGTCAAGCTTACCTTGTCTTATAATTTCATGGCCAGCGGCAAAAGGAATTAGGTGCGTAAAGCCCTCCAGAGCTATTGTTTGGCCGTCAATAACGGACTCGGAAATGGCTTCCTTTAAATCAGTGATCTTTGCCATGATATTTTTCTTCCTGATTAAAACTCGATAGCTAATAATATAATCTATTCATCAAAATAAACTAAAACTGCAGCATTACTGATAACAATTGAGTCATTACCGTCTTCATTAGGAATCTCTAATCCCCCGAGAACTGTCTTAATATGGATTTTTCCGTAAGGCAATTCTTTCGCAACTGCTTCTTTGTCAACTGAATCTGGTTGGGGCGTTCCAAGCATTACAGTGATTTTCATATCATGTGGCGATTTTTTTAATGCAGAAAAGAAATTTAAACTAGAATGTCTAATTGCATCAGAAACAGCGCGTTTTGCAGAATTAGTATAATCTTTCCCGTGTACATCTACCCCCATTCCCATTTCTGTAATGTATCTTTTTAGCGTCATCATTTTACTCCAATATTTATCTAAAATAACAATGGCGGAGGGAGAGGGATTCGAACCCTCGGTACGCACGCGCACAACGGTTTTCGAGACCGCCCCGTTCGACCACTCCGGCACCCCTCCTGGAATCCAAAAGGATATTGTTAAAGTAAGCATTATAGTCGGGCAAGTGATAGAACATAGAAAGAGAACTTCGAATATGGGAAAATATACTATCGATATAGATATTGTTATATATCTCTTGGCGTTGACAGTCGGGCTAAGGGAGGTATAGTGCGCGCCATTGTGGTGCATTAAAGCGCCCTGTTGTATTCAGAACTTTGAAATATATCTAACCCATTGTTTTTTATGGAAGATTTATTAGTTTGGACGGGATAAATGTTTGCTGTCATAAAAACAGGTGGTAAGCAATACCATGTTTCACCTGATGATGTGATTAAGGTGGATTATAAGTCGGATGCCAAGGCAGGTGAAACACTGGAATTGGCCGATGTATTGGCTATTGGTAATGGAGACGATATTACCATTGGTAAACCCACTCTGGATGGTGCGAGGGTTATAGCCTCTGTTCTCGAGCAGACACGGGGAAAAAAGGTAACTGTTTTTAAGAAAAAAAGGCGGAAAAACCACCGAAAAACACAAGGACATCGTCAAGATTTAACTGTTCTGAAGATTGAAGAGATTTTAAAAGCTGGACAAAAACCTTCTCCTAAGCGAAATAAAAATGTTTCAAAAGAGCCGTCTGGAGAATCTGTTGGCGTAGATAATGAAACTGCAAGAGTAGCTAAGAAAGAGCCAGCCAAGAAAACACCGGCTAAGAAAGAGCCAGCCA
>CEUL01147024.1_pt1 | contig 34232 bp, 33 predicted proteins | sample 427021 | NCBI WGS metagenome assembly CEUL01 (sample SAMEA2622800, study PRJEB7988) | marine metagenome | isolation source: saline water (ENVO:00002010), including | reverse complement strand
AAAAAAGTTAATGAGCTTCATCCCAATTATCTCCTATACCTATTTCTACTTCTAGAGGAACTTTCATCTTAAAGCCAGGTTTAGGGGCATTAATCATTTTAGTTTTTACTAATGAAATTAAATCATTCACATCAGACTCAGAACATTCAAATATTAGCTCATCATGGACCTGAAGTATTAATTTAGCATTAATATTTTTATTAATTAAAATTTCAGGAAAGTTTTTCATAGCTCTCTTAATTATGTCTGCTGCCGCTCCTTGTAAGGGGGCATTTATAGCTTGCCTTTCAGCCCCTGATCTTATCATAGGATTTTTATCATTTATACCAGGAATGTAACATCTTCTTCCATATATTGTTTCAACAAAACCATTTTTTCTTGCAAAATCTTGTGTGCTTTCCATATATTTTTTTATACCTGGATATTGCTTAAAATAAAGTTCAATATACTCTCTTGCCTCAGTTCTGCTAATATTTAATTGTTTAGCCAATCCAAAGGCACTTTGTCCATATATTATTCCAAAATTAATCGTTTTTGCATTTCTTCTCATATCACTAGTAACTTTATCTGTATTTACCATAAAAACTTGAGATGCTGTAAGTGTATGGATATCTATATTATTTTTAAATGCTTTAATAAGCGGCTCTATATCAGCTACTTCAGCCAATAGCCTTAATTCAATTTGTGAATAATCACAGGCAATTATCTTCATACCTTTTTGAGCTATAAAGGCTCTTCTTATGGCTCTTCCATCTTCCGATTTTATTGGTATATTTTGTAAGTTAGGGTTACTAGAGGAGAATCTTCCTGTCATGGCACCTGTCATTTGAAAATGGGTATGCACCCTTTTAGTGGACGGATTTATTTGCTCAACCAAAGCATCCGAGTATGTACTCTTTAATTTTTGCAAAGCTCTCCAATTTAAAATTAACTCACATATATTATTGCCTTCTTGGCTTAATTTTTCTAGAACTGCTGCAGAAGTAGAATATAAGCCAGATTTTCCTTTTTTTCCTCCTTTAAGCCCTAGTTTATTATATAAGATCTCTCCTAATTGTTTTGGTGAAGATATATTAAATTCTTCACCTGCTAACTTAAAAATATTTTCCTGAATGGGTCTCATCTTTATTAAAAATTTGTTGCTTAGGTTTTTTAGATAAATAGGATCAATTCCTACTCCATTCCTCTCCATATTTGCAATAACTTTAGGTAAAGGCCTTTCTATCGTCTCATATAGAGAAACCATATTTTCTCTAACTAACCTATCTTTCAAAAATTTATATAAACGAAGAGTAATATCAGCATCTTGAGCTGCATATTCCATTGCAACGTCTAATTCTACATAGTCAAACGTTATTTGATCTTTTCCTTTTCCGGTTATTTCGGAATAACTAATAGGATTAATATCCAGATGAGTTTTAGATAGAGAGTCCATTCCATGACCAGAACGTTTGCCAGCATCTAAAGCAAATGACATAAGCATTGTATCATGATAAGGATGAATATTTATATTCCCCGCATTAAATAATATAGTCATATCATATTTAATATTTTGACCTATTTTAATAATACTAGGGTTCTCCATTATAGGCTTAAGAATGGATAGAACTAGATCTGTATCTAATTGTTTTATGTTCTTTCTATTGTGAGCACTCTCTTTAGATTTATGATTTAAGGGAATATAAATGGCATTACCAGGTTCTATAGCTAAAGAAATTCCTACCAATTGAGCAGATACTGCATCTATAGAAGTTGTTTCAGTATCTACAGAAACTATACCTTTGTTCTCAATATTCTTAATCCAACTTAATAGTATATTCTCATCAGTTACAAGCTGATATGTATTTATTATTTTTTTTGTATCATTTTTTTGATTTTTATCCTCTGGTAAAGCAATATAAGCACTTTTAGTGTCAATAAAATTATCTTCATCAGGCAATCTTCCGATTAAACTATTAAAACCTTGTGTTACTAAAAAAGTTTTAAGTTTTTTTATATCAATATCTCTTCTTTGAAAATTATGAAAGCTTTCAATATCTTTAATTTCATCATCTAATTTAACTAATTTCATACTGATTCTAGCTAAATCTGAAAAATTAATTAAATTTTCTCTTCTCTTAGGCTGTTTAATTTCTGAAGCCCTATTTAGCAAGGAATTCAAATCACCATATTCATTTATTAATTCAGCAGCAGTTTTAATTCCTATACCAGGAATACCAGGAATATTGTCCGTACTGTCTCCAGCCAATGCCTGAACGTCAATTACTTTATTAGGATAAACACCAAATTTTTTAAAAACTTCTTCTTTTCCAATATTCACCATTTTCATTGGATCAATCATTTTTACATTATCATTAACTAATTGCATAAGATCCTTATCTGATGAAATAATGTCCACTTTCCAGCCAGCTTTAGATGCTTGATTAGCATATGTAGCTATTATATCGTCAGCTTCAAAACCTTTTAATTCTATATATGGAATATTAAAAGCCTCTGTAGCTTCTCTTATTAATGAAAACTGAGGTATTAAGTCTTCTGGTGCATCAGATCTATTAGCTTTATAATCTTCAAATATCTTATTTCTAAAAGACTTTGATGCAGTATCAAATATTACTGCTAAAGAGTCTGTTTTCGTCTCCGCGATAAGACGCCAAATCATATTACAATAACCCATTACAGCATTAATAGGAGTTCCATCTTTTCTTGTTAAAGGGGGAAGGGCATAATAAGCTCTAAAAATGAAACCTGACCCATCAACCAAAGTTAATGATTTTTTTTCCGAGCTTTCTTTATCTTCAGTTATCATAAATATCTTCCTATTATATTAAATTATCATTTAATGAATTAAAATTCTATAACTCATTATTAATTTTAACTTGCTAAATAAAAGAAAATATTGCTATTTGCATATAATGTTTTTTAAAAATATATCAGCAAAATTTTCTTTAGTTTATTTTTCAATATTTATGGTTATTGGAATAAATGCTCCTTTTTTTCCTTTATGGCTATCTTCAAAAGGCTTCACAGAAAGGTATATTGCTATAATTTTAGCAGCTTCTGTTTTAACAAAATTATTTGCAAACCCTTTTTTTGCTGGTCTGGGAGATAAATATGGAAACAGAAAAATACCAATGCTTTATTTAGCATTCTTTTCTTCGGTTGTGTTGTTTTCATTAAATATTTTTAATTCTCTCTATTTAATTGCCTTCATAGCAATAATAAGTTGGGCATTATTTGCTCCATTGATGCCATTAACTGAAAGCCTAACAACTACTGCCATTAAAAAACATAATTTTGACTATGGAAATACTAGATTATGGGGTTCTGTATCTTTTATTATAGCTGCCTTTTTTGGAGGTATTATAATAGAAAGATATGGCTTAAAATATGTACCAATATTAATGACAACTGGTGCATTATTTTTATTTATATCTGTAATATTTATGCCAACAATTACTTCTTTACCTGCAAGAAAAAATATTAGCACTTATGCTCTATTAAAAAATAGAAATTTTTTTCCATTTTTACTAGCTTGCGGCGCTATTCAAAGCAGTCACGGTTTATATTACGGTTTCTCGACAATTTATTGGAAAAGTATTGGTATATCAGAAACCATTATTGGCGCTTTATGGGCAGAAGGTGTTATTTTTGAAATTATTCTTTTAGCTTATTTTTATAAATTTAAAAATTATACATCTCCTAAAAATTTTTTAATCCTAGCAGGTATAATTGCCATTATAAGATGGGCACTGATGGCATTTGCAGATAATGTGTTATTTATTGCATCAATACAGATACTCCATGCATTTACATTTGGTCTTACTCATCTTGCTGCAATCAATTTTATTTCAGAAGTTATGCCTTCAAGAGCTCAAGCAAAAAGCCAAGCTTTATATTCAGCTATTTCTATGGGAGCATTCTTAGCAATATCTATTTCAATATCCGGAGATTTATACAGATTATTTTATGATAAATCATTTTTATTTTCTTCTTTTTTAGCTTTTATAGGGGTTTTGATATCTCTAAAATTTATTAAGATAAGGAAGACTTTTTAAATACTTTTCCGCAATATGGACAAGAAATAGTTTGCTTATTTGCACCAATTGTTAAGTAAATTTTTGGATGACCATCACCACCCTCACCTCCTGAGCATGAAACTTTAACCATTTTTCCTTCTTGATTTTTTTGAGTATTTGTTTCCATAATAAAAAACCTTCTTATAATGTATTGAATTAAATGAATGAAAATGTTACCGACACTTATGTCAAATAAATACACTATATAAAAGAATAAAATAAATGGCTATGGATAATAAAAATTTTGCTATTGAAATAAATGGTTTAAAAAAAATTTATAATTTTAAGAAACCTAATGCTTTTGAGGCTTTAAAGGGTATAGATTTAAATATTCCTAAACAATCAATATTTGGCTTATTGGGAGCAAATGGTGCAGGTAAATCTACTTTAATTAATATCATTGCTGGACTCGTCAAAAAAACTGAGGGGAAAGTAAGCGTATGGGGAAATGATATTGATCATAATGAGAGAAATGCTAAACTATCAATTGGCGTTGTACCTCAAGAACTTATACTTGACCCTTTTTTTACACCAAGAGAAACCCTAGAATATCAAAGTGGATACTACGGTGTCCCAAAAAAAGAAAATTGTGTAGATGAAATATTAGAGTCTGTTGGATTATTAGACAAAGCAGACGCTTATGCAAGAAGCCTTTCTGGAGGTATGCGAAGAAGACTAATGATTGGCAAAGCTATGGTTCACAGACCACCTATTTTAATACTCGATGAACCTACTGCTGGAGTAGATGTAGCACTTAGACAATCTCTCTGGAAAGAAGTAAAAAAACTTAATAAAGCTGGTGTAACAATAATCTTAACTACACACTATCTAGAAGAAGCAGAAGCTATGTGTGATTCTTTAGCCATAGTAAATAAAGGAGAAATAGTAGCTGAAGGTCAAACTAATGAAATGCTTCATAAATTAGATAAAAAGGAATTAATTATTTTATTAGAAGAAGATAATGCTACAAATTTTAAATTGAAAGGCATAGATATTAAAACTTTGAATAAAAACCTTATTAAGATAGCCTTTAAACCTAGTAAGATAAATGAAGGTGAAATTATAGAAAAAATTTATGAAAATGGGTTAAAAATAAAGTCCATTAATTCAAAAGAGCCAGATTTGGAAGAATTATTTTTGGAACTTACAAATAATGATGCTAACTAATTTAATTTTTATAGTTACAAGCGTTCTGTTAAATGCACTAGCTCAAATATTATTAAAAGCAGGAATGAAAAATTTTGGTAATATAGATTTAAAAAATAATATAACTCAGACGGTTTTGTCTATATCTTTAAACCCATATATTATATCTGGTTTTATTTCTTATGGAATATCTATTATTTTATGGCTATGGGTTTTATCTAAAGTAGATGTAAGTTTAGCTTACCCTTTTCAAGCTCTAGGTTATATTATCGTTACAATTTTAGCATGGCTTGTTTTTCAGGAAAATATCAACTTAATTAGAATTATTGCGCTAATATTTATTACATTAGGATTAATTATTTTAGCATTCTCATCAAGAGTAAATTGAATATGTCTAAATGGATTCTAATTGGAGGAGCAGGTTTTACAGGATTAAAAATAGCTCAAGACTTAATTGATCGTAAAATTCCTTTTTCAAAAATAGTTATAGCAGATTTAAAAGAAGCACTTACAAAAGTAACATTAAACGTTACCAAAGTATCCTGTGATATATCTAATGATATATTACCTCAGTTTGAAGAAGGTGATATAATAATTCATCTAGCTGCAAGGCAATATCATCTCAAAATACCTTATAGGAATAAACTATCTTGGTTTAGATCAGTCAATGTTATAGGGACTAAAAATGTAATTAATAGCTGTCTAAAAAATAAAGTAAAAGGACTCGTATTCTTCTCAACTGATATGGTATATGGACTCCCAAATTTTATTCCTGTTACTACTAATCACCCTAAAAAACCTATAGGTCCTTATGGAAAAAGTAAATTAGAAGCAGAAGAAGTATGTTATTCAGCAAGAAAAAAAGGATTGCCGATTACAATTCTTAGACCAAGACTAATTATGGGAAAAGGACGCTTAGGTATTATGGAAAAATTATTTACATCTATTTATAAAGGTATACCAGTTCCATTAATAGGAAATGGAAAAAATTGTTATCAAATGGTATCCGTAGGGGATTGTAGTGAAGCTGCTATTCTAGCAGCAGAAAAAGAATTTCCTAATTATGAATTAAATTTAGGGTCTGAGATTGGTCCTGATGTAAAAAGTTTATTAAATTCTCTAATTAAAAAAGTAAATTCTAAATCTATTTTAATGCCTATACCTTCCTCCCTAATAAAAATTATTTTAGGTATTTTCGAAAAAATTGGATTTCCAATACTTCATAAAGAGCAATATAAAATTGCAGATAAAAATTATATCGTTGATATTTCAGATACATATTCTAAGATTGGTTGGAAGCCAAAACTTTCGGATAAGGATATGATCATAGCTGCATATAATTATTGGAAAAATATCAAATAATGAAAAAATATTTTTTAAACATAATATTGTTATTAATAATTATATTATGTTTTGGCTTACCTCTCGCTAACTGGGGTGCATTTATTGCCATTTTGGCAATTTTATATGCTATTATTTTGAATAAAACAAGGATTAACTGTAATACATTAATTATTTCAATTATACTTATATGTAGTCTAAACCTAATTAAATATAACCATAATGATAATATTCATTTAGGAGAACAAATTTATTCTCCTGATGATATATATTTAAATAATTATTTGCCAAAAGAAGTTGCCATTACGGCAAAAACTGAATGGAATAAATTAGATAATCCCTTTAAAGCTCATCCCAATAATGCTCAGGAAAATAATAACCCTTGGGCTTTTTCCTCTGATTCTTTTTTTGATGACCCTATAATGACAAGGTCTATTAAAAACATAAGTTTCAAAAATAGATTTGAAATGAGAGTGGGAGTATTAAATAATGCAAAATATAATTATTTTGGAAATAATCTTGGTTCTACAGGTGCCTATTATCCACTAATTTTTTCATTCTTACTTCCAGATAGTTTTGTTAATGAAGAGTTATGCTGGTCAGGAAAATTATTTATAGAAAAAAATGGTAAATGGATTAAATATTTTTCTAAGAAAAGAATTTGTATAATATTAAATGAAAATTATTTGCAAAATAACAATTATATAAAAATTTATGCATTAGATTTTGATAAAGAAAATCAACTTAGCATAAAATTAAATAATAATAAGCATACTTTGATATCTTTACTATCTATTTTTTCTGCTCTAATAATCTTATTATTAACAACTACTTTAAATAAATATGATATCACACTAATTTCATTATCTGTACTATGTATTTTAATTTATATGGCTGATCAATATTATAGAGGCGCACATCCTTCAAGTTTTTCAGGAATGCCTTATATGGGAAGAGGAAATGATGGGTTAACTCATTACTCTTTCGCACGTGAAATGGCAGAAGCTATTTATAATAAAAACTATATAGAATGGTTTAGAGGAGGCGAAGATATATTTTATATGATGCCTGGAATGCGTTATTTATTATCTATTTCTATGATCTTCTTTGGAGAAAGTATTTTTGGTCTATTAATTATAATCTCTTTAACTCCCTTGGTAATTAGATCTCTACTACAAAGAATATTTAATAAAAAATGGGAACTTATTATGATAAGCTGCTTTTTTATCATTCCCATATTTGAATCTTTTGGTTTTTTTCAAATATACTTAGCCAAATATACTATTGAAGGATTTGGGGCAGGAATAGCTATATCTGCGCTAATAACCGCTTTTAATTATCTGTGGAAACAGGACAATAATTATAAAAATAATGAATTAATTAAAGCCGGTTTTTGTTTAGCTATAGCAATTTCTTTACGTCCAAACTTTTTACCCGCTATAGCTATTCTTCTATTGGGTCTTTCTAGTTATATGACTTATACAAATAAATTAAGAAAAGTTTTTCCTTTAGGTATAGGCTTTAGCCCAATTCTTCTGATTACATGTCATAATATATTTTTTGGTAATAGATTTGTACCAATTACTAATTCTGCAACGATAGATAATAATATGAGAAATAGCCCAACAAAATGGCTAGAATGTTTTAATAATTTTCCTGAAAGTTGTAATTATATTGTTAATCATATTGGCATATGGATTTCTTATACAGAGCCTTGGTATATATTTATTTTGGGGTGTTTAATATACATTGTCTTTAGCAAACAATTGTCCTTCAAAAATAAAATATTTGCTTTTTCATTAATTTCTGGGCATCTAGTGTTTTTATTTTATGAAGGTGTAGCTAGATATAGTCATGGAATTTGGCTAACATCTTTTATGTTAACTTTGCCTATAATAAAGAGAAAAGTAATAAAAACTTATAATATTATTAGATAAATTAAAGAAAGGGTTTAACAAAATAAATGGTAGATTCTCTTATAAAAGGATTTAAAGATTTTAAAAAGAATTATTATGAAAGAGATAAGGAAACTATTTTAAATCTCGTAAAAAATGGTCAAAAACCTAAAATTTTGGTAATTGCATGCTCGGATTCTAGAGTTGATCCTGCTATATTGTTTCAAGCCAAACCTGGAGAGATATTTACTATAAGGAATGTAGCTAATTTGGTCCCAGAATATAATCCAGATGGAGGACTTCACGGCGTAAGTTCAGCTATAGAATATGCAGTACGTGATTTAAAAGTTGAGAACATTATAATATTAGGTCATGCACACTGTGGAGGTATTGCAGCATTATGTGATACATTTATTAAAGATAAAAGTAAAATTGAAACAGAAGAAACTAAAAGAGAATTTATCAGTGATTGGGTCAATATCGCAGCTAATATAAAAAACAATATTAACCTGCATGATAGCATTGAATCTTTGCAACATATAGCAGAAAGAGAGTCTATAAAAAACTCTATAAAAAACCTTTACACATTTCCTTGGGTTCTAAAATCAATAAGAGAAAATAAATTAAATATTTTTGGATGGTGGTTTGATTTAGAAAATGGAGAGATTTTAAGCTATGATGATAAAAATGACAAATTTTTTAACATAAGTAAAAAGGACGATTAAATTTAAGGGTTAATAAAAAAACTATGAATCAATATAGCCATTATAAAAATAATCTAGAAGAAATAATTAATACAGATGTTGATAAATCTAATTGGAAGTTAATCCGAAAACTACATTTACCTAAAAAATATAATGATCCTTCTAATGGTGAAATTAAAAGAGGAATTATAATAGACGTTGAAGCCACTGGATTGTCAATTGGGCATGATGACGTTATTCAATTGGCTCTTTTACCATTTGAGTATGAAATTCCTTCAGGAAAAATACTAAGTATTAAAAAAGAAGAAGCTTTTAATGGTTTAAGAGAGCCTCGAATACCAATATCAAATGAAGCTTCTTTAATTACGGGCATAACAAATGAAATGGTAAAAAATAAAAATATTCAAGCTGAAGAAATTGAAAAAGTAGTTAATAATGTAGATTTAATTATAGCCCATAATGCTTCATATGACAGACAAATGGTCGAACAGCATTGGGAATGCTTTAAAAATATTTCTTGGGCATGTACATTTAAATCAATTAATTGGTTACAAGAAGGTTTTGGCTCAGCCAAACTAGAAAATCTAGGGGCAAATTATGGATGGTTTTATGACGGTCATGACGCATTTAATGATTGTGAAGCATGTTTAGCATTATTATCTGAAACATTACCTAAAAAAAACATAACTGTTTTTTCTGCACTAAGAGAATATGCGTCAAAACCTAGTTTTCTTATTAAAGCAATAGATTCTCCTTATAACAAAAGAAATATTTTAAGAAGAAAAGGTTATAAATGGAGGCCAGCAGACCTCTTAAATGGTAAAGTTTGGTGGACAGAAACTGATGATTATGAGGCTGAAGTAAAGTGGTTAAATGAGGAAGTATACAATAGAGAAATTAATATTCCGATTAAAAGAATTACAGCTTTAAATAGATATTCAGACAGGGTATGGGAATAATATAAATAACTATCTTGGATTATCTTTTAAATATTTTATATAATCTATAACTTCTTCCAATTTATTATCATCAATATCTTTATAACTAATTTTAAATTTATTCTTGATACATATAGCAACATGGGCATAAGCATTTCTACCCTTAGGGTGATTAGGGTGAGAGGGCAATTGGCCATTCAAATAATCTCCTGCTTTCTGAATACAACTCCATAAGTATTTTCTGTTAGAATCATTCATAGAAATACCTTAAACAAAAAATTATAATATAAAAATCTATTTTATATATTATAGTTAATAATTATAAATATGCACCTGTAGCTCAGCTGGATTAGAGCATTGCCCTCCGAAGGCAAAGGTCGTAGGTTCAAGTCCTACCAGGTGCACCACTTTTTTAGGAGATAGAATGAGTAATTTTCAAAAAGTATCACAATTCATGAAAACCTTTGGACAAGAAGTAAAAAACAAAACAGAATTTCCAGATGATAAAATAGTGAAGCTTCGATATGATTTAATACTTGAGGAATTAGAAGAACTTAAGGAAGCAATTAAAGAAAAAAATATAATTGAAATTGCCGATGCATTAACAGATATTCTTTATGTAACTTATGGTGCTGGCCATGCATTTGGAATAGACCTTGATAAATGTTTCAATGAAGTACAAGAATCCAATATGAGTAAATTAGGGGAAAATAACAAACCTATTTATAATAAAGATGGAAAGGTTATGAAAGGACCTAATTATTTCAAACCAAACTTAAGTCAATTTTTAAAATAATATATATAATTTAAATAGGGTTAAATAAAATGATAAATGGATTTAAAACGAAAACATTTTCACTCGACGAAGTAAATATATTTTCGGTAGAATACGGAGAAGGTCCTCTAATAATTATGGTGCATGGATGGCCAGAATCTTGGTATTCCTGGCGTCATCAAATCAAACCACTAGGAGACCTTGGTTATAAAGTCTTGGCTATAGATGTAAGAGGTTATGGAAAAAGTTCTAAGCCAAAAGAAGTAGAAAAATATGATATGATATCGCTAGTAAATGATGTCTTAGGAATAATAAGTGAAGAAGATGAAGAAAAAGCTATTTTAATAGGTCATGATTGGGGTGCTCCTATATGTTGGAATACAGCGGCATTACACCCAAATAAAGTTAGAGCTGTTATAGGTTTAAGTGTACCTCATGCTAGGAGAGGAGCCATCTCAAATTCTGAATTATGGAGAAACATGTATAAAGATAACTTTTTTTATCAAACATATTTTGAAAAAGAGGGAATTGCAGAAGAAGAGCTTGAAAGAAATATTGGCGTATCTTTAAGAAAAATATATTATTGGATTTCTGCAGAGGGTCACGATGCTAAAATAAAAACTAATTTTGATAAAAATAGTGAATTACTAGATGGACTTATAGATCCAAATCCATTTCCTAGTTGGTTATCTGAAGAAGACTTAAATTTTTATATAAATGAATTTAAAAATAGCGGCTTTAGGGGACCTATAAATAGATATAGGAATCAAGATAGAGACTGGAAGAATATTCCAGAATTATCTGAATTAAAAATAGAAGTACCTAGTTTTTTTATAGGAGGAGGAAAAGACAGTATAAGAAAATTTATAAAAGGGTATGATTTTTATGAGAATCCTGGAAAACATTGTAATAATTTTTATGGAAAAATTATTATTGAAAAAGCAGGACATTGGGTTCAACAAGAAGCCCCTAAAGAAACAACAGAAGGTATTATTAGCTTTTTAAAGCAAATAGAAGGAAATAATAAATGATAATTACTGACATAAAAACTACGCTTCTTTCAGTTCCGTTTGAGGACCCGCCTAAAATAGGTTTTGTTGCTATGCAAAAAATTGATCTATTAATAGTAGAAATTGAAACATCTTCTGGTTTGGTGGGAATGGGCTACCTTCATCCAATAGCCGGAGGAATGGAAACTATAGAAATGTGTATTCACGAAATGTTAAAACCACTTTTGGTAGGAAAAAATGCTGAAAATATTAAAAAGCTATGGCAAGAAATGTGGCAAGCCACTTTCATTCAAGGTCGAATGGGAATTACCGTTATGGGCATATCTGCGATAGATATTGCTCTATGGGATGTACTAGGCAAATTTAAAAAACAACCGCTTTGGAAAATTTGGGGTGGGTCTGATAAACCTTTACCAGTTTATGGATCTGGTTGTTATAGAGGCTTAGGTCATGATGGCATGATTGAAAAAGCAAAAAGATTTGTATCTGAGGGCTATACAGCTATTAAGATGCAAGTAGCATGGGGATTTACACATGATGAAGATGTAGCAAATGTAAAGGATATGAGAGAGGAATTAGGTAACGATATAAAAATAATGATTGATGTTAATCAAGGTTGGAATGCTGATGAAGCGATAAAATTTGGTAAAGCCATAGATAAATACAATATAGAGTTTTTAGAAGAGCCTGTAATTGCTGACGATTTTGAAGGTTATAAAAAAATTGCAAATTCTATAAATACTCCTATTGCAACTGGTGAAAATCATTTTACACATCATGATATGAAATTTTTTATAGAAAATAATATTGTATCAAATTTACAACCAGATCTAATGCGAGGTGGTTATACAGAATTAAGATTTATTGCTGACATGGCTCATAAAAATAATATAAAAATTGCCCCTCATTTATTTATGGAGTTAAATACACATTTAAATGCCTCAATACATAATCCAGCATGGCTTGAACATATGGGTTGGTATAATCATTTATGGGAAGAACCAATAATACCAGTAAATGGAAAATCAACTCCACCAAATAAGTCAGGACATGGCCTTAAATTTAAGTCAGATCTATTTAAAGAATATCCTTATAAAAGAATATAAACTTGAATAGCTTAGTAAACAGACATAGATATATTTTATTATTAATTAACGAAAGGAGGTGGTCCAATGTCTAGTGATATGGATTATAAATCAAATCTATTAAATTTAGTAAGTAGATATAAGGAAAGCCTCATAGGTGCTTCTTTATAGACTATTGAATATTTATAATTTTAATCATCACGAAGGGAAGCACTTTCTGCTTCCCTTTTATGAACAAGATAAAGAATATAGAATATGGATTTAAAAAGAATATTTAAAAATTTGATTTTATTAAATATAGGTATGTTTATTTTAATAATCATTTCATCTATTTTTCAATCTACTGAAATTATAGATCTAAAAAATACTTTAGAATCAGGTTTTTTTGATACCCAATTTGGAGTTATATTAGTTGTATTAATTTTACTAATTTATTTAATTGCTATTTATTGTCTTTATAACTTTAAACCTCTTGGTAGATCTCTATTTTTATTAACTATATTGGGTTATATTATTTGTCTTTACTTTGGAAAAATACAAATCATAGGTCAAATAACATATATACTTCAATATATAGCCACTCTTACAGATGGTGCTATTCTTACTCTAATATATTTTTCTCCTTTGAAAGAAGTATTTACAAAAAAATAAACTATTCTGGTTTAATAAATTTTAACGTCATTCTATCACTTTCACCTATAGCAATATATTTTTCTTTATTTTCATCGCCAAGCCTAAGTGAAGGAGGCAACGTCCATACTCCTTTAGGATGAATAGTTCCATCTTTAGGATTAGCATTAATTTCACTTGTAGCTATTAAAACAAAACCAGCTTTTTCAGCATATTCTATTGCTAATTTTTCCGTTACATACCCACTTTTATTCATATCCTCAATAGATGTATCTGGAAGAGCCCTATGCTCTACTACGCCGAATATTCCACCTGGCTTTAAAACTGCAAAAGATTTGTTAAAAACATCCATTAATAATCCTGCCTTTAACCAATTATGTAAATTTCTGAAAGTTAAAACCATGTCAACAGACTCTCTATCATAAAGTGGTTTTTCATCTTTAAAGAGAGTAATCATCTTCATATCAGATAAAATTTTGCTTTTAGCCCTATTAGCAGCATTACGTTTTATTACTTTAGGAGTCCAAGCAGCATAGTTAGGATCAAAATCTGCAGCCATAAATGTTCCTTCATTTGTTAGGAAAGGTTCTAAAATTTCACTATACCATCCTCTACTAGGCCATAATTCTATAACGGACATTGTTGATTCTATACCAAAGAATGTAAGTGTCTCTTTAGGATGTCTATATTTGTCTCTTGCCATATATTCCGGAGTTCTATCAGGATTAGAAATTGCATCATCTAAAGAGTTGGTGAAAGCTGGATTGACAAAAAATAGTATTAAAAAACTAAGAGTAATAGATAATTTTTTCATTATTTTTCCTTAACAATTTTATTTAATTTGATAACGTAATATTTCAAGTAATTTCAGGGAGTATATTAAAATGAATACCAGAGAATTTAAAGGAAAAGTTGCATTAATTACAGGAGCTTCGAGAGGCATTGGAAGAGCAATAGCAATAGAATTAGCAAGAAATGGTGCTGCAATATCTATAAACTATAACTCAGATATTAAAGCTGCAAAAGAAACACAAAAATTAGTAAATGAAGTAGGTGTAAAATCTACTATTATTAAAGCTAATATATCTAAAGAAATGGAGGTTAAAAAGTTAATCAAAAATACTGAAAAAAAACTTGGCTCCATTGACCTATTAGTAACTAATGCAGGAATTGCTCTGCTCTCTAAAAAACCACTAGAACTAAATTATAGAGTATGGAAAGAAACAATGGCTACAAATGTAGACGGCACCCTTTTACCTATAAAAGAAGTTTTACCAGGAATGATAAAAAGAAAATTTGGAAGAATAGTATGTATTTCCTCTGTAGCTGGCTTAGGAATGCGTCCGAATATGATTACCTATGGGACATCAAAAGCAGCAGTAATTGCGCTTGTAAGAAATTTATCTTCCGCCGTTGCACCATATATAAGAATAAACTCTGTTGCGCCCGGTTTAATTGAAACAGATATGATTGAATCTCTTGATAAAAAAGCAAGAAAAAATATTATTGAAAATACTCCTCTTCAAAGAATTGGGGAAACACAGGACATAGCCAATACAGTATGTTATCTTCTATCAGAAAAATCAGATTTTACTACAGGACAAACCTTAGTTACGGATGGTGGAAGGGTTCCATTACCATAGTATTTTTATAGTGATTAAATTGATCAATATTTTCAAATATATAAATTTATTATTGATTTTATATAGTATGTTTTTTGCATCTAAAATAATAGCAAAAGAAGAAATTATATCTTATACGAATATTACAGTTATAGATGGAGATACTGTTAAGTTTAATAATAAAAAAATTAGACTTCATGGAATTGATACTCCTGAAATTAAACAGCTTTGTAAAAATACTAAAAATGAAAATTATAAATGTGGAGTTAAAGCAAAGTTAGCACTAATAAATTTAATAAATAATAATAAAATAAAATGTCTTATTCATGGTAAAGATAAATATAAGAGGTTAATTGGGACGTGCTTCATTAAAAATTTAAATATTAATGCCTGGCTAGTAAAAAATGGCTGGGCATTAGCATATAGGAAATATTCTAAAGATTATATTAATCAAGAAATATGGGCAAAAAAAAACCTTATGGGTTTATGGCAAGGAGAGTTTCTAGAACCTTGGAAATGGAGAAGAAAGTAATTACATATTATTATCATTTTTATAAGCAATGGTATTTTCTATAATTGGAGAAAGCTCTTCATAAGAAAAAGATAAACTCGGTTCAGTATAAGAACCTATATTCAAAATATGCATAAAAAATGTTATCGTTACTAAAAAAAATATTAAACCTATACATATTTTGTATAAAATATTTAATAACAATTAATTCTCCTATAAAATTTCAATAAATTATTTTTTTACTCTTTTAAATCTTTATTTATTAATAATTGATTATCATCTATCTGCGTTAAATTTGAAGAACTATTAGACTGATAGTCCTTTCCATAATATCCAAAAAAGAAAAGAGCTAACAATAATATAAATGTTGCCAATAATCCTTTATTTTCCGATTTATCCATTTTGCCTCCATGTAAATTTATAAGTGTATTTTACATATAGTCATGAAGGTTCTATGAATTAAAAATGAATTTATTATGAATAAGTAATTTAATATTTAGGAGGCATACATTACAACTAAAGCAAATATAATCATAGACACAATAATTATAAATAATATTCTTTTAAAGCCCCTAACTAAAGTAGGAAAAAGTATTCTCAATATTATTAAAATAGCTCCAATAATTAACAATTTTATTAAAGTCATAAATAACATTAATGTATCCTAACTTTATAGGTACCTAACTCTTTGATATAGTCTTCTGCAAATTTCTCATATATTTTTTGTCCCATTTGAAAGAAATTAGCCTCCTCAGTTTTTACATCTCTAAAATAACTTGCTGGTCTACCTGCGTAAATAGTATTAGCTTTTACTATTGTTCCAGTTTTAACAATTGCACGAGCGCCAACAAATGCGTCCTCTTCGATTACTACATCATCTTCAATAGTACACCCCATCCCAATTAAACAATTATCTCCTATAGAACATGCTCCTAATCTTACATTATGTCCTACCGTTACTTTTTTACCAATAACCAAAGATTTTTCTCCTGAATCAATTATAGTATTATCTTGAATGTTGGAACCTTCTCCTATAAAAATATTTCCTCCAGGTAATGAAGAAACAATTGTTGCAAACCATAAACTCGCTTTATCTTTTATTGTAATATTTCCTCTTATAATTGCATCAGGAGCTATAAAAGCCCTAGAACTAATTCTCTCTAATCCCACTTTATAATTTATCCATGGCTCTAAACCGAGTTCTGCTAATGGGTCATCTCCTTCTAAGTCGCTTCTAACGATGCTACCAGTTAAACACTTATTATTTAAAATTTCAGATTTATATTTAATAAAACTTTTATTTTCAATTGTTCCAATTACTTTAGCTGGAGCACCTGATATTATTGAATTATTAGGAAAAGTCTTTCCTGGAGGAATCAAAGAATTAGCAGTAATAATACAATTATCTCCTATTTCAGATCCATCCATAACAATTGACTGATCACCAAGAATCACAGATTTTCCTATTTTACAAGCGTGAACAAGTGAAAATCTACCAATAATAGAATAATCACCAATATATGATCCCATTAAATCGCTAGCTACATGTACCGTGCTTCTATCTAAAAATATGACCCCTTTACCAATAATAATTTCGGCTCCATCGCCTCTTAAAACAACTCTATCTTTAAGAATGCATTCTGAATCTAAAATAGTGTTTCCAATAACAGTTGAAGTGCTTGCTGTAACCACATCTTTTCCTATTTTAGGAAAAAAGTTTTTATAAGTAATTAAGTTAAATTTCAATTTTTATGATTTTCTATAAAATCAGATTCCATTTCTTTTCTTAACTCATAGGCATTAGATTTTGCAATAGAACTTATATCTTTTTGTGAAACTACTTGCCCTTCTGATATATCATTCATAAGTTTAGCATTATGTGCTAAACCTATAGGTAAAGCATTTAAAGAAATAGATTTTGGCGCTGGAATTAGTTTTCCCCAAACTGTCGTTCCGCCCTCACCATCCAAAGTTTCTCCAGCTTTTAAATTTCTTTTTGCAACAGATACTGCATCACCAGTAAACTCTTTAGTTGAACCAGTAGATCTATTATCTAATAAAGCGGTAGCAACACTGAAGCCTAATTCAGATCCAATCAAGTGAATTGGTCTCCACAAAGAAGCATATTCTCCACTTTCATCAACAGGAACTCCATATTCTCTAAAACATTGTTCTGTATATTTAGAATCTGATTTAAAAACTACAAATACCCCCCAACGTAAATTATCAGATATTTCAGTACCATCTCTTTCTAATGAGGAAACTACTTCAACAATTCCAGAATTATCTAATATACCTCCAAATTCTCTAGGTTTTAATACATCTGATAGCCGAGATATTCCTACTGGAGGAAAAATCAAACCATCATTAGGTACCCTTAAACCAGTGGCATTGGCTAAAGCTCCCATTTCTATTGCAGATTTAGTGCCATCTAAAAAGGAATTAAACATTTTAGGGTTTAATCCTCCAGCATTTGCTTCTTGCTCAGATAACCCATAATAATTCCAAACTGTAGAAGGAGTACTTTTATGGTATATAGGTAAATATTTCGTACCCTTTCCTGCGCTTACAACTTCAAATCCTGAGCTTTTTACTCTATCTATTAACTCACAAATTAAAGCAGGTTGATCTCCATAAGCCATAGAACATATAACTCCTGCTGCATTAGCTCTTTTTATAATTGCAGGTCCACATAATACGTCGGCTTCAACTGTTACTAAAACAACATGTGATTTAGCATTAAAAGCAGCCAGACAATGATCTACTGCAGCCTCCGGATTACCAGTAGCTTCAACTATGAGATCTAATTGTTCACATTTGGCCAGCTCCAAACCTGATTCTGTATACCATATCTGATTTGATACTTTAGCGGAATCATATCCAGATGTATTTAAATCTTGTTCAAACCCTGCTATCCTAATGGACTCTTCTGCTTTTTTGTAATCTAAATCTGCTATTGCAGTAATTTCAATTCCAGGTGTACTTTTTACCTGTGCAAGAAACATAGTAGCAAATTTACCTAAACCTATTACTCCAATTCGAAATAATCTACCTTCTTCTTGTATTTTAATTAATCTATCAGTTAAATCTAAGTTCATTTAATTTTTATAAATTTATATTATTTTAAACAGGAGTCATCTACACAAGTAATTGGTGTAAAATCTCTATGAGCTTTATATTCCGGCCTGTTAAATTTTGTTATATGATTACTTGTTCTATTTAATGAAATATAAACTATTGTTCTACTCCAGGGAGACATGTTAGATGGAGATCCATGCACTAAAGTAGAGTCAAATAATATCATAGAACCAGCTTTTCCTTGAGGAGCAATTATGCCTCCTTTTTCTACTAATTTAGAAATAGTTTCATTATTAATTGTCCATAAAGGATAAGAAGTTGTTGTTATATCGTGATCTGCATCAATATATCCTTCTCTATGAGATCTAGGAATAAAATTTAGCGGTCCATTAAATTGATTAACTTCGTCTAAAAATAATCCTACATTAAGAGCTAATCCTTCTGGCATTCCATCGTCATTTTTCCATGTTCCATAATCTTGATGCCACTGCCATAAATCTCCATCAAATGCTTCTTTACCATTTACTTTGAATTGATGGACATATACATCTCCTCCTAAAAGTTGTTTAGCTGGTTCAACTATCCTAGGATGGCGTGCAAGATTTGAAAATACTTCGCTTAATTCATGCGCTGCAAAAACAGTTCTAACAGCTTTACCATCTTTTTCTCTTTGAATTTGTTTCTTATCTAAATTGTATAATCTAGGAAGTTCTTTATTCATTTTATCTATTTCTGTTGAATCAAAAACATTTTCTAAAAACACATACCCTAGCTCTTTAAAAGAATTTATTTGTTCATTTGATAATTTCATTTATTTCCTCTTTTTATTTAATTACCTGCCGCAGAGCCCTCTCTCCTCTGATCAGCAACACCATGAAAATAGTTCTTAGAATCTTTATATATAATATGTAAACCACTTGTCATGTCTTTTCTTATAATTTCATGACCTAAACTCATTAATTCACTTGATAGAATATCACCTTTTTCACCTTTTTCAACAAAGGATTTTAATCCTCTATTGCAAAGATTAGGTGCCTGAGTAACATTTTCTGGAGATATATTTAGATCTATCAATCTTATCAATGATGCAGCAACATAACAGATTATTTGTGAGCCACCTGGAGATCCTAAAACCATTTTTAAATCACCCTTTGGATCAAAAACTAATGTCGGAGACATAGAAGAACGAGGTTTCTTTTTTCCCTCAGGGCGATTAGCTATTAAATGGCCATTCTTATCTGCAGGATAAAATGAAAAATCAGTCATCTGATTATTTAATAAAAAGCCAGATGTCATTAAGCCACTGCCAAACATAAACTCTATAGAAGAGGTAAGAGCTATTCCATTACCATAATGGTCAATAATAGAAATGTGCGTCGTGGACGACTGCTCACTTGTAGTATCTTGACCTAGATAATTAGTTTGATGGTTTTTAAGTTCTCCTTTTTTTGGCTTTTTTATTGTATTATTTTTGTTTATTAATAGTGACCTTTCTTTTAAATATCTAACATCAAGCATTTCTTCTACGGGTACAGTTATAAAATCACTGTCTGCTATATAATATGCCCTATCCATATACGCTAATTTTGAAGACTCTAAAAATAAATGCCAAATAGTAGATTTATCTAAATTTTTATCACTCAAATTGAAATTATTTAAAATGCCTAAAATTTGTAGGACTGTAATTCCTCCAGAACTTGGAGGCCCCATTCCACAAATTCTCCATTTTCTATAATTACCGCAAACTGGTTCTGTAATTGATGGATTAACTAATTCAAAATCTGCTTTAACCATTATTCCAGGATTTGAAGGATGATTAACTACTGTAGATAAAATATTTTCTGCCAATTTTCCATTTAATAATGCTTCTGATCCAGAATCTCTTATAGCTTTTAAGCTAAAAGCAAATTCATTATTTATTTTTAATTCACCAGCTTTTAAGCCTCCTTCATTTAATTTAAAATAAACTTTAGATTCTTCTTGGTTTTTTAAATGAGGGGCTAAACTAATAAGTCTCTCTAAACGTTTCCCTACTATAAACCCTTGTTCCGAATAATTAATTGCATCTTCAAAAAGTAAACCCCAAGGAAGCTTACCATGTTTATTATGCACTTTTTCTATCACAGAAACTAAAGATGGAACTCCTACAGCTAAACCTCCAGAAACAGACTCAATAAAGCCTTTCTTTTTGCCGTCTGATCTTAAAAAAATATCTTCAGAATAATTTATTGGAGCTCTTTCTCTTCCATCCCAAGCTTCTATACTTTTAGATTTTGCATCATAATATAATATAAAAGCACCTCCTCCTATGCCTGAAGATTGAGGCTCAACTAAATTTAAAACTAACTGTGCAGAAATAGCAGCATCAATCGCTGTTCCTCCTAAATCCAAAATTTTTTTAGCTGATTCAGTTGCTCGAGGATCAGCAGTAACAACCATATATTTATTTGATATACTATTTTTTGAACTTCCAATATTACTAGTTGCTCCTTCAGGTGAGGACTTAAAACTATCAAGATCATCTGTGGCTATACTAAATTTTGAAAAAAATAGTATGTTTATAAAACATATAATTATTATTTTAAGTATCATATTGTATCTCTTAAAAAAAAATTCTTGCTTAGAGCCTATAATGCCTCTATTAGATTAGTGTTTATTTTTAAAATACGCTAAATTAATAATTTATTAAATATTTTTTTTATTGATGAGGGTTTATGAGTATAGAAATTATAAGGGATCTTAGAGGATTGCATTCTTCTATTGCACGTCATAGAAATGGACCTTTAAATACTGCTGCCTCCTTAGCAATTGTTCCTACTATGGGCGCAATTCATGAAGCACATGAAGCGCTAGTGATAGAAGCTAAAAAACATGCCAATATAGTTTTAGCTACAATTTTTGTAAACCCATTACAATTTGGAGAGAATGAAGATTTAAGTAAATATCCAAGGACAGAAGCTGAGGATATTAAACGCTTGGAAGAGAAAGGATGTGATATAGTATATATTCCAGATAATAAAAATATGTACCCAGACAATTTTGATTTGACAATTAATGTCCCAAAACTAAGTTCTATACTATGTGGAAAAAAACGTAAGAATCACTTTCAAGGAGTTGCAACTGTAGTAGCTAAATTACTACTTCAATCTGGTGCTGATTATGCAATATTTGGAGAAAAGGATTTTCAACAATTATTAATTATAAAATCCTTAGTCCGTGACCTAGATATTCCATGTCAAATTGTTCCTATAGATACAATAAGAGATAGTGAAGGATTAGCAATATCATCAAGAAATCAATATTTAGACTCTGAACAAAAAAAAATAGCTAATAATATAAATATTATTTTAAATGATGCTTCTAAAAATTTTCATACTAAAGAAATCCAAGAAACTATAAATTTCGTTAAAGATAATTTTAAAAAAGTAGGTATAAAAAAAATAGACTATGTGGAAATAAGGAATAATTTTACTTTAGAGAATATCAATAATAGTAATAAATCTAATGCAAGATTATTTATAGCTGTATATATTAATGACGTGAGATTGATAGATAATATCAAATTATAATTTTTAATGCGCCCGTAGCTCAGCTGGATAGAGTATCTGATTACGGATCAGAGGGTCAGGGGTTCGAATCCTCTCGGGCGCGCCACTAAACTCCAAATATTGAAGCTAAGCCCATTTTATCCGCCATATCATTCATTTCTTTTTCTGAGGGACGTTCACCCAAATTACTCGCTGCTTCTAAAACCAAAGGAAGTATATTTACATCACCTAATGAATTTAAAAAAATATCTTTATAGCTTAAGACCCAATCTACAGATTTTTGAATACTGTATTCATCATCTAAAGGTTGGTACCAAGGAGAGTAGATTTTTTTCATACCAGCAGCATATGGGCCTCTTGCAACTGCTTTAATAGTTTGCACCGCAATATTTTTATTTATGCATGAATTTAAAATATTATGAAAATCTCTGGGGTAATTTCTATAATTTGCAACAAACCAATTCCAAGGAAGAAGTATAGAATCAAAATGATAACGTTCTATACTCTTCTGATGCATAGCTGCTACTGTCCATCCATGTCCAGTTATACCTATGAATTTTACTAAGCCCTCTGATTTTGCCTCTAACATTGCTTCTAAAGCACCATTTTCTCCCATAGCCTGATCCCATTCTAAAGGATTTGTTAAACCATGTAATTGTATTAAATCTATATGATCTGTTTTGAGGCGATCTAATGAACGCATAATAGATTCCTTAGCACCTTCATAGGTCCTTTTATTAGTTTTAGTTGCAAGAAAAAAATATTTTCGATGATTTTGCATCCACTTTCCTATTCTTAATTCTGCATCTCCATAAGCCTCAGCCACATCAATATGATTAACGCCATACTTTAATAATAAATCTAAAACTTTATTAGCAGTAGATTGATTTTCATTCCATAAAGCAGCCCCTCCGAATATCACAGCCGAACTTAAATGTCCTGTATTACCAAATTTTCTTTTTTCAATAGCCATCTAAACCTTTAAATTTTCAATAATTCTATAAGGTAAATAGTAGTTTTTATGAAATTAAATTCAACAATAAAAATAATAAAAATAATAAAAAAGAAGTAGTAAAATTCTAAACTTGATATATATTATAATTTTGCATAGCTGGGATGCTAAAAAGTAATATATCCATAGAACAGGTATAAATTTTATGATTTTAAGAAAATGGCAATCAGATATAATTGAAAAATATCATGATATAAAAAAAACACATAAAAAATTTATATTAAAAGCTCCAACAGGAGCAGGAAAAACTGTATTAGCTAGTGAAATTATAAAAAAGTTTTATAAAGAAAAAAAAATTTTAGTTCTATGTCATAGGATAGTTTTATTAGAACAGCTTGAACGAGAATTAAAAATAAATCATAAAGTACGTAAACTTGGCATATCAGATGATATAAAAGCTTTTGGTGAAGCTGATATAATATTATCTACAAACTTAAGATCAAAATTTGCTATTGCTTCATTAATTCCTGAAGCTGATTTAATAATTATAGATGAAGCACATAGAGTTTCCCCTGTAGGATCAGCATATCAGAGGGTATTAGATATATTTGATGAAAAAGGAAAAATTACCAGTCATATAATGGGATTAACTGCATCTCCAGAAAGAAGAACAGGAAACCAAAATGATCAACTAGGATTAGTTTTTGATGCAATTATTGATTGTGCTGATATTAAAACCTTAATTGAAGATGAAGTTTTAGTTAGACCCGAATATAGGCCGCATTTTATCCATGATCTAAATTTAAATAATGCTGAAATTAAAAATGGGGATTTTCCAATTTCCGTTTTGTCAAATGCAATTATAAAATCTTCAATGATTGATTATGCCTTATGTATATATAAAGAAGAAAGAAATAATGTTAATCCTGCTCCAATTTCTGCTTGGTTTTGTCCTGATGTTGCAGTTGCAAATAAAACTCTTGAAATACTAAAAACAGCAAAAATAAAAAGTGATATTCTTACAGCATTAACTCCTACAGGAGAAAGAAATAGGATTCTATCTGATCATTTGAACGGTAAAATAGAAGCAGTAGTTTCAGTCGGTGTGCTAATTGAGGGATGGGACAACCCTAATTGCAATATTATAGTTCATTTAAGGCCTACTTTATCAAAAGTATTATGGGGTCAGTCTGTTGGAAGAGGATTAAGGTGTGCTAAAGATAAAAATAAATGTATAATTATTGATGTAAGCTCAAATTGGAGTACATTTGGGCCTGTTGAAGACTTAAAGTGGGATCTTTGGAGTCATAGAAGGTCCTTTATGAAATTCCAAAATAGATTTAATTGGATTGCACAACAATTTGATGAAAATGAAAAAAAATCATCATTTTTTATTTGTGAAGGAAAAAATAAAGACCATGATAGGTGTTCGTATATTTATAAAAAAAACCTATTTAAAGATGAACAATGTCCTATATGCTCATCAACTGCTTGTATTGATATACATAAAGAAAAACTAGTTGATTCAAATGTAAGTGATCTTAATCTACACGGAATGTTTTTTGATAGAATACCCAGAGTGTTTAAAGAATTAAAACCTACCGTATGGAATAGTCTAGAAAGACAAGCTTGGAACTGTAAAAGTATTGAAGAATTGACGTTCTTAGTTTTCTGTAAATCTTTTTATTTCATTAGTGGAGATAAAACTAATTCAGAGTCAGAGTATTGGAATCTAATAATAGAAGCAGAAATTAAAGTAAGAAAATTTCTTATAAGTAAAAATATTAACGTTACTCAGCAAGAAGAATTCAGTTTTGCTGCTATAGCAGACGGGCTACTTTTAGGCAAAAGAGTTAGAACTGTTCAAGCTCATTACGGAATCTTTATATGTGGACAAAAATTTGAAGGGCACTCAATAAAAGAATTAGAAAGAAAATATCAAAAAGCTCTTCAAATTGGAGAAAGAATATTAATTATGGGCTGTCATAATAGAGAGAAGTTACCTTATTTTAATGCTCAATTAGAATTATCCTCTTAAATTTTTTCTTCTACTCACTATTCAGCTAAATTAGAAGTCAATATTGTTTTTTTATTTCTGACATTTTGCTTTCTTATTTTTACTAAAGGTGGGCATTTATGTTTGTCACTATATAATGATTGACAATCAAGACAATAAAAACATTCATCCATTATAATTTCACCAGTTGGCTTTATGGCATTTATAGGACATTCATTGGAACAGAGCTGGCATGGGCTACCGCACTCTTGCCTTCTTTTTAGTGGTTTAAATATTCTTAATTTTCCACCTAAAGCCATAAAGGCTCCTAATGGACATAAGAATCTACAGAAAAACCTTTCAACAAAAAGTCCAATAGAAAGAAGCAACACGGCATAAATTACAAAATACCATTCTCTATTAAATTTCATAGATATAGCCGTTTTGAACGGCTCTATTTCAGATGCTATATTAAGACTAGCCATTGAGTAAAAGCCAGTTCCTACTAGCCCTAAAAGTAAAAAATATTTTATTGGCCATAACCTATTATGCCAATTATAAGAAATATTTATTTGAGTTACTTTTAATGTTTTAGCAACCTTAGCGCTTAATTCTTGCAATACGCCAAAAGGACAAAGCCAACCACAAAATACTCCTCTTCCCCAAATAACAAAACTTAATAGTACGAAAATCATTAAAGATACTAAAATAGGATCTGATAATAGAACATCCCATGAAGTATTAAAAAATGGAGCTGTTACCCATGTTAATATACTAATTATAGTTACTTGACCACCCACATAAAAACCTAACCAAATCAACACCCAAGTTAAAAATAAATACCTAAAAGATTTCCATAAAAAATTACGTTTAACTAATTCATCCATCTTAAATAATGCTAAAGATAAAATAATTAAAGTAAGTAATAACAAACTAAGATTTATTTTCTGACTCTCCCAAGCTGCAAACCAAATTGGATCATTATTATCAGCAAGCTCATCTAGACCATCTGGCTTTATAATATATTTAGGATTCATAGAATAATCTATATAAAAACTTTTACTTGGTTCACCTTCACTACTTTCCATAATTAACTCAAATTTCCATGACTTAACTTGATCTATCCCAGCCTCTGGAGGAATTCTATAGATTCCTACTTCTGCAAAATAAGGCTTATCTTCACCATGCAAAAATCCTAAATTTCTAAAATGCTCTTTTGATAACTGAAATCTATTTTCACCCTGAATAATAGCCATCCTTTTAAAGGGTCCGGATGAAATATGTGGTTCTCCATCTATGGGATAACGCCCTAAGCTTGCTACCATTAAAGTAATTTCTTTAGGATCTCTTCCAGCGATAAAAATATCATACCACTTGTCCCCTAATAAGTTTCTTCCGATAGTTGGGGTAATTACGGGAGCAACATATAAATCTATTACTAAATTTCTATCAGTATCCTTATATCCTTTTTTCACTTCTTTTTGCTCGGCAGCAACAGGAGTGTTGCCTTTAAATACAGCTTTGTATCTATATATGTCAGCAACTCCCGTCCTATCAGTTATTTTAGGATGATTCATTCCTAATTCTTTAAGGTCTTGTATAGTTAATTTCAATCTTCCAACAGAGCCATCATGTATTAATTCATTAAACTTTGATTCCTCAAACGTAACAATATTTACTACAGGCTCGTCACTTAGTCGCATTCCTTTAGCTAACGCTATAGTTCTCGCCGCTCTTAAAATAGCCCCGTTAAACAATACAGCACTTACTGTAGCAGAAGAAATACCATCAATTGAACCAGGCCCCTCGGTTCTTAGTAAATTAACCTTAATAGGCATCCTAATATCCAGCCCTTTATATTGGGCAGTAAATAATGGTAAAACTAATTCACCATCAGGAGTATACATTCCTATAATTGGCTCTAAATGATCTATAACTTTTGCACCGGCTAGTTTTCCATCTAGTCTAAGTCCTACAACTATATCGAATATTTGTGAGGAGTATCCTTTCGAACTAGTAATATCTTTGGTAATAAATAAGTAACCTAATAAATTATCATCTGAACTTACAGAGGCGGATGGTATTTCACCTTCCAGCCTTCCTATTTTTGTGGCAGTAGGAAAAAATTCTTTTGCTAAATCTATATTAACCCATTCGGGGTCAGATGCTCCCCATTTACCTGACCTTAAACTATTGATATAACTTGTAGTTAAGCTTTCTTTTTTTTTATTTAATTTATTATATTTATAATCAGGGTTTCTTAGTTTATCAGCATACTCAGCATGGCCTTTATTTTCATTTACGTATTCTGCATCATCTTTAGCGACCGTATCTAAAGATATTAAAAATAATAAAAGTGAAAATAATGTTATAATATATCTTATCAAATGTTTCCTCCCAAAAACAATATTAACTTAATTTATAAAATATAAAAATACTAATTAAATATATAAATATTTGACTACCATGTATTTTTCATGCTTAGCTTAACTAAGTTTAATTAATTGGGAGGAAACGAAGATGGGCGGAACTTGGCTCAGCGAGCGTGAGCTTGCTTTAGTTGATGGAGCGGAAAAATTAAATATTGATTTACCGATTCCAACACAAATTGTATCAAACGGAGAATATTTACCACCTAAACAGTCAGATGTTCAGAAAAAAGTAGAAGATTTGACTATAGAATTAGCAGATAAAAATGCTAAGCATTTAGGTATGTCAAGAAGACAATTTCTTCAAACAAGCTGCGGAATGGCTACTGCATTTTTAGCTATGAATGAAATATATGGGGGCGGTGTCTTCCAAGTTAATGAAGCAGAAGCTAGAGATCCTGAATTGATGTTAGAAAGAACCGCGAGAGTAGAGGGGCAATTTATATTTGACGACCAAACTCACTTCTTACGCGATGATTTTCCACATGAAGCAATTCTTGGATTAGGAGAATTTGCAGCAGAACATTGGAATCCTAAACTAAAAGAAGAAGGACTTTCATTAACCAGGTACAAATTTGAAAATTATATAGCAGAATTATGGTATAGGTCAGATACTAAAATGGCACTTTTATCTGGTGCTCCTTTTGATGATCCAAGCTGGTGGCTATTACATAATGATCAGATTGTCGCAGCTAGAGATATGATTAATGATTTTTCTGGAACAGAACGTATGCTTGGACACTCCGTTATTACACCAGGACAAGATGGGTGGATGGATGAAGTGGATAGAGCTATAGAGACTTTGAAACCAAATTCTTGGAAATCATATACAATAGGAGATCCACTATCGCCATCTAAATACCCATGGCGACTAGATGATGAAAAGCTAATGTATCCATTTTATGAAAAGGCTGTTAAAGCTGGTATAAATACTATTTGTATTCATAAAGGGTTATTACCACCGGATTACGAAACTTCATTTAAAGGTGTATGGCAATACGCGACAGTTGATGATGTTCCTAAAGCGGCTCAAGATTGGCCTGAAATGAATTTTGTTATTTATCATTCAGCGTTGCGTCCGTTCCTTGAACTTCCAGATCAAGCATGGAATGAATTTGAGGAAAGTGGAGGATATATTAAATGGGCTTCTGATTTAGCTGCAATACCTGAAAAATATGGTGTATCAAATGTCTATGGAGAAATTGGATCTACTTTTGCTAATTCAGCAGTTGCACATCCTCGTTTCTGTGCTGCATTTATTGGTACTCTTGTTAAGGGCTTAGGAGCAGATCATGTTGTTTGGGGAACTGATACCGTATGGTATGGATCTCCTCAGTGGCAAATTGAAGCTATGAGAAGATTAGAGGTTCCTGAAGATATGCAGAAAAAATATGGGCTTCCTGCTCTTGGAGGAGAAAATAGTCTTACAAAACAGGCAATATTTGGCTTAAATTCTGCACGTATCTATGGTTTAGGTATGAATGAAGCAAATAACTTACCAGATATGCCTTCCTTCTCTGAAGATAAAATAGCAAAGCTAGCGGAGAGATTTAAAGAAGAAGGCGGAAATCCATCTAATAAACGCTATGGATATGTTCGTAAAGCATAACTAAAGTTTATTAGTTTCAAATAAAAAAACCCCGTCCCCAGAGGGGCGGGGTTTTTTTAACTAAGAGGAATTTATTATGAAATTTATAAGAATTTTTATTTCTATTTTATTTAGCTCCTTAATTTTAATGAGCTTTACTTTTAAAATAGTATACTCAGGAGAAATAGTTACTATTAAAGCTCATGAAGCGCGCCTATATTTTGGAGGTCTGTTTCCTAGTTATATATTTTATATGCAAGGAGGTATTCCTGTAGATACGGCATCAGCATGGGTAGATAAAGAATATTGGGCAGTTTTAGAAATTGATGATAATAGTAAAGTACATGGAGGAGAAGCTACTATATTTAAATTAAAAAGAAGTTCAAAAGCTAGTCCTCAGCCTGAATGGTGTGTTACAGAGGGGGGAGCAGAGTTTGCTGGCAAAGGGCCCGCATGTCTTAAAACTCCTGCAGATCCTAAAAGCATGAATCAATTGCGTTTTAAAGTAAAAGTACAATATAGTGAAACCGCTGAAAATTTACCCAAAGAATTTCAAAATAAAAATTGGGTTCAATATGAAGTGGGATATGATGATGATGGAGTTGCATTAAATAAATTACCAGGGCGTTTAGCTCCACCAGATCACACCTTTGGACCTGTAACTTTATATATATTTAAATAATAAATTAACAACAGCATCTGGAATAAATACTCTGGATGCTGCTAATCTCCCGAGGCAATTCTATTAACTAACTCTTTTACACTAGGAACAAAACCATTAGAATAAAATGGGTCTTCTTTAAACTTCCAAGCATTATGACCAGCAAACATTAATTCATTATCAGGATCATGTCCGTGAGCAATATTTTGCAAAGTTTTTTGTATACAAAAGCTTCTTGGATCTACCTTCCTACCTGTAGAATATTTGTTTTCTGAATTGTCTGACCAATTTGAAAACTTGCATTGACTTAAACATCCCATACAGTCTTTCTGATCTTGTCTTATTTCTTGAGCTTTATTCTCAGAAACAAATACAATAGAATCTTCAGGGGTTTTAAGAACTTCCGTAAAACCTTGCTTTACCCAATTTGCCGCTTTTACTGCATCTTGCTTGGTAAAATAAAATGTTTTATTTCTACCTAGTTTCAGAGGCACTATCATTTCCCCTACTTTAGATAAAGATGTTTTTAACTGTCTCTTTTTTCTTTCGATTAGATCTTTAATAAAAGAGTTTTTTACAGCTGAAGAATAAAAATTAGTTGGACTAAATCTATGTAATAAAATATCGCCTTTATTTAGAGTTAATAAACGCTCTTTCCATCTTTGGGAAATAGGACTCTCTTTTGTTAATAAAGGTCTTGTTCCAAATTGAAACGCTACTGGTCCTAATTCTTCATTATTAATCCAATCTTTCCAATCTCTTAAATGCCATACTCCTCCAGCCATAACAATAGGCGTATTATTTAAACCCACTGCTTTCATTGCCTTTCTAAGATCAACACATCTAGGATAAGGATCTTCTGGTTTTTCTGGATGTTCATTGTTGGATAACCCATTATGACCTCCAGCTAACCATGGATCCTCATAAACCACTCCGCCTAGCCACTTTGCACTTCGTAAATATGCTCTTTTGTATAAAATTTTAAACGCCCTTGCGGAAGATATTATTGGATAATAATATACACCAAAACTAGCACAAATATCACCTAACTTATAAGGCATTCCAGCACCACAAGTTACGCCATGCACAAGACCTTTAGTTTTATTTAATATTCCTAATAAAACTTCCTCTGCTCCGCCCATTTCCCATAATATATTAACGTGGATTCTACCTTTATTTTTTCTAACCTCATGGGCTATTTGAGCTTGTTGTACACCTCCATCGATTGCGTATTTTATTAACTCTTTGTGTCTATCTATTCTAGTCTTTCCCGAATAAATTTGTGGAATAATTTTACCTTCACTATCATATGAATCTGCATTAACTCCAGAGATAGTGCCAACACCTCCGGCCTCAGCCCAGGCACCAGAAGACTTTCCGCTAGTTACTGCTACTCCTTTTCCGCCTTCAATCAGAGGCAATACATCTGCTCCAGAAATCTTTAATGAATTTAAACTAGGTAACAAAGCTAATTTCTCTTTCTTCTAAGTTTATCTTTTATAATGAGGCTTTCTTTTACCTCCTCTAGAAGGTTTTGGACGATCATTTTCTTGTTCAGGGAATTGGTCAGATATATCTTCTCCAGTTTCTTGATTCACAACCTTCATTGAAAGCCTAACTTTTCCTCTATCATCCAAGCCCATAACTTTAACTTTAACTATATCTCCTTCATTACAAATATCCGTAACTTTTTCAACTCTCTCTGGCGCCATTGCACTAATATGTACTAAGCCATCCTTTTTACCTAAAAAGTTAACAAAAGCACCGAAGTCCATTACTTTTACTACTTTACCTTCGTATATAACTCCCACTTCAGGTTCAGCAACTATACTATCTATTTCTGCTCTAGCTTTTTGAATAGATTCTTTGCCTGTACCAAATATAGAAATTAAACCAGAATCATCTATATCTATTTTTGTATCAGAGTTAGCCGATATCTCTTTAATAACTTTTCCGCCTTGCCCAATTACTTCCCGGATTTTATCTACTGCAATTTGAATTTTTTCTACTCTAGGAGCAAACTCATTTACTTCTTTTCTTGCAGTTTTTATCTCTTTAGACATTTCAGCTAGTATATGAAGTCTTCCCTCCTTTGCTTGATCTAATGCTAAAGTCATAATTTCTTTCGTGATTGAAGTAATCTTAATATCCATTTGTAATGAAGTAATACCACTATCAGTTCCAGCTACTTTGAAATCCATATCCCCTAAATGATCCTCATCCCCTAAAATATCAGAGAGAACAGCAAATTCTTCACCTTCTTTGATTAATCCCATTGCAATACCTGCTACTGGTTTTTTTATTGGAACACCGGCATCCATTAAAGCTAAAGAGGTTCCGCAAACAGTTGCCATAGAGGAAGATCCATTAGATTCTGTAATTTCTGATAGCACTCTAATTGTATAAGGGAAATCTTCGTGGTCTGGCAACATAGGATGAATAGCTCTCCAAGCTAACATTCCATGACCTGTTTCACGCCTTCCTGTCATAAGCCTTCCAGCTTCTCCAACAGAGTAAGGTGGAAAATTATAATGTAACATAAAACTTCTTTTAGAATCTCCTTCTAAGGAATCTAATATTTGCTCATCCCTACTGCTTCCTAAAGTAGTTGAAACAAGAGCTTGCGTTTCTCCTCTAGTAAATAAAGCTGAACCATGTGTTCTTTCCAAAATATCAACCTCTGATACTATGGGTCGAATTTTATTTAATCCTCTTCCGTCTATCCTTTTACTGGTCTTTAATACTTGGCCCCTCACTAAATTTTTTTCAGCTTTTTTTAATTGACTATTTACTTGAGAAATATCTAATTCTGCGGCCTCTGCTTCTTCTATTACTTTATTCCTTATATCGCTCAACATGTTCTGACGTTTTTGTTTTACTGTTTCCGAGTAAGCTTTCTTTAAAACTGTCTTAGTATGTTTATCTACATGCTTTATTTCTTTTTCACCTATTGAGGGAGGTATGAAATCCCAAGGATCTTTAGCCGCTTGTTCAGCAAGACTTATAATCGTCTTTATTACTTTTTTAATTTCTTTATGACCGTAATCTACTGCTCCTAACATAATTTTTTCTGATAATTCATTAGCCTCTGACTCAACCATTAAAACTCCCTGATTAGTACCTGCGACTACCAAATCTAAGTCAGAATTTTCTAATTCTACATACGTGGGATTTAACACATATTTTTCATCTATCCAAGCAACCCTTGCCCCTCCTATAGGACCCAAAAAAGGCACTCCTGAAATAGTTAAAGCTGCAGATGTTCCAATAATAGAAGGAATATCAGCATCATTTTCTACATCGTGGCTAAAAACAGTACAAATAACTTGAACTTCATTCATAAACCCATCCATAAATAATGGTCTAATAGGTCTATCAATTAATCTAGAGGTTAAAACTTCTTTTTCACTAGGACGCCCTTCCCGTTTAAAAAAACCACCAGGAATTTTACCAGCAGCTGAAGATTTTTCTTGATAATGCACAGAAAGTGGAAACCAATCTTGATTTGGCATGACATTCTTTGCAGCTACAACAGTGCACAAAACTTGTGTTCCGCCATAAGTGACTAAGACAGAACCAGCTGCCTGACGTGCTATCTTACCTGTTTCTAATACTAGTTTCTTTCCACCAAAATCCATTTCTTCTTTATAAATATCAAACATACATTTTTTCCTTTAAATTCTTCTAATAATATCGTACCCGCAATTTCATAATTTAATTATTACTTAGGCCTCTATTTACGTAAGCCCAAGTCTTTAATTAATTTTTTATATGATTCTTCATGTTTTACTTTTAAATAATCTAACAAACGTCGCCTTCTATTAACCATTTTCAATAGACCCCTTCTGGAGTGTACATCTTTTTTATGGTCTTTAAAATGCCCTGTTAAATTATTTATTCTTTCAGTTAATATAGCTATTTGTACTTGAGGAGAACCAGTGTCTCCTTTATCTATAGCAAATTTTTCTATTACTTCTTTTTTTTTCTCTGTTGTTATCGACATCGAAATACTCCATTCTAATTATTAAAAACTCTAAAAGGAAAAATATATTTATCTTCTATTTTAGCAAGAGCAATAGGACTGCCCTTACATGAAATATATACCTCTTTATAAAATTTTCCTTTCTCTAATTGTACATCTTCTTTATAAACACTCTGCCCTCTAGAAATAAGAAATGCCTCATCACTATTAATATCAATTGCCGGGATGTCGTCCAGCACAAAAGATATAGGCCTTATAACTTCAG
>CEUL01087631.1_pt1 | contig 35184 bp, 48 predicted proteins | sample 427021 | NCBI WGS metagenome assembly CEUL01 (sample SAMEA2622800, study PRJEB7988) | marine metagenome | isolation source: saline water (ENVO:00002010), including | reverse complement strand
GAGCCGACTGCCATTGTAGCTTTAGTTATTGATACTGTAGCTGTCTCATTTGCAGAGTAGTCAGTAGTAATGAATGGCTTAGAAACTGTAATCGTACCACCATTAGCTGGGGTAGATGTTGGAGCACTAAGCGCAGTGTCCAATCGGTACACCTTAGTTGTTATGTCACCTTTTGTGGTTAGGTTACCTGTTGTATCAGTTGAATCAACTTTTACAGCAACGTCACCTGTTGAAGCAGCGCCTTTGCTAACTACTAATTTCCACTGGTTACCACCTAGAGGTACACCAAGAGTTTCAGTGTGAAGACCTACTTGGTTAGGAGATGTCAAAACTCTTACAGAAATTTTTGGAGGACCGTTAAGGTTCTCGTCAGATGTAACTGTAATAGTCATTTTGTCCTTAGTAAGTGAGTCTGCAGCTTCAGATCCTGTACCAGTTCCAGAACCACCTGATGTTACCATCGTGACTACTGGCTTGATACCATCTGTTGCTACTTTAGAACCTGAATTTGCAGAGTTACCTGCAAGGTCAGCAATTCCACTCTTTATTTGAACAGTTGGTTTATTGTTTGAAGGAATAGTAGTATCCAATTTGAGGTAAAGAACTGAATCTTTTACGTCAATTGCTGTAGGAACGTGAGTTCCACCACTATTACTAAACACAACCTGAATGTCGCTAGGCGCAACAGATGTAGAATCAATTTTTCCATCCATTGTTACCTTTATAGAAGAAGCATCAGCTTTTTCAGCGGCAGGAGATGCAGAAGTATCCCATCCTGTACCTGTTACAGCAGAGGATATTGAAGGAGTCTTCTGGTCAATCTTAATTACGTGTGGTTGGTTTCCATGTCGTCCTGAACCAGCATCGTCGGCTCCTGTTCCAGATGTTTTAGCATCGGAATAACCTACGTTACCAGCCAAGTCCATGACACTAGCCTGGAAGTCAACTTCGTTGTTTGGTGTCTCTGTTGAAGGAGACATTGTAGGCAACGCGGTTGATTCAGTATATGACCAACTTATTGATGTAGCACCATCAGAACCCAAAGTTGTTGTATCTATGTTAGCTGGTGTACCACCTGGGGTACCGTTAGCAGCAATAACCATAGTTGTATTAGTTGGGTCATCGGTTCTATCAATTCTCAATGAGAATGTGCTAATGTCAAGTCCAGATTGTGAATCAGCAGCACTTCCTGTAAAGGAAGGTAGTCTGTTCTGGCTCTGTCCTCCATCAGCAGGAGTTGTTATTGTTACGGAAGGAACAGTATTGTCTACATTGTATGTAGCTGTTCTCTTAACATTTGTTGCAGTACCTGAAGTAGCGGCATCCTGATACTCAACAGTAACTGGACCACCGATTACAGGAACTCTATCTGCACCAGCTACCTGAGCAACTCCAGCCGGAGCTGAGTTAATCTTAACTGTTGCAAGAGCATCTGTTCGTTCTATCAACTGTACTTCACCTTCGAATCGTCCTGTGTTTCGACCTGTCTCAGTAAGTACCATTACAGCACCTGTAGGGTCAACAACGCTCTTTAGTGTTACAGTCAATGTGTCTGCATTTGAACTTGGGTATGTGATGTTTACGAATTCCCAACCAGTGGCTCCTCCGTCTACATCAGCACCAGCAGCACTCTTTCTAACCTGAATAACAGCAGGTGTAGCAGCGCTTGCTGAACCATCGTTCACAATTTGATGAACTGTTACACCGGTAACTGTTTTACCAGCGTGAGCAGCAGGTGAAGCAACTGTAATCTTAATGTCAGAAGTTGAACCAATAATTGGGCTAGCTTTTGTATCATCAAGTGTTACGGTAACGATATCACCAATTTCATCAAGACCAGCACCACCTGATCCACCAAAGTCTGCTACAACTTGCGCTGTACCATTAGTGGAGATGGCATGGTTATTATCTAAACCAAGGTCGAAACCTGTGTTTCCACCCGTAGCTTTAGATGTAACAGTAGTCGTACTGTTAACGTCAGCATCAATAACTGTGACAATGAATTTGTCTGAATTAGACACGATATCTCGTGCGGTAATTCCAGTTGTTGCTACTGAAGCATAAGTTCCGTATACAGCAGTTGCTGTTTTTCGAGTACTAGGTTTCCCTGTACCCTCTGTTGTAAGGTTAGATGCCTTGTTTGTGACATAAACCTTTCCATCAGCAGATGCACTAGCTGTATTGTCGGCACTTATGATAGCAACCGTGACTAGTGCAAGAAGCATAAGCCCGGAAAGTAATTTAACTGAAAGCTTCACAGCTCCAGCCTCCTTTTCTATCGTATTTTATTTACACATATACAATTATTATTAAATATGTATAAGAAACCGTGAGGTTTCCCGATATTTTTTTACCGGTTCCAATAATTGTTTTTCTTCCAAATGAAGCGCCAACCGGTTTGCGCGACAACGGAACTTTGGTATTAACCACTATTGATTTAATCATTGTATGTATTACAATGTCAACCATTTTTGTAACAAGTTTCAGGAATTTATAAAATATGGGCATAAAATAATATAATTTACTATATTTTTTATGCCACCTGAATATAAAATTCCAATCAGATCGTTACTTATTTGAACAAAAGTTAGTACAAATACATGTATAACTTATAATTCTTTACTTAGAAATTTATCTTATTTGTGTTACTGAAGAATTACAAAAACCTCGATAATTGAAAATAATCGTAATTTTCTAATCATAACTAGTTTTTGTTGCTCGAGTTTATTTACTGTGAACCCATATCAGGCTGTGTTAAGGACATCCAGAATTCTTCATTTGAAGATGATTTAGACATTCTATCTAAAATCTTTTCAGCAGCCTCAGTAGGCTTACTGCTTGGATCTTCACTTATTTTGCCTATTATACGCCTAAGTAACCATACTTTTTTTAGAGTTGAATCGTCGAGTAATAACTCTTCATGCCTTGTACCGCTTTTTTCAATATCTATAGCAGGCCATATTCTTCTATCAGCAAGCCTTCTATCAAGATGCAGTTCCATATTACCTGTGCCCTTAAATTCTTCATAGATTAAATCGTCAAGCCTAGAACCTGTGTCAACCAAAGCAGTTGCGATAATTGTCAAACTACCTGCATCTTCACAGTTTCTTGCAGCACCAAAAAAGTTTTTTGGAGGATATAAGGCATTTGGATCCATTCCTCCAGATAATGTTTTTCCACTACTTGGTACCAATAGATTATAGGCTCTTGCTAACCTGGTTAGACTGTCTAACAAAATAACAACATTCTCCCCACTTTCCACCAATCTACGTGCTCTTTCAAGAGCCATCTCAGCTGTTCTACAATGGTCTTCTATTGGTTCATCGAAAGTTGAACTAAACACTTCCCCCTTAATTGACCTTTTCATGTCGGTAACTTCTTCAGGTCTCTCACCAATCAAAGATACTATTATGTATACTTCAGGATGATTCTCGGTTATACCTGCAGATATTTGCTTTAAGAGCATTGTTTTACCTGCCTTAGGGGGAGCTACTATAAGTGATCTTTGCCCCTTACCAATCGGCGCTACCATATCAACTAATCTGGTAGATGTTTGTTTAGGAGTAGTTTCAAGTTTTATTTGTTCATTTGGATAAACTGAGGTAAATCTATCAAATTTTGGTCTGTCTAATGCTGATTGAGGATCATATCCATTTACAGTCTCAACATTTACAAGACCATAATATTTGTTTGAACTTTCAGCCAAAGGTGGAAGAACTTGCCCCGTTATAAAATCTCCATGCCTTAAGCCGTAATTTTTTATTTTTTTTGGAGTAACATAAATATCATCATTGTTTTTTCTTCCGCCCGGCTGTCTTAGGAAACCAAAACCGTCTGATAAGACATCTAGTATCCCAGCTCCCACGATTGCCTTTTTCTCATCAGACAAAGAAGATAAAATTGTAAGTACTAGTTCATTTCTTTGTGTTGGGACTCTCTTAATTCCTGTATCAATTGCTAGTTGGCGTAATTCATCATTTGTCTTTTTTCCTAGATTACCTAAATCAGGTAATTTTTCTAATTCAATTGAATCAAAATAATTTTCTCCACTATGATTTTGACGACGCCTTGTTGTGGTTGGCCTGCGCCTAGTACCTCTAGGGTGATTTCTAGCTTGAGTAGTCAGTATATTACCTCCTGGTTTAATAAATATGTACAAACCAACATCTGTAATTATCGAGTAACAAATTCTTATAATGGGGGCTAGATAACTAGCGATTATTGAAGGAAGCTTCTCAAAAGCATTTCAGATAATTGGGACATGAACTATGGTCGTTCAATAATATAATTATAGCACTCTGGGAACATAAAGCAAAATTTCTAAAATAAATTATGCTGATCCCCTTCTCGTTTAATTCTCATAGAATTTTCTATAAAAAGAGTGAATAAGGGATGAGGTCTTTCTGGCCTTGATTTAAATTCAGGATGAAATTGACTACCGATCATATATGGATGATTCATAACTTCAGTAATCTCAACAAGTTTATTATCAGGAGAAGTCCCAGATATTAATAAACCATTACTCTCAAATTCTTCACGAAACTTATTATTAAATTCGTATCTATGCCTGTGTCTCTCACTAATACTAGATTCTGTATAAACCTTCATTGCAAGCGAATTTTCCTTTAATATACAAGGGTAAGCGCCTAATCTCATAGTGCCACCTGTTGAATGGACTTCTTCCTGTCCGGGCATAAATGCTATTACTGGATTTTTTGTTCCAGGATCTATTTCAAGAGAATTTGCATCATTAATCTTTAGTACATTTCTTGCATATTCAATTACCATTATTTGCATTCCTAAGCATAAACCTAGATATGGAATATTTTGTGTTCTTGCATATTCTGCAGTCTTAATCATACCTTCAAGACCTCTATCTCCAAAACCTCCGGGAATTATTATACCTTGAGCCTTAGACAAAAAACTATCAATATCAGATGTCTCAATATCTTCAGCAGAAATCCATGAAATTTTAGCCTCACGCTTATGCATAATAGCAGCATGGTTTATAGCCTCTACAACAGATAAATATGAGTCTTTTAGCTCTACATATTTACCTACTAAAGCAATTTCTACTACTGGGTTATTTTTTTGTTGGATAATGGTAATTTTTTCCCATGATTTAAAATCAGGACTCATTTGATCGTATTCAAAATAATCCATCAAAATTTTACCTAGACCTTGACTTTCTAAGTGTAAAGGCACCTGATAAACGCTACTTAAGGTAGGTAAGTCTATTACAGCTTCATATCGAACATCACAATATAGAGAGATTTTTTTTCTTTCATCTTCACCTATTGGAAAATCAGCTCGGCATAGTATGGCATCAGGTTGAATACCCATTGACCTCAGAGTATTAACACTATGTTGGGTAGGTTTCGTTTTTAATTCATTACTAGCACCAAGATAAGGAAGCAAAGTCAAATGCACATAAAATGTATCATCTCTACCAACAGTATTTCTTACCTGACGAATGGCTTCTAAAAATGGCTGCCCTTCTATATCTCCAACGGTACCGCCAACCTCCACTATTACAATATCTGCATCTGATTCTTTCGATAGGTTTATTATTTTATCTCTTATAAGATTAGTCACATGAGGTATTGTTTGAATTGTTCCCCCAAGGTACTCACCAGACCTTTCTTTTGAGATAACCTCTGAGTAAATTTGCCCAGCAGTGATATTGGAATTGCATGTTAATTCTACGTCTATGAATCTTTCATAGTGACCTAAATCAAGATCTGTTTCGCTTCCGTCATCTGTAACAAAAACTTCTCCATGCTGATAGGGCGACATTGTGCCCGGGTCTACGTTTAGATAGGGATCAAGCTTCATAACAGACACTGTTAGCCCTCTACTTTTTAGCATTTTACCTATAGAAGCAACAGCTATTCCCTTACCTAGGGAACTTACAACTCCACCTGTAACGAAAATAAATTTACTCAAAATTCTCCATCGTATATATCAATATCTGGGGGTAAATAAGTATAAAAATTTATGGTAAACTTATCATCCCGAACAAGTTATAAAAATAACCTATACGGAATTTTATTCTAGTTATAAAAGGCATGTATTGTCAATATTGAAATCCTAACCAATGTAAAATTTAATAAGCATTTTTGGTTTCCATATTTTTTAGAATCTAATATGATTAATAATATTATTATTAAAAATCATAAGTGAATACGTAAAATGGATGACCTTACTAGAGAAGAAATACTAAAAATTAGTGAACTTTCATATTTGGAACTAACTGATAAAGAAATCAGTAAATTACAAAAAGAATTAAGTGATATTATTAGGTATTTTACTCTTCTAAATAAACTAGACACAAAAAATGTGGAATTAACAGGCCATACTACAAAGGCACAATCTGTCATGAGAGAAGATGAAGTTCACCCCCCATTAAAAACGGAAAAAGTCATAAATAATGCTCCTCAAACCTCTGGAGAATTCATAAAAGTTCCACCCGTACTTGAGTAAAGGATATCTCTAAATGGATCTCATAACTGCAAAAGATTTAAATAATAAACTTATAAACAAAGAAATATCTTCATATGAAGTTACTAAAATGATTTTTGAGAGAATTAAAAAATCAAAACTAAACTCATACATAACAACATGTGAAGAATCAGCTCTAAAGTCTTCTATAGAAGCTGATAAAAAATTTAGTGAAAAAAGTTCTGATATAACTCCTCTAACTGGGATACCAGTTATGGTAAAAGATAATATTTCTACAAAAAATATAAAAACCACAGCTGCATCAAAAATTTTAAAGGACTATATACCTCCATTTGATGCAACTGTAGTAAAACATCTGAAAAATTCAGGAGCAGTAATTTTAGGAAAAGGGAATATGGACGAGTTTGCTATGGGATCATCTAATGAAACTTCTTCATATGGACCTGTCCTAAATCCATGGGATACTAACAAGGTTCCTGGAGGTAGCTCTGGAGGTGCTGCTTCAGCAGTAGCTGCGGGTGAATGTTACCTTGCATTAGGCTCAGATACAGGAGGTAGTATAAGGCAACCTGCTTCTTTGTGCGGTGTTGTCGGTATGAAACCAACATACGGTCTAGTAAGCAGATATGGACTAATAGCTTTTGGTAGTTCTTTGGATCAAATTGGACCGATAGCAAGATCGGTTGAAGATTGTGGCAACTTATTAAATATTATCGCAAAAAAAGATTCTTTTGATTCAACTTCCGTTACATCGCCATACGAAAATTTCACTGAAGACATACATAAAGATATAAAGAATATGAAACTGGCAGTTCCAAAAGAATATATTACAGAAAATGTTGACTCTTCTGTCAAGAATAACTTTATGGAGTCACTAAGCATATTAAGTAATTTAGGTGCTAGTATCGAAGAGATTTCTTTGCCACTTACAGAATATGCATTAGCCGTATATTATATTATTGCTCCGTCAGAAGCCTCAGCCAATTTATCTAGATTTGATGGGGTAAAATATGGAATGAGCACAAAAAATGCAAAAAATTCAACAGAATATATTAGGGAGGTAAGAGGTAGTGGATTTGGTGAAGAAGTAAAGAGGAGAATTTTGATTGGAACATATGCTTTGTCATCAGGATACTATGATGCATATTACAAAAAAGCTCAACAAGTAAGAACTTTAATTATAAATGAGTTTAATGAAGCTTTTAAAAAATTTGATGCCCTAGTCACACCAACTTCTCCGATATTGGCATTTGATCTTGAATCAAAAAATAATGATCCTCTGAGTATGTACATGAGTGATATTTGTACAATTCCTGCAAATATTGCTGGGCTTCCTGCTATATCTGTACCTTCCGGTATGAGTAACAACCTACCAATAGGATTACAATTTATGGGGCCTCAATTTGGAGATAAAAAAATTCTACAAATAGCTTATAATTTTGAAAAAACTGCCCAGTGGAATAAATTAAATACTTTTGAAAATGACTAAATATTTTTATAAAACAAAAAATTTATTTATATTATTCTCTATGACTTTGCTGTTAATTTTTTTATTAATTAGCTGTGAAAATGATTCAAGAAAAATTTATGACAGAGAAGATTTCATACCCATATCAGGGCCCCCTCCGATGCCAATGATTTTTGAAGGAAACTTTACTGTCTGTAAATCTAAAATTATATTCTTCTGTTTGAATTATGAGCCTGGACCAGAAAATATAGATATTTTTGGAGAAATAGTTCATGGTGGCTCTCCAACAGCGAAAACTTTGTCGGGAAAATATATGCACATAATTTTAGGTCCTGTTAGTATTGATGATGAGAAAAAAAGTGAAGTAAACTTCTATATTGGTGATAAAGATGGTGATAGTGTCAAAGCAAATGAAAGTTGGAAATTTTCTGAAAAGTTATCTTCTCCAACAACAATTTATTTAGATCTATCATTTGATAGATTGCCTAAGAAAGAAAAATAATTTTGATTAGAAAATTAAATAATAAATCACCCATGATACATAAATCTGCATTTATTGCAGAAAATACATACATTGTAGGTGACGTAGAAATTGGTAAAAATGTTAGTATTTGGCCTGGGGTAATAATTAGAGCTGACTCTGGAAAAATAATAATTGGAGAAGGAACAAATATTCAAGATAATTCCGTTATACACTCAGATGGAGATGCAGAAATTCAAAGTTTTATCACTATAGGTCACGGTGTAATTTGTCATGCAAAATTTATAGGTAAAAACACTCTACTTGGTAATGGATGCGTTGTAAATAATGATGCATCTGTAGGAGAAAATTCTCTTGTTGCCTCTGGAAGTGTTATTACTAATAATACAATTTTTGAACCAAATTCATTGATAAGGGGAGTCCCAGGAAAAAAAATTGGTCTAGTAAATGAAAAACACATTTTTATGATTAATGCAGCTACACAATCATATATTAAGCGTATAGCACTTTATACCGAGTCTGGATTAAACATTAATAAATAATCACATTTTAGCTGGTTTACTCATACCCATTATATCCAAAGTGTACCCTAAAACATATCTTGAAATTTCAACTAATCTTAACCTTGATGCAGTTAGATCTTTATCTTCTTCATTTTCAGAAATAACTCTACAAGACTCATAAAATTTTTGTAACAACTTAGCAAATTCAATAGAGAAGTTTGTAATATGGTGAGTTTGCCTCAACTGACAACACTTAAGAATCACCTCTGGAAGTTGAACAATTTTTTTTATAAGATTTATTTCATCATCATGAATAAGTAAACTTAAGTCCGAATTAGAGAAATCAATTTTTTTATTTTCGGCGGTTTTTTTTATTGAACACATCCTAGCGTATGCATACTGAACATAATAAACAGGGTTTTCTGATGACTGAACCTTGGCAAGCTTAAGATCAAAATCCATCTGAGTGTCTGGTGAACGGCTTAGAAAAATAAATCTACAGGCGTCAACTCCTACTTCTTCAATTAATTCATCAATAGTTACAAGAACATTATTCCTTTTACTAAATTTTAAGGTGTCACCATCATTTTTAAAGTTAACGATTTGATTTAAGATAACCTCGAGTTTGTTATCATCAATTTTAAATGCTCTTAAGATACTGTAAATTCTGGCGACATGTGAATGATGATCTGCACCCCATATATTTATAACTTTATCAAATTTTCTAACTAGGAACTTGTTATAGTGATAAGCTAAATCTGTTCCAAAATAAGTCGGACCCCCATCTTCACTTCTGATTAGAACAATATCTTCATCTAATCCAAGATTACTACCCTTGAACCATTTTGCTCCATCCTGAAAATAAACTAAATCTTCACTTGTTAACTTTTCGACAATTTTTTGAAAAAAATCAGATTCCAGTAATGTGCTTTCATTGAACCATGAATCAAATTTAACATTCAATTTTTCTAATGTATCCTTAATGGCAGAAATCGTGGTTGATAGAGCAAGAGATGTGATTTTTTCGATATTTTTATTATTAATTTCATACTTAATTATAATTTTTTTTACTAATTCAGTTACATACTCACCGCCATAACTAATTTCTTTAGCTTGATAATTTTCATCAAGGGTTTCTCTGGCTCTTTCAATAAGTGAATCATTGAATAATCTCATTTGATTACCAGCATCATTTATATAATATTCTCTCTCAACATTATAATTAGATAATTTTAGAATATTGTATAAAGAACTACCAATTACAGCGCCTCTTGCATGTCCAACATGCAGAGGTCCTGTAGGATTCACACTAACAAATTCAAGTTGGATTTTTTGTTTTTGCCCATAGTTATTCCTAAAATAATTCAGGCCATCATTTTGAATTTTTTCTAATTCTTGATAAAAATAATTCTTCGTAATAAAAAAATTTATGAAACCGGGATGTGCAAACTCTATTTTATGTATCGAATGATTTGAATTAATATTTTCAATTAATATTTCAGAAATTTTTTTTGGAGACATTTTACATGCTTTTGATAAAACTAGAGGTATATTTGTACTGAAATCTCCATGATCAGAAATCTTAGGTCTATCAATAATTACATCAAAACTATCAAGTCTTGGGATATGTCCAAGAGATTGTGATTTGGTTATTGATTCAACTAATAACCTAGATATTATTTTTTTTATCTTCATTAAATACAAAATAGTTTACCCACATACAGAATGAATAAACACTAAAAAACTAATTTAGTTCAAATTTTTATGAGTGAACCATGTCACTACCACAGCACATTGGAGACTTAATCTTTCCACATCCATCAGGGCATGTAGAAATATTTACTGTACTACCATCATCTTTGGTAATTACATCTGGAACTAAAGCCTTACCGCAAGCTGCACATGTTAAGCCATTTATTGACATCCCACAGCCAACAGAGCAAGTGTATGTAGTCATTGAATACTCCTAATTTTATTTATGTTTATAATGATACTAGATTTTACTTAAAAATAAACTTAGATTTTTATACACAAATGAATAAAAAAATATTATGAAATCAATTTATACCAAAGAAAGCATAAGGTTATTAAATAAATTACTTAGTAACGGCGATATCACAGTAACTAGAATTTTAGATCAATCTTTTGAAAGAATAAAAAAATATGGGGAAATTACTAATTCTTGGATTGAGGTTTGGAATAAGGAGTCATATGATATAGCAAAAAAATTAGATAGAAAGAAAAATAATAAAAATGCAAATATTCTTTTTGGTATTCCAATCGGCCTGAAAGATTTAATTAACTATAAGGATAAAAATACTTCTGAAGGAATTATGAATTATAAATGTTTTTCAAATGAACACGCTGAAATAGTAAAAAAAATATTAGATCTTGAAATGATACCTTTAGGCAAACAGAATTTAGTTGAGATCGCTTTTGGAATAACAGGGCATAACCCTTCTTTAGGTAATATTAAGAACCCTATAGACATTAGGTATATCCCTGGAGGTTCTAGTTCTGGCTCAGTCGTTTCAACAGTCACAGGCATGACTCCTATATCTATAGGAACAGATACTGGAGGATCTGTAAGAATTCCTTCAGCAATGTGCGGAGCCGTAGGCTTCAAGCCTTCATTTGGAAAATTAAGCTTAATTGGTGTAAAAACTCTTTCTGAATCATTAGATCATTTAGGAATTATCACCAATAATGTTGATGATAATAAAATTTTCTTTGAAAAAATTTTAAAACTAAAAAAAAATAACTTAAGCTTTCGAAAAAAATTAAAAATTGTAATTCCTATCAACAAAAGATTTAAAGAAATAACATCCGAGTGCGTAAAAGATAATTTTGATAATTTTGTTGATATTCTAAGCAAAGCAGATATTGATATAGAATATCTTGATATGCCTTGGCTAGATCAAGGAAGAAAAATTACCTTAAATATATTATTAGCTGAAGCTTATAATAATCATAAGGAAAAATATGAAGAAAAAAAAGTTAGCAAATATATATTAAGTAGACTGGAAAACGGGAAAAATATTTCAATTAAAGATTTGAAAAATGCAAAAATGAAGAAGAAAACCTTTACTATGAAAATGGAATCAATTTTGAGCAAATTTGATGCAATTATTTGTCCTACAATTCCAATTCAAACTCCTACTATTGATGAATCAGACCCAACTAATACAAAAAATAAAAATAATATTATTGCTGAATTTACAAGTATATTTAATCTTACAGGCCAACCATCTATTACTATACCAATGGGGAAAGATAATAATAGTTTACCGATGGGAATTATGATTTCTGGAAAAAAAAATTCAGATATAAATATTCTTAATATAGCAAAATTCTTCGAAAAACTAATAACTGAGAATGAAAAAAAAACTTAATAGATATATTTCTAGAAAATCAACACTGAATAGAAGAGGTTTTGCATGTATTGGATTATCAAACCCTCAGGATGGTGTTAACATAGGTCATGCCCTTAGAGCTGCATTATGCTTTGATGTAAGAATGATTATTTTAGAAAACCCAAGTAAAAATATTAACATAAAAAAACTACTAACAGATCCTGGTAAAACTTATAGGCATATACCTATAATTACAACTAGTAACATTTTAGATATAGTTCCTACTGATTGCGAGATTATTGGAGTAGAATTAGATCCTAAATCAATCGACCTAAGAAAATTTCATCATCCTGAGAGAGGATGTTATATATTTGGACCTGAAAATGGATCAATTAACGAAAAATTACTAAAAAAATGTAGTTCAATTGTAAGTATCCCAACTACTGTATCGCTAAACCTAGGAATGACTGTCAATATCGCTATGTATGACAGATTATTAAAAACTCACCAATCATGAAAAAAATTAAGCGAAATAAAATATTTTATGGATGGTATATTGTTGCTGCTTCATCATTAAATAATGGAATTGCAGGCTCTGTACATTGGAAAGGTTTTACCGTATTTTTTATTCCTATTTCACAAAGTCTAGGTTTGTCATCCGCACAAACAGCAATACCTTTCGCATTATCCAGAGCTGAGAATGGACTTCTTGGGCCAATCACAGGATGGCTATTGGATAAGTATGGAGTTAAGAGATTAATGTTAATTGGTACTTTTGTTACCGGGATAGGATATATTCTTCTTTCATTTGCTAGTACATTCATGAGTTTCTTAATAATATATTTATTTGTGATTTCTTTAGGTTCAAGTACCGCATTTATGCAAGCTAGTATGGCAGCGATAAATAAGTGGTTCATCCGAAAAAGAGGTATAGCTATGTCTATTAATAATGCAGCATTTAGATTAGGTGGTGCTTTATTGGTACCTTTATTATCTGTTTCTGTACTGAATCTAGGGTGGGAAAAATCATCTATGATTGTAGGAATTATGATTATCGTAGTTATAATGCCCTTATCTTTTATATTCAAAAAATCTCCTGAGTCTATGGGACTATACCCAGATGGAGAAAAAATAACTTCCAAAGATAAAGATTCTAAAATATTATCTATTGATGACTGGACTACCAAAGATGCAATGAAAACTAAAGCTTATTGGTTATTAGTTTTAGCAACTATGTTTAGAATTGCAGTCCATGGAACAATATTTTTACACTTCATACCAATATTAGTTTGGAAGGGAGAGACACAACAGGCTTCAGCAAACCTAATTGGATTACTAGCTCTATTTTCAGTCCCTTTAATAATAATATTTGGTTGGCTTGGAGATAAATATGGCAGACCTAAACTACTTTTATTATGCTATACCGCTGCTGGATTATCATTATTTTTCTTAAATCAAGCGGATTCAACAACGATGATTTTTTTTGCTTTATTGTTGTTCAGTGGATCTGAGATTGGTTCTGGAATGAATTGGTCTTTGGTTGGTGACTTTTTTGGTAGAGAACATTACGCAACAATTAGAGGTTCAATGGCACCAATATATAATATTGCTCTGTTTACAATGCCAATTGCAGCAGGATGGATTAAAGATACAACGGATTCCTATGAAATTGTTCTAATATCAGGTTCAATAATGCTTATATTCTCAGCAATAGTTTTTAGTTTACTAAAAAAACCCATTAAAAAATAATGGTCGGGGCGACAGGATTTGAACCTGTGACCTCTGCACCCCCAGTGCAACGCGCTACCGAGCTGCGCCACGCCCCGTTGTTTTAATTATTTTACGAATTATTATGGATAAACATACGTTATTATTTTATATAATGAATTGATATAATTACTTTTAAAACAAAATTATAAAAATTATGAACCCTATACTTTCAGACTCCAAGAAATTATTAGATAGAATAGAACAAATTGTGAGGCGTCTTTGACCTTTCTAAAATAGACAGTAATATAAAAGTTCTGGAAAAAGAAATAAATACTGAAAACTTTTGGAATGATTCAACTAAAGCTCAAAAATTGATGCAACAACTATCCTTTATGAAGTCAGAATCTTCTAAATGGACTGAACTAAAAGAAAAAATTCATACTAATTCTAGCCTATTAATAATTGCATTTGAAGAGAATGATGAGGAATACATTTCCCAACTAATTGAAGAACAAAAGACACTTGAAAACTACTTAAATAATTTAGAAATTGAACTGCAATTACGTGATGAGTATGACAAAAACTCAGCGCTATTAAGCATTAAGCAAGGAGCAGGTGGGGTTGACTCTCAAGACTGGGCTGAAATGTTATTAAGAATGTATCGTAGATGGGGAGAGTTAAGAAATTATAAAACAGATATTTTAGATTATAGTTCAGGAGATGAAGCAGGAATAAAAAGTGCAACTTTAAAAATTCAAGGTGATTATGCATATGGTTATTTGAAATCAGAAAAAGGTACTCATCGTCTTGTTCGATTATCTCCCTTTGATACAGATCACAGAAGACACACAAGCTTTGCACTCGTAGAAGTTTTACCTGAAGTAGAAAATGATGAAGAAATAAAAATAAATTCGGACGATATTAGAATAGATGTTTTCAGAGCTAGCGGTAATGGAGGCCAAAGTGTTCAGAAAAATTCTACCGCTGTTAGAATAACTCATATTCCAACTAATATTGTTGTATCAGTTCAGAATGAAAGATCTCAGTTTCAGAACAAAGAAGTGGCATTAAAAATTTTACATTCAAGACTTCTGAATATGAGGCTTGAAGAGCAGGAAAAAGAAAGACAAAAAATTAAGGGTGAGCATGTAGCTGCAGAATTTGGTAGCCAAATAAGAAGTTATATTTTACATCCTTATAAGATGGTAAAGGACCATCGAACAAATTTCGAAACAAAAGATGCAGAATCTGTTCTAAATGGAAAAATAGACAATTTTTTAAAATCTTATCTAAATTCAAAAATCAAATAGGAGAAAAAATGAAAAAACTAAGTCATTCATTATTAATATTATTAACTATATTCTTAGTTAATTGTAGTTCAGATGAGAATCAGAATAATAATGCAGACTGCGAAACAAAAATACAATTAAATGAAAATACAAATCAAGACTCAAAGAGTAATTTGGCTCCCTCATTAATAGAACAATACCAAGATTCAGACGATAGTAATTTTGGTGGTGAAATTAATTTATTGTGGTCTGATCCTCCAACCTTAGATCCACATTTGACAACTGATGGAACTTCAATAGGAATTGTAGTTGAACTTTTTTCTGGTTTGGTAAAACTAAATTCTAATGAAAGTCCTCCAGTAGTAGCAGACTTAGCAGAATCGTGGAATATCAGTGAAGACGGAACTATTTACGATTTTACCTTACGCCCTAACTTAAAATTTTCTGATGGAGAATTATTAACTGCTGAAGATGTAAAATGGTCCTTTGAGAGAGCTGCTAACCCAAAAACTGGTTCTCCCGTAGCTGAAGAATTTCTTGGAGATATTATAGGTATAAAAGAAATAATAAATGGACAAAAATTAACTACAGAAGGAATTTCTGTAATAAACGATCGAACTATAAGAATAAAAATAGATGCACCAAAGGCTTATTTTTTAGCTAAACTTTCGTATCCAACTGCTTTTATACTAAGCAAAAAAAATGTTGAAGATAAAAATAATAATTGGCTTGAATCACCTATAGGGACGGGTCCGTTTATATTAAAAGATTACACCGTAGGAAAAGAAATCATATTAAACAGAAATGATAATTTTTGGGATAGAAAAGCTTATTTGGACAAAATAGTCTTTAATCTCGCAGGTGGAGTTCCAATGGCCATGTATGAAAACAACGAAATAGATATAACAGGTGTAACATTAGCAGACTTAGAAAGAGTAGAAGACAAATGTTCAGATTTAAACAATGATCTTGTTACTATACCTCCAAGGGATGCAATAACTTATATTGCATTTAACACTAATAAAGCTCCATTTGATGATATTAAGTTTAGACAGGCATTAAACCATGCTATAGACAAGCAACTTATTGCCGATCAAGTTTTTTCAAATTTAGTTATTCCAGCAGATGGCATAATCCCCCCAAATTTTCCAGGTTATTCAGAAAAAATTTCTTCCTTAGGCTTCAATTTAGAAAAAGCACAATCATTATTAGCTGAATCTAAATATGCCTCATATAATATTGATTCAAGTGGACCTGAAATTGATACTAGCAAAATTCCACGAATAACCTTAACAATACCTGGTACAGGGGGATCTGTAGGTTTTACCACTGAAATAATTGCTGACATGTGGAGAGAAAATTTGGGTATAGATATAAATATTCAGCAAGTTGAATGGGCTACATATATACAAGATTTACATAAAGGCAGATTACAAGCTTGGAGCGGTTTGGCATGGGAAGCTGATTATCCTGATCCCCAAACATTCATAGATGTTCTATTTAGATCAGATAGTTCCATAAACTATGGATCATATAATAATAAAAATGTAGATGATTTTATTTATCAAGCTCAGGTTGAACAAGATACTAAAATTAGATATGAGCTGTATAATCAAGCAGAACAAATAATCATAAATGAAGCACCCTGGCTCCCTTTATGGTGGGGTACAGAGTCAATATCATTAGTGAAGCCAAGAATTAAAAATCTTAAGTTTTATTCTCTTAGTGTATCTAGATTTAAGGATGTATGGATTAAAGATAACTGATGTTTATTTATATACTCAGAAGAATATTATGGACACCAATTTTACTAATAATATCAACTTTTTTTGTTTTTTTTATGGGTACTGTTGCACCAGGAGATCCAGCTGAACTGAAACTAGGAAGCAAAGCAACTCCAGAAAGAATAGAAAAATTGAGAGATGAGATGGGATTGAATGAACCATTATCAACTCAGTATATTAAATATATTTCGAAAGCTATAAAGGGTGATTTTGGTGAGAGTTACACATATTCTGGGAAAAAAGTAAGTACAATAATAGGACCTAAATTACTTGTCACTCTTCAACTAAATCTAATTGCTTCTTTTTTAGCTATACTAATCGGTATACCTTTAGGTTTTTATGCTGCTAAAAATCATAAAACTAAACTAGACCCACTAATAGTTCTTAGCAGTTTGATCATCTATGCAATTCCTGTATTCCTTATAGCCCCATTATTAATTTTATTTTTTTCAGTAAATCTTAATTGGCTACCTTCTTCAGGGTGGGATGGTATTTTTTCTTACTCCGCTATTCTTCCTGCATTAACCGTTGGCATACCCGGCTCAGCCATATATATTAGGCATATGAGGTCTAGTACCTTAAATGTAATTAATGAAGATTACGTTAGAACAGCTTATTCTAAAGGATTAACTAATTTTCAAATTACTACTAAACATATAATTCGAAATGCTCTACTTCCTATTTTAACTTTGCTTGGTTTTACTATAGCAGGAATATTTAGTGGTTCATTAATTGTTGAAATTATTTATGGTATTCCTGGAGTAGCTAGATTGTCATTAGATGCAATTTTTCAGAGAGATTTTCCTATACTTACAGCTTTTGTAATGATAGGTTCTGTGTCATTGATTTTTGCAAATTTAATTATCGATTTGGCATACACATTCATAGATCCAAGAATAAGATTAAGTGAAAAAAATTGAATATTTTAGAAAAAATACAAAAGTATAGAAATAAAATTTTTGAAAGAAAACTAATATCTACATGTGTATTCTTTATACTTACAATTTATCTTATTGGAATATTTGCACCCTTATTAGCTACTCATGATTATAATTCAATAGATTTATATAATACCCAAAGTTCTCCATCAAAAGAAAATATTTTAGGTACTGATAAACTTGGTAGAGATATTTTCAGCAGGGTAGTATGGGGAATACAGACTACAGTGATAATAACCTTTACTACTTTATTGACTGGGACTTTATTATTAGGTGTATCTATGGGTTTAATTAGTGGATATTTTAGAGGAAAAACCGATGTTTTTATAATGCGTTTGGGTGAAATTGTATCTTCCTTTCCAGAAATTTTCTTAATTATTTTGTTAGCTGCAACTATAAGGCCAAGAATAGTTGAATTTATCTATAATTTAGAAGATAAATTAAATTTATCCGGACTGGCAAATTCAGGAATTATTGATTATTTTGTAGTTGGTATAGCTTTATTACCTCTAAGTTGGTTTGGAACTATGAGACTAATAAGAGGACAAGTACTTGTTGTTAGAGAATTAGAATACATTCAAGCTTCTCAAGCAATGGGATCATCAAATTTTCGAATTATATTTTTTCATGTTTTACCTAATGTAATTAGTCCAGTAATAGTTTCTGCAAGTTTTGGAATAGGAGCAATAGCATTATCTGAAGTTGTATTAAGTTTTTTTGGAATAGGCGTTCAACCTCCAAAACCTAGCCTAGGAGTGATGATTAATGACGTAACTTCTAGAGGAGTTACAAGTGTATCAGTACTTAGAAACCATCCTGAGCAATTACTCCCTCCAATTATCATTATCTGGATATTGATTCTATCTTGGAACGTTGTTGGAGATTATATCAATGAAAAGATGAACCCAAGGTAGAAATATTATCGTTTAGTATACTGAGGAGCCTTTCTAGCTCTCTTAAGTCCATACTTTTTACTTTCCTTCATTCGTGAATCACGAGTTACTAATCCAGCATCTTTAAGTGGTTTTTTAAGAGATTCATCCATAACAATTAAAGCCCTTGTTAGGCCATGCGAAAAAGCACCTGCTTGACCTGCATTACCACCACCGTGAGTCTTAGCTACCACAGTAACCTTATCTAATAACTTTGTAATTTTTAAGGGTAAAGTGGCAATTTTTTTCCATGAATCAACTGTAAAAAAATCATTCATGGGTTTATCGTTTATTGTTGAATTTCCAGGAGTATTATAAACCCTTACCCTAGCAACAGAAGTTTTTCTTCTCCCGGTACCATAAAAATATTTTTGATCTTTCAATGAATTTGCTCCGTATAATTATTATTTAGTTGAATCTTCTTTAGATTTATTTGCTTTAGGCTTGGTTGTAGTTGCCTTAGCCTTGGTTGTAGTTACCTTAGCCTTGGTTGTAGTTACCTTAGCCTTGGTTGTAGTTGCCTTAGTCTTAGATTTAGTTGTTTTAACTTTGGTTGCAGCGACACTGTCTTCATTTTTATTAGAGGTCACGCTAGATGATATATTATTTTTCTTTTTTGAAGATTTAGCTGAAGCGACACCAGAAGATAGGGTTTCTTTTTTACCAATTAGTCTGTTTTCAGTTCCCAATAATTGTGCAGAGTGAGGATGATTGGAGTCATCATATATTTTCAAGCGCTTAAGCATTTTACTTGATAATTTATTTTTCGGTAGCATTCCCTTTACTGCCAGATGTAAAACTTTATTAGAAGGCATTCGATTATAAGGAATTTTTTTTATATTACCAGGGTACTGGCTATGCCGCGTGTACAATTTCTGTTCTGATTTCATACCAGTAACTTTTATACCTGACGCATTAATTACAACTACATAATCACCAGTTAGCATGTGTGGTACATAGTTAGGTTTATGTTTACCCATAAGCATAGTTGCAATTTTTGATGCAAGAATTCCTAGTGTTTGACCATTAGCATCTACTACTTTCCAGTCATTAACTATATTTTTTGCACTTGGATTATATTGTTCAATTTTTTTTGACATAAGATACCATTTTAACCAAATTAGCACAACTTTGAAACAGTTTTTTCCCCAGGTAATCCACATTCTAGTGCATACTTATATAAAATATTAGATAAAGTTAGGCCTTTGGGAGATATCACAAAGGATGCCTTTCCCCTTTTTGGATTTGATAATTGATCCTCAAATACCTCCAATTTATCAATACCTACTGAAATTCTATACATTGATCCTACTATTCTTCTGATTTGTTGATGAAGAAATGAGTTTGCTGTTATTGTAAAAAATATAACATTTTCTTTAGAAATAACTGATGTGCTAAATACCTCCCTTTTGGTAAAAGCGTTTTTCGGAACCTTAGAACTAATGAATGATGCAAAATCATGTTTTCCTACTAATTTTTTAGATAATAATTTCATAATATTTATATCAATTTTCTTCTTAACTTTAGTAACATGTTGTCTATAAAGAACAGATAAATCTTTGCTATCACTCAATTTATAAATATATGTTCTAGATATAGCATCACCTCTGGGATCAAAGTTATTATTTTTTACCTGATGAATACAAATTATTTCCACATCATCACTTAAGTAAAAATTTATGGCATCAATCATATTTTGTGTCGTCATAGATGTATTGACATTAAAAGTCCCTACTTGAAAATAAGCATGAACACCAGAATCAGTTCTACTTGATAATTTGACTCTTATTTTAGCGGAAAAAACTTTTGAAATAGAATATTCAAGGTCCCCTTGAACAGTTCTCACATTACTTTGTAATTGTGAACCACAAAAAAAAGTACCATCATACTGCAAACGAAAACTAAATTGCATAATATTAACTTTTTAGGATACTAGTTCTATTATTGCCATTTCAGCTGCATCACCAGTGCGTGTTCCTATTCTACTTATTCTGGTATACCCGCCAGGCCTATCTTTATACCTAGGACCAATTTCATCAAAAATTTTTTTTACAACTTTGGGATCTGTTATAAAAGATGCAGCTAAGCGCCTATCATTTAATGTTCCTTTTTTACCATAAGTAACTATCTTTTCAGCAATTGGTCTAATTTCTTTTGCTTTATCAATAGTAGTTTTAATATGACCATTTCTGAGAAAATCAGTTACGAGATTTCTAAAAAGTGCTTTTCTTTGGCCAGATGGTCTACCAAATTGTCTGCCAGTAACTTTATGCCTCAACTGATTTCTCTCCATTTTCATTAGGCAAATAATTATATTCTGCCAATTTGTCATATAATTCATCAAGTGATTTTTGACCAAAATTTCTAATTTTCAAAACATCTCCTTTTGGCATCATTAATACTTCACCAACACGATTTATATTTGCCCTCTTAAGACAATTAAGTGTTCGTGCTGATAAATCTAGAGTTTCAACTAATGTATTGAATATTTCAGGTGATACTCCAGGTAGTGTTGGAGAATCCGATTCTTCAAGCTTTTTATCAAATTGTGTGAACAGATAAAACTTATCCATTAATTGATTACTAGCTGATTGTAGAGCGTCAAGTGGCGAGATAGTTTTATCAGTCCAAACTTCTATTACTAATTTTTCTAAGTCTGAATTTTGTCCAACACGAGTTGGTTCAACCTCAAAATTAACTTTTCTCACAGGGGAGAAAATTGCATCTACAGGCAAAACACCTATTGGTAATCCTTCATCGTTACTACCTACTAAATATCCTGTGCCTTGATCAACATTAAATTCAACAGATAATCTTGCATTTTCATTATCTAAGGTTGCAAGGTGATGATCAGGGTTAACTATTTCGAAATCTGAAGTAGCCATTATATCGCCAGCCTTGATCTCCCCTTCTCCTGATACATCTAGCCTGAGTCTTCCAGGCCTATCAGTAAGAGATTTAATCCGTACTCCCTTTACATTAAGAATAAACTCTACAATACCTTCTCGCATATTTTCAAGAGTAGAGTATTCATGCTGTATACCATCTATTTTTATCCAAGTTATAGCTGTACCTGAAAGAGAATTTAATAATATACGTCGTATAGGGTTTCCTAAAGTTACACCCCAACCCTTTTCAAGAGGCTGCACAAGAAATCTACCGTAAGACTCACCATTTTCTTCATCGACAATGGATAAACCAGGTACCTCTAATTCAGATGGTGGTAGTTCATCCTGAGGTGTTATTCCATACATTCTTTCTAACATTATTTTCTACCTCCTAGAGTAGTATTCTACAATTTGCCTTGTATCGATTACCATTTCCACATCTGATAAGTTGGGAGCTGATGATACTTGTCCAATATAATTTTTTTTGTCTAAGTTTAGCCAAGAGGGGACTCCGCTTTCAGATTTGGAAGAACCCTCTATATTTTTATATAATTCTGTTGTTTTAGATTTTTCTCGCCATGAAATGTTATCTCCTTCTTTTACTTCATATGAAGGTATATTAACTTTCTTTGAGTTAACTTCTATATGACCATGATTTACTATCTGTCTTGCTTGCTCTCTGGTATGAGCAAAACCTAGCCTGTAAACAACATTGTCTAATCGGCTTTCAAGGATTTGCAATAATTTGTCACCAGTAATTCCTTCCAGCCTTGATGCTTTTCTATAATAGTTTCTAAACTGTCTTTCTAATATTCCATAGATAAATCTAGCCTTTTGCTTTTCTCTAAGCTGCATGCCGTAATCTGATAGGCGTCTTTCAGAATTAGATCCTCTTGATTTTTTTGAATCTTGTTTATCATTTTTGAGCGGAAGCCCAAACCTTCTATTTTTTTTATTTTTAGGTCCTATGTATCTTGCCATTTATTTACCTGTATTCACTATTTTTTATACTCTTCTCTTTTTTGGAGGTCTACACCCATTATGAGGAACAGGTGTAATATCTTTTATAGATATCACTCGTATACCAGCTCCTTGTAAAGCTCTAATTGCAGATTCTCTTCCTGCACCTGGCCCCTTAACCATTACATCAAGAGTTTTCACGCCATGTTCTATTGCATTTTTAGCTGCAGTTTCTCCTGCTTTTTGAGCGGCGAAGGCAGTAGATTTTCTAGATCCCTTAAATCCCTCAGCTCCAGCACTACTTTGTGATATCACATTCCCTTGAGGATCAGTAACGGTAACAAGAGTATTATTAAACGTTGCACTTATAAATGCTTGTCCTTGGGGAACAAATTTTTTTTCTCTTTTTCTACTTCTTTGTCTAGGCATAATTAATTCCAATCATAAAATATTGTAAATACTAATGAGCAGCAACTTTCTTCTTTCCAGCAACTGTTTGTCTTCTTCCACGTTTAGTTCTAGCATTAGTTTTGGTTCTTTGTCCTCTGACAGGTAGTCCTTTTCTATGCCTTGAGCCTCTAAACGTTTGAATATCTGTTAATCTTCTAATATTAAGTTGAACCTCTCTTCTCAAATCACCCTCAACTAAAATACCAAGTCTTTCTACGGCACTCCTAATTCTCGTTAACTCTTCATCTTGTATGTCTTTCACCCTAGTATTAGGATCTATGCCTACTTCAGAAACTATTTTTTTTGAACTTGTTTTTCCTACACCATAAATAGATGTTAATGCAATCTCAATTCTTTGGTTGTCTGGAATGTTTACCCCTGCAACTATTGCCATTGTTATTCCTTATCCTTGCCTTGATTTTAATCGAGGGTTGTTTTTGTTGATTACGTAAACTTTACCTTTACGCCTTACTACTTTACTTCCTGGATGTTTAGCTTTTACAGATGCTTTTACTTTCATATATTTTTCCTTTATTTAAATCTATAGGTTATTCTTCCTCTTGTAAGATCATATGGAGAAAGTTCAACTAATACTTTATCTCCTGGTAAAATTCTTATAAAATTTTTCCTTATCTTTCCAGAAGCATGCGCCAACACCTCGTGCCCATTAGCAAGTTCGATCTTAAAAACAGCGTTCTTAAGAGCTTCGTTTACTAACCCCTCAACTTCTATTGCTTCTTTTTTTGCCAAGATTACCTTTCTATTCTTTTGTTAAAATTTCTGGACCATTATCCGTGACTGCTACTGTATGTTCAAAGTGACATGATAACTTCCCATCCTCTGTAACTACTGTCCATCCATCATCAAGAAGTTTAGTTTTCCATGTACCTGCATTGACCATTGGTTCAATTGCCAAAACAAGACCTCTAACTATCTCAATTCCAACGCCTGGAGGACCAAAATTAGGGACTTGGGGAGGCTCGTGTAGTTCTTTACCTATACCATGCCCAACATATTCTCTTACTAGTTCATATGAACTGTCAATAACATACTTCTCTATAGAGTGCGATATATCTCCGATTCTATTCCCAACGCAACAAGATTCTATACCTCTTGATAGTGACTCTCTTGTAACATCAATTAGTTTTTGTTTTTTGTGGGTAGAAGAACCAGCAATTTGAGATATTGCATGATCGCTGTAAAAACCATCAACTAGTGCCCCGCAGTCCATTGTGACTATATCACCTGACTGAATCTTTCTATCACTGGGTATCCCGTGAACAATTTCTTCATTAATTGATATACAAGCCGTAGCTGGAAAACCATATAAACCCAAAAATGCCGGCCTAGAGTTTTCAGATTCTATAACGTTACGGGCTATAGAATCTAACTCTTTTGTTGTTATACCAGGTTCAAGAGCTTCAAATGACTTTCTTAATGCTTTAGCAACAATCCTGCCTGCCTCTCGCATAATATCAAGTTCTTCATCCGTTTTAATTATAGCAGTATTGTTATGATTTACACTACCATATGTATCATTTTTAGAATTTCTATTTGAATTTGAATGACTCATAAAATCTTATACTACTATAAATTTAGAAATTTCTTGGAAAATTTCATCTTCTGTTCCTCTTGCGTCAATATCTACTAAATTGACGTTTAAATCCTTATAATATTTAACTACAGGAAAGGTTTCATTTTTATAGACTGTGATCCTTCTTGCAACTGATTTCGGATTATCGTCGTCTCTTACTTTAATAATACAGTCTTTATTTGGTGAATTATTACAATTAATGTTTAAAATTTCATCTGGAGATTTTAATTTATAAGGGGCTTGACATGATATACAAACAGCTCTAGTTGAAAGTCTATTAATTAACTCTTCATCATCAACATTCATATGTAAAACTACTGCGATTTTTTGTTGGTTTTCAGTTAATTTTTCATTTAACGCTTCAGCTTGTGAAATATTTCTAGGGAAACCATCAATTAGATTTCTAGCATTTAGTTCGCCAAGATTATCTACAATCATTTCAACAATGTAACTGTCTGGTACCAAATCACCCTTATTCATATATGATTTCGCAATTTTACCCAGCCTTGATGCAGATTCCACCTCCTTACGCAACATATCTCCTGTTGAAATATAATCAAAATCAAACTCATCAACTATTTTGCGAGCTTGAGTTCCCTTTCCAGCTCCAGGCGGGCCCAATAAAATTACATTCATTCTTCGTACCTCAAATTATTTTACAAAGCCCTCATAATTTCTCATAAGTAGTTGAGATTCAAGCTGCCTCATAGTATCAAGAGCAACTCCAACCATAATTAATAGGCTTGTACTTTGAAGTATTGTAGTTGCATTTGGAAGGTTTGTTATCAACTGCGCAATAAATGGAATTATAGCAACAAAACCAAGGAACAATGCTCCTCCCCAAGTAATTCTTAGAACTACTCTCATTAAAAATTCTTTAGTAGGTGGGCCAGGTCTTATTCCTGGAACAAAACCTCCATTTTTTTGAAGATTTTCAGCTATATTTTGCTGGTTATGAACAACTAATGTATAGAAAAAAGTAAAAATTACAACTAATAAAAATACTGCTAGCCAATATATGGAACTAGTAGGACCAAAAGAGTTTTGAAAAAAGTTGGCTATGGATGATATAAAGCTTCCTGATCCATCATTGAAATAACTAGCTACCACTGAAGGAAATATCAATATTGAAAATGCAAATATTAAAGGTATCATCCCTGCAGCATTAACTCTTAAGGGAATACTAGTTGCACCAGACTGCCTATACATTTGACCACCTCTAAAAACACTCCTGCCATACTGTACTGGTATTTTTCTTTGCGCCTCTGCAAAATAAACAATTAGATATATTATTACTATAGCTATTACAACTAGCATGACTACCTGGAAAGTTTGTTCACGCAGTAGCCATAATTGGCCTACAACTTGAGGCAAAGTCGATACTATTCCTGCAAAAATAATCATAGAAATACCATTTCCAATACCTTTTTCCGTCACTAGTTCACCCATCCATACAAGTAACATTGTTCCAGCAGTCATTGCAGTCAGTATCGCTATTGTATTAAGAGTATCTGAGCCGCCAAATCCAATACCAGATATAGCAGATCCACTCTGAGACAAAAAACCACCAGCAAATAAATTTAATTGACCATACCCTTGAAGAAATGCCAATGGGACAGTTAGATAATGGGTATATCTGTTGATTGCTTGTCTACCAGCATCACCTTCTTGCGAAAGGTTCTTTAATGTAGGAATGATTGGAGTTAGAATCTGCAATATTATAGATGCAGTGATATATGGATATACACCAAGAGCAGCTATAGAAAGATTTCTGAGCGCACCACCTGAAAAAAGATCTAAAAAACCAAGAAGAGGATTAGCTTCAAAAGCTGCCGCTAAAGCATCCCTATCAACACCTGGCACAGGCACATGAGCAAAAAATCTGAACAAAACAAGTATAAATAACGTAAATAATATCCTGTATCTAAGATCAGGAATTCCCCAAGCATCTACTGCAGCCTTAAATAATGCTGGTATAGGTGATTTTGTACTTTGATTAGTTGAGGTTGTCATAAATTATTTTTTTTCTTTTCATCTATATCTATAATAGTAACAGAGCCTCCTAAGGACTCTATTTGTTCTTTTGCGGACTTACTAAAATGATCTGCTGTAATATTTAACTTTTTAGTTAATTTACCACCAGCTAAAATTTTAAGTTTTTTATTTTTATTTTTAAGGATTTTTTTCTCTAATAATATGTCTATAGAAATATTATCTCCGTCATTAAACTCGTTCAATGTTTCTAGATTTACAAGAGAGTATTTTGTCTTAAAAATATTATTAAACCCTCTCATATGAGGTAATTTTTTTATTAGTGGTAACTGTCCTCCTTCGAAAAGGAATGGAACACTCCCTCTTTGTTTTTGACCTTTACTACCACGACCTGAGTATGTACCACGACCTGAGCCATTTCCACGTCCTACTCTTTTTTTATTTTTTTTATTTGATTTTAGTTGATGTAATGCTGTCATATTAAATCCTAATTATTTAACTATTTCTTAACTTGCTCAACTGTAACTAAATGGCTTACTTTTTTTACCATACCCATGATATTTGCAGTATCTTCATGGTGTCTTACATGATTTATTTTTCTTAAACCAAGAGCTTTTAGGGTTGCCTTTTGATTAGGCTTTATTCCTATTGAACTTCTTATTTGTTTGATTATTATTTGAGACATTTTTATCTTATCCCTCTCTTCTTTTAGAAATTACAGTTTTAGGATCTCTTAATTGTTCTAATGCTGATAAAGTAGCTCTAACTATATTTATGGTATTTGATGATCCAAATGTTTTAGATAAGACATCAGTCACACCGACAGCTTCTAAAACTGCACGAACTCCTCCACCAGCAATTACTCCAGTTCCGGGTGCAGCTGGTTTGAGTAAGACTTTTGAACCTGAAAACTTTGTAGTTATTTCATGAGGTATAGTAGGGCCGTTTAATGTTATTTTATTCATATTTTTTTTCGCGTAAATAGTTCCTTTTCTTACTGCGTCAGGAACTGCTGCTGCTGACCCCAAACCTGCTCCAACATTCCCATTTCCATCACCGACAACAACCATGGCATTGAATGTTAAGTTTCTACCACCCTTAACGACTTTTGAAACTCTACGAATCTTTATTACTCTTTCAATGAACTGAGATTCCTCTTGGTTTCTTTGCCTCCTGCGCCTAGATCTACCTTGACGAGGATTATTTTTATCATTTTTTTGTATTTTGTTAGTATCTGTAACCATCTTAAAAAATTAATCCTTTTGACCTTGCTCCATCAGCAAGTGCTTTGACACGGCCGTGAAATTTATAACCAGCTCTGTCAAACACAACTTTTTTTACTCCAACTGTTTTTGCCTTTTGGGCTAAGTCTTCACCTACCTTAGTTGCTAAATCAATCTTTGATTTTTTTTCATCTAAACTTAATGAAGATGAAGCAACCAATGTAGTACCTTTTTCATCATCTATTATTTGTGCATGTATATGTTTATTACTTCTAAAAACAGAAAGCCTAGGTTTATCTGATAAGCCAGTTATTTTTTTTCTGACTCTTCTATGCCTTATATATCTACCTCTAGTATCGAATTTCTTATTCCCCATATTATTGAGTACCTCCTACTGCTGTTTTACCAGCCTTCCTTCGAATCACTTCATCTGTATATTTAATTCCTTTTCCTGTGTAAGGGTTAGGTGGTCGAAATTTTCTGATTATTGCTGCTTGTTGACCAACAGATTGCTTGTCTGATCCAGTAATAATAATTAGATTTTGGCCCTCTGCCTTTAGTTGATTTTTTTCCAAAGGATCTATTTGTATTGGGTGTGAAAAACCAACATTCATTTCTAACCCTTTTCCTTTTTGTTGAACCCTATAACCAGTACCAATTAATTCAAGTCTTTTTTCAAAACCTTCATTACACCCGATAACCATATTATTAATAAGGCTTCTTGATAACCCATGAAGAGCCTTTATATTTGGATCATCACTTGATCTTTTTACAGCTATATCATCAGAAGAAATATCCACAGTTATTTCTTCTGGCAAAATATATTCCAAGGTGTCTTTTTTACCATTAACTGTAAGAATGTTTGTATTTAATTCTACTTTCATTCCTTCAGGAATTTTAATTATCTGTTTTCCTATTCGAGACATATGTTACTCATACTCCTTAAGTATAAAATATTTACCAAACATAAAATAATAATTCTCCACCTAACCCTTGATTTCTTGCATCGTGACCAGTCAATATGCCCTTTGAGGTAGACAATAAGGCAGTAGCGATACCTCCAAAATATCTTGGTATTTCATTTTTACCAACATAAACCCTTAGACCTGGCTTACTAACACGCTTTAAGCCCGCAATTGCGGGTGTGTTACCATCAAAATATTTTAATTTAACATTAAGCACTTTTTCTGATACTAAGTCTCCCTTTAGATTCATATCTGCAATAAACCCCTCTTTTTTAAGAATCTCAAGTATGGATTTCTTAATTTTTGAGTTAGGTATTTCGACATTCTCGTGCCTTGACATAGTGGCATTTCGAATTCTTGTAATCATATCTGCAATAGGATCGTTAATTGACAATTTACAAACTTCCTTTTCTTACTCCAGGAAGCTCACCTTCCAAAGCTAGTTTTCTAAAAGTAATCCTAGACAAACCAAAATATCTCATATAACCTCTTGGTCTTCCAGTAACAGAGCATCTGTTTCTTAATCGATTAGGAGAAGAGTTTTTTGGTAATTTTGATAGCTCCTGCCTTGCAGAAAACCTTTCTTCTGGTGTAAGTTTCATATCTAGAGAAGTTTTTCTTAATTCAAGACGTTTTTGCATATGGGAATCCACAAGCTTTTTTCTCTTTTTTTCTCTTTCTAACATAGATCTTTTAGCCAAAAAATTCTCCTAATCTATTAATCTTCTTGTTTTACAAATGGCATACCTAATAATTCGAATAATCTCATACCTTCTTCATCTGAATTAGCTGAATTAACCAAAATTATCTGTAAACCTCTCATTTTATCAATTTCATTATAATCAATTTCCGGGAAAGTAGATTGATCTCTCATGCCTAAGGAATAATTTCCTCTACCATCAAAACCTGATCTCTTAATTCCTCGGAAATCTCTCACCCTAGGTAGAGCAATATTAACCAATCTATCGTAAAATTGCCACATCCTTTTACCTCTTAGGGTAACGCTGGTTCCAATTACTGAACCTTCTCTTAGTTTAAAATTAGCAATTGATACCTTAGCACGATTTTGCTTGGGCTTTTGACCTGTTATTTTCATCAGATCATTATTGGCAGCATTGAGAGCTGAATTGCTGTCAAGTGCTTCCCCTATTCCAATATTTACAACTATTTTCTTGATAGTAGGTACTTGCATTGGGTTCTTATAACCAAATTCCTTTTTTAGGACAGGTACAACCTCGTCCTTGTATATTTTTTTCACCCTTGGGACATCTGATATGGGTTTAGAGGCTTTTTCTACTTTTTTAGTAATAGAATTTTTTTTAGATTCAGTAACTTTTGTAGTAGCTTTCTTTACTACACTTTTCTTTAAGGTAGTTTTCTTTGCTGTAGTTTTCTTTTTATCTTCTACCACTCTTCACCATCCTTACTTTTGAACCATCTTCCAACTTTTTTTTATATACTCTCCCCGATTTACCAGTTTCTGGATCAACCAGTAATAGATTAGAGATATGTATTGGGGATTCACCCTTAACAATTCCAGTTTGTGATACTCCAGGACGGGCCTTAATATGCCTTGTTGATATATTGACGCCTTCAACAACAGCTTGATTTCTTGAGGTTATTACCCTGATTACATTTCCTTTTTTGCCTTTATCTTTTCCTGCTATTACTAGAACCTGATCATCTTTTTTTATCTTTATTTTTTTCATTATAAAACCTCCGGAGCCAACGAAACTATTCTCATAAACTGCTTGTTTCTTAATTCTCTTGCAACCGGACCAAATATTCTTGTTCCTCTAGGGTTTTGATCTTCACCAATAATAACGCATGCATTGTCATCAAACCTAATGTATGAACCGTCGGATCTCTTAACTTCTTTAGACGTTCTAACTATAACAGCCTTAACAACCTCATGCATCTTTACATTCCCACCTGGTTGGGCATCCTTAACTGCGCAAGTAATTACATCCCCAAGTGATGCATAAGCCCTTGATCCACCTCCAGTTATGTTTATACACAATACCTCTCTTGCACCTGAATTATCTGCTACTTTAAGTCGAGTTTCTCTCTGTATCATTTTTCTACCTGTAATTTCTTTTCTTGGTCAATCGTTACTTCTTCATAGTCAACTTTTTCTAAAATTTCAACAACTCTCCATCTTTTAGTTTTGGAATATGGCCTTGTCTCTTGAATCAAGACTTTATCACCAATACTTGCACTATTTAACTCATCGTGGGCTACAAATTTGGTAAGTTTTCTTCTAGATTTTTTATAAATTTTGTCTTTTTGAAGCCATGACACCCCTACAATAACGGTTTTATCATTCTTGCCAGACATTACTAATCCTGTTTGAGTTTTACGTGCCACTTGTACCATCCTTATCCTTTACTGGAGAATCACCGTCCTTGATTGTTTGAATTACTGAATTTAGCTCCTCAGTAATCCTTCTTTCATTAATTACAGTATTAATCCTTGCGATAATTTTTTTTGTTTTTCCAATTTCATTAGTATTTGTAAGTTGCAATGTAGCTTTACTAAATCTTAAATTCATTAGTGCCTTATGTTGCTCTAATAATTCCTTACTTAGGTCAGCATTATTAAGTTGTCGAATCTCATCAATCTTCATTAAAATTCATCGCTCCTTGAAACAATTCTTGTTGGAAGAGAAAGTTTGTGAGATGCCCTTCTCAAAGCTTCTCTAGCATCATCTTCCGATACATCAGCTATCTCATATAAAATTCTACCTCTTCTAACAACTGCAACCCACCTGTCGACAGCTCCCTTACCGCCACCCATTCTTGTTTCAGCTGGCCTTGCACTAATAGCTTTGTCTGGGAAAAGCCTAACCCAAAGTTGACCACCTCTTTTCACATAACCAGTTATTGCTCTCCTAGCAGCTTCAATTTCTCTTGCAGAAACCCAACCTGGTCCTTCAGCTTTTAATCCGAATTCACCATAAACCATCCTTGAACCTTTAGTTCTAATACCTTTCATTCTACCTCTGTGAAATTTTCTATATTTTGTTCTTTTAGGCTGAAGCATTAGTTATTTATCCTGCTTTTCTTTTTCAACTTTACTTGACTCTTCAGTTTCATTATTCTCATTATTATTTGACATTCTTTGAAGAGATCGAGCCCTTAAGTTTTCTGCTGAAGGAATCATATCACCAGTGTAAATCCATACCTTAATACCAATAATCCCATATGTAGTTTTTGCCTCAGAAACAGCATAATCTATCTGTGCACGAAGAGTGTGCAATGGTGTTCTTCCTTCTTTTTGTTTATCTGTTCTGGCAATCTCAGCTCCTCCAAGTCTTCCAGATATAACTACTTTTATACCCTTAGCACCACTTTGCATTGTTCTTTGCATAGCCATCTTAATAGCTCTTCTATATGCAACTCTGCGCTCTATTTGCTCTGCTATAGATTCACCAACTAGCTTTGCTACCAACTCCGGCTGCCTAACTTCCTGAATATTTAATCTTGCTTTTTTGGAAGTAAGTTTTTCTAAATCTTCTTTTAACTGATCAACTCTAGCCCCACCCCTACCAATTATGATTCCAGGCCTAGCAGTATGCACAGAAACTACCATTTCATCTGTATCTCTCTCAATTTCAACTTTTGCTATTGCAGCATCTTCTGAATATTTCTTTTCAATCATTTGCCTTATAGATTGATCTTCTTTAATTAGCTCTCTATAACTCGCTGCATCTTTTGCAAACCAATGTGCATCCCAGTCACGAACTCCGCCTAATCTAAAACCAACTGGATGTGTTTTTTGTCCCATAATGTTAACTAGTCTCCACTTCTTCTACTTCTATTGTTAAGTGTGATGTAGGCCTATCAAAAGCACCCGCTCGACCTCTTGCCTTGGGCCTATAACGCCTGATCCAAGTAGCTCTATCAGCAGTTATTCTTGTTATTTTCAAATTATCTCTTGTACGGAGATCATTATTTTCAGCATTTGCAACAGCTGAATTTAATATTTTTAATATTTCTTTAGAAGCAGGTGATGTCATAAATGTAAGTAATGGAATTGCATCATTAACCATTTTACCTTTTATTTGTTCAATTACTAAACGCAATTTATAATCGGATATTCCTACATTTTTTCTCTTAGCTATAGCCATTACCCTACCGTCCTGTCGCTCTTATTCACATGACTTCTAAATGTTCTAGTAGAGGCAAATTCTCCAAGCCTATGACCAACCATATTTTCAGTGATCAAAACAGGAAGAAATCTACGACCATCATGAACAGCGATAGTCACTCCAACCATTTCAGGCATGATCATCGATGCTCTTGACCAAGTTTTTATAGGCTCACGAGATCCACTTTTCTGAGCATCAGAAACTTTTTTCATTAATTTTGGGTCTACAAAAGGCCCTTTTTTGATCGATCTAGACAATTTTATCCATACCTTCGCCTCAATATATATTTTGACGTAGATTTATTTCTACGGGTTCTTTTTCCTAGAGCTGGCTTACCCCATGGAGTTTTTGGTCCAGGCATACCTATACCTGATCTTCCTTCACCACCACCATGTGGATGGGCTGCAGGGCTCATAACTGAGCCTCTAACTGTAGGACGCCTACCTCTATGGCGATTACGACCAGCTTTTCCAAGTTTTTCATTCTTGTGGTCAACATTGGAAACCTGACCAATCGATGCAGAACAGTCACTTAAGACTCTTCTCATTTCACCAGAAGGCAACCTTAATAAAGTATAACCTGATTCATGAGCCATTACCTGAGCAACAGCCCCAGCACTCTTTACAAGTTGTCCACCCTTTCCAGGGAACAATTCTATATTATACACAAGAGTACCAGTTGGGAGTGATGACAATATCTTACTGTTACCAAGAGAAACAGGTGCATTTTCACCATTTTGAACTTGATCTCCAACTTTCATAGAGGAAGAGGCTACAATATAACTTTTTTTACCATCCTCATGCTTTAACAGAGCAATTCTAGCAGTCCTATTTGGATCGTATTCAATTGAAACAACCTTTGCAATACCGGTCTTAGACCTTTTAAAATCAACTAACCTATATCGTCTTTTGTGCCCACCACCTCTATGCCTAACAGTAACTCTACCTCTATTGTTTCTACCACCCTTTTTAGTTAGTGGAGCTAGTAGAGATTTTTCAGGTTTATTTGTGGTTATATCGCTAAAATCATCGTAAACAGTATCTCTTCTACCAGGAGAAGTAGGTTTATATTCTCTCAAACTCATATTAAGCCCCCTCGAATAACTGTATAGTTTCGCCAGATTCAAGTAAAACGATAGCCTTTTTCCAGTCAGGCTGTTTAGAGGGTCTTCTTCCATAACGTTTTACCTTACCAGAAACATTCATCGTGTTTACTTTTACTACATGCACATTAAACGCCTCTTCAACTGCCTTAGCAATATCTTTTTTTGTTGCAGTTTTTTCAACTTCAAAAACGTATCTACCAGTTTCACCCAATATTGTACTTTTTTCAGTTACGAGTGGACGGATTAGTATCTTGGACAAAATCATTATTGCTCCCCCCAAATCTTTTCAATTTTTTGAATTGCATCTTTTGTAAATAAGAGATTAGCATACTTGAGTGTTTCTAGCGGATTAATCATAGACGCAGTTTGAATATCAACATTTTCCATATTTCTAACAGACAATAGAATATTACTATCTGGTGAGTCCATTATTATTAAGGTTTTTCCATTAAACTTTAGATTTTCTATAACTCTAACAACCTCTTTGGTGTTTGGTTTTTTAAGTGAGATTTTATCAATAATTTGAACGTCTTTAGATCTGTATTTATTTGAAAGAGCTATTCTTAGAGCTTGACGCTTCATTTTTTTTGGAAGTCTTTTTCTATAAATTCTTGGATGTGGACCATGAGCTACTCCACCCCCAACTCTAATAGATGATCTAGCGCTACCTTGCCTAGAATTTCCTGTTCCTTTTTGAGGACGCAATTTTTTAGTGGAGTATGAAACATTTGCCCTTGTTTGAGTAGAATGAGTACCAATCCTTTGATTAGCCTGCTGAGTGGTTACAACTTGATGCAATAAATCTTCGTTATTTTCAGCGCCCCATACATAATTATCAGCATCATATACTTCTAATTTTTCACCTTTTGAATTACAGATATCCATTTTCATTATTTATCCTCCTTAGGAGCCTCTTCTGCTTTAGGAGCCTCTTCTG
>CEUL01377365.1_pt1 | contig 37536 bp, 36 predicted proteins | sample 427021 | NCBI WGS metagenome assembly CEUL01 (sample SAMEA2622800, study PRJEB7988) | marine metagenome | isolation source: saline water (ENVO:00002010), including | reverse complement strand
CAGAGGCAGGATCTAATGAGAGTGCAGAGGCAGGATCTAATGAGAGTGCGGAACAAGATCACTCAAAAGAAAAGCCTGCCGAGTCAACAACTCCAGATAATGGCGAAGAAAATTAGAATGTCTAATACTGAACGCATTTTGGTTGCGTCTATAGGAGGTGCGCACGGATTAAAGGGGCAGGTAAAAGTTAAGAGCTACATGACTGAGCCTATGGATATCGGAAACTTTAATAATATCGAAGATGATTTAGGAAAAAAAATGTCTTTTTCTCTTATTGGAAAAAGCACAGGAAGTGCACTTATTGCCGAGTTTGATGGCATAACTGACCGTAATAACGCAGAAAGACTGCAAGGTAAAAATCTTTATTTGCCTAGAAACGCTTTGCCAAAACTTAGTCAAAATGAATGGTATCATGCTGACCTAATAGGGCTCAATGGTATTGACGCTGAGGGTAAATATATAGGTAAGATTATATCTATCTCTGATTACGGAGCTGGAACAATTTTAGAGATTGAAGCAAGTGATGGCTCGAATATATCTATTGCATTCACTCAAGATGCTGTTCCAAACATAGATTTGGATAAGGGAAATATGACCCTAGTCTTACCTAAGGAAACAGAGGCAGTAGGAAATTAGAGAAAATTATAATTATTTGGAGATAAGGTCTTTGGTAACCAAGAAATTACATAATAATAAAGATAGAAAATCTGCTTCAGTATGGAAAGTAGATATACTTACAATCTATCCAGATATGTTTCCAGGTATTCTTGAGAAATCACTTTCTGGTCGGGCGCTATCTGATGGCTACTGGTCAATCAATGCAACTGATATTAGACAATTTGCGCTAGATAAACATCGGTCTGTCGATAGCCAGCCTTATGGAGGTGGTCCAGGAATGATAATGCGAGCAGATGTGTTAGCAAGAGCTATAGATTCTGTACATTCAGATTCTGACACAAGACCTCTCGTTTATATGACTCCTCGTGGACAAAAACTTACACAAAAACGCGCCCATAACCTTGCAAATGGTGATGGTATTACAATAATTTGTGGTCGTTTTGAGGGTATTGATGAACGTATTATTTCCTCCCGCAATATTGAAGAAATTAGTATAGGGGATTACATTCTATCTGGAGGAGAGCCTGCTGCACAGGTGCTCCTAGATGCATGTGTTCGACTACTGCCAAATGTGGTAGGGAAAGTTGAGTCATTAAAAGAGGAAAGTTTCGAAAATGACCTTTTAGAATACCCCCATTTCACAAAACCAAGAAATTTTGAAGGAAAAGAAGTGCCAGAAGTATTATTATCGGGAAATCATGAACATATAAAATACTGGCGCAATCAGCAGGCTGAAAATATTACCCGCGAAAGACGAACAGACTTATGGGAAAGAAAAATCTTAACAGACAGATGCGACTAAATTAAGGGATAAGAGCATGAACATAATTGAGCAATTAAATAAAGATTCTATAGATAAACGCATCTCTGAAACAGAGATACCAAGTTTTGGTCCAGGAGACACACTACGTGTTCACGTAAAAGTTGTTGAGGGGGAAAGAGAGAGAATACAAGTCTTCGAAGGCGTTTGCATAGCGAAAAAAAATAGAAGTGTTAATTCTTCCTTTACCGTAAGAAAGATATCCTATGGTGAAGGTGTTGAGAGAATTTTCCCACTATATTCCCCGAGAGTAGACAAGATAGAAGTAACCAAGCGTGGGGATGTTAGACGAGCAAAACTCTACTACCTCAGAGGTAGAAGAGGGAAATCCGCACGTATCGCTGAAAGACGTGATGACAAAAGAGTGCAAAACGCAAAAGCCGCAGATGAATCCGGAGCTAACTCAAAGGAAAAACTATCTCCAAATCAGCCTAAAAATGATTAGTAGTAAAAACTAATTTATTACTGGTGGAACCTAATTTTTTGAGAGTAAACTTATGAATAGCAATAGTTTGAGACCCCCAAGAACTCTATTTGACAAGATTTGGGACAGTCATGTGGTTTCAAATAATGAAGACGGTACATCGCTAATTTATATAGATATGCACCTAACTCATGAGGTTACTAGCTGGACAGGATTTGAAACTCTTCGTGATTCTAGTCGACAAGTCAGAAGAACCGATAAAACGCTTGCGGTTCCTGATCATTCGATTCCCACAGTTAATCAAGCGGATGGCATAAAAGACCCAATAGCGCGTGAACAAGTTGAAGCACTGGTAAAAAATACACAAGATTTTAATATTCCCTATATTCCATTGCTGGATGCACGCCAAGGAATAGTCCATGTAATTGGACCAGAGCAAGGAGTTACACAACCAGGCTGCACATTGGTATGCGGAGATAGCCACACAGCTACTCACGGTGCCTTTGGCTGCCTTGCTTTTGGCATAGGCTCAAGTGAAGTTGGACACGTACTTGCAACTCAAACCCTTATTCAAAGACGACCGAAGAATATGAAAATAGAAATGATTGGTAAGCCTGGAATAGGAATAAGTGGAAAAGATATTGTATTAGCTATCATAGGCAAGATTGGTACGGCAGGTGGCACTGGTCATGTAATCGAATATGTCGGTCCAGCCATCACAGATCTATCAATGGAAGGTCGTATGACACTATGCAATATGACAATTGAAGGCGGTGCGCGGGCGGGTCTTGTTTCACCAGACGCTAAAACTTTTGACTATCTAAAAGGCAGAGATTATTCACCAAAAGGTGATGAATGGGATCAAGCTGTAGATTACTGGAATTCACTAGCTACTGACCCGGGAGCTAAGTACGATAAGGTTGTTACAATAGAAACAACAGATCTTGTACCTCAAGTTACATGGGGAACCAGCCCTGAAGATGTTGTATCAATAGATGGTAATGTACCTGACCCTAAAGCTGCGTCAGATGAAAAATCTAGAGATAGTATTGCTGAGGCACTTGACTATATGGACCTAAAACCCGGCCAGGCAATAACAGATATAAGCATAGATAGAGTTTTTATTGGTTCATGTACTAATAGCCGAATTGAAGATATGCGGGCAGCAGCGGCTGTTGTTGACGGTAAACGTGTGGCTAAGGGAGTTTCTGCAATGGTTGTCCCCGGTTCAGGCCTTGTTAAAGCTCAAGCTGAAGAAGAAGGCCTTGATAGAATCTTTATTGAGGCTGGCTTTGAATGGAGAGAACCAGGCTGCTCAATGTGTATTGCAATGAATGATGATCGGCTAGACCCCGGACAAAGATGTGCATCTACTTCGAATCGAAATTTTAAAGGACGCCAAGGACGCGGAGGACGCACACATCTTGTTAGTCCAGCAATGGCTGCTGCCGCTGCTATAAAAGGGCACTTTGTCGATGTGCGTGATTTTTTCTTGGGATAATAAAGGAAAAAAATATGAAAAAATTTCTGTCGTTAAGCGGGCCTGCTGCAGCACTTGATAAAATTAATGTCGATACGGATCAGATTATCCCAAAACAATACTTAACAGCCATAACAAAATCTGGTCTTGGTAAGGGATTATTCCATGACTTCCGCTACGATATAAATGATAATATACGTAAAGATTTCGTTCTCAATCAACAACCCTGGACACAAGCAAAGATTTTAATCTCTGGAGAAAATTTTGGTTGCGGGTCAAGCCGTGAACATGCTCCATGGTCCCTTAGCGATTTTGGTATAAGATGTGTGATTGCCCCCTCCTTTGCAGATATTTTTTTTAATAATTGCGGAAAAAATGGGATATTGCTTATTAGTCTTCCCAATGAAAAAGTGCAAATATTAATGTCTCATGCAAAGAATCCAAGTAGTTGTGAAATGACTATCGATTTAAACATGCAAAAAATTAGTTATGCTGAATCAGAAATTATGGAATTTCACCTCGATGAAAGTTTAAAATATCGTCTTCTAAATGGACTCGATGACATAGAGATGACACTTCAAAACTCAAACTCTATTGATATGTTTGAAAGAAACCAAAAAAAATCTCTGCCCTGGCTCTATAATAGAGAGACATCTCACTAATGTCAGGTCCTAGAAAAATTTTACTCCTTCCTGGAGATGGCATCGGAGCTGAAGTGTCCAACCAAGTCGAATTGGTAATGGACTGGCTAGCAAAAAACCTCGGATTTTCTTATGACGTTAAAACGGAGGATATTGGTGGCGCTTCGTATGATAAATACGGCACACCATTAACAGATGAGGTGTTAAACGATGCCTTAGAATCCGATGCTATTCTATTTGGTGCAGTTGGTGGTCCTAGATGGGATGAGGTAGAGCGCGAACTTCGACCTGAAGCGGGATTACTGAGATTAAGAAAGGAATTAGATCTATTTGCCAATCTACGCCCAGCAATAGTATTCGAATCCTTGGCAGAGGCCTCTAGCCTGAAGAAAGAACTTATATCTGGATTAAATATAATGATTGTAAGAGAACTCACTAGTGGCTGCTATTTTGGTGAGCCTAGAGGTATAGATGTAATGCCTGACGGAACTCGGAGAGGATTTGATACAGAGGTCTATACTGAAACTGAAATAACACGCGTTGGCAAGGTAGCATTTGAGTTAGCGCGAAAACGCCAGAGAAAAGTACATAGTGTTGAAAAAGCCAACGTGATGGAATCTGGCGTTTTCTGGCGAGAAATTATGACCTCCCTGCAAAATGAAGAAGGGCAAGATATTGAACTTCAACATATGTACGCCGATAATTGCGCAATGCAACTTGTTCGAGAACCTAAACAGTTTGATGTTATAGTTACTAACAACCTTTTTGGCGATCTACTCTCTGATTGCGCAGCTATGCTCACTGGATCTCTTGGTATGCTGCCATCAGCATCATTAGGAGAAATTGATAAAGATAAAAAAAGAAGAGCACTTTATGAACCTGTTCATGGATCTGCTCCAGATATCGCTGGAAAAGATATAGCAAACCCAATAGCTATGCTTTTAAGCCTCGCTATGATGCTTCGCTATAGCTTTGCTGAGGAAAAAAATGCCATGCTTATTGAATCTTCAATCAAAAATGTCTTGTCCGGAGGCTACAGAACTAAAGATATAAGTCAGCCAGGGATGGAGATAGTTTCAACAAAAAAAATGGGAAATCTTGTTATACAAGAACTTGATAAACTTATATGACTAAATCCTTAGAAGTATCAAACCAACAAGGGAAAACCTAGATATGGGTTTTAAAATTGCAGTTGTAGGGGCTACAGGGAATGTAGGTCGTGAATTACTAAATATACTAAATGAAAGAAATTTTCCCGCTGATGAAATTGTGCCACTTGCATCCAAGAAGTCTGAAGGAAAAGATATATCTTTTGGTGAAGAGCTAACTCTCAAAGTAAAGTCATTGGAAAGTTTTGATTTTACAGGTATTGATATAGCACTTTTTTCGCCAGGGTCAGATATTTCCAAGACTTACGCCCCCAAAGCTGCCGATAGCGGGGCTATTGTCATTGATAACACATCATATTTTCGTATGGATGAAGATGTGCCTCTTATCATTCCGGAGGTAAACATCGAAACAATGTCCAATTTTTCAAACAGGAATATAATTTCAAATCCAAATTGTTCGACCATCCAAATGCTGGTTGCCTTGAAACCCCTTCATGATAGAGCCAAAATCAAACGAGTTATAGTATCAACTTACCAATCAACCTCTGGCGCTGGAAAGGACTCTATGGATGAGTTGTTTGAACATACTAAAGAACTATATATGAATGAACACAAAGATCCTGTTCATTTCCATAAACGTATAGCCTTTAATATAATCCCTCAAATTGACTCTTTTCTCATAGACGGTTCTACTAAAGAAGAAGCTAAGATGGTTAATGAGACCCATAAAATTCTAGATCCTGATATTTTGATTTCAGCCACATGCGTGAGAGTTCCAACATTTATAGGTCACGCAGAATCTATCAATGTTGAGTTCTATGAAAATATTGGGGAAGATGAAGCAAGAGAAATCCTTGAAGAAGCTCCAGGGATTAGCGTTATAGATGAAAGAAAAGATGGTTGTTATTCAACACCGTTGGATTGTGTTGGAAAAGACGACACTTATGTTTCACGTATAAGACAAGATACTACAGTTGCTTCAGGCCTAAATATTTGGGTTGTTGCTGATAACCTTCGAAAAGGAGCAGCGCTAAATGCAGTACAAATTGCTGAAGAATTGATAGTAAGATACCTTGGCCATCGTTAATTAATATCTATCTTTATTTGACATTATTTTTTGATAAATTTTAATATCTTGCAACTATTAATGCATCAAAGAGAAATGTTTCGTTTATATAGATAATATGGTATTAAATATTAGGGGGTAGACACTAATATTTAAATAAATAACCCCTAAAATGTTTCTGTTGATGTAATATCGGGGCTATATATCGTATGGTGAAAGTTGCTTATTTAAGTATTCAAAATCAAATACTTCTGGAAACGCAAAGTCCCAACCTACAAATTATAGGCCCTAATTAAAATTATGTCTCAAGGACCTCGTCCACTTTCTCCACACTTACAGGTGTACAAACCTCAATTAACATCTGTGCTATCTATAATGCATAGAGCAACTGGGATTTTTTTGGCATTAGGAAGCATAATGCTAGCACTTTGGGTAATTTCAGCTGCATCAGGACCAGAGTATTATGGATGGTCCCTATGGTTTCTTTCTTCATGGATAGGAATAGCACTTCTTGCAGCATGGTCTTGGTGTATTTTCTATCATCTCTGCAATGGGGTGCGACATTTATTCTGGGATATTGGTCTTGGCTTTTCCCTAAAGAGCACCTATTTGACAGGTAGAATAGTAGTAATTACATCATTTGCCCTAACAGCCATATCATGGGGCATCGGATTAACTATGCTGTGCACTAGGTGAACAATAATGCTATCAAGGGTTTATAAACCACTTTCCTATGTTCGATTGTTTCGTCCAAGAAGAGAAGCGCTAAATCACTGGCTAATCCAAAGAGTAACAGCTATAGCTCTAGTCCCCCTGAGCTTATGGCTAATAGCATCAATATGGAAAATAGTAATTTCTGGTGTAACATTCGAGATAGTAGAGCAATGGATCTCCTCCCCGATAAATGCCGTATTAATACTACTCTTCCTAGGAATATTATTCTGGCATCTAAAGCTCGGTTTGCAGGTTGTTATCGAAGATTATATTCATACTAAGTGGCTAAATACGGGTATGCTAATTACATTAAAAGTAGCTGTGAGTGGAATATTTATTGCTTCAGTATATTCCGTCATATCAATTTGCCTTAGGATTTAGATTTATGCATGACTATAAAATTATTGAACACGAATATGATGCTGTAGTTCTCGGAGCAGGAGGAGCCGGTCTCAGAGCGACACTTGGTTTAGTGGAAGCCGGTCTAAAAACCGCCTGTGTTTCCAAACTCTTTCCCACTAGGAGCCATACCGTTGCAGCACAAGGGGGTATATCCGCTGCTCTGGGAAATATGGGAGAGGATGACTGGCGTTGGCATATGTATGATACTGTTAAAGGATCAGACTGGCTTGGTGATCAAGATGCAATTGCTTTCATGTGTAAAGAAGCACCTAAAGCGGTTGTGGAGCTTGAGCATTATGGTGTTCCTTTTTCCAGAACTGAAGAAGGTAAAATTTATCAGAGAGCTTTTGGCGGCATGACTACACACTACGGTGAAGGTCAGGCCGTAAGAACTTGCGCCGCTGCAGACAGGACAGGGCACGCAATCTTACATACACTGTATCAACAGTCTCTTAGACATAAAGCAGATTTTTTTATTGAATACTTTGGCCTCGATCTTGTCATGGATACAGATGGGTCATGCAAAGGTCTTCTTGCTTGGAATCTAGAAGATGGGACAATTCACCTTTTCCGTGCGCATATAGTAATTTTAGCTACAGGAGGATTTGGTAGAGCATACTTTTCCGCAACATCTGCACATACGTGTACGGGGGATGGAAATGCGATGATTCTCAGAGCAGGTTTGCCATTGCAAGACATGGAGTTCATACAATTTCATCCTACCGGCATATATGGAGCTGGGTGTCTGATTACAGAAGGGGTGCGTGGAGAAGGAGGATATCTATTGAATTCTGAAGGAGAACGTTTTATGGAAAGACATGCCCCTTCAGCGAAAGATCTTGCCTCTCGTGATGTCGTATCGCGTTCAATGACTATAGAAATCAGAGAAGGTCGGGGCGTAGGACCTGAAAAAGATCATATTTTCCTGAAACTAGATCATTTAGGAGCTGAAGTGCTCCAACAAAGGCTGCCTGGAATCACCGAAACAGCTAAAATTTTTGCTGGGGTAGATGCTGCCAAAGAACCTATACCTGTTATCCCTACGGTACATTATAATATGGGTGGGATTCCTGGTAATTTTCATGGAGAAATGGTCACTCTTAAGAATGGAGATCCTAATGTTATTATCCCTGGACTTATGGCCACCGGAGAAGCTTCTTGTGTTTCAGTTCATGGCGCAAACAGACTTGGCTCCAACTCTCTATTAGACTTGGTAGTCTTTGGAAAATCTGCCGCAGAAAAGGCTGCAACCGTTGTCAATGCTGGATCTTCTCATAAACAACTTCCCAGTGATGTTCTAGACAAAACTCTCAGCTGGTTTGACCGACTCAGAAATTCGAAAGGAGATGATTCAGCTGCCAGTATTCGTCTTGATCTACAAAGGACGATGCAAACGCATGCTGGTGTTTTCAGAACAGGAAAGATAATGAGCGAAGGAGTAAATAAACTAGATGGAGTTTGGGGAAGGTTCAGAGATAATTTAGGAATATCAGATCGTTCATTAATCTGGAACTCGGACCTTGTTGAAACAATTGAACTAGACAACTTACTCAGACAATCATCTGTCACCTTACATGGCGCAGTAGCGAGGGAAGAAAGTCGAGGAGCACATGCACGCGAAGATTTTCCAGACCGTGATGATGAAAATTGGATGAAACATACTATTGCCTGGCTCGATCAAGCAGGTAAAAATGTAAAAATTGATTATAGACCTGTGAGGATGAATACTTTATCAAATGAAGTGCAGACTATACCTCCAAAAGCCAGGGTATACTAAGAAAAGGTAAAATTTTGACATGGCACAATTCACCCTACCTAAAAATTCAAAAATAACAAAAGGCAAACATCATACTGCCCCTAAGAATGCGAAAACATTAAAGCGCTTCAAGATATATCGCTATAACCCTGATCAACCAGAAAATCCCCGCACAGAAACCTATGATTTGGATATGGATACATGCGGCCCTATGGTTTTAGATGCACTTATTAAAATTAAGAACGAGGTGGATCCTACTTTAACTTTCCGTCGTTCATGTCGCGAAGGAATCTGTGGTTCATGTGCTATGAATATTGATGGAACAAATACTTTAGCCTGCACTAAACCTATAGATGATATGAAAGGTGATGTTAAAATATACCCTCTTCCCCATATGCCAGTTATTAAAGATTTAGTACCAGATTTATCAAAATTCTATGAACAGTATGAATCTATTAAACCCTGGATGCAGGCAGATAAGCCAGAAGAACAGACTGAAGAGAGATTCCAGAGCCAAAAAGACCGCGAGAAAATAGATGGTTTATATGAATGTATTCTTTGCGCCTGTTGTTCTACCAGCTGCCCTAGCTATTGGTGGAATAGTGACAAATATCTAGGCCCTGCAATTTTACTTCAGGCATATCGATGGTTAATTGACAGTCGGGATGAAGCAGTTGATGAAAGACTTGATGCCCTTGAGGACCCCTTTAAGCTTTATCGATGTCATACAATTATGAATTGCACACGAACCTGCCCCAAAAGCCTCAATCCAGCCAAGGCCATTGGAGAAATTAAGAAGATGATGGCCGCTAGATAAGCCTATTTCTATAGATTTTTCTGTTAAAACTCCCACATGTATATTTACCTACAGTTAAGTAAATATAATTTTAATGAAATGGTTGCTTGTTTGCGCTGAGCGGCGTAAAAATCCGCCCATAAACCTAGCGGAGTAACACATCATGAGTCGTAGCAAAATAGCATTAATTGGAGCAGGTAACATTGGAGGAACGCTAGCGCACCTAGCGGCGCTGAAAGAATTAGGTGATATCGTGCTCTTTGACATTATAAAAGGCACCCCCAAAGGAAAAACATTAGATCTGGCCGAAAGCTCTCCTGTAGATGGTTATAACGCAAAGTTAATTGGTACAAATTCTTATTCAACAATCAAGGGCGCTGATGTTGTTATAGTCACTGCCGGAGTACCTAGAAAGCCCGGGATGAGTCGTGACGATTTATTAGAGATAAATACAGAAGTTATGCGTCAAGTAGGAGAGGGAATAAAAAAATACTGCCCCAAAGCATTCATTATTTGTATTACAAACCCTCTCGATGCAATGGTATGGGCACTACAAAAAACAAGCGGTGTACCTAAGAAAAAAATTGTTGGAATGGCTGGCGTATTAGACTCTGCAAGGTTTAGATTTTTTTTGGCTGAACGCCTCAATGTTTCTGTAGAAGATGTCACAGCATTTGTACTCGGGGGACATGGAGATACTATGGTTCCATTATCCCGCTACTCAACAATTGGTGGAATACCTCTACCTGATATAGTGAAAATGGGATGGTTAAAACAGAAAGAATTAGATGAGATTATTCAACGCACGAGAGACGGAGGAGCAGAGATAGTCGCATTACTAAAAACTGGCTCCGCTTTCTACGCTCCAGCAGCTGCAGCAATTCAAATGGCAGAATCTTATCTTAAGGACCAAAAGCGAGTTATGCCTTGTGCGGCCCACCTCAATGGTCAATATGGTGTTAAGGGACTTTTTATTGGAGTTCCTGTTGTAATCGGAAGCTCAGGAGTTGAAAAAATAATAGAAATTAGCCTTGATAAATCTGAAAAAGCTGAATTTCGAAGATCTATTAACTCTGTCAAACGTCTAATATCTGATATAAAAATTTGAAATGCCAATTAGTATTCTCATTTTGATTTGGTTACGTAAAATATTAATAAATGATATAGATAAACTAAATAGTGATTAAATTTGACTCTGCGGATAATTAAAATATGAACATCCATGAATACCAAGCAAAAGAACTCTTGGCCCAGTATGGAGTGCCCGTACCTAAAGGTATGCCAGTGCTATCTCCAGATCAGATTGATAGTGCCATAAAAATACTTGGGGGACCGATTTGGGTTGTAAAAGCACAAATACATGCGGGTGGTAGAGGTAAGGCTGGGGGAGTGAAAGTATGTAATGACTCTAAAGTAGCCGCCGACACTGCAAAAGAAATGTTCGGTAAGATTCTAATTACTCATCAAACTAGCCAAAAAGGCAAAGAAGTAAACCGCATATACATAGAAGAAGGCTGCGAAATCAAAGAAGAGTTATATATCGGAGGAGTAGTTGATCGCTCATCGGGGCGTATAACTATTATGGCCTCAAAAGAAGGTGGCATGGAAATAGAGGAAGTAGCCGAGAGAACCCCTGAAAAAATTTTTAGCGTGTCTATTGATCCTGCTACTGGATATCAGGCCTTTCATGGAAGAAAGCTCGGTTTTTCCTTAGGGCTTTCAGGGAAGTCGCTTAGTGAATGCGTCAATCTTATAAAAAATATATATGAGGCTTTTGTTTCATGTGACGCAACACTAATAGAAATCAACCCACTTGTTCTCTCAAAAGATGAGACTTTAATAGCACTAGATGCGAAAATGAATTTCGATGACAATGCCTTGTATCGCCAAAAGACAATACTTGAAATGAGAGACGAGACAGAGGAAGACAAAGCAGAAATTGAGGCGGCAAAATATGATTTGAGTTATATAAAACTTGATGGAACTATCGGATGTATGGTTAATGGTGCTGGCTTAGCAATGGCTACAATGGATATAATAAAGTTAAATGGTGCGGAACCAGCTAATTTTCTTGATGTTGGGGGGGGCGCTACGAGAGAAAAAGTAACTGAAGCCTTCAAAATCATTCTATCTGATGAATCTGTGAACGGAATACTTGTAAATATTTTTGGTGGAATCATGCGTTGCGACGTAATTGCAGAGGGTATTATAGCAGCAGCCCATGAAATTAGTATTGATGTACCATTAGTAGTTCGTTTAGAAGGTACTAATGTTGAAAAAGGTAAGGCAGTATTAAGTCAATCAGGTATTGACATAATTTCAGCTGATAATCTTGGTGATGCTGCAAAAAAAATTGTGGCCGCAACTAATAGTAGTTAAGTAATGTCTGTATTAATTGATAGAAATACAAAAGTCATATGCCAAGGGTTTACTGGAGCTCAAGGAACATTTCATTCCGAACAAGCACTTGCATACGGAACCAAAATGGTAGGAGGCGTGACCCCGGGTAAGGGCGGATCCGAACACATTGGTCTTCCAGTCTTTGATACCGTGGCTGATGCAAAACAATCCACAGATGCTGAGGCAACTGTCATTTTTGTACCCCCTCCATTTGCTGCCGATGCTATAATTGAAGCCATAGATGCCCAAGTTCATATCATCGTATGTATAACGGAAGGTATCCCTGTTATAGATATGATAAGGGTAAAGCGCGCACTCTCTGGGTCATCATCACGCCTTATCGGACCCAATTGTCCAGGCATTATTACACCTGACCAGTGTAAGATTGGTATTATGCCGGGACATATTCATCGTCAAGGGCGTGTAGGAATAGTGTCAAGGTCTGGCACGCTTACTTATGAGGCTGTGGGACAAACTACTGCTGCAGGAATGGGCCAATCTACATGTATAGGAATTGGTGGCGATCCTGTAAACGGCACAAATTTTGTAGACTGCCTAGATCTCTTCCTCTCTGATGAAGAAACTGATGCAATAATAATGATTGGGGAAATTGGAGGAACGGCAGAAGAAGATGGGGCAGATTTCATAAAATCCTCAGCTCGCAAGAAACCAATAGTTGGTTTTATTGCGGGGAGGACAGCTCCACCAGGAAAACGCATGGGTCATGCCGGAGCAATTATATCAGGCGGTAAGGGGGGGGCTGAAGAAAAGATTGAAGCAATGCGAAGCGCTGGAATAATAGTTGCAGATTCCCCATCGGAACTTGGGACAACTATGTTTGAAATACTCAATAATTAACTCGGATATTTAATTGGTTAGAAAATGAAAGATAACGTGTCTTATTCATTTGAAAATGCGTCCTTTTTATTTGGCACTAATACTACCTTTATAGAAAAACTCTATACTGATTTCCTAAAGGAACCAACATCAGTAGACCCCGACTGGCGAAGTTTTTTTGAGCAAATTTCCAAAGGTGAAGATAAGCGTAGAGCACTTGACCGTGAAACCCGAGATATTACTGCAAGAAAACCACAGAAAGGCCAGACCAAAACCTTCATTACACCTGAAAACAGAGAGCAACACTCAGAAGAAGAAATACCGGCAGCTACCTTAGATTCAATAAGAGCCTTAATGTTAATACGCGCATACAGGGTAAGAGGTCATCTTATGGCCAACCTTGACCCTCTTGGTCTTGATAGCGATAAAAAGCATCCCGAGCTTGATCCCAGTACATACGGATTCTCTGATTGTGATTATGATAGACCGATTTTCGTTGATGGCGTACTCGGTCTACAATGGGCAACCCTCAGAGAAGTTTTATCGGCAGTAAGGCAGACTTATTGCGGACAAATTGGGGTCGAGTTTATGCACATTCAGGACCCTGCTGCAAAATCTTGGATTCAACAAGCATTTGAGAACTCAAGAAATGATCCTGGATTAGAAAACGATGAAAAGCTTACTATTTTAACTAATTTAAATCAGGCAGAAGGTTTTGAGAGATTCCTAGACATAAAATATAAAGGCGCAAAAAGATTCTCTCTCGAGGGATCCGAAAGTATAATACCAGCGCTTGAGGCAATAATTGAAAGTGCTGCCTTATATAATGTTGAAGAAATCGTAATTGGGATGATGCATCGTGGCAGACTAAATGTTCTCACAAAGATACTAGGAAAATCATATGCTGAAGTATTTAGTGAATTTCAAGGGCTTAAAAACGACCCAACTGAAATTCAGGGATCCGGGGATGTCAAATATCATTTAGGTGCTTCTGCAGATAAAAATACATCAAATGGCAACAAAATACATGTTTCACTCACCCCTAATCCATCTCATTTAGAAGCTGTAAACCCTGTAGTCCTTGGAAAAGTTCGCGCCAAACAAACTATGCGCAAAAAATCAAATAGAAGTGAAATACTAGGAATACTTCTACATGGGGACGCTGCATTTGCAGGTCAAGGTTTAGTTTCAGAAACCTTTGAGCTATCAGCGCTTAGAGGTTATCGAACTTCAGGAACTATACATGTGGTTGTTAATAATCAAATTGGATTTACTACAAGCCCATCTTTAGCGCGCTCAACCCCATATTGTTCTGATATCGCAAAATCAGTACAAGCCCCTATCTTCCACGTCAATGGGGATGATCCAGAAGCTGTAGTTAAAGTCTGCAGACTAGCTATTGATTACAGACAACAATTTAGTCGTGATATTGTAATTGATATATTTTGTTACAGAAGACACGGACACAATGAAACAGATGAACCTGCTTTTACACAGCCAATTATGTATAGGGCAATTAATCAAAAACATACAACACGTGAGCAATATGAAAGTAAACTGATTGAAGAGGGAGTTATTTCAAAAAAAGAAGCGGACCTTATAGTCTCCAATTTTCGGAATACACTCGAAAAAGAACTTGAAGCTTCAAAAAGTGCAATTGTAAATAAACCTGACTGGCTTCAAGGCAGTTGGTCCAAAATGACCGCACCACCAAAAGGCTACAAACCTGGAAACACATCTGTTTCCTTAAAAGACCTTAAAAAAGTCGGAGAATCTCTAATTAATATTCCAACTGATTTTAATTTACATCCCCGCCTTAACCGCTTAATCAAAGCTAAAGAAAAAAGTCTGACAACTGGTACAAATATTGATTGGGCTACCAGTGAAGCATTAGCATTCGGATCGCTACTTCTAGAAGGACATACAGTTCGCCTTTCTGGACAAGATATAAGCCGAGGTACTTTTTCGCAGCGACACGCCGCCTTTTGGGATCAAAAAACTGAGGAGCGCTTTATACCTCTGAATAACATTGAAAAAGGACAAGCGGAAATAGAGCTGGTGGATAGCATGCTATCTGAAGCAGGTGTTCTTGGTTATGAGTATGGTTATTCAATTACCGACCCTGGAGCTCTCGTTATTTGGGAAGCACAATTTGGAGACTTTGCAAATGGCGCTCAGGTCATTATCGATCAATTCGTTGCCTCAGGAGAAATGAAGTGGCTAAGAATGTCTGGCTTAGTAATGCTTCTACCACATGGCTATGAAGGTCAAGGCCCAGAGCACAGCTCAGCAAGACTAGAACGATATTTACAACTCTTTGCCCAAGACAATATTCAGATTGTTAATTGCACAACACCTGCCAATTATTTCCATGTCCTGAGGCGACAGTTACATAGAAACTTTCGTAAACCACTTATAGTTATGTCACCCAAATCTCTATTGAGACATAAAAAATGTGTGTCAAACATAAGTGAATTCAATAAAGGAACTCGCTTCCACCGCGTCCTAAGAGAAACTGAAAAATCGTTAAATAACGAAAAAGTTCGGCGTGTAATAATTTGCTCTGGTAAAGTTTACTACGACCTCTATGAAGAGAGAAAAGTGAGCAAAATCAATGATATTGCTATACTGCGACTTGAAGAGATAGCACCCTTTCCTGACAAGAGCTTAAAAGCCGAATTAGGTAAATACCCTAAAGCTGATGTAATATGGTGCCAAGAAGAACCTTTTAATATGGGAGCATGGTCATTTGTATCCCCAAGAATTGATGATATTTTGCATCAGTTATTTGATGATTCTAGAAGGGTAAGTTATATCGGTCGTGAGGCATCTGCCTCTACAGCTACTGGCTATACAAAAGTGCATGAGCAAGAACAGAAGAGCCTTATTAATAAGGCATTAAATTAACTAAATAAGCATCATCTATACTGAAACTATGGATGAATGCACGGAGGTTTCAGATTATGGCCATCGATATAGTAGTGCCGGCCCTTGGAGAATCCGTAACTGAGGCAACGGTTTCGAAGTGGCTTAAAAAACTTGGAGACTCCGTCTCTCAGGACGAACCTCTCTGTGAACTTGAGACAGATAAAGTTGCTGTAGAAATATACTCTCCCTCAGATGGTATTCTCTCTGAGATTATTGCAGAAGAAAATACTGATGTAGAAGTTGGGGGATTAATTGGTAAACTTTCCACCTCTATAGATTCCATAAAGTCTAACTTATCAACTCTTTCTAATTCAGAAAAGTCGACTAATGTTAGTAATACTAATGAAATTATTGAAAATGTAGCTAAAGAAGAAACAAATATTGAACCGGAAGACTTGGCGCCGTCAGTCCGTAAACTAATTGAAGAAAATAATCTTGATCCTCAGTCAATTGTTGGTACAGGGAAAAATGGTAGGATCATAAAAGGTGACGTCATATCATACTTAGAAAATGTAAAACTTGATAAACAAGAACAAAAGTCTGAAATCTTGTCTGAACAAGGTCAAGAGTCTTATCTAAGAGAGCCCTCGTCTACCCTAGTAGAACGAGTGCAAATGTCTCGATTGCGAAAACGGATTTCAGAACGCTTAAAGGATGCTCAAAATACAGCAGCAATTCTTACTACATTTAATGAAGTAGATATGACTAATGTAATCAGAGCGCGGAACGATTATAAGGAAATATTTGAAAAAAAGCACGGCGTACGACTTGGCTTTATGTCATTTTTTGTAATTGCATCCATCGCAGCTCTTCGGGAAGTTCCAGCAGTTAATGCAGAAATTGATGGAGATGATATTATCTATAAACACTATTGGAATATTGGCGTAGCTGTTAGCACAACTCAAGGACTGGTTGTTCCGGTGATCAGAGATGCAAACAAACTAGACTTTGCCGACATTGAAAAGAAAATTACGGACATGGGAAACCTTGCCCAAGACGGAAAGTTGTCTATAGACGATATGATAGGCGGAACATTCACGATTTCGAATGGTGGGATTTTTGGCTCAATGTTATCAACCCCCATTCTCAATCCACCACAGTCCGGTATACTAGGAATGCATAACATTCAGAATCGTCCTGTTGCCGTAGGCAACGAAATAGAAATTCGACCCATGATGTATTTGGCCCTTTCCTATGATCATCGTATTGTCGATGGCCGAGAGGCAGTTACCTTTTTAGTTCGAGTTAAAGAATGTATTGAAAATCCTGAAAGGATTTTATTTAACATCTAGGACTCATATTTAACTTTATAAAACTTACAGCGGTGAAACAGGATATGACTAACAAAAAATTTGATGTTGTCGTTATTGGAGCTGGGCCTGCAGGCTATGTCGCAGCCATACGTGCCTCTCAACTAGGATTATCTGTTGCATGTATTGAGCGGATGCACACACTTGGAGGAACCTGCCTAAATATTGGATGCATCCCATCCAAAGCCCTCTTACATGCCTCTGAAGAATTCAAACATGCGCAAAAAGGGATGAATAAGCATGGCATAAAAATTGATGGCGTATCTCTAGATCTCAGCAGCATGATGGCCCACAAAGACGATGTTGTTGATCAATTAACTAAGGGTATCGATATGCTCTTTAAAAAGAATGACGTTGAGCATATTCAAGGAGACGCAAGAATAATTAGTAACCAAGAAGTCGAGGTTACAGCAACTGATAAAGAAAAAACTATAATCTCCGGAGCAAATATCATTATCGCGACTGGCAGCACACCAGCTGACCTTCCCGGAGCAGTAATTGATGAAAAACAAATAGTTTCATCGACTGGAGCACTAAGACTCACCAAGGTACCAGAACACCTCGTTGTTATAGGAGCGGGATATATTGGTTTAGAACTTGGCTCAGTCTGGGGAAGGCTTGGGGCCAAAGTAACTGTAGTGGAATACCTTAATCGTATTACTCCTGGCATGGATGAAGAAGTGGCGAGTCAGTTTCAGAGACTTTTAAAGAGACAAAAAATAAAGTTTAAGCTAGGAACAAAAGTGACTGAGTTGGAAACATATCAAGAAGGGGTGAAAATCAGACTAGAATCAGTCTCAGAAGGGAAAAATGATGAGATTGATGCAGACGTCGTACTTCTAGCAATTGGTCGCATACCTCATACATCCAACTTAGGCCTTGATAATCTAGGTATTAACATTGATGACCGTGGGTTTATTAAAGTCGATGATCACTATAAAACTAACGTTGATGGTATATACGCTATCGGTGACGTAATACCCGGGCCCATGTTAGCCCATAAAGCTGAGGAAGAGGGTGTGGCGGTTGCTGAATTGATTAGTGGAGAAAAATCGCATGTCAATTATGATGCGATACCCAGCGTTATATATACTAATCCAGAAGTTGCATCTGTTGGAAAGACTGAAGAGCAACTTAAAGAAGAAGGACGAGAATATAAAGTAGGTTCATTTCCATTTGTGGCTAACGGAAGAGCAAGAGCAATTTCTAGCACTGATGGCTTTGTAAAGATCCTTGCATGCGCTACGACAGATAAGGTTTTAGGCGTTCATATAATTGGTACAGACGCAGGCACTTTAATCGCTGAAGCAGTATTAGCAATAGAATTTGGGGGATCAGCAGAAGATATTGCCAGAACTTGTCATGCCCACCCTGCTCTTAATGAAGCCATAAAAGAAGCAGCCCTAGCTGTTGATAATCGAGCTATTCATTTCTGATAACGATTAAACCTAACGCGCTCTTGGATGTGCAGAATCATAAGCTCTAGTAAGCCCTTTAGAGTCAACTTCTGTGTATCGCTGAGTTGTGGATAGACTCGAGTGACCAAGTAGCTCTTGAATCGAGCGTAAATCACCCCCATTCTGAAGAAGATGTGTTGCAAAACTATGCCTTAAAGCGTGAGGAGTAGCTGTTTCAGGAAGACCGAGTTTGGTACGTATATCTGATACACGCCGCTGAATGACTCTTGGATTAAGAGGCCCACCCCGCACACCACGAAATAATTTGCCCTGTGCATCCAAAATATGTGGGCAAGATTCAATATAATCATTTAAGGCATCGATGACCAAAGGAAGAATAGGCACAATCCTCTCTTTCCCCCCCTTTCCCTTAACAATTAAAATAGCGTCACCCTCTATATCGTTACGCAGTAGGCCTAGAGCTTCGCCGATACGCAGGCCACATCCATATAAAAGCAGTAAAACTGCTACATCCCTTTTTGCCTGCCAGTCCAGCCCCTTTATCTGATTGACATTACCCACACCCTTTATAAGTTCAGAGACTGATTTCTCATCTAACGGACGAGGCACTGAACGGGGAATACGAGGACTTTTAATCACCGAAAGTACTGAAGTAGATCCATAACCATCAACTTCAAGCTTGTGGTAAAAACTTCTAAGTGCAGATAATGATCGGGCAGTTGATGTACGCGCCTTACCTGTGTTTGCAAGAAATGCTAACCAGCTTCGAAAATCAGCTGGGGACAACTGGAATAAGTCTTTGATATTAGGCTCTTGACCAAGGTGCTGACATAGAAAAAACATAAATGCGGAAACATCACGCATGTAAGCAGACACCGAGTTATCTGACATCTGACGTTCCTTAGATAACCAACGAAACCAAGCCCTTAATACTTCACCCACTTCCTTGGTAACGGGAAATTTCACACTCTCTATAACTTCTAAAGTGCCACCTATATCTTCTTTAGAATTATTTGTGATTTTCATCCTAAAGAATTTTTTGACCGGTTTTTTCCCAGTCCTCCAGGAAAGAAGCTAGGCCCTTATCAGTTAACGGATGACTAACTAACATCTTAAGTACTTTGGGAGGCACAGTTATAACGTCTGCCCCCAACTTGGCGGCTTCTACGACGTGTAAGGGATGGCGAACTGATGCTACTAAAACCTCAGTCTTTAAGGTGTCAGGATAATTACTGTAAATTGTCATTATCTCATCAATAAGGCCCATCCCATCAATAGAAATATCATCCAGGCGGCCTACAAATGGAGAAATAAATGTGGCGCCAGCTTTCGCGGCAAGCAATGCCTGAGATGGAGAAAAACAAAGCGTGACATTGACTTGAAAACCCTCAGATGAAAGAGACTTACATGCCTTAAGCCCATCCAACGTTAGAGGCACTTTGATGCACACATTTGTTGCAATTTCCCCCAAACGCTTTCCCTCAATAATCATATTTTCAGAATCAGTTGCTGTCACTTCGGCACTGACAGGCCCACTAACAATCTTACAAATACTAGCTATAGTTTCCTTAAAATCATTACCAGTCTTTGCTATAAGAGACGGATTAGTAGTTACTCCATCTAGAAGACCTGTGGCCTCCAATTCCTGAATTTCTTCAATATTGGCAGTATCCACAAAAAATTTCATCGTATCCCCATTTCATCATGATTATCTATTAATCCTATTGGCAGAAAGTCCTATATAATGGAATCATTAGTTACGATTCGATGAGATATTGTAACCAATGCAACATGTAGATGCCATATCTGAACAAGAAAAAGTCCAGGAGAAATTTCACAGTGAAACTGTCTCTGTTCTCCTTGCTATTCCTTTAGATATTCCATTTGACTATTCTCTTCCGACCGGCACTAAACTTGCTACAGGCTCTATTGTCAGAGTTCCTTTTAGGGGTAGAATTGTTTTCGGTGCTGTTTGGGGCGCCTCAGAGGGTAAAGTAGAGAAAAAAAGCTTAAAAGAGATTGATGGATTAGTTGATGTCCCTCCCCTCAAGCACGCAATAAGAGAACTAGTTGATTGGGCAGCATCATATAACCTTTCAAAAAGAGGTGCAGTTCTTAAAATGATTTTAAGTTCACAATCTGCGCTTATGCCACCTAACAAAATCAAAATCTACCAGTCTACGAATACACAACCAGATAAATTAACTTCCACTAGAGAAAAGGTCTTAAAGGAATTAAGTAATAAAAAATCTATGACAGTGAAAGAGATAGTTGAAGCAACTGGGGTTTCTACTAGCGTTATTAAGGGCCTTGTAAATATCGGATGTCTCCAAGAACTGGAGCAGGTACGCGAGCCTAATTTCTTGCCTCCTAATATAACTGAAGATTATTTTTCTCTATCACCCCCGCAATTAAAAGCGACGGAGTCTTTAATAAGACATATTCATAATAATATTTTTTCTGTTTCATTACTTGATGGAGTTACGGGCTCGGGAAAAACTGAAGTATACTTTGAAGTAATGAAACCGATAATCGCATTGGGAAAACAAGTTCTAATCCTTTTACCTGAAATTGCTCTATCCACCCAATGGCTCCATCGATTTACAGAACGATTTGGTACAAAGCCAGCAATCTGGCACTCTGATATCAGCAATAGAGTCCGTGCAGATACTTGGCGAGCTGTATGTAATAACTCCGTATCTATAGTTGTTGGAGCAAGATCTGCGCTCTGGCTTCCATTTTCAGAACTTGGCTTGATAATCGTAGATGAGGAGCACGACTCAGCGTATAAGCAGGAAGAGGGAGTCATATACCATGCCCGGGATATGGCTGTTGCAAGGGGCAAAAAAGAGTCTTCACCTGTTTTATTAGTTTCTGCTACACCATCTCTTGAAACAATAAAAAATGTTGATATGGGTAAATATAATCGGGTCAATTTACCTGATCGTTATGCAAACGCTAAAATGCCAACCATAGATTCAATAGATATGCGGCAATGCTCAATGCCAAGTAACCGCTGGCTCGCCCCTAAATTAATAGAAGAAATTAGAGCTACTTTAAATATAGGTGAACAAGCAGCATTATTTCTTAACCGTCGAGGCTATGCTCCATTAACACTATGTCGTGCTTGCGGCCATAGACTTCAATGCACCAATTGTTCTGCTTGGCTAGTCGAGCATAGAGATAATATGACACTAAACTGCCACCACTGCGGATTTTCTATGCCTAAAATAAAAATTTGCCCCTCATGTAATGTAGAGGGAAAATTAGCCCCTTGCGGTCCTGGAGTTGAAAGGATAGCCGAGGAAGTTTTAAGTTTTTTTCCTGATATCAATCTTGATATAGCAACTAGTGATACCATGACTGGCCCAAAAGAAGCTGAGAAATTAATTAAACGCATCGAATCAGGGGAAAGTGATGTAATTGTGGGTACGCAAATTATTTCTAAAGGATACCATTTTCCCATGTTAACTCTAATTGGCATTGTTGATGCAGACCTAGGATTATCTGGTGGAGACTTACGAGCCGCAGAACAGACCTATCAGCTCCTTCATCAAGTTTCCGGGCGTGCGGGACGAGCCGAGAGAAAAGGAAGAGTGATACTCCAAACATATATGCCAGATCACCCAGTTATAAAAGCTTTAGCAAAAGGTAATCGAGATAATTTTTTGAAACAAGAAGCTGAGGCACGTTCGAAAAACTCATTACCACCTTATGGCCGTTTAGCGGCACTTATTTTTTCTGGCACCAACAACCAGACCGTATCAAAAGCTGCGAGAGATCTCGTAATTATCGCTAAAAAATCTACTTCATCTGCAGATCATTCTAAAATAATAGTTCTTGGTCCAGCACCCGCACCCCTAACCTATTTACGAGGAAAATATCGCTATAGGGTATTAGTAAAAGCCAGAGAAGATATTCTCCTCCAACCTCACTTAAAGAAATGGATAGAGTCTCTGAGACCAATATCTAAGGTAAGGATTCAAATAGATGTGGACCCACGCTCCTTCCTTTAGATTGATCTTGTATAAGATATTGAAATAAAATGATAAAAACAACGTGTCGGAGTGAGTTGCACCGACTTTACGAGTATGATACCAATCCTCTTCTTTTGGGGCTTAATTTTGCTCCAAGTTGTTAAATATCTAACGATTTCCGACATAATTTCGCGTCTAATTATTAGGGACGTGGCAAAGGGAGATTGACATAAGTGGCTGCCCAATCTACCGGTTTGAGTGATATCGCTGAGCGTTATGCTACAGCACTTTTTGATCTAGCTCTGGAACAAGAACAGCTGGACAATGTTGCTGCGGATCTTAAGACACTTGGCTCTCTCCTTGAAAATTCCGAGGACCTTAACCGCATGGTAAGAAGTCCAGTAATTAGCAGAGTAGACCAGGGATTAGCGATTGATGCACTTGCCAAGGAGATCAAGCTCTCAAAGCTAGTCAGCAATCTTCTGGGAGTAATGGCTCAAAAACGAAGACTGTTTATTTTAGCCACTCTGATTAATGCTTTTCATTACAAACTGGCTGATCATAAGGGTGAAGTAGCTGCTACAGTAACTTCTGCGCAACCACTAAAACCTGAACATGAGACCGCCGTGCGTAATGCGCTAAAAGATGTCGTAGGTCGCGATGTTGCACTCGAAACCCAAGTGGACCCCTCGATTATTGGGGGGCTTATTATTAAAGTTGGGTCAAGGATGATGGATAACTCAATACGTACAAAGCTCGCTAATATCGAGCTTGCTATGAAAGGGATTTGAAGATGGATATTGGTGCGGCCGAGGTTTCGGCAATTCTGAAACAGCAAATAGCTAATTTTGGTGCTGAAGCAGATGTTGCTGAAGTTGGCCAAGTACTATCAGTTGGCGACGGTGTCGCACGCGTGCATGGATTAGACAATGTGCAAGCAGGAGAAATGGTTGAGTTTCCTGGTGGTATAAAAGGAATGGCGCTTAACCTAGAAACAGATAATGTTGGTGTTGTTATATTTGGTGAAGATAGGGACATCAAGGAAGGTGATGTTGTAAAAAGAACTGGTGCCATTGTGGAAGTTCCTGTGGGAAAATCTCTACTTGGACGTGTTGTGGATGCATTGGGCAACCCAATAGATGGTAAGGGCCCAATAGAGAGTGAAGAAAAACGTCGGGTTGATGTCAAAGCACCGGGTATTATTCCTCGCCAGTCTGTAAACGAGCCCATGCAAACCGGTTTAAAGGCTTGCGACGCCCTTGTCCCAGTAGGGCGAGGTCAACGAGAATTAATTATTGGAGACAGACAAACTGGAAAAACAGCTGTTGCAGTTGATACAATCATTAATCAGAAATCCGTTAATGCTAGTGATGATGAAACAAAAAAACTCTACTGTATCTATGTTGCAGTAGGCCAAAAGAGATCTACCGTCGCACAGCTAGTAAAAACACTCGAAGAACAAGGCGCAATGGAATACTCAATAGTCGTTTCAGCAACCGCATCTGAACCGGCTCCATTACAATTTCTAGCACCTTATACAGGCTGCACGATGGGTGAATACTTCCGTGATAATGGGATGCACGCATTGATCATCTATGATGATTTATCAAAGCAAGCTGTTGCCTATCGGCAAATGTCATTGCTACTGAGACGTCCTCCAGGCAGAGAGGCCTATCCGGGAGATGTTTTTTATCTTCACTCCCGCTTACTTGAGCGTGCAGCTAAAATGAACGCTGATAACGGCTCAGGATCTTTGACAGCCTTACCAGTCATTGAAACCCAGGCCGGAGATGTTTCGGCATACATTCCAACGAATGTTATATCAATTACTGACGGTCAAATCTTTCTAGAGACAGAACTCTTTTATCAAGGTATTCGACCAGCTATCAATGTTGGGCTATCAGTAAGTCGAGTTGGATCAGCCGCTCAAATAAAGGCCATGAAGTCTGTCGCAGGTACAATTAAGCTTGAACTTGCGCAGTACCGAGAAATGGCTGCATTTGCACAGTTCGGGTCTGATCTAGATGCATCTACCCAACGTCTTTTGGCCCGAGGCGCCCGCCTAACAGAGCTTTTAAAACAGGGTCAATACGAACCACTGCCTGTTGAAGAACAAGTAGTGGCCATCTTCGCAGGTGTTAGGGGATATCTTGACGATATAGATACCAATGACGTGACAAGATTTGAACAATCATACTTAAGTGAGGTTCGATCCAGCTCATCTGATATACTTGATGAAATCCGAGAAAGCGGCGTCCTCAGCGATGAAAATGAAAAAAAACTAACCACTCTTCTAGATGGCTTTGTTAAGTCATTTTCATAAAAGAGACGAAAAGCAATAAACTATGGCAAGTCTTAAATCACTCCGTCTAAGGATCAATAGCGTTAAGCAAACGCAAAAAATCACGTCTGCGATGAAATTAGTTGCAGCATCAAAGTTGCGACGTGCCCAAGAAGCCGCTGAGGCAGCACGTCCATATGCCGAGCGGATGGATAGGATGCTAGGGAGCCTAGCTTTAGCAATGTCAGGGAGGGAGGATGCCCCAAAACTACTATCTGGCAGTGGTAATGATCAAATCCATCTTATAGTTGTATGTACTGCAGATAGAGGCCTTTGCGGCGGCTTTAATAGCTCAATAGTTAGGGGTGTAAGACTTCGTGTGCAAGAACTCCAATCCTCAGGTAAGTCGGTTAAACTATATACTGTAGGTAGAAAAGGACGAGAGCAATTACGAAGGGAATTTGGCGAACTCATTATTGAGCATAAACAAGGTATAGGACGAAGGGGCCCAGAGTTTAGTGAAGCCGCGACCATTGGAGAGCAACTAACATTAATGTTTCAAGAAGAGCAATTTGATGTCTGTACAATAGTTTATAATAGATTTGAATCTGTAATGAGCCAAATTGTTACTTTTCAGCAATTGATACCCTTCACAATAAATGAAGATACAGATAAAAAAGATGTAGATAGCGCAGACGCAGATTCATCTTACGACTTTGAACCAGATGAAACACTTATTTTAGAAGATATATTACCTAGAAATCTTGGTGTACAGGTTTTTCGAGCTTTATTAGAAAATGCAGCAAGTGAACAAGGGGCGCGAATGAGTGCTATGGATAATGCGACCCGTAATGCAGGAGAAATGATAGACAAAGTAACGCTGGAGTATAATCGCTCCCGCCAAGCACAAATTACAAAAGAATTAATTGAAATTGTCTCTGGCGCTGAGGCACTATAATTTGTCGAAAGTATGCCAGAATTGGGAAAACAAAAATAGATTAACAGGAAGATAGCCATGTCCAGTAAAAATGCAGTCGGAAAAATTAGCCAAGTTATGGGTGCTGTAGTTGATGTACAGTTCGAGGGAGACCTACCTGCCATTTTGAATGCTCTCCACGTAGATAACCAAGGAAATAGATTGGTTCTAGAGGTAGCGCAGCATTTGGGTGAAAATACAGTTCGTTGTATCGCTATGGATACTACTGAAGGACTAGTTAGAGGATCTGATGCATCTGATACTGGGGCAGGAATATCAGTCCCGGTTGGCCCTGAGATGCTAGGACGAATTATAAATGTAGTAGGCGAGCCAATTGACGAACGTGGTCCGGTAAAAACTGATAAAACTCTTCCTATTCATGCCCAAGCCCCCGAATTCGTGGACCAATCCACTGAATCCGAGATGCTTGTAACCGGTATTAAAGTGGTTGATCTGCTGGCTCCTTATGCAAAAGGAGGAAAGATTGGCCTTTTTGGAGGAGCGGGTGTAGGAAAAACTGTCCTGATTATGGAGCTCATTAATAATATTGCTAAAGCTCATGGCGGTTACTCTGTTTTTGCAGGCGTAGGCGAAAGAACTCGAGAAGGGAATGATCTTTATCACGAAATGATTGAATCAGGAGTAATTGACCTTGAAGGAGACGCATCTAAGGTTGCTTTGGTTTACGGCCAAATGAATGAACCCCCCGGTGCTCGAGCGCGGGTTGGGTTAACAGGACTCACTCAAGCCGAATACTTTCGGGACGCAGAAGGTCAAGATGTTTTACTGTTTGTCGATAATATATTCCGCTTTACTCAAGCAGGATCTGAGGTGTCAGCTCTCTTAGGAAGAATACCATCAGCAGTTGGTTATCAGCCAACCCTTGCCACAGATATGGGGACTCTTCAAGAACGTATAACCTCTACACAAAAGGGTTCAATTACCTCTGTCCAAGCTATATATGTTCCAGCTGATGATCTTACTGACCCAGCACCTGCAACTTCATTCTCCCATCTTGATGCTACTACAGTTCTATCAAGACAAATTGCAGAGCTAGGTATCTATCCAGCTGTAGACCCTCTTGACTCAACATCAAGGATGCTTGACCCAAGGATTATTGGAGATGAACATTACGATGTTGCTCGTGAAGTACAAAGGGTACTTCAAACCTATAAGTCTCTTCAAGATATAATTGCCATACTAGGTATGGACGAGCTATCTGAAGAGGATAAACTAACTGTTGCTCGTGCTAGAAAAATTCAACGCTTTCTTTCTCAGCCTTTCCATGTTGCAGAAGTATTTACTGGATCACCAGGTAAGCTTGTAGACATTAAAGATACTATTTCTGGATTCAAGGCGATCTGTAGTGGAGAATATGATGATCTACCCGAAGCAGCCTTTTATATGGTAGGCGGAATTGAAGAAGCTGTAGAAAAAGCCAAACAAATGGCTGCCGAAGCAGCTTGATTACCTTCTACGGAGAATAATAATGGTTGAAACAGTACAATTTGAGCTAGTAGCTCCAGAAAAGCTTATTTTTACAGGTGAAGTTGAACTTGTAGTCGTACCTGGGGCGGAGGGTGATTTTGGTGTACTGCCTGGACATGCAAATTTAATATCAACTGTGAGGCCAGGCATAGTTGAAATTTATGAGAGCAATCAAGTTAAAGAGCGCTATTTTGTTGGTGGAGGATATGCAGAGGTAACCTCTAAACGTTGTACAGTTTTATCCACCGAATCGATGCCAGTATCTGAGATAGACACTAATGGGGCACAAGAAAGATTAAACGCTGCAGAGTCTGATTTATCAAGTACTACCTCAGAAACAGACCGGTCGCGCGCAGAACGCTCTGTAGAAGTAGCCAGAGCCCTGGTAGAAGCATCCCAGAACTAATTATGTTATTAAGACAAGAGACGTATAAATATTAATTATATGTAATCTCTTTTTTAATGAGCACATCGAACTCTCTAAACACTTTCGTATAAGCTTCTTGCTTAAATTCAATTATTTGGCCCACTAAGTCACTTGGCTTCATCCAGCACCAATCCTCAAATTCTGGGGTTTCAGTCTCAATATTAATATCAATCTCTGAACCTTTAAAGTAAGCTAAAAACCAAATATGCTCTTGACCAATATACCTACCTGACCAGACTTTGTTAGCGAGACTTGTTGGAAAATTGTAACTAATCCACTCTTTACTTTGTGCAAGTAAAGAAATCATCCCCGGCTTAATACTAGTCTCCTCCTCCAACTCTCTAAAAAAAGCCGACTTTACATCTTCTCCTGGATCAATACCTCCCTGGGGCATCTGCCAGCTACCGCCACTAAAATCCGAGCGGCGCCCTGCCCAAACTGAACCTGCAGAGTTGATCAAGACAACACCTATACCCCGCCTATATTTCTGCGATCTTTCCATAATGTTTTTACTAGTTAATTTTGAGAATTAAGCCTTTATTGAGCAAAAGTTTCATCTTTTATTTTTTTATATACGTCATTATATAAGATTATAGAACCATCCTCTTCTGAAATCACTATATCTACTGAGCTTGATATGGCCTTCTTTTCTCCTGCAGCTAGGATAGAATCATCCTTTATTTTTTCAGTGATAATTTCCTGACGATCTAATGTATTTATTCTGCCTTCTACTGATTTACTAACTTTCATTTTTGAATCATTAGAGATAATAGATTCCACAACAACAGGAACAATATTAGTGGGCAAATCATCTATTGCAGAGAAATCTTTTTCAATAGGAATTTCTATTACTGGAACTATAAAATTATGAGCGGTGTTAGTTTTTCCAAGCTCAATCCAACAAACCAAAGCTACAATGCAGAGGACTATAATTATAACAACCATTATAGCCAGACTGGCCCTGGGATACGGGGGTTCAGTCCGCGCGCTATCCATATGAGCACCTAAATATAAGCAAAAGTAAAATACTCATGAAACGGGATCTGTTAGAGATAACAAATTGTGTCCCCTGAGTAAGTCAATTGCGCGAATAAGCTGGTAATCAACTTCCTCATTAACACTATCAATAGCTTTCTCTTTAATACCTTTTGATCCTTTAGACTTTCCATTTACATCTTTTATTGCCCCTAGGCTACCGGGGAGGTCAGACTCTCTCTGTCTTGCGTCAACTAATTTCTCCAACTTAGCTTGTTCAACAATAATGTCTGGTTCAATTCCTTTAGCCTGGATTGATCTACCAGATGGGGTAAAATAACGTGCAGTAGTTAAACGAATTGCCCCACTCTCTTTTAGTGGTATTATTGTTTGCACTGATCCCTTACCAAACGAGCGTGTTCCTAAAATAAGACCCCGTCTATGATCTTGTATTGCTCCAGCAACTATTTCTGAAGCTGATGCAGAGCCACTATTAATTAGAACTATCATAGGCAATCCTTCAGCAATATCTCCCTTCCTAGAGTTAAAACGCTGGATTGTCTCTGCATCGCGGCCTCTAGTTGTTACTATTTCTCCCTGTGCTAAAAATACGTCTGATACTGCAATAGCCTGATCTAACAATCCGCCAGGATTATTTCTTAGGTCGAGAATAATTCCTCGCAAAATACTCTCATTTTCCGAAAAAACTTCTTTTAGTGAATTTTTTAAATCTTCAGAGGTTCTCTCAGAAAATGCTGTTACACGTACATATACTAAGTCTTCTCCCTCTATACGAACTTTGATAGAATCTATCTTGATTTTATCTCTTATTATAGTTACATCGAAGGAATCATCTACTCCAACCCTTTGAACAGTTAATTTAATCTTAGTATTGATTCTACCCCGCATTAATTCGACCGCTTCACTCAAACTCTTCCCTAGTATGGGCTCTCCATCGAGATGGGTAATAAAATCTCCTGCCTTGATTCCGGCACGGTATGCTGGAGTATCATCTATAGGGGCTATGACCTTAACAAAACCACTTTCCATAGTTACTTCAATCCCAAGCCCGCCAAACTCGCCTTTTGTTTGAACCCGCATCTCTTGTAGATTTTTTGGATTAAGATACTTTGAGTGTGGATCTAATGAACCAAGCATACCATTTATAGCTGACTCGATTAGTTCAGAATCTTTTTTTTCCTCAACAAACTCTTCTCTCACTCGCTCAAAAACTTCACCAAAAAGATCCAATTGCTTGTAAGTATCTGCGCTGGATACCGCAGGGGAAAAATTATACATAACCAGTACTAAAGCTATTACTGGTAAAAATTTAATACTTTTTTTTAGTGCCACATTTTTCACTCAGCTATTAATAACAAAATTTTAAATGATATATCTTAACTCTATTCGTGTATAATGCCAGTGTACAGCTATAAAAAAGATCAATCCAATCTGTTTTAAGCGATTTCAGATCCATATATTCCGTACGTTTCAGCATAGAGATGCCTAAATTAAACCAAAGAAGAGTAAAGTTTCATATAATTTTTTGTATTTTCAATCAATCTAATAAGGATTTGCCTGTCATTTCCTTTGGTTTATCAAGACCTAATAGATCAAGAATGGTTGGTGCAATATCTGCAAGTATTCCATTAGGTAATCTTTTAGTCCTATCCAGGCTATCTGAAATTATAATATAAGGAACAGGATTGAGTGTATGAGCTGTATGAGCGCTACCACTAGCGCTTTTCATCTGCTCGACGTTACCATGATCAGATGTTACTAAAATTGCAATCTTTTGCTCATGGACTAGCGATAGCAGGCGGCCCAAGCATAGATCAACAGTTTCTACGGATTTACAAGCTGCATCAAAATTTCCTGTATGCCCTATCATATCTGGATTAGCAAAATTCACCACAGCAAAATCAAAGGAATTAGTCTTTATAGAATCAATCAGTCTATCTGTTACCTCAAGAGCTGACATCTCTGGTTGAGTGTCATAAGTTGAAACCTTTGGAGATGGAACTAATATTCTCTCTTCTCCATCAAAAATCCTTTCCTCACCTCCATTTAGGAAAAATGTCACGTGTGCGTACTTCTCTGTTTCCGCAATACGTAATTGCCTGAGCCCTGAACTTGCTATTACCTGGCCTAAAACATTATTAAATTGAACTGGTGGAAATATAGTCTCCATAAATCTATCTAGATTCTTCGAATAACTGCACATTCCGAGCACAGAGGAAAATCGTGGAAGTATTTCTCTATCAAATTTAGAGAAGTCAGGATCAATAAATGATGATAGTAGTTGACGTACTCGATCAGCTCGAAAATTTGCCATCAACAAACCGTCACCATCTTTAATACCTTCGTATCCTTTTACTACAGCAGGATCTATAAACTCATCTGAAATCTCAGATTCATAGGCATTACTTATAATTTCTGATGCACCCGAGTAGGTCAAACCAATACTAGACCCACGGACAATTACTGCCCAAGACTTAAATATACGGTCCCATCTATTGTCACGATCCATAGACCAATAACGGCCTGAAACAGTAGCAATGCGAACAGTTTTAAGTTCACCGATATCTGTCTCGAACTTTTTTAAATACTCTGCTGCAGATCTAGGCATAGTATCTCGGCCATCTAAAAAAATGTGAATGGCTACTGGAATAGATGATGAATTTAATATTCTACATAGTTCTAAAATATGCTCCTGATGCGAGTGCACTCCACCCGGAGACAATAGACCTAAGAGATGGCAAGTGCCTCCATTTTCCTTAAGTGTAAGTATATATTCCTGAAGCTTACTATTCTGCTCAAGTGCGGATTGATTGATTGATTGATTTATGCGGGGTAAATCCTGCATGGCAACTCTTCCCGCCCCAATATTCATATGGCCAACCTCGGAATTTCCCATCTGACCATCAGGTAAACCAACAGCAGCCCCAGAGGTTACTAATTCACCAGAGGGATAATCTAATAATAACTTATCCCAAACTGGAGTTCGCGCATTAAAAATCGCATTATCGGGGCTATCAATTCCAATTCCCCAACCATCTAAAATACACAATACCACTGGACCAGATGATTCTGCTCTCATAGACTTTCCTAATACTTATTGATAGATCATTATTTACTTAAAATACAGCATATCACATACTGAATCTGTCGGATATACTCTGAATATTATTTACCGATTGTAAGGATGCCCACTTAAGATACTAGCAGCCCTCCACAGCTGTTCCGCCAGCATCGCTCTGACCAAGATATGTGGCCAAGTCATTTCCCCTAAAGAAAGAACTAGATCAGATTGAGATAACAATGCCTGGTCTAAGCCATCCGCTCCACCAATAATAAAAACAAGATGACGGCTTCTACTTTCACGAAACTTATTTATAACAAACGCAAATTTTTTGCTTGATAATTCTTTCCCCCTCGGATCAATCAAGATAATATTTGCTTCAGTTGGAAGAATTGAAACTATTTTTTTATACTCCCGCTTTCTACGATCCCCTGCATGTCCAGACCCCACTTCTTTAATTTCTGTCAAATTCACTTTCCAAGGGAGACGTGCAATATAATCATTAAAAATTATCTGTGCCGGGTTATCCTTTCCCCTTCCAACAGCAATAACTCTAATTTCCAGACTAGTATCATTCAATTTTCCCCTACGAGAATCCATCTAGGACCCGTCATTCTCTATTTGCGATAAGTCATCAGATGGCATTTCTGCAGACCACATTTTCTCTAAATTATAAAATTCCCTTACCTCAGGTCGAAACAAATGTATCACTAAATCGCCTACATCTACCAGAATCCAGTCTGAGTTCTGCTCACCCTCTACAGATATTTCCCGCACCCCATTTGACTTAAACATCTCACGTATTCGTTGAGAAATGGATTTAACCTGCCTTTGTGAGCGTCCAGTTGCTATTATCATAAAGTCTGCAACACTTGATTTACCTAATAAGTTTATTTGCACTACATCCTCTGCCTTTGCATCCGAAAGGAATGCGATGACTTTATCGCGAAGATACTCACTATTATTTGAACCCAAACTAGAAGTAGTAGAATTAGTATTCATTTAAGATATCTCTCTCGATATGAAATTAAATTACAAGCACTACTATCATTTATTATTATATATTAAGTAAATTTTTTTTACGTATCTCAGTAGCTGAGATTGAATTTAATGGTCCAAAAATATAAACCCATGCCGGAGACTTAATATTTAAAAGATTACCCGCACTATGAATAGGAATTCTATACCTAGAAAAGCGTTTTGCCGCCTTTGAATTTAAGCATTTCTGAGCATATGGCCAACGGTCAAAAATTGCTATAGGAACTGATTCAAATATTAAATCCCATTCCTTCCATAAATGTATTTCTGATAGCAAATCACCGCCCATTAACCAAACAAATTTTATACGTGGATAACGTAAGGACAAAGAACTCAGTGTATCAGCAGTATGACACATTCCATGCCTTGACTCAAAGTCTGAAACCTTTATACGCGTATCGTTATTTATTTTTTCTGCCTGACTTATCCTTTCCTCATAACAATTCATTTCAGCACTTGATTTCAGAGGATTTTGCGGAGATATTAACCACCAAACCTCATCTAAATTCAAGATCTTCAAAGCTCTCAGACTTATATGTAAATGGCCATGATGGGCTGGATTGAAAGACCCACCCAGCAGGCCAATCCTCTTGTCTCTCCTCTCTATCATTTTTGAGCAAGTGACTAAAGGACGGCTCGCTGGCCTCACAATGGGTTCTAAGTTTCTCAGGGGCGCACCTGTCCTTGTCCTTGGACCTTATATTTGTAAGTAGTAAGCTGTTCAATGCCCACAGGTCCACGAGCATGAAGCTTGCCGGTCGCAATTCCTATTTCTGCACCCATGCCAAATTCTGCACCATCAGCAAATTGGGTTGAAGTATTATGCATAACAATTCCACTATCAACCTCGTTCATAAATTTTTCAGCAGCTAATTCATTATTTGTAACGATAGAATCAGTATGGTGTGAGCCATATCGATTAATATGCTCAATTGCATGTTCTAAATTATTTACTACCCTAATGGAAAGAACTGCATCAAGGTATTCTGTTTTCCAATCGGATTCTGTAGCTTGAATCAAACTTGAATCAATAACGCGCGCAGCGGTATCTCCACGTAATTCGCACCCAGCCTCGACTAAAGGTTTTATTAACACAGGCAATTCCTGGGCAATATCCGTATCCACTAAAAGCGTCTCCGTTGCTCCACAAATACCAGTCCTACGCATTTTAGCATTGAGTAAAATTTCTTTAGCCATAGATAAGTCTGCTTGTGCATGTATATATGTATGACATATCCCCTCAAGATGCGCCAGAACCGGGATTCTACTGTCCTCCCTTACTCTTTCAATAAGAGATTTACCACCCCGTGGAACGACCATATCAATAAATTCTTCTAGCTTGAGAAGTTCGCCCACTGCAGCCCTATCTCTCATAGGTACTAGCTGAATAGCAGACTCTGATAGACCTGCCTCTCTTAATCCAGCATGCATAAACGAAACTATAGCTTCTGAAGAATAGAAACTCTCTGATCCCCCTCTTAAAATGGCAACATTTCCTGACATTAGACATAGTCCGCCAGCATCCGCCGTAACATTGGGTCTTGATTCATAAATTACAGCTATCACACCAATTGGCACGGATACTCTCTGAATATTTAATCCATTTGGGCGCTCTCGAGATTCTAATACCCTTCCCAATGGATCATCTAATTTAGAAATCTCTATTAAGCCTCTTGCAATGGCTAAAATTCTTTCCTCGTCTAATTTAAGACGATCGAGTAATGCGTCATTGAGTCCAGATGAGTGAGCTAACTCTATATCTTTATCGTTAGCATTTTTAATCTGCTTAGTATGATCACAAATCTGTAATGACATTTCATTTAGCGCGCGGCGCCTATCTTGAACAGTCGTCGAAGCAAGCCCGAAAGCAGCGTTTCTTGCATATTCACCAATATTACGAATCTTATTCTTTAGACTATCCTTATCGTGTACATTATCTAACGTCATTATAGCGCCTCTTCTCTGAGCACTAGGTCATCCCTATGAATCATCTCATCACGACCAGAATAACCTAGTAATTTTTCAATTTTAGCTGTTTTTGATCCTATAATTTGGGCTGCATCTTCTGCTGAATATGCAACTAAACCACAGCCAATATCAATACCACTATCATCAATAATTGAAACAGCATCTCCTCGCTCAAATTTCCCTTCCACTTGAAGAACACCTGCTGGGAGGAGACTTTTTCCTGAAATCAATGCCTCAGAAGCACCTTTATCAATTATCAACTTACCCCGCGGCTGAAGCACACTCATTATCCAGTGCTTGCGTGCGTTTCCAGGTGACGACCGAGCAACAAACCAAGAGGCACGACCATTATCTAGAAGTCTTGCAAGGGGGTTAGATACCTTACCGTTTGCAATGGCAACGCTACAACCAGATGCCATTGCTGCCTGGGCTGCAATAATTTTAGTAACCATCCCGCCAGAAGAGTCGTCTGACCTAGCTACACCAGCCATTTTTTCAATTTCGGTTGTAATTTTCTCTATTTTAGGCACCCATTTCGCAGATGAGTCTATTGCTGGATCAGCTGTATACAATCCGTCTATATCTGAAGATAAAAGGACCAAACTATCTGCAGCCATCATTGTAGCAACTCCAGCAGCTAATCGATCGTTATCACCGAATCTAATCTCAGCAGTAGCAACGGTATCATTCTCATTAATTACTGGTAATGCGTCTAATTTAAGTAATTCAGATATTGTATTACGCGCATTTAAATATCGTCTACGGTTATCCATATCGCCAATTGTTAGAAGGATTTGCGCAACAGTTATACCATGAAGTTGTAATGCTGACTGATATGCATGCGCTAACTTAATCTGACCACACGCAGCTGCAGCCTGGCTTTCCTCCAACTTTAGTTTACTCTGATCTAGACACAAAAAACGGCGACCAGCAGCTATAGCCCCAGATGTAACAATAATAACCTCTGTTCCACTCAAGCGAATTTTATTTATATCTTCAGCAAGGCTTGACAGCCAAGACATATTGATTTCGCCCGTCTCCTGATTAACTAAAAGAGTAGAGCCAATTTTTACAACTATGCGCTGAGCCTCACTTAGAAGCCTTTCAGTCATATCTACCTCGTTAATGGGTCAAATGATTGTTCAGTAATAATTTTTTTATCTTTTTCTCCGATAATAATTTTTTCCTTGATTGCTCTTAGCACGGCTTCAATACCCTCTCCACTCACACTTGATATAGGAAAAACTTGGTTGCCGCATAAATCAACCAGTTCTCTCAATTTTCTTTCCCTAGAGATATCATCAATAGAATCTATCTTTGTAAGGCATATGATTTCAAACTTATCACTAATTCCCCTTCCGTAAGCATTAAGTTCGTTCCTGATAAGAGCATAGGAATCACAAACATCATTCTCTGTAGCGTCAACTAGATGTAATATTACCTTACATCTCTCTGCATGACTTAAAAATCTATGACCTAGGCCTATACCTTCGTGAGCGCCGCTTATTAAACCTGGAAGATCTGCATAAACTAACTCTTTCGCATCTATTGTAACCACCCCTAAATGTGGCGTAAGAGTTGTAAAAGGATAATTAGCTATTTTAGGGCGCGCATGGCTCACCACAGAGAGAAAAGTAGATTTTCCTGCATTAGGTTGCCCAATTAAACCTACATCGGCGAGTAATTTCAAACGTAACCTTAATTTGCGGGCTACTCCTGTCTCTCCCACACCTACCTGTCTAGGGGCTCTGTTTGTTGAAGACTTATAAGAGGCATTACCTCGGCCACCGCGACCACCACTTGCTAAAATAGCTCTATCTCCCAAATTAATAAGATCAAATAAAACTTCTTCATTGTTTGCATCAAGTATTTCAGTACCAACAGGGACCGGGAGCACAACATCAACGCCATCAGCACCCGTACGGTTCAGCCCTTCACCATTGTGGCCCCTCGGAGCCTTAAAGTGTTGTTTAAATCGAAAATCTACAAGTGTATTAAGACCTTCTACACATTCAGCTATTACCGAACCCCCTGTACCACCATTACCGCCATCTGGACCACCTCTAGGTTCATTACGTGCACGCCTAAAGCTTAGGCACCCATTTCCACCTGCCCCACTCTCAATTTCAATAGTTACAAGATCAATAAATTGCATTTCAGAAAATCCGTTTATGGCAACTAAATTATCTTATCTTTTCCAAATTTTCACACTCATTAAATGAAAAAGGGAGCAACCAACAGCTCCCTCACTTTCTTTCAATAATCCATGAAAAAGAAACACTCTTATACGTTTGGCTCCACGGATATAACTGTCTTACTGTTAGCTTTCTTTTTAAAAGAAACACGGCCTTCCACTAGAGAAAATATTGTATGGTCTTTACCTATACCCACGTTTTCACCGGGATGCCATTTTGTACCCCTTTGCCGTGCGATTATGTTTCCGGGGAATACTATCTCACCGCCATATTTTTTTATCCCAAGTCTTCGGCCCGCTGAATCTCTACCGTTCCTTGAGCTTCCTCCTGCCTTTTTATGTGCCATTACTATTTCCCCTTACATATTACTTCTTAGCTGGTGCTTTCTTAGCTGGTGCTTTCTTAGCTGG
>CEUL01119026.1_pt1 | contig 38165 bp, 39 predicted proteins | sample 427021 | NCBI WGS metagenome assembly CEUL01 (sample SAMEA2622800, study PRJEB7988) | marine metagenome | isolation source: saline water (ENVO:00002010), including | reverse complement strand
GTTTCCAATAGTCGAAGCATTATCGATGACAAGCAATTCGTGTGATTCGTGTGTGTGTTGCGCTATGGAGTCGAGCAGCTCAAGAACTAGGTCGTGGCGGCCATAAGCGACAATGACCAGCGTTGCTCGGGGTTGCTTCTTCATAGGTGTTCACTGATTGTGTCGATATCCGCTTGGTAGCGAGCCCGCAAAATGGCGTGTGTGTCCGCGAGGGTCTCGACTTCCGAGCTCAAAGACAACAGGGTGTCTGCGAGGATCCGAGGATTACTAGTCGCGGTTGCACGTAGCAGATCATCAATTTGTTCCATGGCCCATCGTTGGGATTTTTCTAGCAACTCGATACACCGTTGCTCGGTTCGGTTGGAGATGGCAAGTGTTTCAGCTATAGCGATGCCAGTTGTGGTAGTTCCTACGAACTCAGTTGCTGAAAGTGCGACTCCGGTAACCCACCAGCTATCGAGTCGGTCGGGGATATTCCAGTTCCCTTCATCATCTTCAGCGATGCATATTTGAGACTCGACTTCAGAGAGGGCATCACGTCCCGCTAATTGGAGCCGCTCACTTCTTTCTGGGTCCAGTCGTAACAACCCACCTACAGCGTCATCTTCGGGTTGGATCACGAATGGGCCATCGTTACCGATGACGCTGGTGACATAGGGCGCTGCCCATTCAAGTGCCAGGGCTGCCGCGACGGCTAACACTTGGCTTGTTGGTTGGTGTTCAACTGGATTGATCACTATTCGGAGTCGCTCAGTCACAGAGAACCTCCAAAAGTTTAGGGAGGGTTACACGGAAATCCGGGGGCGGCTCTAAGCCCAGCTTCCGGAGTCCGCTGTTATCCAGGATTGAATTCGCGGGTCGAGGAGCTGGGCGTGGTGGTTCTAACTGTTCGCTTGTTATTGCCGTCAATTGCTCAGATGGCCGCCCCATCAGCGCAAGAATCGTCTCCGCAAACTGGTACCAGCTGACAGCTCCCTGATTGGTCACATGGAATATGCCTTGGGCTTCGATTTCGACTAGTTGTTGAATGGTGGCCGCAACATCATTTGTGAAAGATGGGTTTCCGGTTTGGTCATTCACAAAGCTCATAGGTTTACCTGTTTGAGCTAGTTGAACGATTGTCTTCAGGATGTTGGAGCCATGGAGGCCGCATAGCCATGATGTTCGGACTATGAGGTCTGAATCACGCATGGCTCGTTCACCTGCGAGTTTGGTTCGGCCGTAGATTGACTGCGGGTTGGTTTGATCGTCTTCGGTGTATGCGCGGTTGAGCGCACCGTCAAATACATAGTCGGTCGATATTTGTACGACCCGAGCGCCGATTAGCTGTGCTGCTGCAACCAAGTTCTGTGGGCCTTGGGAGTTAACCAATTTTGCTTGTTCAGCATTGTGTTCACATCCATCTACGTCGGTGAATGCTGCTGCGTTGATCACAATTTCGGGTCTGTGCTCACGCAAGACTTCTTGAACTTGCTGGGGTTCAGTGATGTCTAGGGCTGCGCGGCTGAGAACAACTGGGTCGTGACTTTTAAACACTTGTGCGAGGTCAGTTGAAAGTTGGCCGTGACCACCGGTGATGAGGACTTTGTGTTTGGTGGTCACTCAGCTGCCTCTGAGAGAGCTTCGCTCAGTGTCGGGTACACGAAAAGGCTTTCATGGATATCTTGAACCTTGAGGTTCGCGCTGACTGCTAGAGCTACTACGGAGATCAGTTCGGCGGCGTGTTGACCCACAATTGATCCTCCCAGAACATGGCCGGTGTTGGGGTCAGAAACTATTTTCACAAACCCCAAAGGGTCATTGTTGATGAGGGCTTTGGCATTTGATGAGAAAGGAACTTTCGTTACTCGAATCTTTCGTCCCGTGGCGAAGGCTTCGGCTTCAGCAAGTCCGACGTCAGCAATTTCGGGTTCGGTGAAGATCGCGGAGGCTGCTTTGTCGTAGTCGAGATGTCTGTGTTCTCGGCCTTCGTGTAAACCCATAATGTGTTCAGCTATTTTTCGGCCTTGCATCGCAGCAACTGATGAAAGCGGAAGCTTGCCCGATAAGTCACCGGCGGCGTAGATCGATGGCACCGATGACCTGAGGTTGTGGTCGACTTGAATGTAACCGAATTCGTCTATTGCTACGTCAGTGTTTTCTAGGCCTAGTTCTTGACTGTTGGGGTCAGATCCAATCGCCAAAATGGCGTGTGACCCTTCCGCTGTTCTTCCGTCAGAGCACTGAACCTTCACTACTGGGCCATTTCGTAGGATTTCGGTAGCTCGTGCTCCTTTGAGGAGTTGCACCCCTCGGTCTAGGAAGTTTTGCTCGAGTAGCGCGGCAGCCTCTGGGTCTTTTTGAGGCAGAACTTGTTGTCGACTGACAATCAATGTGACTTCTGAGCCAAGTGACGCAAACATATGAACGAATTCAACGCCGGTGACACCAGACCCAATGACTACGAGGTGTTCCGGGAGCTCCGCTGGGGGGTATGCGTCGCGGGTAGTTAAGACTCGTTCGTGGTCTATTGGAGCCCATTCGGGGATGCGTGGTCGACTCCCGGTTGCAAGCACGATTGCGTCTGCGGTCAGTTCGATAGGTCCATCTGCTGTGTCGGCGCGCACTTCGTTGGAACCAAGCAGTCGTCCAGTTCCTCTATATATCTTGACTCCTTGGCTTGTGAGAAGCTGCGTTACTGACTCTTCGAGGCGTTTTTCTATTGCTTGGATGCGGTCACGCAGATGCTCGACGTCTACATCAGTTTCGACGTTGGCTAATCCCATTCCGTCTATGCGCCGAGCAAATGAGAGGGCTCCACCTGTCGCAATCATCGATTTGGATGGCACGCAATCTCGGAGGTGTGCTGCTCCGCCAACAATGTCGCGTTCAATCAAGGTCACGTCTGCGCCAAATCTCGCTGCAGAGGTTGCTGCGTCGTGTCCTGCTGGGCCACCGCCTATAACTATGACCCGCTTGTTCGTCATATTAGAAGTTTAGAGTGCGAGTTCAGAGTCGCCGTTTCAGGTACCGAAGTCCCGCTAGGAGCTTCAACCAAGTGTGGGTGAGCAAAATTGGTCGTATTCGACAATTTTGATTCGGTCACGGTTGTCATATGTGACCGGATTTTCTTCGTTGCGGCGAAGTTTGTATTCCCGGAACGTCATTTCTAAGGCGTCGAACGCGAGGAGTCTTCCCGTGAGGGAATCTCCGAGGTTGAGCAGCAATTTGATGGTTTCTAAGGCTTGGAGGCTGCCGATAATGCCCGGTAACACACCTAGGACCCCGGCCTCGGAGCACGAGGGTGCCAATTCCGGTGGAGGTGGCACAGGCACATAATCACGGTATGTGGGTCCATTGATGGGGTCGAAGACTGTCACTTGGCCTTCGAATCTGAAGATTGATCCATGCACAACTGGTATGCCGAGTTTGACGGACGCATCGTTCAGCAGATATCGGCTCGGGAAATTATCTGCTCCGTCGACTACTACGTCCCACTCCGATAAGAGGTCAAGAACGTTTTCTGCGCTAAGGCGCGTGTCGTAGATTTTGGTGTTGATGTGGGGATTTAATGCATTAATTGTTTGTCTTGCTGATTCAACTTTTGATTGTCCGACACGCGTTGTGTCGTGGATGATCTGGCGTTGAAGATTGGACTCATCAACGATATCCATGTCGATGATCCCCAATGTTCCTACCCCAGCCGCCGCTAAGTACATTGCAGCTGGCGATCCCAATCCGCCTGCTCCTAGGAGAAGCACTTTTGCTTCAATTAGTTCTTGTTGGCCTTGCTCTCCGATTTCTGGGAGAAGGAGGTGGCGTTGGTATCTGTTTCGCTGACTTTGGGTGAGGGTTTCAGGTAGGTCCCATGGTCGACCTTCGGACTTCCATTTTGTAAATCCCCCATCCATTGAAACGACTTGGTCGTATCCAAGTTCGGTGAGGGTTTTCGCGGCGAATGCTGATCGAGCCCCGCCAGCGCAGTAGACCACAATCTTCTCATCGCGTTTGGGTAGCCGCTGTTCAATTTGGCTTTCGAGGTGACCGCGTGGAATATGTATTGCGTTGGCTATAGCTCCTTGTTCAAACTCTTCGGGCTCTCTTACGTCAAGTGTTAAGTGATCGTCTTGAATGAGTTGAGCTGCTTGCATGGTGTCAACTTCGACTATTTGTTGTTTCGCTGCCGCTAGCAGATCGCCGTAGCTGGTCATCAGTCGATTCCTGTTTACGCGCCTTGATCAGCGCTTCTGCTTGCTGATTCTACCAAGTGTTCCTTCAGCGGCTATTTCCGAACTTAGTCATCTTGTTTTGGGGGAAGGTTCTTTGCTCCTTGAACAACAATCGGGAGTACTTCACTGATTGATTCTCGAATGATTAGGTCCGCTAAATGATCCATTTCAGTTGGTTCAGCGTTAATGATGACAATTTTTGCTCCAACTCGTTGAGCAGCTGGGATGACTGCCGCTATGGGGTAAACGGCCAACGTTGTGCCGATTGCGACCATCAGGTCGCAATTTTGGGCTGCCGCTTCTGCTTTAAGTAGGTCTCTTTGGATTAGGGACTGACCAAAGGAGATTGTTGCGCTTTTGAGGATTCCACCGCATTCAGGACAATCGAGGTCCTCTTCGCCCTGGCGAACCCGGTCCAATGCTATTTGCATGTCGTCGCGGTAGTCGCACTCTAGGCAAGCCACCTCTCTTAGAGTCCCATGGACTTCTATGACCTTCGTTGAGGAGGAGCCGGCAGCGTGGTGGAGGCCATCCACGTTTTGGGTTAGGAGGGCGACAAGTTTGTTTCTTTTTTCTAGTTGGACGAGAGCTTTGTGTCCGTCGTTAGGGTCCGCTGACCACGCTCTGTTATCAAGTCGGTCCCGCCAGGAAGCTTTTCTGACCTCGGGGTCAGATATGAAATTCTGAATATTCGAGGCTTTTTCAGCTTTGGGATTCTTGGTCCATACTCCATTTGGGCCTCGGAAGTCCGGGATTCCGGAGTCGGTAGAGATACCCGCCCCAGTGAGCACGGTGATTCGTTCGCTTTCGTCGATCCATCGGGTAAGTGTCCGAACATCGGCGTCATGTGACATGTCTTGAGACATCAGTTATTTCCAATTTCTTGTTTTGTGAGGGTCGGCAGGGTTCCCATCGTCTATCCCGCGAGGTTGGCGTCTTGATACTTGTTCTACCAATTGTTCACGATTTCGATCAGAGTGCGAACTCCGAATCCTGTGGCACCTTTGGGAAATTCGGCTTCATTTTCGTCGGTGGTGACAGGGCCGGCTATATCAAGGTGCACCCATGGGATTTCGCCGACGAATTCTTGAAGAAATAGTCCAGCTACGAGCGTCCCACCAAATCTTCCTGATCCGATGTTTTGTAGATCAGCGATTTCAGAATCAAGCTGTTTTCGGTACTCGTTGGGCAGTGGGAGATGCCATACGAGTTCGTTCGCTAATGCGGCTGCGGTCTGGACTTTCCCAATAGCGGCTTCGTCGTTGCCCATGAGACCTCCGTAGCGTTGACCTAAGGCGACCATGCATGCTCCTGTCAAAGTGGCTAGGTCCACGATGAGGTCTGGTTCATCTTCTGCAGCTATTGAAAGTCCATCTGCGAGAACTAGGCGGCCTTCTGCGTCGGTGTTAAGGACTTCTACGGTTTTGCCGTTCCTTATTTTGAGGACGTCGCCTGGTTTGGTCGCTGTTGGGCTTGGTTGGTTGTCCGTGCAACAGCAGGTCCCGATAACTGTGACGTCGGGAGCGTAGGCCGCGACAGCTGCCATCGCTCCGATCACGGCGGCTGCACCTCCCATATCTATTTTCATTTCTTTCATGCCCTCAAAGGTTTTGAGGTTGAGGCCGCCTGTGTCGAAGGTGATTCCCTTGCCGACAAAGTGGATAGTGCCGCGGCTCTGTGCTTTGGGTCGCCAGGTCAGTCTGACAAGTCGCGGTTCTTCGAGAGATCCTGCATTCACTCCTATGATGCCGCCGCAGTGTTCTTCGATGAGTCGCTGCTTGTCCCAGATTTCTATTTCTAGGTCGGTGTTTTCTGCTACCAGCATCGCTTCGTCTGCTAGCTGAGTTGCTGAAAGTGAACCTCCGGGTCGGTTTACTAGGTCACGGCTGAGAGCGATTGCTGAGGCAACTGCTTCTGCTTTTTTTAGAACTGCCGCGCTGTCAACGCCATCTGCTGCCAGAAGGTCTATTCGATGGAGGTTGGGTACGGCATCGGGTGTTCCCTTGAGTTCGTCGAAGCGGTAGGAGGCGAGAAGTAAGCCTTCGACGACTGCTTGTAACGCTGTTTCGTCGCCTAGGTCTGACGCTATCGATAACGGTAGGGAAGATGTAAGGGAATCAAGATGTTTGGAGGAGTGCCATAGTGTCGCTGCTGTTGCTCGGGCTTCGGCCGCCGTAATTGGCTGATCTCCGAGTCCCAGGGCTATAGCAACTGCTTCCTGTTGCGGCAGCAAGAGTGTCTGCTTGGTTTTCCCTTCGAACCCATTAGCTATCAGGAAGTCTTCGCTAACCCCAAGAGCGTCCAGTTCTTTTGAACGCACTGGTCGATCTTTTGCAGTGGTGATGTTTTCGTCTTCTGAAGCGATGACATTAATTGAAGAAATCGTTAATTGGTTTGGCATTGTTTTCCTGTCAGTCTCGAAAGATTTTTATGAGTCGCGGCTCAGAAGGGATTGGCCTTCTTGCCATCTTGCCAAAGTCCACAAAAGGTCAGATAGGCGATTCAAATAGGGCAATACATTTGATTCTGCTTCGCAAACGTCTAGGCATTCCCGTTCGGCGCGGCGTGCCACGACTCTGGCCCAGTCGAGCCTTGCTGATATTTCTGTCTGGCCGGGAATGGTGAATTCGGTAGGTGCTTCGAAGCGTTCGCTCGTCGTATCTATGGCTTCTTCTATTGCAGTCACCATTTCGGTGGTGAGCATTGTTGTTCCGGGTTCGAGTTTGCTTCTGTTTTCTGGCAGGGTTGCTAGTTCTGCCATTGCAACGTACAGGTCGCGGCAAAGCATCGTGAGGAGTTGGTCTAATTCGGTGTCTAGGGCGATGGCCCGAGCAAGGCCTATAGCTGCTTGGGCTTCATCTACTGCTCCATATGCTTTGGGAAGCGCTGAGGCTTTACTTACTCTTCCTCCGTAGAAGAGGCCTGTGGTTCCGTCATCGCCGGTCTTGGTGTAAATCTTCATGGTCCATTCAAACTAGTCGGCGCCTGACCTAGACCAAAGGTTGCTCTGACATAGGCTCGATGCGTGTCATTGAACGGTTACTGGATTCTGACCTCAAATCATCGTCTTCTTCACTTTGATGAGGAGGTTTCCGAAATAACTATTCGGCTTCAATCTCAACCTGTCGCTATAGCAATGACGCGCGATAGTCAAGGCTGTTTAGTTCTTGATCGAAGCGGGTATATCGAGGCGCATGGAACAGCAAGGTCACTCGGAGATCTTTCGTCGCTCGATTTGGTTGCTGAACCCGTCGACATTGCGGCCTCGCCGACTGGTGTTGGTTACTGGGTGATTGATTCCGAAGGGAGCGTATTTAGTTTTGGAAGTGCGCCTTTTCTAGAAGGGCTTCCGCAAGCTATCGGGCACGGGGTTACTGCTGTGAAGATTGAGCCGACTGCCGATGGTGACGGTTACTGGATTGTCGATCAGAAGGGTGGTGTTCATTCGTTCGGGTCTGCTCCCTTTTATGGGGCCTTGAGTGATGACCGTCCGGTTGAGGGTCTACGCGTTGTTGATTTCGCCGCCGGCCCGGGTAATCAGGGTTACTTATTTTTGGATTCTGATGGTCACGTTTATCCGCTCGGCGACGTTTCTTACTTTGGTTCGCCCGCCTTACTGGGCCGGGTTGACGCTGTCGGGCTGATAAGTCGGCCTGGTGGGTATCTCGTGGTCGACGCGCGCGGTGCCGTTACTGCGTTCGGGGATGTCGCTAATTTGGGTTCACCAGTTGGTTTGGGTGTAAACGTTTTATGTGTTGCTTGATTCAAGCGAGCGGGTGGCCACGGGGCAACCACACTTGTTTGACTTCGTCAGCAAAGTAGTACTGGGCATGACGCGAAAGCCTTGGATTGTAATAAGGGTCGTCGTGGGTCAACGGTTGACCCCAGCGAGCTCGAAAGAAGTCTTCGTCTTCTGTTGGGTGTAGTGAACCTCTAAGCGCTGATTCTTGATGGTGGAGCATTGCGTGGGGTTGATAGACAAGGTCATATCCAAGTTGATGAATGCGCATTGTTAGGTCAACGTCGTTAAATGCGACTCTGAGTCGCTCTTCGAAGCCTCCGACTTCCCAAAAGACCTCTGGACGCATCATCAAACATGCGGCGGTTAATGCCCAGCAGTTACGGGCCAAGTTGCCAATACTGAAATAGCCGCGAGCGTTTGTGTTGACGGCCACTCCCCCTACACCGACAGTGATGCCTTCATGTTGGACGCGTCCATCGGGGAAGCTGAGTTTCGCCCCTACCGCTCCGACGCGTCGTTGTTGGGCATGACCGATCATCGCCTCTAACCAATTTGGACTTGCGATGGTGATGTCACAGTTAAGAAACAACAACAAGTCACAATCGATTTGTTCTGCGGCCATGTTCATCATGCGTGCATATGAGAACTGGTGGGGATAGTCAATGACAGGGCCTTTGTGTTGGTCCATCCAGTCCAGAGTGGCTTGGTCAGTGCTCTCGTTGTTAACAACCAGGATTTCGGTTTCTACGCCATTGGTCGTCTCTGTTACCCCTTGAACACATTGAGAGATCAGTTCATATCGGTCACGGGTGGGGATAATTATTCCAACTTTCGGACGTCCGATCACTGGGTAGTGAATGTTGTAAGTACCTGGGTCTATGCCTTCTTCTACCTTTCCGGTAAGTCCTCTTCGGGTCAATGCTTCGCTCAATGCTCGTCGTCCTGCATCCCACGCATCATTTTTTTGATCTACGCCGGCGGAGGTAGAGCCGGGTAATACTCGCCAATGGTAAAGATTGCGCGGGATGTGGACTATTTCGTTTGCGGTCTCCGTGGCGCGCAAAGCCAGGTCGTAGTCTTGGGCTCCATCAAATCCTAGGCGCCATCCACCTATACGTTGAATGAGGTCGCGACTAAATACCGCTAAGTGGCACACGTAGTTGTACGACATGTGTAGATCCGGAGACCATCCGGACTTGGCGTAACTGTGGTCGTAGGAGCCATCCGCGAAAAGTTTGTCTTCGTCCGAGTACAGAAATTCGACCTGAGGGAAGCGGTTGATCGCTCTTGCTACCTCGGTCAGGGCATCGGAACGAAGAAGGTCGTCGTGGTCGAGCAGGGCTATGTATTCACCTTCTGCCATGTCAAGTGCCGAATTGGATGCGGACGCGATCCCCCCGTTTTCGGATCTCTCAAAAAAGCTAATTCTCGAGTCGAGTGAAGTGAACTCTCGACACAAGGTTCGAAGCTCTTCGCTTTGGGAACAATCATCCACCAGACAAAGTTGCCAATTTTCGTATGTTTGGGTTCGTACTGAGTTGATAGCTGCTTCGAGAATGTCCAACGGCGTCTTGTAGACCGGTGTGATGATGGAAATAAGAGGGCGGTATTCGAGAGTTGTGCCCGGGTCAGGGTCTGGGTCGACTAGCGCCTCTTGTTCGCTTCGGCGGTACTGTTTGAGGTCCATTCGGTGTCGTTGACCTGTTTCAGGAGTTACAAGCCATTCGGTGATCTCTGATTCGGAGTTCGCGGCTTCAACGTTAAGCGCTTCCAAAGCTTCCGATATTCCTGATCTCGATGGTTCTGGCCGGGTGGGGACGCGCCGCCGTCCTGCAACTCTTGCGATAGTCGACGCTATCTCTGTTGGTTCGGCTATGTGGAGGTCCCAGTGGGTGGGGTCATCGACGTGAGCTGCGGCGTGTGGCGTTGCGATGATCGGAAGTCCGAAGGCTCGTGCCGCTAGTAGGTGAGTCCATGCGGTTCCACCAGTTTGACGGCCCGATATCAGCATCGATGCGTTTTGGCATGTGTCGCCAAGCGGACCGCTCCGTTCAATGGTTTCAACGTGTTGTGTATGTTGATCCCAGAGACCAAAGCCGCGTTCTGTGAGCAGCAACGGTGGTTCGCTAGCTGTATCTAGGGCGGGCAAAATTTGCTCGTTGAAGTATTGAACTGCTTCCAGGTCAGGTTCCCCGAACTCGCGGTGTGGCGCGGCGAGCAGGAGTGGCCGGCTTCCATTGGCTGCATCAAATCTGATATCCGGTGGGCGGACAATCTTGACTGTCGCTTCAAGAGTTAGTGTTTCAATTTCGGTTCGTTCGGAATCCGAATAAACCCAAATCTGGTTAGCGAGGGAGATCAGCTCTCTGTCGCGTTGACGTCGCAGGCTAGAAACGGTGTCGCTGCCAGCTAATTCCTCCTGTGCTACTAGGTCATCGGGTAGGTCGGGTCGTTGAAGAGTTAGTAACGCAGATCTATCGACAACGATGGTGGCTTCGGGGTTTTGTTCGCGACAAAGCGAAACCGCTCGGTATGCGGGGCCATCTCCACAGAAAACAAAGGTTTCGCCGCGGTTTGCTTTCCACCAATCAGTTGAGTCTGAACCTGTTGTCTCTAATGTCTTTCCGAAGAGGGTCTTTGAAGTGTCTGGTGGGCCGTTGAGGAGCAGTCTTGTGTCAGCGTTACTGGCTATGAGTTCCTTACATATTTGTTCGCTCCGCCAGCCCGTTGGGTCTATTCCGGATCGAGGGTTCGTGGTTAAAACAACAATGACACTTATCGGCGGAGACGTTGGTTTCATCTCTTTTCGAATTGGCGGCGAAGCCAGTGCAAGAGTTTGAGGGCATCGCGCTCGATTTGGGCTAGAACGCTCCGCCAATCGACACTTCGATGCAGTCGAGCGGGTCCTTGGTCGCGTTCAGCAGTCTGCATTTCTAGTTGATTGAGCCGGTTGTGTTGAGCCTGGAGCGCTCTGCGGTTACGTTCAGCTTCATTTTCGGCAAAATTAAGCTTGGATTCGACGCTGAGAATCTCTTGTCTTAAGTAATCGATTGTTTCTTTAGACCGGCGCCGCTGCTCGTTCCAGTGGAGCGCCTGTTGTTCTTGCAACAGTGTGATTTGTTTGATGCGTTCTCGTTCTTGGGCTCCGGATCGATTTGAGATACTTCTACCAAGTCGGAGGAGGGCCGTTTGTTCGACAATTTCTGCCAGTCGTTGAATTTTAGCTTCAGTCGTCGGGTCTCTCCTTGGGAGAGAAGTGCCTGAGGTGGCCGCCCATAGCTCCCGTTGAAGTGTATGTTCTGCGGGCTTTGGGTTAATGAAGACGGATCGTCCGTGTAGGACTTGAGCCATGTTTTGTAAGGCGGCGTCTCCAGTAACTACAACCGCAGCATATTCAATAAGTGCTCCGAATTCGTCGGGGTCTAGGTCCCGGGCTACGTTGGTTGCTGTTTGGTTGTGACGCTTCAATTGCTGAACAAACCGATTTTGGTCTGCTTCTGCACCTAGGAGCGCTACCGGAATTGTTCTTGACATCGCATGTCGAGCAACTTCATTAGCTACCGCTTGGGGTAAGTCGCCGTTGACGTCCACAAGTATCGAATTTTGCAGTGATGGTGCGGGGTGGGTTCCTCGCGTGAGATTGGGTGAAAGATAACGAGTTAGCAAGGTCGCTGTGTCGCTAAGAGTGAGTTCGGCTTCGGCTGGATCAACTGCAAATTCGATCTTTTGGCTAGCTAGTCCATGTCCCAGAATGACATCAAGGTCATTGTCTAACTCGTTGATGTTTTCGGGTAATTCTTCGGTCTTGAGCGATAGATCGCTTGACCATAAAGCTGGTCTCGACTTTTCGACGAACCATTGAATATGGATAGGACCATTTCGCCACTCAATTTCAGCGCCTAAGGCTCTTGTCGCTAACCAACCAATCGGGTGGCGTTCTTCAGTCGGGAGAACTATGCCGACATTCAGGTTTTGTCGGCCTTGCGCTGCAGACTTGTGGGAGCTTCCACTGGCGGCTGTGTTGGTTGATTTGATCGAGGTCATCGATGCAGCTTCCTGGGCTCTCACTGAGCTCGAGATCGGGCTGTCTTAATTGTACGCGCCGTTGTTCAGTCAGTGGCCGCGCGTTCGCTCAGCGGTTCGGATGGCCTGGCGAGCCTTTTTCGTGAGGTACTGGCGGCTGCCATTTCCCTAAGAGATCGGTAAGGCCCTCGCGTTCAGGAGAAGAACCAGGCACGATCCGTAAGGAATGCGATCTTTCCCATGCATCGTGGACGTGCATTCGGTCGCGATCTGTAATGGATGTAGATAAGAGGTAGTCACCAGCTAGTAGGGAGAGTTTGTCGATTACAAAATCAACATATCCTCGGCCCGCAACGATTGATCCCGTTTGGAGTTGCTGAAGGGCACTGTTCGGGGAGGCTAGGTGTACCCCTGTCGCATGGTGGAGTTTCATTGCGAAAACTGGATTTTCGACGGAGGTTTCGGCTTCGTACCAAAGGCGAATCACAAGGGTATCGCCCGAGCTCGGCAAGGGATTTGCGAGCCATTCACCATCTAGATAGTCCACGTGAAAAATACGTATTTCTCCACTCCCCCGCCGAACTTCTATTTCGGTGAGGGAAGTGTCGGTGTGTATTGGGTCGTCGTCTTCATCTCGCAGTTTTTCTGCTTCTTGAGCGTTGACTGAATCAAGGTATGCCCAGCAAACTTCGGTAGCTTCACCTGCTTGCATCAGAGCTCCGTGGTCGAGCCATCCGACCTCGTCGCAGAGCCCCTCAACTAAGGGAAGCGAGTGAGAAACTAAGACGATGGTTGTACCCGCCCGACGTAGTTCATACAAATGCTCCAGGCATTTACGTTGGAAGGCTTCATCCCCTACGGCAATCACTTCATCGATAAGAAGTATTTCTGGGGCTACGTGAACAGCAACGGCGAATCCGAGTCGGACATACATTCCACTGGAAAGAATTTTGACTGGAGCGTCTATGAACTCTCCTATGTCGCTGAATTCGATTATTTCGTCGACCGCTAAGTCCATTTCCTTTCTGGTAAGACCAAGGATGGCTCCGTTCAGATAAATGTTTTCTCGGCCGCTAAGTTCAGGATGAAAGCCGGAACCGAGCTCTAGTAGGGCCGAAACTCGGCCGTTGACTTTTAGTTGGCCGCTACTCGGGTTGTGGATCCCTGCCATCAGTTTGAGCAATGTTGTTTTGCCGGATCCGTTGTGGCCAATCAACCCAAAAAAAGATCCTTTTTCGATATCTAACGACACCTCTTTTAGAGCCCAGAACTCGCTACTCGATCTATTTTTCTTGCGGCGGACTACCGCTTCCTTCAGCGAGTCTGGCCGGCCTCGGTGCACTCGGTACTGCTTGGACAGATGTTGAGCCGAAATGATGGGATTCACATGTCCTCACTCAGCTGCATTGACCTTTGGGCAAAGAATCGCCAACCCAGAGCAAATACCACTAGGGAATAACCGAGCAGAGTGCACCACCTAGTAAGGCTTGGCCATTGGAGTAGGTAGGCGGACTCTCGAGCTGCTGTCACAAACTGATTAATTGGGTTTAGCTCAACAATTTTACGAATTGGGAGGCCCCAATGACGTTCGGGAATGATTCCGAGTGGGTAGACGATAGGTACAAGAAAGAAGACTGCGTTTAGGACTATGCCAACTAGGTACTGCATGTCTCGGTAATGGGTGTTGAGCACACACACAAAGAATCCGATTCCGAGACCGAACAGACCGGCTAGTACGAGAATTAGTGGCAACACCAGAGTCGTGGGACCGAGATTGCCGATGAGGAGCATGACAACGACGAGGACACCTGCCTCTATGGCTGATTGGACTGCTAGTGCTAGTGCGCTTCCAAAAATGGCTGTTTCGGGAGGAAAGAAAACTTTTCGTCGGAGGTCTCCTATCGCTTGGAGCCAGCCCATAGACCCGTTAATCATTCCTGCAAACAGAAGCCAGACAACAAGTCCGGTGAAGAGGAACACTGCGAAGTTTTGTGATCCATTTCCAGCAACTGGCGGTGCCGCCCGAAAGAACACTGAGAAGACCAAGCTGTATACCAGGATCGTTGACAACGGGCTGAGCAACGACCATGTCCAGCCAAGAAGGCTCCTTTTGTATCTAGCTTTCAATTCTCGTCCGGCGAAGTTACGTACTAAAGGCGCGTATCTATTTGCAGATGTAAGGGCGGTCGCTATATTCACTGTGCTTTAGCCGTCTTGGCTCGCCACCAAGTTTCGTTGTCTTGGTACCACTGGACGGTTGCCTCTAGGCCTGCTTGCAAGTCGACTTGGGGAACCCAACCTAGATCGCGCACTCTTGTCGAATCGATGGAATATCGAAAGTCGTGACCGGGTCTGTCATCAACCCACGTGATAGCGGATTCGTCTCGCCCACATAGATCGATCAGTCTTTTGGTTAGGTCGAGGTTTGATAGCTCGTTGCCAGCGCCGATGTTGTAGATCTGCCCGATTTCTCCTTTTTGGAGAACAGTCGAAATTGCCGAACAGTTGTCTTGAACATGTATCCAGTCTCTGACATTCGTTCCGTTTCCATAGAGGGGGACGCTCAAACCTTCAACAAGATTGGTAACGAACAGCGGTATGAGTTTTTCGGGGAATTGAAAGGGGCCGTAGTTGTTGGAGGAACGAGTGATGATTACAGGAAGGTTATTGGTCGTGTGGTGGCTGAGAGCTATTAGGTCGGATGCTGCCTTTGATGCGGCGTACGGACTGCTGGGTTCGAGTTTGTCGGTTTCAGTAAAGGAGCCATGTTTTCGGGAACCATATGTTTCATCAGTTGAAATGTGGACGAAACGCTCGACTTCCATTTGGGCTGCAACATCGCAAAGCAAATTGGTGCCGACGCAATTGGTCAGTATGAAACGTTCGGAGCCGTCGATCGACCTGTCGACGTGACTTTCAGCTGCAAAGTGGACCACGAGTTCGTGACCTTCCATCGCTAACTTCACTGTCTCTCTATCGCAAATATCTCCTTCTACGAATGAGACCCGCGGGTTTTCTATGAAGTCCGAAAGCGTGTCTCGACTTCCTGCATAGGTAAGTGCATCAAGAACAGTAATTTCGTCGTCGGTGTTAGCTAAATGGGCTCTGACGAAGTTGGAACCAATGAATCCAGCCCCACCTGTGACAAGAAGTTTCATAGCTCGATCAATTCCTCAGTCCGTATCGAGGTTGGTCGGCTTCTGGAATCGCTTTCTTGTAGGGGTTGTTCTGATCGCGACTGGACAGAGTTGGATTCTCTATGCCCCAATCGGCACCTATTTCAGGATCGTCCCAAGCAACGCCCAGTTCGTCGGCTGGGTTGTAGTAGTTGTCCACCAGATAAGTAATTGTCGCGTCGGTCAGTGCTGCGAAGCCATGCGCCACTCCTGGGGGAATGTAGATACCACGATGTTCGCTTTCTTGAAGGTCGGTGTGTTGGGTGGCGCCCTCAGTTGGCGAGCCGGCGCGCAGGTCGTGCAAGACGACCCGGACGGTCCCAAACGGCACGTACCAGTAGTCAGCTTGGTGGAGGTGATAGTGCAATCCGACGATGCTTCCGTTTTGCCGGTCTCCGCGGTTCGCTTGAACCATTTCTCTTGACCCGTTAGGAATCCATTCTCGACGGTAAGTTTCGACGAAAAATCCGCGATCATCGGCGTAGACATCAGGGGTGACGACGTACACACCTTCGATAGTTTCAGAGGAAACGATTTCGGCCATATCGTCCTAGGGTATTCCTTGTTTCGAGCTGACGGTTAGCGCGCGTCGAGTCGCAGGTGTTCTACGTCGGCTACCGCAACTGCTTGGATACCACCGGTATCAAATTCCACTAGAAGCCGTCCGGCTTCGTCAATGTTAATAGCTTGTCCATTTAAGGGCTTAGTTTCACCTTCTTGATTCATATGAACCGAGACTCGCTTACCCAGGGTGGCTGAGTGTTCGCGTAGTCGTTTAAGCAGATTTTCTTTGCCAAAAGGTTCTAAGAGGTCGGTGTATTCAATTTCAAACTTTTGTAGAAGTTTGTGTGCTAGTTGGGTTCTATAAATGGTCGAACCAGCAAGCACATCGAGGCTTGTCGCTATTAGTTCGAACTCGGCTGGTACGTGCCCCCAACCTGTGTTGATGCCGATTCCCACTACTAGGGCATCAATCTCATTTTGTTGGATCAAGGTTTCGGTCAAGATTCCGGCAACTTTTCGGTAACCGGGGTCGCCGCTATCAAGAATTGAGTGGGGACTATCCACGACCAGGTCATTAGGCCATTTCACTTCCAGTTGTACGTTCGCAACTTCATCAACTGCAGTCAGCACAGCGACTGCGAGAGCCGACGTGATCAGCGATGCGTTGTCAGGAGAAAGCGTGCCCGACGGGGGGCGCAGAAGGATTGACATCATCAGAGATGTTCCCGAAGGGGCAGTCCACGTTCTTCCTCTTCGACCGCGGCCCTTAGTTTGCAGGTCAGCAATTATGACCTCACCTTCGCTGGCCCCTTTTCTCGCTCTATCAAGCAACTCTGTGTTGGTTGACTCAATTTCAGAGACCCAAGTGATGTCACTAAAGCGAGTGCCCTCAACTGAATCGAATTTGGGTATTTCCACAGAAGTCAGAATACTTACTGATTTGTCAAGTTATTTGTGAAAGAAAATGACTCAAGTGGGGCAAATGCCCTCGATTGTGGCACGATTGCAGATCGTATGTTTGTGCTCGGAAGGTTGGAACCTTGTTTTCAAAGATCTTGATCGCTAACCGTGGAGAAATCGCTGTAAGAGTGATTAGAGCGTGTCGTGAACTTGGCATTACGAGTGTGGCTGTTTACAGCGAACTTGACCGCAATGCTCTTCACGTTCGACTTGCCGACGAGGCTTATGCTTTGGGCGGCGAAACTGCTGCAGATTCGTATCTCAATACTTCGGCAATTCTCGACGCTATAGAAAAGAGCGGCGCCGAGGCTGTGCACCCTGGTTATGGTTTTTATAGCGAGAATGCAGACTTCGCTAGAGCTATCACTGAGCGGAGTGTCACCTTTATTGGCCCACCACCAGAGGCTATTGAAGTGATGGGCGACAAGATTTCGGCTCGCCTAGCTGCTGAGAAAGTTGGTGTGAGTGGGGTTCCGGGTACTACTGAGATAATTCAACATCCCGATGAGGTCCGCAGTTTCGCTGATGAGCATGGCTATCCAGTTGCGATTAAAGCGGCGTACGGTGGTGGTGGTCGCGGCATGAAGGTGGTGACTTCAGCCGAGGAAGTAGATGCAGCTTTAGAGTCCGCTCAACGAGAGGCTGAAAGCTTTTTCGGGCGGAACGAATGCTACATGGAGCGTTATTTAACATGGCCTCGTCACATCGAAATGCAGATCATCGCAGACCAACATGGAAACACTGTTTGGCTCGGTGAACGCGACTGTTCCGCTCAAAGACGCCATCAGAAGCTTGTTGAAGAAAGCCCTGCGCCAAACTTCCCTGCCGAAGTGAGGGAGGCTATGGGTGCCGCTGCTGTGGCTGTAGCTGAAGGATGCGACTACACCAACGCCGGAACTGTCGAGTTCCTATTTCAGGACGGAGAGTTTTTCTACCTCGAGATGAACACCCGCTTACAGGTCGAACATCCTGTAAGTGAACTGGTGTCAGGTATTGACTTAGTTCGAGAACAGATTCGAGTGGCAGCTGGCGAAGAGTTATCTTTTAATCAACAAGACATCGAGCAGGACGGCCACGCAATTGAGGTGAGAATCAACGCTGAGGACCCTGCGGGTGGGCGATTCCTTCCATCTCCTGGAACTATTAACGAACTGAGAATCCCACAAGGGTTCGGGATTCGTTGGGATGGTGGTTACGAATCGGGAGACACAGTTTCCCAGTTCTATGACAATCTGGTTGGCAAGCTCATCGTGTGGGGTTCCGACAGGGACACTGCTATCTCTCGTATGAGAAGTGCGTTAGTTGAGTTGGAAGTAGGTGGAATAGCGACTACTGCAGCGGCTCATAGCGCAATTCTGGCTAGCGCCGACTTCCAAGCTGGCGAACACAGCACCAAATGGGTAGAAGAGTCTCTGGATCTTTCCGACGTGGTTGGTAAAGCCAGCGACATAGATCAAGAAGCTGACTTAGCTGAGCCGCTAATTCGAAAGGACGTCGTTCTCGAGGTCAACGGAAAGCGCTTCGAGGTTGCCGCTTGGGTTCCCGAAGTTGCTGGGGTCGCTGTTAAAGCCGCGCCGAAACCTCGCAGGTCCACTTCAGGTGGCGCAGGCGCCGCTGGTTCTGGTCAGGTAGCTGTCCCAATGCAGGGAACTATTGTGAAGGTTTTGGTCGAAATAGGACAAGAAGTTGCCGAAGGCGAAGCCGTGGTAGTGCTCGAAGCTATGAAGATGGAAAACAACATCAACGCTGACAAAGCAGGTTCGATCGTCGATGTAAAGGTAAGTCCTGGTGACACGGTAGGTGCAGGCGACGTTGTCGTAGTAATTGAATAGTGGCGCGACCAGCGATCGCTACAACACTGCGGCAGACTGGTGGGCGTGATGAGTAATGACAAATGGGAGTGGCATCTATGCGAGGCATGATGCTTGCTGGTGGGGCCGGCACTCGATTATTTCCACTTAGTCAGGTTTCAAGCAAACAACTCCAAGCTGTCTACGACAAACCGATGATTTATTACCCGTTGGCTACGTTGATGAATGCGGGTATCAGAGAAATTCATCTGATTAGTTCGCCTGCCGATTTACCAATTTTTGAGCGGGTTTTGGGAGATGGGAGTCAGTGGGGCATAGAGCTGTCTTATGGCGTTCAGCCAAACCCTGGTGGTATTGCCCAGGCAGTTCTTATCGGCGAAGAATTTGTTCGTGACCAGCCCTTCACTCTCATACTTGGAGACAACGTATTTCACGGACAAATAGGCCTTGATACTGAAGTGGCAGAATTTGCTAGCGGGGCCGTTATTTGGGGTTACCCGGTAGAGGATCCTGAACGGTACGGCGTTGTAGAGATCGACAATTCTGGGTCCGTCTTGTCAATTGAAGAGAAACCGAACAGTCCGCGAAGTGATCTTGCCGTGCCTGGGCTTTATGTATATGACGGCACCGCCGTTTCCCGAGCTAAAGAATTAACGCCTAGCGAGCGAGGCGAGTTGGAAATCACCGACCTAAATATGAGTTTCTTGGCTGACGGTGAGCTCAGAGCAGCAAAATTGAGTCGAGATGCAACCTGGCTGGACTCAGGAACGCACGAAAGCCTTCTTGAAAGCTCGAATTTCGTTGCTTCAGTCGAGAAGGACCAGAACTATAAGGTCGCGTGTTTAGAGGAAGTTGCTTTCAAGATGGGCTTTGTTTCAGCTGAAGACGCTGCGAGAACAATTAGCGCGATGCCTCTTTCTCCTTATAGAACCTATTGCGAAAGAGCGATTTTGGAGTGAGGAACGGCGGCGTCGACAGAGCAACACGTTGGACTCTCGGTGTCGTCGTTGCAACGATCATTATCAGCATCGGCTTGCCGTTAGTCGGGGCCCGAACCTTTCTACGTTCTGACACTGTTTTGCGGTGGGCTCCTTGGAATGAGAGTCAGCCAATTGACCTTGAACTGACGTCGATCCCTGTCGCCGATCCCGTCGATTCGGGATTTCCTGCTCAGGAACAGTTCCACAGCCGACTCTTAGATGGTGACTTTGCACTGTGGAATCCTTATCCAGCAGGCGGTACGCCTCTTGCTTCGGTTCCCCACCAAGGATTTTTTGACCCACTCAATTTGCCATTTCTTTTTTTTCCGGACCGCGTAGCACCTGCATGGATAAAGCTCGCTGAACTATCTGTAGCTATCGCAGGGGTTTTTCTTTTACTGCGGAGCCTCGGCGTTTCTCATGCCGCTTCATTGACAGCGGGATTTGTTTATTCATTTAGCGGTTTTCAAACAGTGTGGACAAATTGGCCTCAAAGTCACGTAGGTGCTTACCTTCCATGGCTTTTGTGGGGCGCCGAGCGGCTAGTGCGACGCCGAAACTTTTCGGCATCCCTAACTATTGCGTTAACGACATGCGCGATGTTGTTGGCCGGCTTTCCAGCATTAACTGGATGGGGCATAGTCCTCATGCTGCTATGGATTATTTTGCGTTCTCGAACTGAGTTTCCATCAGAGCGAAAAACGTTCCGCTTGTCGCTATCAGCTCTTGGCTCAGTTGTTTTAGGTTTTGGTTTGGCCGCGTGGCAGATCTTTCCATTTATCAGTCAAATAAACGCGACTGACCTGTCCCATCGGGTGCAAACCGCCTCAGATCACCTTTCTCCTTCGCTGATGACTACAGCGGCTATCCCGCGTGCCTTTGGCTCGCATGCTCAAGGCTTTTTCTACGGTGACCGCAATTACATTGAAACTTGTGCATTCTTGGGCGCAGGTGCATTGGTCATAGTTGTATGTGCAATGTTGTGGCGCCCATCTGCCTCAGTAGCCCGTTCGGTTACTGCTATCACCGCTGGTTTATTGGGCGTGACGACGCTCTTAGTGTTTACCGGCGGGCCCATCTTGGCTTTAGCTCAGAATTTTCCCGTTTTTGACACGAACTTCGTGGGGCGGATGCGTTCAATTTGGCTGCTGCTGTTGGCAATTTTGGTTGGGTTGGGGTTGGAAGCACTTCGATCTGGCGGGGAACTGGGAGGTGGCCAGTTCGATAAGTATCGAAGCCGGTGGCATATCGCAGGGCTTATTGTCGCCGTGCTCACTGCTGTTGGTGGATCGGTGCATGTTTTACGGGTGGCTTCGCGGGAAGGTCATCTTTCTGAAGTTAGCCAATCTGTTGCCGTTGCTGGGTTAGCAGCATTAATCATCATCGGAGCTGTCCTGTTCCGTCATCGAAGTTCTCTGCGCCAGTTCCTACCTGTAGTGGTAGCTGGCGTCGCTGCAGTAGAAATCCTTCTGTTTGTTGGTCCGTTCTGGCCTAACGAAGTTCCTGAACGCCACTACCCAACTACCCCAGCTCATGAGTTCTTGGCGTTAGAGGCGAATGGGGACCGAATTGCGGCGCATGATTTGGCCTTCTATTCAGGCACGACTACCCACTACGGAATTCGAACCGTAACCGGTCATGTATTTCATCAGCCGACGTGGAGAGATTTGCTGGTAGCTGTCGATCCAGAGGCTTTTGACAGGTCCTACACATTCTCATTTCTCGAGTTCCTTGATGTGAATCGCTTAAGATCTCCGGTTTTAGATCGGATGTCGGTTCGTTGGTTGGTTACCCAGGTCGATTTTCCGTTGCCGGGAACACCATTGGTGTTGTCCGATGGCGGATCCGCTAGAGAACTTGGTCCGGATGGTCGTCTAGAAGTAACGGTCGACTCACGTCCACTCCGGGGAATCGAGCTTCATCTGGTGGAAGACTTTTCTACGACTGATCTGGCGGGTCGATTGAGAGTCGAAATTGTTGGGCCAGACGGTTCTACCCGTACTGGACGACGCCACGCCCGAGGGTTCTTGCCAGCAGGTAGTCACTGGATTCCCGTTGCGGCGGAAGATTTACCGGTTGATGGTGAAATGTTGATTCGTGTCCGATTGGATGCTGACGATGGGGCCTTAAAGCTCCGATCTGATGAATCTGGTTTCCTTGCTCTCAACGGCATGGCTTCAGCGGACGGTGGTTTACGTTTGGCGTACGCCGACGACGTCGCCATTTGGGAAAATCTGGATGCGTTGGGGCGGGTCAGGTTTGCTTCTGAGGCTGTGGTAGTTCCAGATGGGCAAGAGCGAGTGGAGATGTTGAAAACGTCTCTCCCTTCCCAGTTGGTGCTGCTCTCAGAACAGTCAGGTCATCTGACCAGTTCTGGTTCAGTAGAAGCGGTGATAGATGACTTTGATGATCAGCTCGATTATTTGAGCATTTCGTTGACAACCACTGGTCCAGGCTGGTTGGTGATAGCTGACGCTATGCAAAATGGGTGGACGGCTTCAGTCGATGGCGTTCGTCAGCCACTAGTAGCGGCCGATCACGCTTTTGTTGGGGTGCCCGTACCTGAAGGGTCCAGCACGGTGACATTCGAATACCGTCCCTCTGGTTTGAGGGCAGGAGTCTCTATCTCTGTACTTTCGTTGGCACTTATGCTCTCGCTAGCTTGGCGACGTAATCGCAGGCGAGGTGGCAATTACGGGTCGGGCGTGGGTTCGTCTTCAATGGTGCTGTAATCGCCGAGCGTGAGTTCAATATTTCGAACCCGTCGAAGAACTCGTTCGCCGATAACTCGGTTGGACCTGAGAAGGTCTGCCAGCAGACCCAGCATAAACATTTGCATCGCGACCAGCAGACAGACGGCTCCAACTATGAGTGACTGGATGTGCCCTTGTCCTCCCGCAGTCACATAAAACCACCCGAACCGGCCGAATAGGACCATTCCTACCAGCGCGAAGATGACGGCTGGGATATTGAACACTCGTAATGGTTGATGCATGGCGTATACCCGGGAGATGGTTCCTGCTGATCTTCGAACGTACTGTCGTTTTGAACGAAAGAGACGTGATGGGCGAGTTGTCGGATTCACGTTAATCGGAATATCGGCTACGGCTAGGTCTGAACGACCTGCTTGGATCAGAGTTTCAAGGGTATATGTGAATTGAGATACGACGTTTACTTGAAGAGCTGCTTCTTTGCTGTAGGCCCTGAATCCTGAGGTTACGTCTGAAACCTCAGTCGCTGATGCTTGTCGAACAACCCATGAACCGATCTTTTGGAGGAACTTTTTCAGCGTTGAGAATTCTTCATGGTTAGTTATGTCGCGGCTCCCAACTACTAGATCTGCGTCACCTTTGATGATTGGTTCAACAAGGTCGGGAATGTTGTTTGCCGAATATTGGTTATCGGCGTCTGTGTTGACAATGACGTCGGCACCTAACCGCAAAGACGCGTCGAGCCCAACCTGAAAGGCTACTGCTAAGCCTTTGTTTTGGGTTAGCTGCACTACCGCGTCCGCTCCGCAAACTTTGGCTATCTCTGACGTTTCGTCGCTGGAACCATCATCAACGACTAACCAAAGAACTTCGTCAAAGCCACTTACTGATCTCGGTAAATCGGCCATTGTGGCGGGCAACGTCTCTGCTTCATTGAAACAGGGAATCTGGATGACGAGTCTCACTTCCCCATTGTGGTAGACGAATGCACTAGACACATGGCGGGTAATTGTTGTTTACCCAATTTTATTGATCTCAAAGTGAGGCCAGGGATGATGAACGACGAAGCGACATACAAACTTGAAGACCATATTGCTACGATTACTTACAATCGTCCGGAATCCCTTAATGCGATCAACGGCGCGATGAGAGAGTGTCTCAACGCGGCGTGGTTAGAATTTTATAACGATCCTGAGGCGTGGGTTGCCGTCTTAACCGGATCCGGGCGCGCTTTTTGTGCTGGCGCCGACCTGCGTCCCGGTCAGGGCAACTCCGCTGGTTCGTGGCCAGGAAGTTACTTCGAAATTCCGACGATCAATAGCTTTGAGAGTGGTCTGGAGTTATGGAAACCCACTATCGCTGCTGTTAATGGGGCTTGCATCGGGTACGGGTTGACTGGTGCTATCGCTACTGATTTTTTGTTGGCATCAGATCGCGCTGTCTTTGGGATGCCAGAAGTGAAGGTTGGTGTGCCAACCATCGTTGGGTCGATGCGGATACCGTCGAAAATAGCTTGGGCTGACGCTATGGAGATTTTATTGACGGGTGACAATATCGATGCTCAGAAGGCAGTTGATATTGGTCTGGCGTGGCGAGTTGTTCCTCACGATGAATTGATGGATGAGGCATATGTGCTTGCTGAACGACTTTGTCAGGGCGCTCCACTAGCGGTTCGTGCTGTGAAGGAGGTTGCTTCCAGGTCCCAACGGATGGGTTGGGCAGAAGCGGTCCGTATGGGTGAAAGCATTAGGAGAATCGTCGGAGACACAGAAGACGCTCAGGAAGGCGTCGAAGCGTTCCGGGAGAAGCGGGCACCTGAGTGGAAGGGCCGGTAGCTGTCCAGGCAACCATCGGAGAGTCTTAAGTTTCAAGTACTAGTCGCGCCACAACATCAGTCCCGAAAGCTGTCAATATCGCTAGGTATAGGAGACCAGTAGCGGCCATCACGGCTGCATATTGGCGTTCACGAAGCGCTGCTCGGGTAACGATGACTAAACCCCCGGTTGTCAAGGCACAGGCCAACCAAAACCATCCGAGCATTCCTCCGTAGCTGTCGTCTATTTTTCCTGTTAATACCGAAATCATTCCTGTGGGCACGATGAGTAGACCAACCTCTAGGGGCCACAGTTTACCAAGCCAGGAAACTTGCTCTAGAAGAGGCTCCCTGCGCAGTCCGGGTTGAACTAGATACCAATGTCCAAGCAACATGGCATCAGTAACTGAGCCTAGGAATGCGGCCCCAACCAATATTCTTGCAGTCTGCAGAACTTCATTTCCTCCACCGCTTATACCTGCAGCTACCAGCCCGATAATCCCCACAGTTGGGGCCAAGAGATCCCACCGAGGATCGAAGCTCAATGTTCTTTGTTCATCTTCATTGGATCGTGGCGTTGAGCCGGTAGTCCGATGAGTTATGGATAACAGCAATGCAGCTGAGGCGGCTACAGCCACAGCGACGGATGCAGCATCTCGAATGGGTTCCGATGCCCATCCGTATCCCGCTATCGCTGCAAGTGTTGCTATCGCGGCATAGCTCGATCGAAGCAGCCATCCGTATCCGTCGCCTAGTTCTCTGCGTCGCGTGGTCACCCAGCAAAACAGCAGGCCACCGGTTGCCCACTGCAGTAGCACCGTTGCGGCGTCAAGTTGTGGACCAGCGGCCATTATTGGGAGTGTAGTCACCCTGACTTGAATATTACGGAGTTGGCAACAGCGATCGAATGCTGTCGGACGCGTTATAACTTGATCTCGTCAGGGGTCCCGCCTCTATGTGTGCTATTCCCAGTTCGCGACCGCGTTCAGCAAGCATTTCGAAGGTTTGAGGAGTCACCCATCTCTGCACTGGTATATGGCTGGCAGTCGGTCTGAGGTATTGACCAATTGTCACGATATCGACGCCGACCGAAGCTAGGTCGGCAAGTGTGCCAACTAGTTCTTCGTCCGATTCTCCTAGTCCTGTAATCAATCCTGACTTGGTGGTGATTCCTTGTTCTTTCACCCGAGCGAGAAGCGACAAACTTCGGGCGTATCCAGCACTGGGACGTACCGCTCGTTGGAGCCGAACAACAGTCTCTATGTTGTGGTTAATAACGTCGGGTCGTTCACCCAATAGATGTCCGAGTGAACCTTTTTTGCCGCGGAAGTCTGGAATGAGTGTTTCGATGGTTGTGGACGGGTTAGCGGCTCGAATCTCTTTAATGGTCTTCACGAATCCGCTGACACCGCCGTCAGCTAAATCGTCGCGCGCGACAGCTGTGATGACCACGTGCAGCAGGGCCATGTCAGAGACTGCCTTTGCGACGCGTTCTGGTTCTTCTTCGTCAAGTGGTTGTGGGCGTTGGGTATCTACAAGACAAAAGCTGCACGCGCGGGTGCATCGGCTCCCGTTAATCATGAAAGTGGCGGTGTCTTTGCCCCAACATTCATAAATATTTGGGCAGCCTGCTTCTTCGCAGACTGTTGTTAATTCAAGGTTGCGAAGGGTTGAACGAACCCTTCGGTACCCGTCGTTGAGGTCGATTCTCGCTTTCATCCATGAGGGTTTTCTGTCTGTTATTGAAAACCCTTTAGGCACGCCTGCTTCATCTAGGCGTCGTTGTCTGCGGTCTGTTGTTTTTCGGTCGCGGAGCGGGACTATGACTTCTCTATCAACTTCGTTTACAGCTATGCAGTCACCTTTGAACACTCCGAGATCTTGGTTCTGCTGCGTGGATGCGATCCCAGCGATGTCAGAGCCGTCGATTCCCCAGCTTCTGGTAGCTATCTGGGCAACTTCTTCCACGACAGTATCCATGGGCACGTCGATACCTTCGGCTTCGAGGCTGGTCACTGAAAATTCGTCAATTCCACATGGAACGATGTGATCGAACCATGAAAGGTCTGTTGTGACATTTAGAGCGAAACCGTGCATAGTTCGCCCGCGACTAAGCCGAACACCGACGGCTGCGATCTTTCGGGGAGTCCCGCTACCGGAGTCAACCCACACTCCCGGGTATCTAGCTATACGAACACAGTTTTGGAGACCCAAGACGCTGAGCGAGTCGATCAAGACTTGTTCTAGTTGGTAGATGTAAGCCTTGGTCTCCGCGATGCCCCCGCCCCGGCGACCTGGCAGCGAAAGTATCGGGTATCCAGTGAGTTGCCCTGGGCCGTGGTAGGTGACATCACCTCCTCGATCAACTTGTTTGTATGTTGCTCCGATTTTCTGCGGATCTACAAGAAGGTGAGACAAGTCTGTGTTGGGTCCACCGGTGAATACATGCTGGTGTTCGAGTAACAGCAGGTGATCGTCACTACTGGAATGAAAAAGGTGGCGTTGCAGGTCCAGTGACTCTTCGTAGTCAACTCGGCCGAGCCAGCGAACTCTGAACATTTATTTAACAAGACCTTGGTCGGTGATTCCAGAGTTCATAGCCAATGTCGTCTTATCCGTGCAGTGTCCGACCGGCTAGTTCTAGGGCGGCTTCACCAAAGAGTTCCGACAGCGTCGGGTGGGGTTGAATGAATTCTGCGATCTCATTGACTTCGATATCGCGGTTAACGGCTAGGTAGCCCTGGCCTAGTTGTTCAGTCGCCCATGGCCCTATGAGGTGAACCCCTAAAAGTTTTCCAGCTTTTCCATTTTTTTGTCGTTCTGCGACGAGTTTGACCATACCTTCGGTCTCGTTATGAATCAGTGCTCGCGCGTTTCCAACGAATCGATGTTGGGCAACGGAGATTTCGTATCCGGCTGCCTTTGCTTGCTCTTCGCTTAACCCCGCGTATGCAATCTCGGGGTGGCAATAAATGGACCAGGGAACTTTCGAGTAATTGATTGGGTCTCGTGGCTCGCCGATTATGTCACTGACAACCAACATGGCTTCAGCAAAGCCGACATGTGCTAGTTGGGGGGTCGCTATTAAATCACCTACTGCATACACGCCGTCTAGGCTCGTACGACAGAATTCGTCAACCTGCACAAAACCTTCCTCGTCCACTTTTACCGGTGTTTCTGCAAGTTGAAGGTGATCCGTGTATGGGCGCCTACCTACACAAACAATGACCTTTTGCACTGCTAGTTCGGCACCGTCGTTTAGCTTCACGATGGTTCCTTCTGACTGCGGAGCGTGCCCATTGGCCGTCACTCCAGTCAGCGATTTAATCCCTCGTTTCTTGAACGACCGTTGCAGCGCTTTAGCTATATCAGCATCGGCCCCTGGGATAAGCCTGTCCGCTGCTTCCAGAATGGTTACCTCAGTTCCTAAGTCAGCCAACATGGACGCAAATTCACACCCAATTGCACCTCCCCCAATAACTGCTGCACTCGTTGGCAACTCGGTCATCGCTAAAACGTCATCGGACGCCAAAATAGTCGTACCGTCAATTTCGAAACCGGACAGAGTTTTTGACTGCGAACCAGCGGCTAAAACGATCGAATCGCCGGTCAATACCTGTTCGGTCCCATCGCCAAGTTGCACCGCGATCTGTCGGTCGCTTGTCAGATGCCCTGTTCCAGAAAAGAGTTCAATGTTCTTGCTTCCTACAAGATTCGTTACGCCTTTGAAAAGGCGATCTACAACCGCTTGTTTACGATCTTGGGCTGCAGAAAAATCTACAGTCGGCGCGGCGGTTACGATGCCGAATTCGCCAGCTTGTGAAACAGTCCGATGAACGGAAGCCGTTTCCAGTAACTCTTTAGCCGGGATACATCCACGATGTAAGCAGGTTCCGCCAAGACGGTCTCGTTCGACAAGAGCAACACTGAGATCGGCGGCTGCAGCGGTCAGCGCAGTTGCATATCCGGAGGGTCCTCCTCCAATCACAACTAAATCAAAGTGGCTAAAAGTCATTCTGTTGCCAATCGTAACCCGGTAACGGCGCGACCTTTGGTGAGATGACCAAACTTAAGTTCGGTAACCCCTAAACGGCGATGAGCACTTGGGCTGCGAAGGCTACAAGGATCACTAATCCCGTCGCTAAAGCTGTGATGATTAAAGCTCTTGTACTCACTTATATTGAATCTAGCGGTCCTGCGAGTTCTGACACATAGCCTTTGTGGTGTGCGTTGCCGCTTTTCCTTTGTTGTTCTACTGGGCAGTTTGATGCTTCCTGCCTCATGTTCGAGTATCGACCGACAAGAGGTCGCGTCTCAACCAAGAGACACGCCGGTAACACTTGCTCAAGATCCGCTTTTGAGAACCTCAGACCTGGTTGAGAAGGTTGGCACTGAGGTTCCTGTTCCTTTAACCGTTCTCGAACGCTCCACCATTTCAGGCGAAGTATTCGAACCCTCATCTTTAGCCGGAAACGAAGTGCTCTTATGGTTCTGGGCTCCGTGGTGAGGTGCTTGTAACGCTGAAGCAGCGGCGGTCGCCGCCTTAAGTAGTCGAAGTGACATCACAATTGTCGGGTTACCAGGTCGAGACGAACTTAACGGGTATCTAGATTTCATTGAGCGTCATGATCTTGGCCACCTAGCTCATATCGAAGACGTCGACGGCACTCTTTGGAACTATTTCGGGGTTTCATCCCAGCCAGCATGGATTCTCTTTGACGTTGATGGACGAGTCAGCAGAGGACGCGGCCAGTTGCCATCCCGTTTACTTGAGCCAAGTTGATTACTACTTCGTGTGGGCGGAGACTAGATTTCGTGTATGTCTCGCCGATTCGTTAGTTGTGAGCGGCTGATTTCAGCTGATCCGTCCGTTATTTTCGATGTGCTAGCCGACCCTTCGCAGCATGCGGCAATTGACGGCTCGGGGACCGTTCAGGGCCATGTAGGACAGCAGTCTCGTTTATCTCTTGGAAGTACTTTCGCAATGAAGATGCGGTTCGGTATGCCGTATCGGATGAAGAGTCGAGTCTTAGAGTTCGAGGAAGGCCAGCTGATTGCTTGGGGCCATTTCGGTGGTCATATCTGGAGGTATGAACTTGCAGAAGTAGGTGAACAGACGCTTGTGACAGAGACCTTTGATTGGTCAACGTCGCGGTTACCCATTCTCATTCAGCTTCTGCGGTACCCCCGCCGGCACATGAAAAATATGGAATCGACACTGGCCCGACTGGCAGGTTTAGTCGAGTTGACTTCCGAGTGAAATTTGCGACGTACTGTCTAATCCTTCTTTGCATCGGTGTTGGGTGTAGCGGATCTAGCAAGTTGTCTCTAAGTGACGGATCGATTCGCGATTCTTCGGGGCAGATAACGACCGGTGGCAGTGTCGGTGTACTTCGATTGTCTCCTGGGGATTGCTTTCTTCTTGGCTCCGATGAAATTGAGGCGGTTGATGCGGTGCCCTGCGCTGAGAGCCACCAAGCTGAGGTGTTCGCGATTTTTGATCTCGCTGATACAGAGTGGCCGGGTTCAGCTTCTATAGAGCAAATCGCGAAAAGCGGTTGCCTTGATCGATTTCAGAACGCTACAGGACATTTATTTGATCCAGTTCGTATGACCATCACCGGCTATGCGCCAAGTGAACAGTCTTGGAAAGATGATCGAAGAGTTCTTTGCGTTGTGACGGCACACGACTTTGGCCTAGTTAGAGGACAAGCAACTCTTCGTTCTCGTTGATTTCATTCTGGGTCAATGATCCACACGTCTTCTTGGAATTGTCTTTCCAACTTTCTCTGAAGATCACCTAATGTTCGATCGTTAGCGTTACGAATTAATACAGCTTCAGTGGCGCGTCGAAGTATGGCGTCGTCTCGGCGGCCTAGTGCTTTGCCGTATTCGGCCGCAGTCTTAGGGGTTTCCTTATTGACAGTAGTTACCGAACGGGCCCCAGCTATGAGCTCCTGGAATCGTTTTTGTGTTGCGTCAGGCCATCTAAGTTCTACGCCTTCAAAGGCAAGAATCGCTACGTATGGGATGGCAGTGGCTGCAGCCGCTTCAGCGGCCAACATTTCTGCTCCTAAGCCAAGACCTGTTAGCACTTGCACATCTGAATGCATTTCGAGCTTGGCTCTTAAGATTTCGATGAGTTGACGGCGTACAGCGAGCGTGACTGTGTTCTCCCCGTATCCACCTAACTCAGTGGGGCGATGCCCGAAGACCGCGATGCTGTGTGCTGCATCTTTTTGTGATGAGTCACTCTTTGCAGCATCGTCAGCGGAAAGCCCCCTCACGATCGCGTCTGTATAGATACCACCACTTTGGCTTGCTTGTTGAGCTGCAGCGGTTGTGGCTAGCTGGTCAGCTGCTTCGTTAAGGCGATGACCCGAGTGCCCTTTCACCCATTCGAATTCAACATCGCCTCGAGCGCTAACTAGTTCAATAAAGGGTTCCCACAAATCACGGTTGGCAACTGGTTCCTTTTTCGAATTTTTCCATCCGCGCTTCAACCATCCCTTCCACCATTCTTGACGAAAACAATTAACTACATATGTGGAATCGCTCCACACACGTAAGGGACCTTCTAGAGCTTGAACGGCTGCACTGGCGGCTGTTAGTTCCATACGCTGGTTCGTAGTTTGAGGTTCATGGCCTGAAGACCACGGTCCTTGATCAACAACGAATGCCCACCCTCCTGGTCCTGGGTTGCCCAGGCAGGCACCATCAGTAAATACTTCTATGGTCATGGACGTACTTCATGCATCACAAATGTCACCAAAACACGCACCGCTGTTGTACGTGCCCTCTTAAGGTAAGGATAGATTCACAGCAATGAGGTGCACTGCAGGTTCTCTGTGTTTTACCGGTGAGGCTGACGCTGACGACTTACTAAACAACAATTTCCTAGCCCTCTTCATCGGGATGCTACTTGACCAGCAGTTTCCTATCGAAAGAGCTTTTCTAGGGCCATATCGTTTAAAACAAAGGCTTGGATTTGATCTTGTGCCTTCTGATTTAGCAAAGTTGCCTATTGACCAGCTAATTCAATTCTTTTCTGAGAAACCAGCACTGCACCGATTTCCGAAGTCAATGGCTGAGAGAACCCATGATCTCTGCACACACCTGGTCGAGTATTACGACGGGAACCCAAGCGCTGTCTGGGCCAATCTTTCGGATGCAGCAGAGTTACGTCAGAGGTTGCTATCCCTTCCGGGTTTTGGTGAGAATAAAACTCAGATTTTTATTGCATTGCTGGCTAAGAGATTCCGCATAACTACTCAAGGGTGGGAAGAGATTGCGGGTCATTATGCTGACGTTGGTTTTCATTCGGTAGCGGACCTTGATTCGCCCGACGCATTATCTCAGTTGAGAAAACAAAGGAAAGAAGCGAGGAAAGCAAAGTGACATCAACTGTTCCTGTGAAGGATCGTTGCTATGAAGATTTTTCTATCGGCGAGTCGTTTCTTTTAGGCAGTGTTGAGATGGTCGAAGAGGAGATGCTCGCATTTTCGACCCAATTTGATCCTCAACGTTTTCATATCGACCCCAAAGCTGCTGCTGAGACTATGTACGGTGGCTTAATTGCCTCAGGTTGGCATACCGGCTCATTAATGATGCGTCTGAGCGCCGAAGGGTTTTTGGGTGAGCATTGTCTCGGTGCTGCTGGGCTCTCCGAGTTGTCTTGGCCTTCTCCGGTACGTGTAGGGGATGTTCTGACGTTGAGAGTAGAGATACTGGCTATGCGAGAAAGCGAGTCGCGACCAAACATCGGTTTCATCGAACTCAGCAACCAAATGATTAACCAGAATGATGAGGTCGCACTTCGAACGGTCGGCACGATGTTGATAGCGAAGAAGGACTCCCAGGGTTAATCAAGGCTCTCCCCTGCTTGACGTTCCAACCAACCCATCAACACTGCGACGGCGCGCGGGTCGTGTCGTATTCGATGGTCAGCTCCATTAATAAGCCTGAGTTCTGGTGCGCGGTGAAGATCCGCCAGCTGCTGCGCATCATCGGGCGGAACCTGACGGTCATTAGTGCCATGGATAATGAGAAGAGGTCGTTCGCCAATCAATTTTATTGAGTCGATGGCTCGGTGTTGCCGAAGTTCATCTGCCCATTGATTGACTGAGTCTGGGTAACGATCATTATCGACAACCCCTACGTCACGACAGTGTTGGAGAAAGCGACGCGGGTGCGCTGCCCAGTCGTCGAAGTCGGCGCGCGGTGCCATCGCCGCGACTCCGCGAATTTCTAGGTCACGGGCTGCCGCCATAATCGCAAGCGATCCACCCGTCGTCGATCCAATTAGCCATATCCGTTGAGATCCTTCTTCGCGCAATCTTTGGATGGATCGATCGACATCGTCTAACCAACCCCCCATTGAGAATTGGCCTTCAGACTGGCCGCATCCCCGAAGACTGACCGCTAATACAACCCATCCTTGTTCTTCAGCAACTCTCTCAGCGAACTGTTCATATGACCTGCTGGGAACGCCAGGGCGTTGCCTCGATGGAAATCCATGGCAGAGAAGGAGCGCCGGAGCGGACGCTGGTACGCGACCAGGGTGCACGAGGAAGGCTTCTAGCTGTGGTGTTCCGTCTATGCGGGTTTCAGTAATCGTGACCGACAAGGCAAAAGTCTCTGGATCTAGCAGGACGCTAGTTTGTATCCGCGATTTCGAGCTTCGCGCAATTCATCTGGCCCAAAGGTTGCATAGGACTTGGCCTCACAAATGTCCTTGATCACCTCTTCATCAGTAAAGGTTTCTAGATCGTAGACTTTTTGTGTTCGCTTATCGCCTACGTAACGGTGGCCTTCTAGCTCTTTGGGTGCTTCCATAAGGTCTATCTTGCCTCAAGACGGCCTTTGAGTTGGCCCTAATGCTCCGATCAGCTTCAGATACTGCAAGTGCGCTTCCATCATTGCGGCCACTGTGGGCCGGGTAATTTCGATGTTATTGGATCTCGCTTCACGATAAAGATTTTGAACCGCTGACGCGCTATCGGCCACACCTTGCTCGCTATCTGGGTCGGAATTGAACTGAAGTTCGTTGAGATGAATTTTCAAAAGTTCTCTCAAGGTTTCTGGATCAGTTTTGGCTGCTATCTCGAATGAGATTTCTCCTTCAACAAACGCGGCTGCTTCTTCCAGTCGCCATACCGGTTGGCGAGGTAGTCGACTCAACCGACGCGTTTCCCTTCCGATAACGGCAGCAGCCACCACGAAGCCGACTATGAGAGAGCCTGCTACTGCAAGTCCAAGCATATTTTGTGATTTCCCTCAGAGAGAGACAGGGGATCTAGAGCCCAATTCGCTGGGCTAATAGTTCCCGGTGGTATGCGGGGTCACCGAACATCAGCTCAGAACTTTTGGCTCGTTTGAAATACAGGTGTGCGGGGTGTTCCCATGTGAAGCCAATTCCGCCATGAATCTGGATGTTCTCAGCAGCACAGTGGAAGTAAGCCTCTGAGCAGTATGCCTTCGCTAGAGAAGCTACCGAAGGTAGTTCGTCATTCATTTCTGACGCACACCAGGCAGCGTAGTAAGCCGCAGATTTCGATGATTCGACCTCTAGCAGCATGTCGGCGCATTTGTGTTTGATGGCTTGGAACGATCCTATGGGTCGACCGAACTGGACTCTGTCTTTGGCATATTGGACAGCCATATCCATCACAAATTGTGCGCCACCTACCTGTTCGTTTGCTAGCGCTACCGCCGCCAAATCGAGGATTTGCGCAATATAAGCGAAGTCGTTGGTGTCGCAGAGGTGACTAGCCGGGGTGCCATCGAAGGTAATTCGGGCTTGCTTGCGTGTTTGGTCCATGGTCGAGAGGTTCTCTCGGCTCAGTCCGGTGGCATCACCATTTACGGTGTATAAGTGGATGCCTCCTTCAGATCGAGCTGCGACCACGAACAAGTTTGCTGTTCCGCCATCGGTTACGAACATCTTTTCGCCGGTGATTGTTGCCCCATCACCGGTTCCGCTCGCTTCTATGCTGATTCCTTCTGCGTCCCAGCGGCCATTAGCTTCGGCGAGAGCCAAAGTGGCAATTGTGCTGCCATCTGCGATGCCAGGCAGTAACGCAGCCTTGGCGTCTTCGTTTCCTGAGTGGATTATGGCGTTACCTGCCAGCACTACGGTGCTGAAGAACGGTGCACATAGGAGGCTTCGTCCCATTTCTTCAAGCGCTATTCCCAACTCGACATAACCGAATCCTTGGCCCCCATATTCTTCGGGGATAATCATGCTTTGAAGCCCCAGTTGTTCGGCCATTTGGCTCCAAACTGCAGCATCGTAGCCGTCGTCGGTTTCCATGAGTTCTCGCACTGTGGCTTCGGCGGATTTTTCTTCCATAAAGGAACGGATGAAGCTGCGCAGTTCTTCTTGTTCTTCGGTGAATGCAAAGTTCACAGTGTCTACCTCTTTGACGAGTTATTGGAAGTCTTGTTTTAGCGCCTTTAGCGACAAGATGCCAATCGAGATAAGTACACTTGTGTACACATCTTTAGCTCTGGAGTGCTCATGTCTGACTCGGTTTCGATTCATCATGTCGGAACTCGAGATCTTCGCGCCAACTTGGCGCACTACCTCCGTTCGGCCGAAGCTGGTCACACCATTCTGGTAACTGTCGATGGAAAGCTAGTTGCCCAGCTTGGGCCCGCGGGACAAGTCGACGAAAACCCTTCAGTTGATGCGCTCATCGCATCTGGTTTGGTCGAGGCGCCCACCAATTCGAATAGGCAACGGCCTAAGGAGATCTTTGATCTCCCTGCTGGATTATCTAGTGACCGTGCGTTGCGCGAAATTAGAGGCCGATAATGACCTTAGCTCTTGACAGTTCTGCCCTATTGAAACGCTATCTAGCTGAACCAGGGCACGAACTGGTGAACAAGTATTTAGAAGCAGATTCCGTTTGGTGCGCTTCGGTGTTGGCTAGGACTGAAGTTCAGCTGGCATTACATCGCGTTGCTTCGGGACCTATGGAGCAACAGGAACTTTGGTCTGCGTTCCGTGAGGATTGGACTCGTGTTGCTGTAGTTCCTGTTGATCAGCGATGCTTGGCGCGCGCGGTTGAGATTGGTGCGACTTTTCAGCTGGGAACCGTCGACGCTCTTCATCTAGCTGCCGCTGATCGACTTCCCCAACCCCTGACGTACCTCACTTTTGATAGTCATCAGATTCCAGCAGCTTTGGGTCTGGGGTTCGAGGTCGTGTCAACCCAGGAACCAGCGAGTGGCCCCTGAGGTGCTCTCCCCTATTCTTCGCCAATGGAGGACTGCAAGTACCGTTCGATCCCTATGCCATTGATCATTGATAGTTGGGTTTCGATCCAGTCAAGGTGGTTCTCTTCTCCAACTAAAAGATGTTCAACGAGTTCTCGACTTCCAGGGTCAGCTTGTTCTAAGCAAATCTGAACTCCGCGCCTGTATCTTTCAACCGCGTCTATTTCGAGTTGAAGATCAAGGTTGAGCTGCTCCTCGACGGACTCACCAATAGCAATGCTCCCTAACCGTTGAACGTTCGGGTGCCCTTCAAGCAAAAGGATGCGTTCGATTAGCTTCTCAGCGTCGCGCATCTCTTCGATTGACTCTTCCCGAAAAGTATCAGCGAGACCTTTCCAACCCCAGTTCTCGCATATTTTAGCGTGAGCGAAATATTGGTTTATGGCTGTTAGTTCAGCTGTGAGCGCCTCGTTCAAAAATTCGATTACTGCCTCAGATCCCCGCATTGCCTGTGTCCCCCCGATCGTGCATAGAAGACCCTATACGCAGCGACCACTAGAGCACTAACAGTCATGCGCTGCTGCTCGTTTAAATGCCTTAAGCGACGGCAGATCGGATTGTGAAGGTCTGAGCGAAAGCGAGCCTTCGGACCTGTTCGACACAAGCGCCGCATTCTGTTCCCGCTCCGCAGCGACTAGCGATCTCTTCAACGCTTAAGGCACCGCTATCTAAGAGCTCCCTAATGGTGGAGTCATTTACGGCGCGACAATGGCAGACAACCATCAGGGTAAGTGTTTCCTGTTGATCGTGATATCGCCCCGTACTCCCTTATCCAAAAGACCTAGAGCGGTGCTCAGTTGCACTGATTTACAAACGGTGCTGATCCTGTTGGCACCCTTCAGTCTTGCAACGGGCCCAGGCTTTCCAAACTGAAGTTCCAGGCCGTCAACGCGCCTCATAGATGAAACCCATTGGCGAGCCCCTGCGTGGTCAATCGGCACCGGCACCAAGATGTACTCGTCATTGCCGTAGCGAATTTCACTCATACGGTCATCTATCGCTACAACCTCGTTTATGACGGATCGCGGAGCAGCGCGCATTGATGGCCCTGGTGTTTCGGGGTTCTCTACGACCGACATCAAGCACACCTTACTCATTTTGATTAGTGCAGGTACCCTTCTTCGAAGGTCAGGCCGATATTTCTCTCAAAGAGAACATCACTTATGTCGACTATTTAGCTAACCAAAACGGAAGCAGCCGTCGTTCTCCTCTGAATTTAACTCCAGTGAGAACGACGGCTGGGACCTACTCACCCGAGGGTGAGCCCACCGTTCGTAGCAGTGGTCTTACTGCAAGCTTCCAATATCGTCTCGGCCGATCTCCAAGAGTCCCCATACTGGGTAGAGAGCGGTTCGGATTTCATCTGAAGACGGACCTGAGCCTGGCTCGTTATCCAGGTGATAGGCGCTGTTCAGAACTTCAATCGTCTCAGCGAACATTCCGAGGGCACCGAGCTCGGGTTCCATCACTCGCCAGAAGGCATAACCCTCAGCTTGATGGATACGTGCTTTAGCCATATCTCCTGCGGCGAGATCATCCTCAACCTTCGAGGCATAGCGCATCACTGCCTGCGAATAAGTAATTACAACGCCGCGCTTGACCAACGTAACGGCACTTGCAGCTGCTGCTGCGTTGCCTCGAAGCAATGCGTCTCGACCTGCAACCATCGCACCAAGAATGGCTTCGTTAGCCAAAGCGGTCTCACCGTCGGCGCCAAGGGTACCGAAGTTACCGCCGCGCTTGTTACCGGTTCCGTAAGGACCACAGCTACCTGCAGCTCCATGGAAGAAGGCCCAGCCTTCGTCCCAGTTGTGAACAGCGCCTGCCCAGTTCCCGTCGCCAGCTTTCGCTATGGCGGAGTTGAGCTCGTGGGTTACATATGCAAGAAGAGCCTGGTTTTGCATACCCTTTTGCACGCCCTGCTTCCTTACGCCATCAGCTTCGCCTGCGAACATTCCAGTTCCCTCAAGCGCTGAGGTAATGAATACGTCTAGGGAGCCAGCAGCACCGTAGTAATCGTCGTGAGGGTGGTTCTTACCTTCTGCAGATGCAAATCCTCCAAGAGTTCGGAATGAACCATCACTCTTTTCGGCATTTTTGCCGTTGTTGTAAATGTCTGCGACAGCGTCGAAGTCAATAGTGTCAGCTCCGAGCAAATCATTCATGTCACACATATCGAGCACTAGTAAGCGATGGTTGTCGACATTCGATGCGTAGTCGTATCCACCTTCGCCCGCAGTCGCGTCGTCAGTCACTTCAGCACCCGCTGCTGGGGAACTCGAAGATGCTGAGGAGCTACCCGAGGACGATGAGCTTCCAGATGCTGAGGCGCTAGCAGACGCTGAAGCGCTGCTTGAACCGCTAGATGAACCAGAACCACTGCCTGAACCAGAACCACTGCCTGAACCAGAACCACTACCACTACCACTAGATGAGCTTGCTGAACCTACTTCGCGAACTGAAGCTCCGTCGTCTCCGCACGAGGCGGCGACAAGAGCAAACGCAAAGACCAGACCAAGCAATCTAAGCAAGGACGAACGTTTCATGTTTGGCTTCTCCATAAGAAGATTAGAAGGGGAATAACACTGGCATGATAAGGCTTCCTAATAGTAATTATCAACCCTTAGTTTGAGGTTCTTACAATCGTAAAGATAATCTCATGGCGACAGAGTCCAAGGCTGCCAGTAGCACAACCCCTGACAACCGCCTGCAACTGCTCTTGGCGCTAAGAAAGCATCGTTTGGGGTAGATTTCGAGCAAATTTTATTTCTTCGTCATTTATGTTTGGCTTGCTTATCATTTTATGTTAAACACTTCTGCAACGTACCTGCGGATCTTCGGATCCCTCGCCTCTTCGTGCTGGGGCGAGTTGTGGGTCGGGTCCGGCCTGGTGGGGATTCCCCTCCTTGCCAACGCTTCCTTTGCCTGCCTCGGGCAAAACCCTCCAACGGCGTGGG
>CEUL01084624.1_pt1 | contig 38516 bp, 33 predicted proteins | sample 427021 | NCBI WGS metagenome assembly CEUL01 (sample SAMEA2622800, study PRJEB7988) | marine metagenome | isolation source: saline water (ENVO:00002010), including | reverse complement strand
TAGTAATAATGCCAGTACCTATGGCCTTTGTTAACACCAATGAATCTCCTGGTTTGGCTCCCTTGTTTGACACAGTATCATTTGGAGGAACAATCCCTACAACTGCCAATCCGTATTTTGGCTCTGGATCATCTACTGTATGCCCCCCAGCCAAAAGACATCCAGATTCTATGGCTTTATCGTATCCGCCTTTCAAAATATCTGCCAATATTTCATTATCTAAGTTTGCTGGGAATCCAACCACGTTTAACGCCAGTAAAGGCTTGCCTCCCATAGCATAAACGTCACTAAGAGAATTAGCTGCAGATATGGCTCCATATTGATAAGGATCATCAGTTATAGGAGGGAAAAAATCTACAGTAAACACTAATCCTGTGTCTTTATCTAATTGGTAAACAGCAGCATCATCTCCAGTTTCAGAACCCACAATCAAGTTTGGATGACTTATTTTAGGAAGTTTGCTCAAGATCTGAACCAGATCTTCTTGATTAATTTTTGCAGCTCAACCAGCGCAGTGGGATAATTCAGTTAATCTAACTTCAGACATAGTATCCATCCTATAGTTTATTGCATTCCCTGCATTTTATCTTAGTTTCAAGCATATATCTAACAAATCAAATATATCAGCCTCAATTAATACCAAAATGAATTGACATCAATTAAACGCGATATTATCATTACAGTATGCGTTCCGTTCATGAACAGAACGATTCGTTCGACAATGTAAGCGAGAGAGAAATGTTAGCTCTCGAACAAATCGAATCGAATCCAGAGATAACCCAGAGGCAATTATCCAAAAACATTGGAATCGCACTGGGGCTAACTAACGTTCTTATAAAAAATCTAGCACAAAAAGGATATATTAAAGCTTCCCAAGCTGGATGGAAAAGATGGCTATACAACCTTACTCCTGAAGGTTTTACTCACAAAATAAACCTCACTCAAAAATATATATCTAGGACCATTTCTCACTACAATGTTATAAAACAAACCATACGCACTGATATGGCTCTCACATCACTTCATATGGAATCTCGCGTAGCAATTATAGGAACAAGTGATTTCGCGGAATTAGTATATCTCGCATTGAAGAATCATGGAGTTGAAGATATCGACTCATTTGGATTATTTGCTTACCCCGGTCAAAAATTCCTGGGAATGCAAGTGAGAGAATTATCCCCAAAAGCTCTCCAAGCCTACGACAAAATATTCTTTGCAGATATGGGGTCAGATGCAGGGGCTTTTGACTCTCTTGGGAAATCTATTCCCAAGAATAAAATCGTTGCATTCACATTGGATGGCAAGCCAGTGGAGGCCGTCTGATGAATAGATCATGGTACGTATTCCGGATCCAGAATAATATTTCCTCTAACGTAACATCCGAACTTTCTAACATAGGATTATCATACTACTTACCTGTAATAAAACACACTAACGAACAAGCTGTTACATCGTACAAACCATTATTTTCTGGATACATATTTATCCAATCTGACAATTTTGAAAAACATTCCCATTTAATCAGTAAAATCAAAGGAATCTACGGATGTTTATTCCAAGATAGCCTTCCAGCCATTATTGAAGATGACTTTATCTCAAAATTGCGCCATAAAGTCAGTGATATAAATAATTTGGGAGGAGTATGGAAAACTTATACTGCCGGAGATAAAGTACTTTTAGAGGTGCATGGTTTGTCGAAAATAGGTACTGTAATTCAACACTCTATGTCCGATAAAACCAGAGTCCGTATATTGATTGATTTCATGGGAAAAGAAATTAAAGCCGAAGTTAATTGGTTTAACTTAACCTCATATGAACCATCCAAGAAAAATCACAAGTTACATAACAGGAGGAGAACAAGGGGACGAAACCGCCCCATAAAACAACTTATAGCAGCATAAATGCATATACCAGATGACAAACCGATTATCGTGGAAGCGTCAGCTCCGAAATCGTTAAATAACAGTAGCTCTCAGCAAGCATATGGCGGAGCCTTGCCAAAATCTGTCTGAGGATAACATGAACTCTAATCTAAAAACCAAAATAAGCACCAAAACGGCAAAGATTTCAGTAATAGGAGCAGGATATGTAGGTCTGCCTCTAGCGATAGCTTTCGCGAGTAACGGGTTCTCAGTAAATATCGTAGACAATGACAATAACAAAGTACTTAAAATCAACTCAGGTGAATCCTACATTGGTGATATAACTTCGGAGAGCTTACGCCAGCTTTCTCCTAAAGAATCCAAATCTGGAACCTTAACTGCTACTACCCATTATTCATCATTGGTTGATTCAGATTGTGTAATTATATGTGTACCTACTCCTGTCAGCAAAACTAAAGACCCTGACATGTCATTCATAATTAGCTCAGCTCAATCTATTTCACAGTATATCCATGACGATATGATAATAATCTTAGAAAGTACAACCTATCCAGGGACAACAGAGGAGCTAATTGTCCCTCTCATGGAAAATGTTGGTCATGGTGATTTTGTCGTAGGCAAAAATATACATGTAGCCTTTTCACCCGAAAGAATAGATCCTAACAATGAAATTTGGACCGTGACAGATACTCCTAAAGTCATTGGAGGTATTACATACGAGTGTTCAGAAATAGCAAAGCTACTTTATGAATCTGCCATTAACACTGTAATTCCTGTATCCTCAACTAGAGTGGCAGAAATGGTTAAATTGCTGGAAAACACTTATAGAGCTACTAATATAGGTTTAGTCAATGAAATAGCCATAATGTGCGACAGACTTGATATAGATGTTTGGGAAGTTATAAATGCCGCAGCCACCAAACCTTTCGGGTTCACGCCTTTTTATCCAGGACCAGGACTAGGTGGGCATTGTATTCCTGTAGATCCTCAATTTTTAGCCTGGAAATTAAAAACACTAAACTACAATGCTAGATTTATTCAATTAGCAACCGAAATCAACACCTCAATGCCCAATTATGTAGTTGAAAAAGTACAGAAGATTCTTAACAGGAAAAAAATGCCTTTAAACGGTTCAAACATCTTAATATTAGGAATAGCATACAAACCAGATGTACCAGATTTCAGAGAGTCTCCTTCTCTAGACATAATAGATATTCTAACCGAACAGGGAGCCAACATATCATACAACGACCCTTTGATTGAGCAGATCTCATATGAGCATTTTAATATGACTAGTATACCTTTAAATAAAAAAACCTTGTCACAATTTGACTGCGCAGTCATCGCCACCGACCATTCAGATTATGACTGGGAATTCATAGTCCAACATTCAGATTCCATTTTAGACACTAGAAATGCAACCAGAAATCTCCGTACCCGAATTGATAAAGTAGAGAAATTGTAGTGGCTAAATATCTAGTTACAGGCGCTGTGGGTTTTATTGGCACACAAATATCCAAAATCTTGCTAGAATCAGGACATACAGTGATAGGTATAGATTCTTTAAATGATGCATACGATCCTACTATCAAACAGATCAGAAATAAGGAATTGTCCACTTTCCAAGAATTCAAATTACTGAACATGGATATATGTAACAATTCCTTAATAAAAGAGATCCCTGATGTGCAATTTGATGCAGTAATACATTTAGCAGCGAGAGCAGGAGTGCGCCAGTCCCTGGAATCTCCTGGAATATACTTAGAGACAAACATCCTTGGAACTCTCAATATCCTTGAATTCTGCAGGGACGCTAAAATAAAAAAAATGGTATTAGCTTCTACATCTAGTCTGTATGGAGAAACAAATTCCAGACTTATTGATGAAGCTAATCCAACGGACTTACCTCTTACTCCATACTCAGTATCCAAAAAATCCGCTGAGCTTCTTTGTTATTCATATCATTACCAATATGATATCGATATTAGTATTAACAGATATTTCACTGTCTACGGTCAATTCGGCAGGCCTGATATGAGTATTTTTAAATTTATAAAACTGATTGATGAAAATAAAACCATAACCGTGTTTGGAGATGGAACCCAAACTAGAGATTTTACTCACGTTGATGACGTTGCAAGAGGCACTATAGCAAGCTTAAAACCAATCGGTTTTGAAATTTTCAATTTAGGATCGCACAGCCCAGTGTCTATCAACCATGTGATTTCTTGCATAGAATCCAAATTAAACAAAAACGCCTCTAGAGAATATTTACCCAAAAATAACGCTGACGTAAGTTCAACATTTGCTAACATTGAAAAAGCCAAAAACCTTCTAAATTGGGAGCCTCAACTTTCCTTTGAACAAGGATTAAACAATACAATCGAATGGTATCAAAAAAATAAAGAATGGCTTACCGACATATCAGTGGATAATTGATAAAAGAAAGATTCATTTGATATTTCAATTCATTAAAAATATAACCTGGGCTAATCGAAAGCATGTCGTTTACATCCTAATCTTAAACACAATAGTACCGCCACTTGAAATCGCTATATTGGCCCTTATTTATCTTTTACTCAGTAAATCTCAGATTGACACTATAAAAACTCAATTACTAAATTTATTTGAATACCCTGGCCTAACACACCTGCAAGTAATAAGCGTTTTATTTGGACTAACACTAGTAACAATATTGGCATGGGCATTCCTGAAACGTATTAAAGCACAAATATTGACTACTACTAGATACAACATATATGAATCTTTAGCAGCTAAGGTAACGGAATCATATTTTGAAACGCCAGCCAATTCACAGTTACATCAGAATACGGAAGAAATAACTAACATGGTCATACGCAGGTCAGAAAGTGCATCAGTTTATTACATTTCGTTGATTGGGTTAGTGTCTAGTATATTTGCTGTGATACTTTTAACGGCGACTGCTATAGTAAGCTCTTGGCAAATCACAATAGCAGCTATGATACTAGCGGTTGTTTCAGTAATCATCAATTATCGTAATTTTAGAATTATTGGTGTGATTGGGACAGAAAAAATCCAAGTTACAGATGATTTGCTTAAGGAACTAACTCAGAATATCCGAAGTTTCATATGGGTCAAATTCGATGGTTTAGAAAAAGTAACTTCAGGAAAAATAAAAAAAGTTTTACATCTAGACTGGGAATGGAAAGTAAACAAAATAGTAACAACTCACACAGTTACAATATTGTCTGATGCATTCAGCTTACTATCCCTTGGAATTATTGCCTTTATCGCGATATTACTAGGCACAGTCAACCTAGAAACACTGTTATTGTTGATACTTATATTCAACCGGTTACGCAGTTATGCCAACGAATGTCAAGTAAGCTGGGTAAACATTAAAGAGAACTATGAATCTACAACAACACTCCTATCAACTTTGGACACCATGACTAGCAATGGAAGAACAGAATTATTTGAATTTAATAGAATCGAGAATATTCAAATTCACAATGTTTCATTTTCTTACGATCAAACCCCAATCATAAATTCGATCACTACAGATGTTTGCGAAGGAGATAAAATTTTGATACAGGGACCTTCTGGACAAGGTAAATCCACATTGCTCAAACTATTATCTGGATACTATACCCCTGATAAAGGAACTATTTCCTACAACAATGATATTAAAACTACGGACTCCCTATCTTTTAAGTCAGTCGCTAATCACATATTCTACGCAGCCAACGATATGTATGTACCAAACATACCCATCAGAGATTACCTTGATCCCAATGGAACACTCACCCAAGAAGAGATCAAATCCATGCTCAATAACGCCTGCCTTACTGAACTGATAACTGAAAAACATTGGCTCAGCCAAACATTAGGGGATGATGCTAACAATTTCTCTTTAGGGCAACGCCAACGAATATTATTATCTAGGCTTTTCTCTAGGAATCCTTCTTTAATAATTCTAGACGAAGCGACTACTCATATGGACCATGATATAGAAACTCAAATCCTCGCTAATATACATAACCACCTCGATTCGAGTTCCATATTAATTGCTTCCTCTCACAACACTCTCCCCGCAATTAAATTCAACAAAATTTATGAGGTTTCATCAGGAAACCTAGCTGAAATTACTGTAGACTTATAAAAGAATCTAATCGAATCAGTGTTTTGCAGTACTAATTCCATGAATTCATTCAAAATACATAACCATACTATCGGCTCTGATGGCTGTTTCATAATTGCAGAGATTGGACAAGGTCACGATGGTAGTTTAGGAACGGCCCATGCTTATATAGACGCTGTAGCAAAAGCTGGAGCTAATGCTATCAAATTCCAAACTCATATAGCATCAGCTGAAAGCACACCTCTAGAGCAATTCAGAATAAATTTCAGCAAGCAAGATAATACTAGATATGAGTATTGGCGACGGATGGAATTCACCCCTTCACAGTGGGAAGGGTTATACGATCATTGCCGAGAAGTAGGTATCGTTTTTTTAAGTTCTCCTTTTTCGGAACAAGCAGTAGAATTACTAGACAATCTCGGTATGGAAGCATGGAAAATCGCATCAGGTGAAATTACTAATCTTCCTATGCTCCAAAAAATCGCTTTAACTGGTAAACCTATTTTAGTATCCACAGGAATGAGCGATATGGAAGAAATCCAAAACACTTTAACCTACCTGTCACAATATGAGGTGCCACTATTACTATTTCAAACCACTACTGCATACCCGTGCCCTCCCGAAAAAATTGGGTTAAATAATATTGAAGCTTACAGGAATACATTCGGAATCCCTGTGGGATTATCAGACCATTCAGGAACAGTATTCACCGGGCTCGCTGCAGCAACATTAGGCATAGATATGTTAGAGACACACGTCACATTCTCAAAAGACATGTTTGGTCCCGATGTAACCGCATCAATCACAATATCCGAATTGGCATATTTAGTAGAAGGTATTCGATACATAGAGACAATACAAAATAATCCTGTAAACAAAAATGATATCTCGGAAGAGCTCAAACCATTGAAAGCTTTATTTGCCAAAAGTATAGTTGCGAACCACAATCTAGAGAGTGGTCACATATTGACCGCAGAGGATTTGGCATTCAAGAAACCAGGAACCGGGCTAGCTCCTGAAAATGTTATGTCCTTATTAGGCAGACAGCTAAATAAAAATATTGAAACAGACCGGCAATTATCTTATGAGGACATAGACTAGAAATCATGAAAACACCTCAAATATTAGGTATAATTCCTGCCCGTGGTGGTTCAAAATCGATTCCTAACAAAAATATCATTGACTTACATGGCAAGCCACTCATAGCGCATACCATAAACGTTGGGAAAAATACTCCTTCAATTAACAGACTAATAGTGAGCACCGATTCAACTGAGATCGCTGACGTCAGTTCAAAATATGGAGCTGAAATTCCTTTTATTAGGCCTTCCTATTTGGCTGAAGATGATACTCCAGACCTCCCCGTATTCATACATTGCCTAGAATGGCTCATTGAAAATGATAATTACATACCTGATTTAATAGTCCAGTTAAGACCCACAAACCCCTTCAGAAAATCTTTGGTAATCGAAAGCTGCATTCAAAAAATGATCAAAAACCCCAAAGCTGATGCCTTAAGGGTAGTCACTCCTTCTACTGTACACCCATATAAAATGTGGGTCGTGGATGAGGATCAACAGTATCTGGGTCCTTTAATCAAATCTGACATTTCTGAGCCATATAATTTACCGAGACAGTCTTTGCCAGAAACATTCCAATCATTCGGATATGTGGACGTTATTAGGCCAGACACAATACTAAAAAAACGATCTATGACAGGTCAACATATCTTATCTCACATATTAAAAGATGTGATTGTCATGGATATAGATGACTGGCAGGATCTTGAATTTGCTAGATTTTTAGCTGATAAACATCTAACAGAGGACTATAATTAAATGATTCAACTACCCTATGACCTTCAAAACTTTGTCACACGGCCTGCACCAACGATCATAGCAGAAATAGGCTGCAACCATATGGGTGATTTAGAAAGAGCTAAATCCATGATCAAAATCGCAAAAGAGCAATGTGATGTACAATACGCAAAATTTCAAAAACGCAATCCCAAAGAGTTGCTTAGCGAAACACAATATCAGTCTCCTCACCCCGTCCCCGCTAATTCATACGGGGAAACTTATGGAGCTCATAGAGAATTCCTGGAATTCACCCAAGAACAACACCACGAACTTCTCAATTACTGTAAGACAATTGGTATAGGATACAGTTCTTCCGTATGGGACATGACATCAGCAATACAGATAACTGAAATAAATCCTCCCCTCATAAAAATTGGTTCTGGAACAAACACTCATTTGGAATTAGTTAATTACCTCTGTAAGAACTATAACGGAGAAATACACGTTTCCTTAGGCATGACAACAACGGAGGAAGAAAAACGGCTAATAGATATCTTCAACAAACATAAACGCCTTTCAGACCTTGTCCTTTACCACTGTACATCAGGTTATCCAGTGCCTCCTAAAGATATATGTTTGTTAGGCATAAAACGATTAGTAGAGCAATATTCAAATTCTATCAAAGGCATAGGATTTTCATCACACTATGATGGCGTTGAACTAGACGGAGCGGCCTTTGTATTAGGAGCAGACTATATCGAGAGACACTTTACTCTAGATAAAAATTGGAAAGGGACTGACCACTCAGCATCGTTAGATCCGGAAGAACTGAAATTTGTCAGAGATAGCACCAAAATCGTTGCTGAGTCACTAACATTCAAAACTAAAGAAGTTATGGACATAGAAGTCTCCAACAGAAAAAAACTAAAATATATCCCATAGTTTCTGTGAAAAACGTAAAGACAGCAGCTCTATTGATAGAGCAAGGATTCGGGGCCCGATTATTACTACAATCAAAACTTCTCGACGAACTTATAAAACGCTCAATATCGCCCATAATACTAACTTCTGGGCCTAATACCATTAATAAGTATCTAACAGACAAGGGATATACTGATATACCTGTGCACCCCCTAGAAACGAAGTTGTATGAAGTAAAGAAATCTCAAATTATCTCAAGAATACTTCAATTCACTAGATTTCTCGCTCAAAAATCTCAGACCACTCTGGACCATTTAAAAATAGAAAAAGAAAACGCTTTATTATCTAAAAATACTAATACAAAAATTTTCTTATACATTGTAAGAACAGTAGTGAGGATAGCGAAATTCCATCATAAAATCATGTTCGCAATTATTAGACTAGAAAATAAATTTACGTTAACTCATGGCAATAGTATATTCTTTGATCGATACAAACCCGACATATTAATTACAACTAGTATTGGAACTTTTGATAATGATGCATACGTCATGAGAGAGGCCAAATCTAGAGGATTAAAGATCCTAACCTACGTGTTAAGCTGGGATAACACCTCATCCAAAGGATTTGGCACTAACTTATCAGACCACATAATAGTCTGGTCTCCTCAGATGCTCCAAGATTTAATGACTCTACATTACATACCTCAGGACAAAATCTCTATTGGAGGCGTACCTCATTTTGATGCCTATTCCAAGATCCATACAGAACTGTGGGATAAAGATAGGCTTTATTCAAAATTAAACATTGAACCAAACAAAAAAATAATCTTGTTTGGGAGTAAATCTCCTAACAATTTTTCTTCTAATCTTTATATAGCAAGACTACTGTGTGAGCTTTTTAATAATGACTCTGATCTCCAAGATTACCTGATAATATGCAGACTCCATCCGATTTATTTTAGATTCAATAGGACATCAGACGGCGAACATTTTGGGGAAGATTGGAATGAATTACAAGAAGAGTACGGTCCTGACACCATTATGATAGATTACCCAGAAATCACTGATAGTGATCTAAACTACTTCATGTCAGATAACGAGATACTTAAACTTGGTTCACTACTTAAACACAGTAAACTTTGTATAAATATGTTTTCCACTCTAAATTTAGAAGCTTCCATATTTGATGTGCCGGCCATAAACGTATGTTTCGAAGATCCTGATCTCAAAAAGGTCAATGCCAAAATTGCAAGGTACGACATAAGAATAGACGAAAGGCAAACGCACAACCAAAGAGTCATAAATTCCGGAGCGACTAAAGTTGTATACTCAGCACCAGAATTCATACACTCTATCAAGCAAGAGTTGCAATCACCTGAAGCCAAGAAAGCAGCACGATCTCGATTGGTCGCTTCAGAATGTCATACCAACATTGGTACGTCCTCCCAATATGCAGCTGATTTAATACAGTTTCTTGCCATCAATATTTAATAGACAATGCTTATTACCAAAATATTTACCCGATTTACAGATTCAGTATCTGCACGTCTATTCAATCTGAAAATATACTACTATTACACTGCCAGGCCTATTGGGATCAATCCACTTTATTACATACGCAAATGGAATGAATACAGCTGTAAAATCACATTGAAACACAAACATCCACAATTATATGAAATCATCAATGTTATGCTTGCCAAAAGTCAATCTACTGGTGCTGAATTCAGCGATTATTTGCATCTTTACAACTTTATCAATCGAACAAATCCAAAACATATTTTGGAATGCGGTTCAGGTGTTACAACCGCTGTGATTGCCTACTCAATCGAAATAAATCATCAAAACGACAAATCTTATCAAGGTCATCTAGTTACTATGGAAGAAGATCCTTTTTATTATGAGCAAATCAAGTCGATATTCCCTGATAACCTAAACAAACATGTGACCTTCATCCATTCAGAAAGGGTTGAAACCTCTTATGATGGGCACTTAGGTTCATCTTATTCGAAGATACCTCCTGCACCGTATGATTTCATGTTCATTGATGGCCCAACAGACAGGAAATATTTTGCTGATTTGAATTACCCAAAATGCTTTAATGCAGACATAATAAACCTAATTTCATCAGGCAATGAAACAATTGAAGCATTTTTGGATCAACGAATACATACCTTAACAGCCTTGAAAAAACTATTGCCTCACAATCGAATCACCTACAATCCAATTACAAAACTAAGCCACATATATCCTCTTTCTACAAATGATATCTAAAACATCAATCAAGCTATTTATCACAGATGTTGACGGTACCTTAACAGATGGGGGAATGTATTACACAAAAGATGGTGAATACATGAAAAAATTCAACACTAGAGATGCATTCGGGCTAAGATTACTGCAAGATGCTGGTATTCACGTAGCAATCATCACCGGGGAAGATTCGGATATAGTTAGAGCACGTGCAGCCAAAATGGGAATATCCAAAGTGTTCCTCGGAGTATCAAATAAATTACCACTAGTAGAAACTTTATGTTCAGAATTGAACATAGGATTGAATAATGTGGCATATATTGGCGACGATCTTAATGACCTCCAAGTAATTCAAAACGTGGGTTTATCATTTGCAGTAGCAGATGCTGAACCTCAAATTCAATCCAATGCAGGCATAACCACCTTAAAAAATGGTGGTCACGGAGCAGTAAGAGAAGCTGTGAACTACGTTTTGAATTTGAAGGATAGCTAGTTATGTGTGGAATTTCAGGAATAATTGGGAACACCTGGCATCTATCACAATTAGATGGCATGGTAACCTGTCAAACTCACAGAGGACCCGACTTTAATAATATTTTCACTAACGAAAGTCAATATGTAGGATTGGGTCATAATAGACTTAGTATCATAGATTTATCACCCGAAGCGAACTGTCCAATGCAAGACAATACAGGTGACCTCACTATAGTGTTTAATGGAGAGATTTATAACTATCTCGACCTTAAGTCCGACTTAAGAACATATAATTTTAAATCAAACAGTGATACGGAAGTTATCCTAGCAGCGTATACAAGATGGGGTACTGAGTGCACGAAAAAATTAATAGGAATGTTTGCCTTTGCAATTTGGGACGAATACAAACAACAACTTTTTTGTGCACGGGATAGACTAGGGATCAAACCATTCTATTATTATCATCTCGATGGGAAATTAATCTTTGGGTCAGAAATCAAATCAATATTAACAGCGGGGATTGAGCCACAGCCCAATTGGGAAGCGTGGGGAGATTATCTCAACTATGGTTATATGGACCATAATGATGAAACTTTCTTTAAACATATTTACTCACTAGCACCGGGTTCTCATTTACTATTCTCAAAAGGTGATATTAATACCAAAAAATACTGGGATCTCCCTCGTATAACTAACCAATTTGAAGAAGATCCCTATAACCATACATTGGATTACATATCATCTCTACTAGAAGAAATTATTCTTGACCATTTACAAAGTGATGTACCAATGAGTGTAAATCTATCTGGAGGCCTAGATTCTAGTTTGTTAGCCTGCATATTAGATAAACGATTAGATTCAACCGTCCCTATGAACTCTTTTACTAGTTCATTCAAAAATAAACAGTACGACGAATACCTTGCAGTTAAGGATTTAAAATTTAATAATTTTAATACCAAAAGCCATGTAACCAATCACGAATCCATTCCTGAATTAGCTGAAGAACTTATCTGGTACGAAGAAGCTCCTTTTGGGGGAGTTCCAACCCTTGCATATTTTGACCTCCATAAAAACATACGACAAAATGGATGCATAGTATCACTTGAAGGACAAGGATTAGATGAATTATTCGCCGGTTACGAGTACACATTAAATTACTATTACGCAGACATAATCAACCAACATGGCTGGAAACACTTGGAATCGCTAATAGAGAATAATCAAACCATAAAATCTAGAGTCCCGGCGATAAAAAAAATCATGGCAAATCAATCATTAAACATAAGCCACGATGGGACCCAACATTTGCACCATAAATCATTAAGCCCTGACCTATTGGCCCTTTCGAGTTCACCACCATCTTTTGAAACTCCTTTTGACGATCATCTAAGAAACATTTTATATAGGGATTTGAGATACACCAAATTACCACGAGTATTGCGAATGAACGATAGATTATCAATGGCGAACGGGATTGAGTTAAGAGTACCGTTTTTAGACCATAGATTAGTGGAATTCGCCTTTAAACTACCAAACAATCTGAAAATTAAGAACGATCAAGGTAAATCTATACTCAGAGAGTATGCAGAGACAATATCAGGAATCTCATGGACTTCCAGACCAAAAAAATCTATCGTAACACCGCAAACCCCTTGGCTACAAAATGAACTCCAAGAATGGGTGTTAGATACTATTAGCTCCAAATCATTTCAAGAGCGAGGATTATTCGATACTGACGCAGTATCTGATGCCTATCAAGTCTTTAGAAAAGGTAATCCAAAGAATTCATTCTATGTTTGGCAATGGATTAACACTGAATTGTGGTTCAAGACATTCATATCAAAATAATGCAAATAAATTAATATAACAGAGACATCGATATGACCAGAAAAATATGTGTAGTAATTACTGCTAGGCCTAGCTATGCCAGAATAAGATCCGCTCTATATGCTATACAAGATGATCCAAATTTAGAATTACAATTAATAATATCCGGATCTGCACTGCTTCCCAAATATGGGTCTGCAATAGACTTTATCGTGGAAGACGGTTTTGTCCCAGATGCTCAAATCTATCACATTGTTGAAGGAGAGACTTTATTATCATCTGCCAAGTCTACAGGCATAGCTGTGATCGAATTATCTTCTGAATTAAATAAATTAAAGCCTGATGCGGTAATAACAATAGCTGACCGGTACGAAACACTCGCAACAGCAATAGCCGCTTCTTACCTAAACATACCCGTGGTTCATATCCAAGGAGGTGAAATTACTGGGTCAATCGACGAAAAAGTTAGACACGCTGTCACCAAACTTTCCGATCTTCACTTCGTATCCACCAATAAAGCCTACGAAAGAGTTATAGGCATGGGCGAAAACCCTGAGTTTGTGCACGTAACCGGATGTCCATCAATAGATATTGCAAGAAAAATCCAGGAGCATCCTAGCATCGATTTTGACCCATTTATCAAGTATGGAGGAGTAGGAGAGACTTTTGATGTGTCACAAGATTACCTGATTGTAATGCAACATCCAATAACAACAGAACATCAAAATTCAAATGATCAAACACTAGCTACACTATCTGCTATCACTGAGTTGAACATTCCTGCATTTTGGTTCTGGCCTAACCCCGATGCTGGATCATCTGGTATTGCAAAAGAAATCAGAGTCTTCAGAGAACATCATAATAATTCAAATATCCATTTCATTATTAACATGTCGCCTGAAGATTTCTTGAAATTGGCAGTTTCAAGTTCTTGCATTATTGGTAATTCTAGTGTGGCAATCCGAGAATGTTCTTTTCTTGGAGTACCCGCTGTCAACATTGGCACCAGGCAATTCGGCCGGGAACGAGGTAATAATGTAGTTGATTGCGAACACAATTCTTCCCAAATCGTATCTTCTATACGTCATCAATTGCAAAGAACAGATATAACAAAAGATAATCTTTATGGTGATGGCACTGCAGGTAAAAAAATGGCAGATATATTAGCAACGTGTGAATTTAACATTAATAAAAGCTTAACTATTTGATGAAACAAGACCAATCAAAAATCTCAACTAATCTAGCCATAATTCCAGCTCGAGCGGGAAGTAAAGGGATACCCAATAAAAACCTATTAAAGATTGGAAGTAAAAATTTAATCGAACATGCTATATTTGCTGCAAAAAATAGCTCTTTACTTACCGATATCATAGTCACTTCTGACCATCCAACCATCTTGGAAATAGCTACGGGGCTTTCAATTGAAGTGCGACAAAGGCCGATTCATATGGCTCAAGATGATTCTCCAGTCGTTACCTGTCTTCAAGACGCAGTAAGCTTCATTGAGACCACCAAAAAAAATCAGTACCATAATGTTATTCTGCTGCAACCCACTTCCCCTATAAGAACAGGGAAAGACATTGACAATGTAATTCACCTGATGGACAAGAATCGAAGCATCGAAGGAGTAGTGAGTGTTTCGGAATGTGGTGTTTTTCTACCTGATCATCAATATTATTTGGAATATGACAATAACCTAAATAATGAAGTGTTAATCGCAATCAATGGGGAATCCAGCCAACGGATCCGTAGGCAAGAAATACCACAAAGTTATGTACGTAATGGTGCTATCTATGCGGCCAGAAGATCGATATTGATGGATGAAAATAAAATTATTGTGGATAAAAAAATAGCCTACGTTATGCCTAAGAAATATATATGCAACCTGGATGACTACGAAGACTTAGAACTTGCAAAAGTGATAGTCCCTGCATGGGAAAATAATCTACTATGATGAACATATTGAACAATGAACCTTCAGAGTACTCTACCCATGCAATAGAGATATTGCAAACAGTGGGTATATATTATGAAAATCCTACGAATGAGCCAATACAAGTAATCATTACACGCCTAAAAGAAGTAATTGATCATAGATTCCTAGACCGATTCCCCGATTTGAAATTCATTCTGACAGCTACCACAGGATTAGACCACATAGATCAATTAGAGTGCCAAAAACGAAGCATCAGGATCATTTCATTGCAAGGAGAATATCAATTCCTTCAATCAATACCTGCAACTGCAGAGCACACAATAACCTTAATGCTATCTCTATTCAGAAACATCCCATCAGCTGTAGCTGATGTCAAAAACGGCATTTGGAACAGAATGGAGCACAAAGGAAACGAGTTAAAAGGTAAAACCTTGTGTATATTAGGAATGGGTAGAATTGGTATACAAGTAGCGAACATAGCTTCTGCATTTGGCATGAACATCAGGTCATTTGACAATAAATATACAGGGGATTACTTCTCAAGCACCAATCTCAATGAAGCACTTAAAGGCTCAGATATCCTTTCAATACATCTTCCTTACAATCAGGAAACGCATGAGTTAATTGGCAAAAATCAAATATCTCAAATGAATTCAGGCATCCACCTTATAAACACATCGAGAGGGCAAATTATAAAAGAACCAGATATTGTAGATTGTTTATTAAATGGTAAGGTTAGAGGAGTCGCTGTCGATGTGCTAGCTACAGAATACGATCTGGGAAATAGTGCTTTATGGAACTACTCTCAAACTACCAATGACCCTCATGTAATCATTACTCCTCATATCGGAGGATGCACTTACGAATCTATGGCTGCCACAGAAGTATTTATTGCCAAAAAATTTCTTGACAGCTTGGACCGAGCGTAATAGTGAACGCGATCTTCATAAGCCAATCTGGAAGTATCAATATGTTCCATGATTTAGCATTGAAACTGCAACATCAAATTGACTTAAACAACATAGGACTCGCAGTATCCCATAGACGGTCAGTTGCAGACTTTCAAAAATCAAACCCAGGCAATCAATTAGATAAATTCCAAATCCTTGCAGAATGGGAAATTACCAATGATTACCAGAATACCCAAGTTGACTACGAACTATTAGACCATTATCAGAAGATATTAAACATACCAAACTTTTGGGATGCAATAATATCGGACCGGAGACTAATGCAAAACATTAGAGCAACTTATTTTCAAGATTACAGGTCTCCTTACACTCACACCGAATTATTGCAGATATTACAAACGGCCCTAATCCGGGTAGAAAAATTCTTCAACAGCGTTCAGCCCAAAGTCGTAATCTCTTTTATATGCGTTACCTTAACAGAATACCTTATCCACCTCTTTGCGAAATCGAGAGGCATCCAAATTCTTAACATAAGAACAACCAGAATAAAAGACTTCATGGTGTTCAGTGATGACATACAAGAACCTTCAAATAGAATCCAGAAACAATATGAAGACTTTAGGACCATGCCTATAGAAAAGGAACTTACTGAGCAAGCAGAAGCAATCTATAAAGATTTAGTAAAAGGGATTTTCCAATACGAGGGCGTGGGAATCAAAGTAACTCGTAGGATTCATACCATAATCCTTAAAAACTTTATACGGATTATAAAATCCCCCAAAGTAATCAAAATACTCTTCCAAGAATTTTCAATTAAATTTGGAAGATTGAGAGATCGTCACGACCCTGGTCTTATAAAACCAATGTTCCATAACTGTTTGTATAAGCCACTACTAAAACAACTTATCAAAATAAACTTACGTAATAGGTATGTCAATGCCGCTGAATTATCTTCACATAATTTCGCTTTTTTCCCTCTACATCTAGAGCCAGAAGTTGCTTTGCTGGTATATGGGAGATATAACACCAACCAAATTGAAGTTATCCGTAATATCGCCTCAAGCCTACCTACTGGAATGGAATTGTTAGTGAAAGACCATCCTAAATCCATCGGAAGACGTACTTTAAGCTATTACACCAAGATCCTTGAGATACCGAATTGCAAGTTAATCGATCCTAATGTGCCTACAGACCCAATAATTAATCATAGTAAATTAGTATTAACTATTGGAGGTTCTGCCGGCTGGGAAGCTATCATAAAGCGGAAGCCTGTAGTAATTTTCGGAAATACTGCTTATCAGTTCCTCCCTTCTTCTATGGTAATTAAAATACGTAGTTTCCATGATTTAAGTGAATCAATACAGAACATTCTATACAACTATCAATATAATAAAAAATCAGTTATCCGTTATCTTGCTTCAATCATATCGCAGTCACAAAGTTTAAATTTTTATTCAACATTATTGAATCGCGACGGTGTAGCTAAAAGTAGTGAACAACACGGAAGCGAGCGTAAAGAATGGAATGACCAAATCACACTACTTGCTGAATATACTCGTAAATGCATTACCAATGCTTAGCAGCAACACTAACATAGAGTTACTAGTGGACTATGATGGAGCTAGTCTTGGAGCATATAGTGAAGAAGGAACTAGCCTGACATGTGCACTATCTGAAGAACCTCTGGTCGATATCGACTACGAGATCCATGACTATAATCTTCATTTCAATTTTGGCCTATCCAACCATTCGGAGGAACATAAGCAAATCAAAGTAATAATCCAGCAAACCGATAAAAAACCTATCCCTGATGCTATATGGTCCTCAACTTCTCCAAGTAATTGCTTTCTCGAGTCCAAAGTAGAGGTTACTAAATGTCCTGCTGGATATGCTTTTACTGTAGATTTACCTCCTATGAGTAAACGGTATTTTTCAAATACTATGTGGAAACCTTTGAAAAATATTACCTTAAAATTCGATGAATATGCGAAATCAAATTATATTCACAAATTAAACTATGGCAAAAGTGTCTTAGGACACGATCTAAACGCATTTACCTTATATTCCAAACGAAACGAGAAGTTACCCCTGATATGTATCAGTTCTGGGATTCATCCTGCTGAAGGAGATACAATTTCGACCGTCGCAATAACAGAATGGCTTCTTAATGAAGGTAATCATCATAATAGTGCGTTTGATTTCATGATTATCCCTGTACTTAATCCAGATGGATTTATAAGCGGGAAAAACGGATGTAATCATAACGGAGTCAATTTCTTTTGGGATTTCCAAAAATATAACATCCAGGCTTGCCCAGAGGCACATTATTTATGGAATCTTTTCCAAACTTCACCTCCCAATATTTATATAGATTTCCATTCATATACTACCCAAGGGCAATCCAAGCAATTTGGCCCTTATCTTAAGAACCCTGTTTTATATACTTCAAAAAACACTAGACATATATCATTAGAATTATCTAAAGAACTAGAAAAAATCCCCAACAGTAGATCTCAAATATTACTATCTCCAGCTTCATTACCATACAACATGACAAAAGAATTCAACACTATAACTTTTGCCAAATACCACTTGCACCAAGGTTACGGAATTAATCATATGAGGGATCTATCAGTCGAAGTAATAGAAAAGATCATTAAATCCAGCTATGGTTGTGATTTCACAACACAAATCCTGCAACCCTACGGCCCTTTAAAAAGAACGTTTAATGAAATAATAAAGCAAACATTATATGTACAAAGATACTACCTACCTAAGAAACTCAAACGCTTACTGGAGAAACACTGAAACTTAATATTATATTCTGGTCTGATTCTGTTATACCTTCCAAAGCAGCCAATTCAATCCAAGTGATGAAAATGTGCGATGCCATTAAGGGATGCGGCCATCAAGTGACTCTATACGCAAAAAAACCTAATTCCCAAACTTCACCTATACTCTTTCCATTAAATGAAATCTACGGCATAGAAAATACTTTTAAAATTGTCACATATAAAGCATTATCAATGGTTAGGAATATAAATTATGACTTATCAGTACTATTACAAGTGTTAATCAACAGACCTAATCTGGTCTATACAAGGAGTTTACGAGCATCTTATTTATGCCAATATATCAAACAAAATAATGTTCTTGAATTGCACTCCATTCCAAATACTCTGTTTAACAAGTTTATGCTCAAATCATTAACTAGAAAAAAATACCTGAATTTCATCGTAACAATATCCCTGTCTTTGAAAGAAAAATTATTACAACAACATCCTTATTTAAAAGAAAACAATATTTTTGTCCACCATGATGCTGTAGATATACAAAGGTTGTCCCTAAAGACCGATATGACAACACAGACTAAGTCTTCATTAGAAATTCACTCAAACTCAAAAATCGTGCTATATGTAGGGCATTTGTATGAAGGGCGAGGGATAAACATAATTCACAAGTTAGCAAAAAAATTACCTCACATACATTTTCTCATCGTGGGAGGAGAACAAGACGACGTCTCTTACCAGCAATCAATATCCTTGAAAATGAACATAGACAATTTGACCTACACAGGATTTATCCCTAATAACCAATTGCCTCAATACTACCAAGCAGCGGACATACTGATAATGCCATATCAACGAAAAGTATCGGTATCCGGAGGAGGTGACACCTCTACATGGATGAGCCCTATGAAAACTTTTGAATATATGGCCAGCAACAAACCCATCATCGCAAGTGACCTCCCAGCTTTACGAGAAGTATTAAATGAAACAAATTCTATTTTAGTTGAACCAGACAACATACAGGATTGGAAATTTGCTGTAGAAAACGCACTGACAAACTATCAAATGGCTAATAAAATAGCTTTGAACGCACTGCAAGATGCGCAAGCAAATACCTGGCAATCTAGGGTAACCAGAATATTAGAGAATTACAAAGTATGAAAACGATTATTTTAGCAGGCGGACTCGGCACTCGGCTCTCCGAAGAAACGAGTGTTCGGCCAAAACCAATGGTGGAAATTGGAGATAACCCTATCTTATGGCACATTTTAAATATTTATGGACATTATGGTCATGATGACTTCTATATTGCCCTTGGATACAAAGGTGAGCAAATAAAACAATATTTTATCAACTACAATTTATTTGAGGACGATATAACAGTAAATTTAAAAACCGGAGAAACTGATTATGTCAAACAAACCCGGAAAAATTGGGTTATTAATCTTATAGAAACAGGTAAAAACACTGAAACAGGTGGCAGGATTCTTAAATTAAAAGAACACATCGGTAAAGAAACATTTCTAATGACATATGGGGACGGGGTCGCAAACATAGATATTGACGAACTTATAAAATTTCATAAATCTCATGGCAAATTGGCAACTATTACTGCTGTTAGACCTCCATCAAGGTTCGGACGACTTGAATTTGACGGAGATTCTGTAATTTCATTTTCTGAGAAACCACAAATAGGAGAAGGCTGGATTAATGGAGGATTTTTTGTCCTTGAACCCAAAATTTTTGACTACATAAAAGATGACGCAACTATATTTGAACGAGAACCACTGGAAAAATTAGCGCAAGATAACCAATTGCAAGCTTTCAAACATGAGGGGTTTTGGCAACCCATGGACACTTTAAGAGAATTAAGATTACTAAAAAGCATGTGGGATTCAGGCAATGCTCCATGGAAAATTTGGTGACCGATAAATATAAAAACTTATCAGGTCTAAATATCTTGGTTACGGGTGGAACTGGTGTGATTGGTTCGTGGCTTGTAAAAACACTTATCGATCTAAAATTAAATACCGTATTATTACTATGGGGAAATAACGAAAATCCCATACTAAAAAAACATGATATCTTAAGTAATACAACTAATATTCAAGGTTCTTTAACCAACATAGAACTATTAAAATCCATAATCAAAGATAATAATATAAACCTTGTCTTTCATTTAGGCGCTCAAGCCATCGTAGAAACTGCTGCTCAAGATCCGCTTACAACATTCGAACATAACATCAGGGGAACATATAATCTATTAGAGGCATGCAGACTGCATATGGACAGTATAAATGCTATTGTTGTGGCATCTAGTGACAAAGCTTACGGGACCCATCAAATTCTTCCTTACACCGAAACAACAAATTTAGACGGGATCTATCCTTATGAAGTGTCTAAAACATGCACCGATTTACTAGCTAGGTCTTATGCAATAACCTATAAAATGCCAATATCAATTGCTAGATGTGGAAACGTGTATGGAGGCGGAGACCTAAACTGGAATAGAATAATTCCTGGCACTATCAAAGATCTAATACATAATCAGGCGCCTATCATTAGAAGCGACGGAACTCATCTTAGAGATTACATATACGTTAAAGATATTATAGCTGGATACCTCACTTTAGGTTCTGTCACAGTATCTGGACTAGAATATGGTCAAGCTTTTAATTTTGGCAACAACTCTCCAATATCAGTACTTGATTTAGTAAATATGATCACTACCGCTATGAACATATCACATTTGGAACCGATTATAACTAACACTGCTAAAGGGGAAATCCATTCACAATACCTAGACAGCACGAAAGCGAAACATGATTTAAACTGGGAGCCATCATATTCCCTTGAGCAAGGACTAAAATCCACTATTGAATGGTATACAGAATTTCTTTCCTAAGTCATGGACAATAACAAACAACAAGATATTAAAAACCAAATCTTTGATTTGGCCAGATTATATTTCGATATGACTTTTCCTGCAAAACAATTTGAATGCGGCAAAGATTACATTCCTGTATCAGGCAAAGTATTAGATTCCTCAGAATTAATAAATAGCATTGATGCTTCTTTGGATATGTGGCTCACATCCGGTAGGCATGCTCAATTATTTGAACGCAACTTAGCTAGATTTATGAACTCCAGACACGCTGTACTCTGTAATTCCGGCTCATCTGCCAATTTATTAGCTTTGACAGCATTAACTTCGGATAAATTGGGTGTCCAGAAACTCTCCCCCGGAGATGAAATCATAACAGTAGCAGCAGGATTTCCCACCACTGTAAACCCAATAATACAGAACAATCTGATTCCTGTATTTATAGACATAGAACTGAGTTTTTACAATCCATCTATAGAATCTATCATTCAAGCCATTGGACCAAAAACAAAAGGCATATTTATAGCCCATACATTAGGCAACCCATATGATTCGATAGCTATACGGGAGATAGCAGATACCCATAATCTATGGTTCATAGAAGATAACTGTGACGCCTTGGGTTCATCTATAAATGACCAACTTACAGGCACTTTTGGAGACCTTTCAACACTAAGTATGTATCCCGCTCACCATATCACCACAGGAGAGGGAGGATGCGTATTTACAAATAATCCATCGCTAAAAGTTATCGTAGAATCTTTTCGGGAATGGGGGCGAGATTGCTGGTGTGAACCCGGAAAAGATAATACCTGCGGGAAAAGATTTGAATGGCAATTCGATGAATTACCCTTTGGATATGACCACAAATATGTATACTCACATATAGGTTACAATCTCAAAATGACGGATTTTCAAGCCTCCATAGGTAATGCTCAATTACAAAAACTGCAGGATTTCATAAATAAAAGAAAATCCAATTTCAATTATTTGCATCAGAAAATGAAGACACTAGAAGATCATTTGCTACTTCCCAAGTCAATCGTTAATAGTAATCCTTCGTGGTTCGGATATCCAATTACACTGAAACCAAACTGCAATTTCACACGAAGAGATATCACAACCCATTTAGAAAACTCTAAAATAGGTACTCGGTTGCTATTCGGGGGCAACTTACTCCGCCAACCCGCCTATCGTACAATCGAAAGAAGGCAAATAGGGAATTTGGAAAATACAGACATTGTAGCAGAGAATACATTCTGGATAGGAATATATCCCGGCATTTCCAAAGAAATGTTAAATTACTCGTATGACACGATAGCCAAGTTTGTTAACTCACACTAAGTTAATAGCCTTGAACTCCATGAGTCCGGTCAGCATCTAATGCTTATATCAATCATCCTTTGTTCTTACAACGAAACAGGTCGAATACAACACGCAGTTCACCAACTACAGCAAGAATTAGCATCCGTAAAATTCCAATATGAACTCATTTTCGTAGACAATGCATCTACTGATGGAACAAGAGAATGGATTGAATCTTTACCCGACATAAACACAATAAAAATATTAAACAGAACCAACATAGGTAAAGGAGGATCAATACGACTTGGTTTGGAAGCATCTAGTGGGGAATATGTAATAATCCATGACCCTGACCTCGAATATGATGCAAAAGATATACCGGCTTTATTAAAAAACGCTCTAGACAATAATGCTCAATTAGCATTAGGGAGTAGAGTCCTGGGCGGTGAAGATATATCTTACAAATACTTCCAGAATTACATAGGAGTTGCAGTCCTTACAAAAATCATAAACATATTATTTAGAAGTCAAATAACTGACCCAGCTACAGCTTTGAAAATCATGGAGAGTCATTTCATAAAATCCGTAGTATTAACTGATACTGGATTCAACTTAGACTTCGAAATTGTTGTTAAAACACTCAAATTAGGAGGGCTAATAAGTGAAACTAGGATCTCTTACTATCCTAGAACTAAAGCCGAAGGAAAAAAGTTAAAAGCCTGGAAAGATGGATTAGCGTCTTTAATCACAATTCTAAAATGCAGATTACAATCCTCAAAGAAATTTACGCAATCATAAATTACATACAATACAATATTTTTAAAGCTTTGCTGAACAGAAATGTTCAATTGCTAATCGGATTATTCTTAGTAAGCGCCTTTATTAGAATCCTATTTTTAGAACTATACTGGCCAGATACGAATATAACCTGGGATGATGAACCAGACTATGTAACCTTAGCCGAATATATAAAATCAGGACAGAGTTGGATCAATGCAGAAACTCCCAATACAAGACCTGTCCTTTTAAGCTTAATCATTAGCCCTTTACTAGATTTGGGTACGCATACAATCAGAATTTCACTAGTCCTTATCTCTTCTCTAACCCCCATATTTGTGTACTATCTTAGCAAAAAAGCTTTTGGACTTAATAAAATTCAAGCATTACTACCTTCCGCAGTCTGGGCATTCTATCCCCCTGCTATTTGGTATTCAGGGCTCATACTCACAGAATCATTAACATCTTTACTCGTAACAATCACGGCTTTATGTCTAATAAACTTGAAAGAATCATCAAAAACGTATTTTGTGATTCTAACTGGCATAACCATGGGATGCCTGATCTTAGCACGATCATCTTATGTTTATTTACCCATTTTCATTATTACTGCAAGCATATGTTCTAAAGTTTTATTTAAAACAAAATTAATAGATATAAAAAGCATAGTAGTAATTGTAGTAACAATCGGAATTATCACATCCCCTATAATAATACGAAATTACAACACAATCGGTTCTATCCTGCCTATTGAATCCCGACTTCCTTATGGATTAGTGTTATCTAATGGAGATCTGTCTAGTCCGGTTATAAAACAAGGTGGATACGACAAACTTAGTCCTGCCATGGTAAAACTAAGTGAGCTGAGTAATCTTGAAACCTCATACTCTGATTTAGTTGAATTTGCCAAGTCCACAGTCTTCAATGAGTTAAGAACAAACTCATCCATGATCCCACAAATTCTAGTCAATCGAACTTTTAATTATTGGGGAAGTAGACCAGATCCATTTGATCCTAGGATTACAATCAACGATATAATTTTAGGAATAATTTGGATCCCAATATTAATAGCTTTTTCATTCGCTGTACGATTTTATAGAAGCTCTAATTTTTGGTTTTTTATGATTTTAATTTTATATTCTTATCTTACTACGATGATATTTTGGTCATCTCCTAGATTCAGATTTCCTTCTGATAGTTTAATCATAATATTAGCTTCTGTTTCTATACTCAAATGGCAACCATCAATAATGAAATTTATAAGAATTCCCAATAAATATAATAATGATTGATTGGAAGACCCCAGAATTACTTTCCTATAGGAAGTTACCTGTGTTGGTTACCGGAAGCACAGGATTCATTGGAAATAGGCTAATAGAAGTGCTAAATATATTAGATGCTAATATTACCCAAATAGCTAGACGGCAACAAAAAAATGATCCACGTGTTTTAAAATGTGATTTGAGCGATTATGAAGCTTGCCAAACTCTAATCCAAAGTAAATCTTTCAAAATAATATTCCATGCTGCAGGATGGGTTTCAAGTGACATCTCAATGGGCAATGTAAACAAAGCCAATAAGAATAATGTAATAGCAACTTTGAATCTGTTGGAAGCAGCAACAAATGCGGCAAAAAGCCCTAAGATAGTCATACCTGGATCAATATTAGAAAATTCTGACATCAAAAATCCCTATACAGTATCCAAGTCGGCTGCCTCCCTATATGCTGATCTGTATAGTAGTAATTACAACGCAGATATTTCCAAATTAATGATCTGCCTCACCTATGGTCCTCACCAAAAGTTAAATAGTTTGGTTCCGTACACTATTAACTCATTAAACATTGCAAGAGGTCCTATTAAACTAAAACTAAATCGTTACTTAGATATACTATTTGTAGATGACCTAATACATGCACTATTAAAAGCGGGATTGGCTATGAAACCTGTAAAACCAATATACATAGGGACTAATCAACTTTTAACAGTTAAAGATATAACAACCTTGATAGCAGAATTAATGGGTAAAGACCCTAATTTAATCGAATTCGAATCAGATGATTGTAAATATGAAACGATTCTCAAGCCAAAGCATTTGGAAGATGCCAAAACATCACTCGACTGGACTCCTAATTGGTCTCTATCCCAAGGTCTAGAAAAAACTATCGATTGGTATGTTAATGAGGGTCAGATCTAATGAGAATCTTGCACGTGGCTGATTACGTAATGCCTACTATGGGTTATCAAGAATTTATTTTACCCAAATGGAACTCTAAAAATAGTAACGAAGTGCACATTATTACATCAGATAGATATACACCCATACCTGACTATAACACTACGTGGAAGTATATCCTTGGTCCACGCCATGTTGGAGTATCTACACAAATAATTGATGGCGTAACAATTCACAGACTTCCTGTTAAATTGGAATTCAGGAGGAGAATTTGGTTGTCTAAACTCCAGACAAAGGTTTCAGAAATCAACCCTGATGTAATATTTTGCCATGGAACCAGTTCTCCTCTCGCTTTTTCATTGACCAAAATATCAAGAAAGTTAAAAATTCCACTAGTTCTAGATAACCATATGGCTTATGTCGCACAAGGATCTGGGCTCCTAGCAAACATTTATTATATGTTTCTCAGGCGAATAACTAAACTTTATTTAAATCCATATGTGTCCTACTTCCTAGGTATGAGCGAAGAGTCATGTGATTTTATGATTACACAACAAGGGATAACTCCCCAGAAAGTACAAGCGCTTGATTTTGGAGTTGATACAGATATATTTGGATTAGATAACACACTAACTATGGAAAAACGTACCCTATATAACATCCCCGCTAATGCTGTAGTCGTGATGCAAACTGGAAAATTATCCAAAGAAAAAGGAACTGAAGTGTTAAGTGAAGCCATGTTACAGCCGATGCGGTCCAATCCTAATCTGTGGTTAGTATTGGTAGGTGGTGGAAATCCCACATATTTAAATCAGTGCTTAGAACCTTATATCAAGTTCAATATATCCAATAGAGTAGTGATAATCCCCTTTGTTCCATTCACAGAATTACCTTCAATAATGAAGATGGCAGATATATGTGTATATCCAGGAGAGTCGTCATTAAGTTGCATTGAAGCTTCTGCATGTGGCATTCCTGTGATTATTACTGATCTACCATGGGGGCAAACTAGAGAATCTTTAGGCATTGGTACCTGTTACAAAACAGGGGATCCTGGAGATTTACAATTAAACTTGCTTAAGCTTATAGAATCCCCAACTTTGCGGCAGCAATTAGGAGAAATAGCACGTAACTCAGTTATGACGATGTATTCATACAAAACAATATCTCAACATGTAGAAACAATTTTACAAGAGGCAATAGACCAATATGTCTAACCACAAAAGAATCTTGCACATAGTTGGGGCCCGACCCAATTTCATCAAAGTTGGGCCATTAATCAAAGCGATACAAGGACGCTTGCCTGCAGGGCAACAGCTTTTAGTACATACAGGTCAACATTTCGACTCCAATATGTCAGATATCTTCTTTGAACAATTAGGAATCCCCTATCCGGATATCAACTTAGAGGTTTCACAGGGTAGCGCACTAGTCCTTTTATCTGAAATGATCTATCGTTTAGAAGATCCTATTAAAAACTTTTCTCCAGATTGTATAGTAGTCTACGGAGATACAAACTCCACACTCGCTGGAGCCTTAGCTGGATCTAAGCTCAATATACCAATTGCCCATGTTGAATCTGGTTTAAGGTCACGAGACAATACTATGCCTGAAGAAATCAACCGCGTTATAACTGATCATACATCTTCCTATTTGTTCACTCCATCAAAGGACGCAACAGATAACTTATTGGCAGAAAATATAGATTCCGACAAAATATATTTTGTCGGTAACATTATGATTGACACACTAGTCTCTTCCATGGGACAAATAAATAAGTCTCAAATACTGAACACACTAGAATTACGTCCATCTGATACCTCTGAAGTTAAACCATATAACGTGCTAACTTTGCATAGACCTTCAAATGTAGATAACACTGAGTCCTTGACCAAGTTAATCGATTCAATAATGAATATACCTTCTAAGAATCCTACAATATTTCCAGTCCATCCCCGATCACGAAATAAAATTGAAACCATTATAAATAATCTCAAAACAGACAAAATCATATGTATAGAACCTTTAGGATACATTGAGTTTTTATGTCTGGTTCAGCATGCCAGCCTAGTAATAACAGACTCAGGAGGCATCCAAGAGGAAACCACTCATCTAGGAACTCCTTGCATCACTCTTAGAACTACAACAGAAAGGCCTATTACGATTAGTGAAGGAACCAATACTCTAATTAATCCCATCGAGCCAAATTTGACTCAACGGATTGTTGAGGCAATCAACTCCCCAAAAAGTAACCCGCCAAGCATACCCGAATTATGGGATGGTAAAACCGCTGAAAGAATTACGGAGGCATTGATTGGGTAACAATATTCATATTTTACCCAAAATCCTGTTTGCTGATCCTAGTCAAATCCCTGGCGGACCACAGCAAGTAGGGATTACTATCCTAAAAAACCTAAATAAAACAAAATATGATCTGATCGTTGGTAGCCCTACTGAAGACCATCCCATGGCTAAATCAGTTTCATTTCGATATTCCCCAGAAATCTACAATATCGGCAAACCCAAAAATATCAAAGAATTCCTTGGCACACTTATAAACTTACCAGTGAATATAATATCTTTATGTAAATTTATAAAAAAATACAACATTGACCTTATACATTCAAACAATGAGATATGTTTCACAACATTATTAGCAGCTCGTATCACAAAAACCCCCCATGTTATTCATGTCCATGGACTAGGTTTCTCTAACTCAATATTTAGGTTTATCTTCGGGGCAATCATTAATATTTGTTGCGATAAAATTATTGCCGTATCCAATGCTGTTGCGAGAAAGCTTATAGAGGTAGGAGTTGACCAAAAAAAAATTGTAGTTTCTTACAACGGGATCGATACTAACATATTCAAACCTACTAAAAAAACACAATACGCTCACACTCAATTCGGGATAGCTAAAGAATCGTCTATCGTAGGTATGATAAGTGCATTGGACCCTCGAAAAGGCCATGAATTATTTATTAAAGCAGCTAAATACACTATAAGACATAACCTAAAAATTCATTTCTTAATTGTAGGTGATCATTCTCAGCATCAAATAGAATACAAACATCACTTAATCGAAATGATAGATGAATTCGGATTAAATAATCACGTTACATTTACTGGTTATCAAAATAATATACACAAAATATTAAACTCTATTGACCTGCTGATTCAGCCGTCTGTAACAGATGCTGGGCCCTTAGTACCACTAGAATCTATGAGTTGCGGCACACCAGTAATCGCAACAGACGTTGGAGGTAACCCAGAAGAAATCCCGCAAGGATACACTGGACTAATCATACCTCCAAACGATCCAGTATTACTCAGTCAATCGATTATTAAATTGATCCAAGATAAAGATCTAATGTTGAAAATGAGGCATAATGCTCGTAAGTGGGCAAAAACTAAATTCGATTCGAGATTACTTACTGATAACATAGAAGCTATATATGATGAAATACTTGAACAGCAGTAGCATACGGGGTAAATCAGAATGTTAATTTTAGGATTAAATGCCTATAATGCTGATGCATCCGCAGCGATTCTAACAAAAGGGGAGCTCACTGCAGCAGTCGAGGAAGAAAGATTCAGTAGAATAAAACACTCAGCAGGTTTCCCTTATGAGAGTGTAAAATTTTGCGTGGAAGCATCTAACTATCAAGCTGTTGACCTATCCCATGTTGCTATATGCAGAAACCCCAAAGCTCATTTTTGGAAAAAAGTAATGTTCACTTTATTAAATCGGCCAAATCCAGCAGGAGTGATAGATCGGCTAAAAGCCAATGCCAAAGTACTAAGTCTACAAGATGAACTTCAACAAAGCCTGAACATACTCAGTCCTGACTTTAACCCAAAACTTCATAAAGTAGAGCATCATAAAGCTCATATAGCAAGCGCTTTCTATGCTTCCCCTTATGAAGAATCTGCCGTTTTTTCAGTAGATGGATTTGGGGACTTCGTCAGTGCTATGTGGGGTACTGGAGTAGGCAACAAATTACATATAGACGGAGCCGTCAAGTTCCCTCATTCCCTTGGTATCTTATACACAGCAATAACACAATACCTTGGACTAACCAAATTTGGTGATGAATACAAAACAATGGCTTTAGCAGCGTACGCAGATGCAAACAAACTTGATTTCTTCAGAAAACTCGTGACTACCGACGACAATAGAATTGGATTCCAAATGGATCTAAGATATTTTACCCATCATAAGAACGTTAATAGCATGCAATGGCTAGAAGGTGAGCCAATAGTTGATACCCTATACTCGCAAAACTTAATTACAGCTCTTGGTCATCCTCCGAGGCATTATGAAGACAATATGAGTGAATTTCATTATGAAGTAGCTGCTTCCTTGCAAAGGCGTCTAGAAGAAGTTGTATTCGACATGCTTAACAAACTTCACAAAAGGACTGGTCTGAAAAAATTAACCATGGCAGGAGGTGTAGCGCTCAATTGCACTATGAATTCAAAAATTCTAGAGCAAACGCCTTTTGAAGAGTTATACATACAACCTGCTGCATGGGATGGGGGTACCTCTCTAGGATCAGCATTGTACGTGTGGCATGACATATTGGATAATCCTAGAGTACAACCAATGGAACACGCCTATTGGGGCCCCTCATATGACAGGAATCAAATCTCCGAAGTTCTAGAAACGTATATAGAAAAAATTAATAAATCCGGGAAATCTATCACCGAGATTTCAGATCTAAATGAACTTTGCAAAATGACAGCGAAGCAAATATCCGAGGGAGCTATCATTGGATGGTTCCAAGGTCGAACGGAATTTGGTCCAAGAGCTTTAGGTAACCGAAGTATAATAGCTGACCCAAGAAGATCTGACATGCGAGAAATATTGAATGAACGCATCAAACTAAGGGAAACTTTCAGACCGTTCGCACCCTCAATACTGGAGGAATATGTATCTGAATACTTTGACACTGATGGTCCCGCACCCTATATGCTAATAAATGCAAATGTTAGACCAGAAAAAAGAGATATCCTACCAGCTGTTGTTCACATAGACGGCACCAGCAGGATACAAACAGTTTCCCAAGCTTCAAACCCGCGGTATTGGAATTTAATTAATGAATTTAAGAATATTACTGGAGTCCCTATAATTTTGAACACATCATTTAATGAAAATGAGCCTATCGTATGTACTCCAACAGAAGCCCTAGAATGTTTTCTAAGAACCGACATGGATGTCCTTATATTGGGAGATTTCGTCATTAAATAAGATCCCTGTGTTGAATTATTCTCTTAAACATTCGGCAAGATTTCCTAATCTCAGAGCATTGATGTGGGATGACACTAAACTGTACTGCTCTCGTGGTTATAGGATCCTATGTTATGACACAGAATTACCCAAGCAAAATTGGGGTCCGGTAGGACAATACCATCCTAATCTAACACAGAAACTCTATGAAAAATCCAAAACTTTGTCTAGGATAAAGCGCTCAGGGTTTCATCACTTAATGCTCTTAAAAGATGATTCATTATTAGGTGTCATAGACAAAGCCATAGTGAAACTAAATCCTGACACTAATCTATTCGAAAATGTCTTCACTATCAAAAGAGGGACTCGACCTTTATCAATAGCAAGTAATCCGCAAGGACACCTTTTTTGGGGTGAATACTTTAATAACGCCCATAGAGAAGAAGTCCATATATATGCTTCCTATGATTTAGGAGAAAGCTGGTCAATAATTTACACTTTCCCTAATTCAACAATCCGCCATATCCATAATATCTTATGGGATCCATACTTAAAAACGTTCTGGATATTCACTGGAGATGACCACAACGAATGTTTTATCATGAAAGCTGATGAAAACATGGCAAACTTCGAAATAGTATTTAAAGGATCACAAAATATACGCTGCGTAGCAGCTATACCCAGACCTGAAGGCCTCTATTTTGCTACTGATACACCCTTCGAAGCAAACAACATTTGTATAATAGAAAAATCAAGTACTATAAGAATACTTTCTGACTTACCAAGTTCTTCACTATCTGCATGTAATATCTCAAATCTGTTATTTTTTTCATCAGCAGTAGAGCCGAGTAACGTTAATCTAACCAAATATACATCTCTTAAATTTAGTGACAACGGTCATACCTGGGAAAATATTGTAAGTTGGAAAAAGAGTGCCTTGCCCAGTAAATTATTTCAGTTCGCAAATATATCTTTACCTACAGGAAACAATTCCTCAAGTTTTTTAGCAGCTACAGGGATCTCCGTGGCAAACGAACACATGGCCACACACATTTGGGAAATTCAAAAAGAGAGAAACGACTGAATGAAAGCTGTACAACAAGAATATAAGACAGGAATACTCACCCTAGAAGATATAGATAAACCTTCAATAAAGTCGAACGAGATTCTGGTCAAAAATGAAGCGTCAATAGTAAGTGTAGGCACCGAAAAAACAATGATTGAACTCGCTAAAAAGTCATTAATAGGCAAAGCGATTATTCGACCAGATCTTGTTAGAAGAGTATTAGACAGCGTTAAGAATGAAGGTATCACAGAGACATACCGTCAGGTAAAAGCTCGATTAGAAAACCCGATATTATTAGGCTATTCTTCAAGTGGCACAGTTATAGAGATCGGAGAATCGGTAACAAAGTTCAAACCTGGTGACAGAGTGGCATGTACTGGGTCTGGCCATGCATCTCATTCAGAATATGTTGCAGTCCCTGAACATTTATGCGCAACATTACCTACTAATGTTTCTTTTCAAGAAGCAGCGTTTTGTGCCCTAGGGGGCATCGCTCTAGAATCCATAAAAATGGCCAACATACAAGACGGAGATACGGTTGGTGTAATAGGAATTGGGTTAATTGGTTTGATAACGATCCAAGTACTATCTGCTCGGAACTGCAAAGTTATAGCTTTAGATATAGATCCAAACAAGCTTAAATTAGCTCAAACTTTAGTTCCCAATATGATTACCTCAGCCTGTTATCATGACTTTCAAAATTGCATCAATGCTAATACTGACGGAAAAGGAGTTGACTCAGTCATTATTACAGCGTCAACTGATAGTAATGAACCTATCGAAGCTAGTGCTACAGCAGTCAAACTTCGAGGGACAGTTGTGTCAACTGGTCTCACAGGTCTGAATATACCCAGACAACTCTTTTATGAAAAAGAATTACGCTTTGCAGTGTCAAAAGCTTGGGGGGACGATAGTAACAACCAAAGCGAGGCTGTTCAAAACCGAAAACATCCAAGTGCATTTCAAAACATTACAGAATTCTTAGAGTTCATTAGCAATAAAAACTGCGATGTAGTTTCCTTGATAACATCGACGTATAACATCAACAACGCTATAGATGCTTATAAAGCAATACTAAACCCCAATCACTCGCAAATTGGAATTGTGCTAAATTACACCAAGGATACATCGTCTGAAATCAACCATACGCAACCACCAAATACTTCAATAAATACAGACCATAACAAAACATCTAAAAATCTTCCCGTTTCCACTGGGATTATAGGAGCAGGGTTATATGCAAGTGGCACATTCCTTCCTGCAATCAAAAAGCATGGTTTGTTTAAGCTCATATCCATATGTGCTCCAAACGGAGTCAGAGCAAAATTCATACAAAAAAAATATCATTTTGAAAATAGTAGTACCGATGCATATAAAATCATCAGCGATCCTTTAATAGACTTAGCCATAATATTAACTAGGCACGACTCACATGCTCACCTAGTAGGAGAGTGCCTAAAATCTAATAAACATATATTTGTAGAAAAACCATTGGCGCTCAATGTAGATGAGCTCAAGTCAATAACTAATCTAATGCGATCTACAAAAAAATTGTCACAAGCCATTTTAATGGTTGGATTCAATAGACGATTCTCAAGATTTTCAATCTGGGCAAAACAACAACTCCCAGATAATGTTCAAATGACAATCAATATGGTGGTTAATGCCGGTAATCTAAATCCAGACCACTGGGCTGATGAAAAAGGCCAAGGAGGAAGGATAATAGGTGAAGTTTGCCATTTTATAGATTTAGCGCAATATTTCACAAATTCTAGAGTTTATTCAGTATCCGCCTACCAGAATGGCTCAAGTACAGGAGATAACGTAATTAACTTAGAAATGGAATCCGGATCTATTGTTAATATTACCTACGTCACGTCTGGCAACAGAAGACACCGACGAGAATCGGTTGAAATTTATTGCGGTGGTAAAATAATCTCCATACATAACTTCAAGAAAGCATATAGCGTTTCTACTTCATCTACGAAAACCATCTCAAACTGGCTATCAACAGATAGAGGTCATGTCAATCAATTAAACCATCTCTACAATCTGATAACCAATCCTAATGCTGACAGTGAGAATAACTCTGACTACATAAATACTACTTTGACCAGTTTCGCTATTGAGCAAGCGATATTGACTGGAGAGAACCAAACACTATCCTCATATCAAAAATTAATACAATGAACATACTATTAGTAACCTCATACTTTCCGCCTGACAATGGATCTGCCGCTAATCTGTTCCATGACCTAGCGCATAATTTATCCGACAAAGGCAACGAAGTTACGGTACTTACCACTATCCCTCAGTATCACTCTGTTGGTAGTTTGGACAAATACAAAAAGAAAATCTGGATTACCGAGAAAAAGAATAAAATAACTATTCATAGAATTTATTGTCCTAGATTTGAAGGGATGTTTAAAATAGGCAGAGGGCTATGGCAAATCTGGGTGTCTCTCGCATTATCTTTGGGAGCCTTATTTTTAAATAAAAAGGATATATGTCTTGTATATTCTCCTCCATTACCATTATGCCTGTCTGGGTTCTTATTGAATAAATTCAAGGGTACTAAAGTAATACTCAACATACAGGATCTTGTCCCTCAAAGCATTATTGACTTAGGTATGTTGAAAAATCACTCTCTAATACAAATTTTCAAAAACTTGGAACAATTTTCGTACAAGTATGCCGACCATATCACAGTCATGTCACAAGGAAACTTGGAACATGTAACTTCTCAAGGAGTTGAAAATGACAAAGTAAGTATCATAGAGAATTGGGTTAATATCCCTGATTCACAGCACAAAGATATGACTGCAGACATACTACATAAATATTCCTTATCAAAGTCAAAACTAATTACTTTTGGAGGAGTCTTAGGACATTCTCAAGACCTAGACATCATTATTAATGCTGCGAGAACCACAGCCTCCCGAACTGACCTACTATGGCTAATAGTAGGTGATGGAGCGCAAAAAGAATATCTGTTGAATTCAATAACGAAGTATGCCCTATCAAACATTAAAGTATTACCTATGCTAGAACGCCAGGAATACGATGCTATTTTAGCCAATTCATACCTAGGTTTGGCCACTCTAAAACCAATAGTTAAAACTCCTGTAGTGCCATCAAAAATATATTCTATAATGTCTGCAGGAATTCCTGTACTCTGCGCTATGGACCTGGCCGGAGATGCACCCAAGTTAATCAAAGAACTTAATTGCGGGGTCAACATATTGCCAGGAGATTATAATAAGCTCGCCAAATCTGCTATACACCTTGTTGACAATGAGTTTGATAGAGCAAAATTAGGGGAAAACGGCCTAAATTATATAAAAAACAATTTGAATGTATCCAGCGCTACTATCAAATATCAAGAACTTTTTGCTAACTTATTAGAATGACATTCTGAAAGGAATTATTATGAATTACCCTGAATACAAAAATAAAAGAATATTAGTGACTGGTGGAGCAGGTGCGATCGGATCAAATCTTACAAGGTCACTTCTAGCTCAAGATGCAGAAGTTATTGTGCTCGACAATCTTTCTTCTGGACAAAGCTGGAACCTGCCCTCAACACCGAAATTACTTTTCGTCAAAGGTGATATCTTAGATGAAGTTATACTAAAACGAGTGTTTAATGAAAAGCCTGATTTGATTTTCCATCTTGCTGCTTTGTTTGCAAATCAAAACTCAGTAGACCACCCTGAATGGGACCTAGATATAAACGGCAAAGGCACATTGAAATTACTCGAATATTCCACACTCACAGGGATAGACCGATTTATTTATGCCTCATCTGGATGTTCAATATATGGGAGCGATTCACCATTGCCTTTAACGGAATCTTTCATGTCAATGCATTTGAGTTCTCCTTATCAAATCACCAAAATGCTAGGAGAACTCTATTGTAATTACTACCTAAATCATCACCAATTGAAAATCGTTAAACCTAGATTTTTTAATTCCTACGGCCCCGGAGAAATCCCCGGGCAATACCACAATGTTATACCAAACTTTATATATTGGGCTCTAAAAGGCCTACCTCTTCCAATAACAGGTACCGGTGAAGAAACTAGAGATTTCACATACGTCACCGATATAGCTGATGGTCTCTTAGCCTCAGGAATACATGAATCTGCTATTGGTGAGGAATTCAATCTAGCCTCTGGCAAAGAAACACAAATCATAGATCTAGCCAATTTAATAAATGAATTAACTGGAAATCAAGCAGGGGTTACCTTTGCAAAACGGCGGAACTGGGACACAAAATCAAGACTCTTAGCATCTATAAATAAAGCTAATGAGCTTATTGGATACAATCCGAATACAGACTTTCAAGAAGGAATTACTAATACAGTAAATTGGTTCAGAGAAAACTGGGATTTAATAGATAATGCAGCTCAATTTGGTCCCGGAGCATCCTCTGCAGTTCGTGAAATCAGTCATTAATCTACCATCATGCTAAACATATTAGTTGTTATAGGTACTAGGCCAGAAGCGATTAAGCTTTCTCCAATTGTATTGGAACTGCAAAAGCACTCTGACAAAATTTACGTAGAAATCTGTATCACCGCCCAACATAGATCTTTATTAGATGATGTCCTGATTAACTTCAACATAACTTCTGATTATGACTTGGATTTGATGTCAGATAACCAAACATTAGAGGAGATTTCTAGTAAGTCCTTGACTGGAATAAGCTCCATACTTAAACAGCGCTCTTTTGACTGGATACTGGTTCAAGGTGATACTTCTACTGCTTTATCAGCTTCATTGTCTGGATTCTATAATAGAGTAAAAGTAGGACACATAGAAGCAGGACTTAGAACCTATAACAAATGGGAACCCTATCCCGAAGAAATCAACAGGCAACTCATTAGTAAAATAGCGGACTTACACTTTGCGCCAACCTTGAATGCTAAAAATAATTTATCGTTAGAAGGAGTTGAAGAAGAAACTATAATCGTAACAGGAAACACAGTAGTTGATTCTTTAGCAATAGCTTCTGATTCTCAACCTTCAAAACATATCCAAAATATTCTTGATACAAATCATCCTAACAAAAAGATAATAGCGATTACTGCTCACCGTAGAGAGAACTTTGGTAAGCCTCTTACGATGATTTGTGAAGCTATCAAAAAATTAGCAAACAAGTATCATAATGAATGCCATTTCATATACCCTGTACATCCAAATCCAAATGTACAGGGTACCGCTTATAATCTATTAAACAACATATCCAATATTTCTTTGATTGAACCCTTAGATTATTTTGATTTCATCCATTTATTGAAACAATCATTCCTAATCATTACAGATTCAGGTGGAATCCAAGAAGAAGCTCCAAGCTTACAAATTCCCGTATTCATATTAAGAAACAATACCGAACGAACAGAAGGCATTCAAAACAAAGTGGGATTGATATTAGGCACTGACAAAGAAAATATAATTACCGAGGTATCCAAAGTGATTGATTCTGAATCAGAGTATCACCAATACATCCAAGCCTCCAATCCATATGGGGATGGGCAGGCATCAACTAGAATCGTCAATAAATTATTAAGCTATCCATATAGTGAATTCGTCGAATCCTAAAATGGTAATTTACCCTAAATACAAAAGACCATTGGACTTATCAATTCTCCTTTTCGCCCATATTACACCTCCGTTCCCTTTGATATGGATATTGATTTGGACAGTAGTACCTCTATGTATTTGGCTAGAAGATAGAGGCCCCGTATTTTACACACAGACAAGAATAGGTAAAAATAAAAAATTATTCAAAATATATAAATTCAGAACCATGATCGTAAATGCAGAGACCTCTGGCCCAGTTTGGGCCAGCAAATCTGATCCTAGAATTACTAAAATCGGGAAACTACTAAGGCTTACTGCACTTGATGAACTCCCCCAAATATTAAATATAATTAAAAACGACATGTCATTCATAGGCCCTAGGGCAGAAAGGCCTGAATTACATCACGAATTTAGTAAAGTAATCCCAAAATTTGATAAAAGGTTAGCTATAAAGCCTGGGCTTACAGGAAGCGCTCAGATAGCTGGACCGTATGATCTAGATCCAGGGAAAAAATTGGAATATGACTTGGATTATATCCATAATATTTCATTCAAAAGAGACGTGTACATTCTAC
>CEUL01034177.1_pt1 | contig 39193 bp, 39 predicted proteins | sample 427021 | NCBI WGS metagenome assembly CEUL01 (sample SAMEA2622800, study PRJEB7988) | marine metagenome | isolation source: saline water (ENVO:00002010), including | reverse complement strand
TTTCTACTGATAAATCTCCTGAAAATCCAACTCCAACTGCTCCATAACTATAGCATTTATCATTAATAAATAGTGCATTATTACCTGGTTGCCCACCTCCACTAGCTAAAGCCCCAATTTTAGTAGTTTCTGGAAATGCATAATCTAGACCTGCAAGTAAATTATCACTTCTTAATGTGAAAGGATCAGGTAGAATCATCATAGCTTTACATTTATTTGAGAATAACCCTGTAATCTTAAACCATTCATCTGGAGTAGCATCTTCATTTGGTAAATCATCTTGCCCAATATGAAAAGAGGTTATTTCTACATTTGGTAAATTTGCTGCACATACAGCTATTCCTGCTCTTCTTTCAACTTCATGGCCATTACCAATAACACCTGCTGCGGAGCAACCTATAATACATTTAGTATCTATTTTTTCTGAAAATAAAGATGCAATTTTTTCATAATTTACAGAATGGTGTGATGAGACGAACAATAAAACAAGATCGGCCTTTTTTCCATTTAATTTTTCTTTTATGTCTAATGTAATATCTGATATAGCTTTTTCATAATCTGAAATATCAGAAACTGCAGAAATCCAGTTCAAATAATTCTCCTGTCTAAATTTATTACATGAAGAAATTAAATCTAAATTTTAGATAATACCTTTTCTGTAGATGAAATAGTTTTTTCTAAATCTTCTTGACTATGTGCTGAGGATATATGCATTCTTCCATTTGATGATAACCTGATTCCATTTTTAAGCATTTCGTATGCAAAAAGAGAATATTTTTTTTCATCACAATTTTTAGCATGGTCTCGCCAGTTAGTTATTTCTTCCTTATTAGTAAAAGATATAGATAATAAGGAACCAACGCCTTGAACATGTAAGTCAGAGTCTTGCGATTTTGAAACAGATTTTAGGTTTTTCATCATAAACTCGCCTTTTTTATTAAGATTTTCATAGAAGGTGGCTTTGCTATCATGTAGATATTTTAATGTTGCATATGTAGCTGCAGTTGACATCACGTTAGAATTGAAACTACCACCATGATAAACATTTCCATTGCCAATTTCTTCCATTATTTGCTTCTCTCCAACTATCATAGACATTGGAAAACCACCTGCCATAGATTTTGCATATGTGGCTATATGAGGAGTGATTTTTAGCAATTCTTGTGCTCCGCCAGCAGCTACCCTGAATCCGGTAATTACCTCATCAAAAGCTAATAATGCATTATGCTTTTCACATAAAATCTTAACTTTTTCTAAATATCCTTTTTTAGGAAGGATACAGTTGGTGTTACCCAAGATTGGTTCTGTAATAACTCCAGCAATGTCATCACCATATTTATTAAAGACATTTTCAATTTTTTCTTCATCATTCCATTCGCAAATAATTAGATTTTTTGATGTGTTTAAGTCCATTCCAGTAGATTCTGGAATAGGGTTAGGGTTATTTTCATCTCCAGCAAGATTTAGGGGAGGGTGGACGCTATAATTAACAGAATCCATCCATCCATGGTAATGACCTTCAAATTTAACAATTTTATTTTTCTTTGTATAACCTCTCATTACTCGAAACAATAGTTGGTCTATTTCGGTACCTGATATTGCAAATCTAGCAGTTGCATTTTTAATTGGGATTAATTCTAGAGCCATTTTTGCGATTTCTATTTCTTTATCAAATTGACCAGCAAGGACATAACCTCTATCCATCTCTTTCTTAACTAAATCTGATATGAAATCTGGAGCATGCCCAAATAAGTTAGGCCCCATCCCTTGTATGTAATCTATGTATTCATTTCCATCAACATCCCACATTTTTGAGCCTTTTGCATGAGAAAAAAACATCGGAATTTTAGCTGGGTCGTTTATTCTAATTTGGCTAGAAATGCCTCCAGCAATATATTCTTTTGCTTCATCATACATTTTTTTTGATTTACTGAATTCATTAGTCATTATTATAAATTATTTCCTCTATTTCATTTATGTTGTTAATGTCGTAGTCTGCTTTCTCAGTTACGTTCCTTGGCTTCTGAATTTTATATCTACCATTTAGAAGTCTTATAGTTTTTATTCCTAGATTTTTTGCAGGAACAATATCATTGTCAATTCTATCACCTATCATAATACTTTCATATGGATTTGCATTAATATATTTACACACATGCAAAAAATATTTTTCATCAGGCTTGTATAGGTTTATAGATTCAGATACATATTTATTTGAAAAAAAATCTAATAATCCTATTTTTTTCATTATTTCTATGCATCTAGTAGGCTGATTTGCAACAATTCCTAACTTGTATTCTTTTCTTTTTAGATTTTCTAGGATATTAAAAATATTTTCTTGTGGCTCAAAAAAACCTCTTTTTTTATTACGCTCCTCTTCTGTACTATAAAGCTGTTTCTCAATTATTGATGCTAATTTATAGTTTTTATTTGATAAATCCCAGATAATATCCTTATATAAATCTTTTGAAAATGAAAATAATAGCTTTTTTTGAATTTCAATATATTTTTTCTTTGAGATATGTATATCAAAAAACTTAAAAGAGTTAATTATTTGTTCATCGATAAACTTGTCCATCAAGGTTTCTTTATCGATAGGACCGCCAATATCGAATAAAATATTTTTTATCATAATTTATTATCTTAAGAATTTCTTTGGCACTTTTGCCACGTATGTATATGTAGGGTTTACAAATTGAGTTACTCTAGCTTCTAGACATTGTGATAAAAACATAAATGCTTCACCTTGATGCATATTGTAATCTTCTTCAAGCCATAGTATCATTTCGCATAGAGCAATTCTGAAAGCATCTTCAGCTGGTTTGTCACATGCTGTTGTCATTATATAATCTTCATTTTCAATACGAGGCCATGTCATACTCTGAGGCTTATCAACAACCCTTACTTTCAATTCTACTTCTCCACCTGTCTCAATTCCACCTCCACCACATATTTCTCCATCTCCTTGACGGGCATGCATATCACCTATGTGTAGTAATGCTCCCTCATGTTCTATTGGTAGATAAACCTTTGCACCGGTAGTAATTTCTTGGATATCGAAATTTCCACCCCAAATTCCTGCCCATCCATTATGCATTGACTCAATTTTTGGAGCTAATCCGATTACCCCAATCATAGGTTCAATAGGAAATGACAAATTTTTATCCCATAAAATCATATCTTCCTCAATTAAACAAATCTTAAACTGTTCGCCTATGTTAGATTTTCCTAAATAACCTGGTAATGCTCCTGTTGAACCCCTGTATCTAGTCCAACCTATTGGGTTAACTTTTATTTTTCCTATTTCAACTTCAAGTACTTTACCCGCATTTGCACCATTTATATGAATACATCCTGAGGATGGGTTTCCATAATCTTTAGGTTGATTATCAGATCTATACTGATTATATAAACTTCTAATATTTTTTGGTACCAACTCTGAATCTGGACCTCTATTCATTTGAGTTGTTACCTTAAACCACTCGTTCTGTTTAATATATGCAGTAATTTTATTTTTAGAAGAGTGGGTATAGTAAAGTATTTTTGAGTCTAAATGTTTCATTTGATAATTATAATAGATTATCATGGATAATATGAAAAATAGATTGCAGCATTTAAAGGGAAATTTTAATAATTTTGCTAAGGAAGTTTTTTTTATTGATACTACAGAATCAACTATGAAACTTGCCTGGGATTATGTAGATAGAGAAAAGACAGATGGAATTCTAATTATTACAGATTATCAAACTCAAGGAAGAGGTAGGTATAATCGTAAGTGGATTTCTCAACCGAAAAAAGATTTACTATTATCCTTGGTAGTAAAATCTCCAACAAATATACTTAATCAGTTGTTGATGGTTGCTTCTTTATCAGTTTATGATTTATTACTTTCTTTGGACCTACAGCCTCAAATTAAATGGCCTAATGATGTTTTAGTTGATGGGAAAAAAATTGCAGGCACCATAGCAGAATCACGAATTATTTCTCAAAAATTTTCATATGCAGTGATAGGCATAGGTTTAAATGTTAATCTATTATTGGATGAATCATCTCCAATAATTAGTTCCTACACAAGTATACTTAAAGAAAAAAAAGTTGAATATGATAGATATGAACTACTTAAACAATTATTAATAAATTTAGATGACTATTATTCATATATTTTATCTGGGCAGAATATTATTCCTAAATGGAAAGATAAGATTATAAATATAGGTAAAAGTATAAGAGTTAGTTTTACTAATAAAGAACAAGATAATTATGTCATTGGCAAAGCAATTGATATCGATAATGAGGGTATGATAGTCATTTTAGACGAAAATATGAAGGAGTGGCATGTATCATCAGGTGAGGTAACAGTTACTACCTAAGGGCATTAGATAGCGTCAAAAGCACTATAACAACGATCATTGCTGAAATATCAATCATACCAATTGGCGGTATGTATTTAGAAGCAGGTTTCATTACAGGATCTGTAATTTTGTATAGTGTCTGGACTATTTCATGATTCCTAAACTGAGGAAACCAAGTTGAAAAAGCTCTTATGATAATCAAGTAAGCATATATTCTTAACATAACGCTAAGTAAATCTGAAATTATAATCATATTTTCTCCTCGTTTGAGAGTTCTTTTCCTCTCTCGTATGCTTTCTTAACTCCTGTAACAATACTTTTATGAAAATTATTCATTATCATTGAATTAATTCCAGCTTCTGTTGTACCGCCTGGAGACGTAACTAATTTCCTAAGTTCTTCTGGGCTTTTATCTGAGTTACTTAAGAGTTCTACGCTTCCTGAAATTGTTTTTAAGATCAGTTGTCTTATCTTATCATTCGGTAGCCCTATTTCTACTCCAACCTTTTCTAGAAATTCAATAAATAAAAAAACGTACGCTGGACCACTCCCGCTTATTGCGGTTGCCATATCAATATATTTTTCTTCTTGAAACTGTATTTCTTCACCTAACATACTTAGAATTTCTTTGACTGCTAATTTTGATTTTTCACTGACTGTCAAAGTTGAATGCCATGCGGAAATTCCTTTTCCTATTTGTGCTGGGGTATTAGGCATTACCCTAATAATATTCATTGTAGATAATGAGTTTGAAATAGTATTTATATTCGTACCTGCCATTATGGATACAATTGTTTGAATATTTGTAATTTTTCCACGTATCTCATTTGCAACTATTTTAAAATTTTGAGGCTTTATACATAGAATTATTATGTCAGAATTTTCTATGGCTAATAAATTATCATTTATTGCAACTAACTCAAATTTTTTTTTGATTTTATTTCTAACAGTTTCTATGGGTTCAGAAACTATAATCTCATATTTTTTAGATGAACAAGTTAGCACAGAGATTATAGCTTGCGCCATAGTTCCTCCACCAATAAATGCAATTTTCATATTTTTTCCTAAATTCGCAACTTAATTGTTATTATATAGCCAAAATTATAATTTTTGATTATTTATTAGAACATAAGCTTGCTTAATAGCTTCTTTCATACTAGTGGGATCTGCTATATTTTTATTTGCTATATCAAATGCTGTCCCATGATCAACAGATGTTCTTATGAAGGGTATTCCAAGATTTACGCTGATAGATTCTTCAAGTCCATGAACTTTGATTGCTATATGCCCTTGATCATGGTACATAACTATAACAACATCATAATTTCCATTTATAGCTTGATTAAATATTGAATCTGCTGGATGAGGACCTGATACTGATATACCCTTACCTTGCATAATTTTCACAGCAGGGGCTATTTCCTTCGATTCAGTATCTCCAATTAAGCCATTATCTGATGCATGTGGATTTAAAGCAGCAACTGCTATTTTTGGTTTATTGTATCCCCAATTTGTGAAACTTTCATTTGTTAGTTTAATTGCCTCTATAATATTTTCTTTTGTAACATACTTACACGCATCAATAAGTGGTTTATGAGTGGATAAATGCATACATCTCAGATTACCTGTTATTAGCATAGTTGCTACATATTTAGACTTTGTCATCCTTTTGAAAACTTCTTGATGGCCTGTATCTTTTATACCTGCCATAGACCACGCTTCTTTATTTATTGGCGCTGTAACCATTGCTGATACTTTATTTTTAATACACAGTTTTGCTGCAAATTCTACCCATTTATGACTTTCTATTCCAGATCTTACATTTAATTTTCCAATAGGAAAACCAGAAGTTGTTTTCCCAGGATTAATTATAAAAACTTCATAAGGATCATGACTAGTTACCTGATTAATACTATTAATTTCTTTTATTAATAATTTAGACTTATTAATATCTATTTGCCTGGTAATTGCTTGTTTTGAACCAATAACAATTGGTATGAAATTATCAAAACTTTCACCTGAGAGCGATTTTACTATTATTTCAGGACCAATTCCTGATGGATCTCCCATAGTAATAGCAATTTTTTTTTTATTTATCATACTTAATTATGAATTAACATTTGCTATATCCACATGAATAACATTTTAAGCAACCTTCTTCATGGGCAAGTGTAGCCGGACATTCAGGGCACGATTCCCCAAGTAATGAATTCGCAGGTACTTTATGCTTAGAATTTTCTAAAATTTCTATTTCCTGCGCGACAGGCATACCTAACTCTTTAGGAGAAGGAGGTGTAAACATGTTTGCTTGACCTGTTTCTTTATCTTGAAGATTTTCTGTGGAAGAGGAACTAGTATTTATTTTTTCTAACACAGAGGCTATAGCATCTGGTACAGATCTTATCATCTCACCCGCATCCCAAGTTGGTACATCGGTTATACCTCTTAGCTGCTCAGTGACATTTACAGGATCAATGCCTGACCTTAATGCTAAGGAAGCCATTCTAGATACAGCTTCTGCCATTGCAGCATCATTTCCTCCAGCTTTTCCATGAGTAGCAAAAATTTCAAATGGCCTATCGTTTTCAGCCATATTTACTGTAACAAATAGATTTCCTCTTCCTGTACGAACTCTCCTTGTAATACCATTTAGAATAGCTGGCCTGTCTGCTTCTGCTATATATTGATTGATATCTTTTGTTTCATTTTCACTAGACTCACTTGTAGAATCGTTTGTTCCTGTAGTAAGTACTTCTTTTTCTCTAGACCCAGCTCTGTAAACTGTTATTCCCTTACATTTTGTTTCCCAAGCAAGTAGATATGCATCTTCTACATCTTCTACCGTTGCTTCATTAGGGAAGTTTATAGTCTTTGATATTCCTGCATCAGTACTTTCTTGAAATGCTGCTTGCATAAGAACGTGGTCTCTAGGAGATATATCTGATGCTACGTGGAATAATTCTTTAATATTTTCTGGAACTTCTTTTCTGTCCTGCAATGATCCACCATTTGATAGATGCTCAAGCAAATCATCGCTATAAAATCCTTCTTTTTTTGCAATTTTTTCAAAATTTTTATCAACATAATAAAGAGTTTCACCTTCAAGTATATTATGTTTTCTATAGGCTAATGAGAATATAGGTTCAATACCACTTGACGCTCCAGCAATCATGGATATAGTACCAGTTGGAGCTACAGTTAGTCTGCATGCATTTCTAAATTTAGCGCCCCCTGATTTTGCTTGTTCGGAATCATGCCATGCGGGGAAAGGTCCTCTTTCGTTTCCAAGATTTATTGATTCTTCATCAGCATTTTCTTGAATGAATTTCATAAGTTTTCGACCTAATTCTACAGCTTCTTCGGTATCATATGGAATACCAAGTTTTACAAGCATATCGGCAAATCCCATGACCCCTAAACCTAGTTTTCTAGTTGAATGCGTCATTTCTCTAATTGCATCAACAGCATACTTGTTGGCATCAATTACATTATCAAGCATTCGAATTGAAACCTTAACAGCTCTTCCTAAGTCGTTCCAGTCAATTAAATTAATTCCATCACTGTTCTCGTTTACAAATTTAGCTACGTCAATCGATCCTAAGTTACAGGATTCATTTGGAAGTAAAGGCTGCTCTCCACAAGGATTAGTTGCTGTTATTTTTCCTATATGAAGTACGGGGCTATTTCTGTTTACTTCATCTAAAAATATCATTCCAGGCTCACCATTTCTCCATGCACCATTAATTATTTTATTGAAGACCATTCTGGCGTCTATTCTATCTACCTCAACTGAAGCACTGGTTGGATCTGCTGGGTCTTCTAATCGTTTCAATGGATATGTAGTGCCATCTTTAACAGCTTGCATAAATTCATCTGATGCCCCTACCGATATATTAAAATTGTGTATTTCACCTTCGATTTTTTTGCAATCAATGAATTCAAGAATATCAGGATGATGTACATCCATCACAGCCATGTTGGCTCCATCTCTCTTGCCCCCCTGAGTCACTAATGTGGATACAGAAGATAAATGTCGTAATACTGATATTGGACCACAAGCTTTACCGTGGGTAGTTGCTATAGGAGTACCTTTTGGTCTAAGTTCAGATAAAGCAAAGCCAGTTCCTCCTCCAAATTTTTGTACCATTGCAGCATCATGTGCTGCCCCCATTATACCTTGCATGCTATCTTTCAAAGGCAGAACAAAACAAGCAGACAATGTGCCTGCCCCTGTTCCTGCATTCATTAATGTAGGTGAGTTTGGTAGATATTTTAATGTAGCCATCAATTCGTAAAAATCATTTTCTATTTTCTTGATTTCATCATCAGACTTTTCATAATTTTTTTCTGGTTGAACTAAAGCTTTAGCCACACGCTTAAACATTTCATTAGGGGTTTCTACTATATCTCCTTTAGAGTTTTTTTGCAGGTATCTTTTTTCAAGTACTACATTTGCATTATCAGAGATTTCAGCTGGTTGAAATTCATAGTTAGTTTCCTGGTCAGTATTTTTCATTTTTTCATTCTCCATGATTAGCTATTTTTATTTTTTTAGTAGTTCAACTTCTTTTGTAAAAGAGTCTATGTTTTTGAAATCTCTGTAAACTGAAGCAAATCTTATGTAAGCAACATGATCAAGTTTTTTCAGGTACTTTATACACATTTGTCCGATTTTTCCAGCTTGTATTTCATTTTGATAATTTTTATTAATTAAAATTTCAATTTTTTCGACTATGTTTGAAATTTCAACATTTGTTATTGGTCTTTTAACACAGGCCATTTTTAAGGAGTTTTCAAGTTTTTCGGTAGAAAAAATTTCTTTTTTACCATTACGCTTTAGGACCATCACTGGAACAAAACTAACTTTTTCATAAGTTGTAAATCTTTTTTCGCAATTATCGCAAATTCTTCGTCTTCTTATCCCAACGGAAGACTCTCTAGAATCCAAAACTCTAGAGCCAACTGTATGACAGTACGGGCACTCCATAAACAATATTCCTTGTAAAAAAAGTAAGCGAGTACGCAGAAAAAATTGGTAGTAACAGTTATTAGTATAACTTGATACGCCTTATTTACTGCGGACACAGCAAAGACTACATATAGTAGTTATCATAAAGACTACCACTATTTGTTGTGTAATTGCAAGGTTAATTAAATCTAAATATTTCTTTTTTTTTATTAATTTATCGATATTCTAAGAATGTTTTTTTTAAAATAAGTATAAATATTAAAATAACTTAAAAATAACAGAAATTTTTTTTATCTGAACTTTTTTCTGGGATATATATTTTTGTAGATTGGATTTCCCAAAAAATAAGATATTTAAGTAATTTTTTCCCTTTTTCTCATAAAAGGTGGTGTGTTCAAATCATCTAAACTTAATGATTTTTTTTCATAGTTATTTTGATAGGCAATAGAGTCCATAAAATTATTATTTAAGTGAATTTTATTTCCTGAAGCAATTACTATAAGTTCAATTTCATCATGTAATAAATTTTTTCTTTTAAGGCCAAAAAATATGCTACATTTACCACTTGCAAATGATTTGATTTTATTTGATAATTCTTTAACTTCTGACATTTTAATTTCATTACCTGAAACTATCTGAACTATCATGCTTGTGGCATTAAAAACGCCTTCTTGGTAAAACTGTAAATCAAGTAATTTATTAATAACTTCGGTTAATTTATTTTCACCGTTACTCCTACTTTTACCAAACCATGAAATTTTTGAGTCTTTTATTACTGAAATTAAGTCTGCAAAATCTATATTTATATCCCCTGTTTCATAGATGATTCGATTTATTGAAACTATTGAATTTATAAAGTTTTTGATCAATATACTTCTATTTTCTGATCTTTTGATGGCACTAAATACATGACTAGAATGCGACTGCTCGTTTACAAACATAGTTGTAGTGGTATTTTTAATGATTTGTTTGATAAGGTCATATGTTAAAAAATTACTTTTCTTAATTAGTAATATTACCTCACTTTTATTTTTTATTGAATTAAGAATTTTAATAACGAAATCGTAGTCATAAAAACTCTCAACTTCACATATAACTATATATAAGTCTAAAGAATCAAAAATATAATTTATTTGATCTAAGTCTTTTGTACTAGTAATAATTTTTCGAATATTAGGTACATTTTGATCAAAAATCAGACCTGAAAGTTTTTTTTGATCTTGTACATGATAAATATCTAAATTACCTAAAATATCTGTGGGTAATGAATGAATAACATTTATACCTAATTTATTAATACCAATAATTCTACTTTTCATGGTTTTTAGTAAACTATAGTTTAATTTTTTTTATGAATTTGGAGAATGTTGAAGAATTTTCATCTGCCTCGTTGTTATCGTTATTATCATTTATCATAAATGCGTGGCTTGAATCTTCTTTATTTTCTATACCCCAAAGCATTATGCCTACAACAGTAGATATACTAGGATCATTTTGCGTATTTGGTATTCCATACAGACCTCTAGGCTCAGCCAACCTTACGTTAGCCTGTAAAATATATTTTGCTACATTCATAAAACCATTTAATTTTGAACCCCCACCCGTAAAAACAAATTTACTTGTATCGGTATCTACTAGGTGAGGTTCATCAAGAGAAAGAGATATCATTCTAATTAATTCTGCAGCTCTCTCTTTTAATATTTGCCCTAATTCTCTCCTTGTAATTTGAATTTCCTCATCCATTTTTATTGGTTTTATGGTTATTTCATCGGTAGCATTTTTTTGATCTGGCCCAATATTTCCATAATTAATTTTAAGATTTTCTGATGCATTGAGTTCTAAATCTAATGCGATGCTTATGTCACTAGTAAATAAATTACCTCCTATTGGTAATACCTTACTGTGAACAATATTGCCATTATCAAATACCGCTATATCTGTTGTTCCTCCACCAATATCTACAACTACACAACCCTCCTCTTTTTCAGTAGGAGATAAAACAGCTTCGGCACTTGCTAAGGGTTCTGCTACTATTCCTGCAACTTTAATTTTTGATTTGCTTAGACAATTCTGAATATTGTTTATACTGCCTAATGAACCAGTTATGATATGTGTTTCAACATGAAGTTCAGCAGTATGCATTCCTAATGGATTTACTATTCCGTGCAACCCATCCAAAGTATAACTTCTGGGGATAGCATGAAGTAATTTTCTGTCATTATTTAGGTCAATTTTACTCGCAATTTTAAGTGCTTCGTCAATATCATTTTGAGTGATAGAAGTCATACCTGAAGGCCTCGAAATATTAGTCCAATGATTTTTTGATTCTAAATGGGCTCCTGATACACCAAAAAATGCTTTATCTATATTTATCCCTACATCTTTTGATATACTTTCTATCGATTTGGTTATACATTCTGAAACCAACTGTTCGTCAACAACTAAACCTCTATTCATGCCATTATTATCGATAGTAGTAATATTAATTACTTCATATGTGTTTTGGTCTTTTATTCTTCCAACCATAGTACAAATTTTAGTTGTACCTATATCTATTGCAACTCTAAAGTCATCTGATTTCATAACTTGAACTCCATTTATATTCTCTCTGCTATTCTTAATTTTGCACTTCGTGATCTAGGATTATTATTAACCTCATTTGTCGAAGGAATTATTGGTTTTTTACTTATTATTTTTATTGTTTTTTCATGTTTGCATATACATACTGGCGATCTTGGAGGGCATATGCATTCAGAAGATTGCTTCTTAAAAAAGTTTTTTACTATTCTGTCCTCTAATGAATGATAGGAAATAACAGCAATTCTTCCACCTTCACCAATAACAGTTAAGGATTCATTCAACGCAGTTTCAAGCGCTGATAATTCATCATTAACCGCTATTCTTATAGCTTGAAAAGTTTTTGTTGCAGGGTTGATTTTTTGATTTTTTTTTCTTGGAATTACTTCGCAAATTAATTCTGCAAGTTCTAGAGATGATTTTATAGGCCTATTTCGTACTATTGTTTTTGCAATTTTACGTGATTTTTTTTCTTCCCCGAAGTAAAAAATTAAGTTTGCTAATTCATTTTCGTCATAATTATTTATTATCTGAGATGCCGATAAATTTTGATTATAACTGAATCTCATATCTAATGGATCAGCTCTTCTAAAACTAAAACCTCTTGACTCTGCATCTAATTGTAATGAAGAAACACCTAAATCAAATAATATTCCATGAACAGGTGAGAAATTATACTTCATAGCAATGGATCTAATATTTTTGAAATTATCGTTAACTGCTAGAAATTTATCAGAAGAATAATTTACTCTTTTTTGCGCAACTGAAACTGCTTCATGATCAGCATCAATACCCAAAACTTGACCACCTGGGTCAGACTTAATAAGAATATTTGTTGAATGCCCACCCTCTCCTAGGGTGGCATCAATATATCTTCCTCCAGGAGTTATATTTAATCCTTTAATAACTTCATTAGTTAGCACGGGATTATGATATAAATTTAGCTCTTTTAATATCAATGTTTTTATTGCCTCAGTTGATTTCTAATTCAAATATAAGCATTTATTTATTTCTCTATCCTAATTGAATTATGACATATATAAAAAAATTACTTCAATACAATATATTTACACGTTTAAGGGTAATTTGTGATTTAATATTAACTAATAAGGAAAATTATTAAGGAGAAATTGTAAATAATCATGACATTCAGTAAAAATTTATATTATTCTATCGTAACTAGTAGTGACAGGTGTGCTGCTGGATTAATGCGTGATAAGAGTGGTGAACTTATAGAAAATATTATGAGTAAATCTAAATTTTTACTTCATTCAAAAGTTGTTTTACCGGATGAATTTACCATATTGGAAACTCAATTAGTTGAGTTTTTTGAAAACAAAAAAATCAATCTTATCCTCACGACTGGAGGTACTGGCCTTGCAAAAAGAGATGTAATTCCTGATGTAACAGAAAAGTTGATTGACATTGAAGTACCAGGAATCCCAGAGATAATGCGAGTTAAGAGTTATCAGGGAAATAAAATGTCAATTTTATCTAGATCTAAATGTGGAATTAAAAATAATACTCTTATATTAAATTTGCCAGGTAGCCCATCTGCAATTGATGAAAATTTAAATAATCTTATAAGTACAATTGAGCATGCTGTTGAAATAATTATTGGATCACATGAAGGTAATCATCCGAAATGATCTTATCTATAATTACTCTTTTTCCTAAAATGTTTGATAGCGTTTTTGATCATAGTATTATATCTAGAGCTATAAAATCTAAAAAGATAACGATAAACATTTATCAGTTAGCAGATTTTGCACAAAGTACAAATTCCTCAAGAAAAATTTTAGATTCTTCACCTTATGGAGGTGGTCCTGGAATGGTTTTAAGACCAGAGCCTTTGTACAAAGCAATTGAAAAAATCAAACAAGATAATCTTCCAAATCAATCCACAGTAATATTACTCTCCCCCCAAGGAAAAACTTATAACTATATTAGAGCAAATAATCTTTCAAAAGAAAAATCTGTTATTTTAGTTTGCGGTCATTATGAAGGAGTTGATCAAAGGTTTATAGACCTTTGTGTCGATGAAGAATTATCAATAGGTGATTATGTACTAACAGGTGGGGAAATACCGGCGATGGTAGTGATCGATTCAGTTTCTAGGCTATTAGTAGGGGTCTTAGGAAATGATAATTCTAGTAAAAACGATTCATTTTCTCAGAGTAATTCTTTACTTAAGGGTCCAGTATACACAAGGCCAAGAAAATTTTTAGGTCTAGAAGTGCCCGAGATACTTTTAAACGGCAATCATAAAGAAATTGATAATTGGAGAACTGAAGAATCTCAAAAAAAGACTAGAAATAATCGTCCAGATTTATTAAATGAAAGATAATACGTATAATTTTATTTGTTTTTAAGTTTAAATATAATTACTTACATGTATAATAGTATTTTGTAGTTACACTAGTTACACGCGAGAGATCTCTTAATGAGTAAAAAATTAGATACAAGTTTATATATAAAACAAATTAATAATTTAGATGAATTTCAGCCTGGAGACACAGTAAGTGTGAATCTGAGAATTATTGAGGGTGATAAGGAAAGAATTCAAACTTTTGATGGTAATGTTATTTCTGGTAGATTCATCTCATCTAAAACTCCTGGGTTGGGTGATACTTTTACTATTCGTAGAATCTCTTATGGGGTTGGAGTAGAGCGTGTTCTGCCTTTTCATTCTCCTAATATTGAGTCATTAAAAGTAACTCGAAAAGGTAAAGTAAGAAAGTCGAAATTATATTACCTAAGAGGCCTAACTGGTAAAAAAGCTAGGATAAAAGAAAAAAGATCGTAAATTATACTTACTAATTTTTTATAGCCCTCTCAAAATATGAGAGGGTTTTTGTGTTAAAAATCAACATATTAAGGAATTTTAATGAAATATGCTGAAATAGCGGTTGATTTTCCTGACAACAGTCAGAGATCCTATACTTATAAGGTTCCTAGTGAATTATTATTAGAAATAGGAGATTTAGTTTGGGTTCCATTTGGTAGCAGAATTTTGTGTGGAGTTGTTTTTGACTTAACAAATAAACATAATATAGATGAAAATATTATAAAAAATATAATTAGTAAAATAAATGATGGTCCATATTTTGATAAAACAAAATTAAAATTAATTAAACATATTGCAAATTACTATCGGGTTTCTTATTTTTCAGCTGCTAACTTATTTCTTCCGCCAAGCGCCTTCTCTAAAATAAATACAATTATTAAGCATATTAACAATAAAAAAATAAAAGATTATAAATTTTCTAAAATTGAAAAAAAATTATTAAGTTATGTTGAGAAAAATAAAAATATAACTAAAAAACAATTAGTAAAAAAAATGGGTCTACCTGGAAAAACTTTAGTAGATAAAATGATAAGGAGAGATTTACTAATAAGTGAAAATATATGGGAGAAGCCAAAAGTTGGGCCTGTGTATCACAATAGGATTATTCTAGGAATTTCAAAAACTAAAGCTAAACAGATATCAGAAAAGATACATTACAAAAAAATTAAGCATACCCAGCTTATCAACTGGTTTTTAGATGGAAATTACTCTGATACAAAGACATACTTAAACAAGCAATTTGGCTATACTGCCACTCGGTGGTCTTTTGATCAAGGAATAATAATAAGGAGAAGAATTAAAAGGCTAAGAGACCCATTGAGTAAATATTTTTTTCAACAAGAATTTTCGCATTCACCAACTAAAGAGCAATCCGATTCAATTTTCAAAATAAAAAAATCAATAAATGAAAATAAAACATCAAAATTAAATTATAAGTTTTTGCTGCATGGTATAACTGGTTCTGGAAAAACTGAAGTTTATTTACAAGCAATAGAAGAATGCCTTAAGTCAGACAAAAATGTAATTTTTTTAGTACCTGAAATTTCATTGACGCCACAAACATTGAATAGGATTGCATCAAGATTCCCTGGTAAGGTTGCTCTTTTGCACTCAGGGCTCTCATCAGGAGAAAGATATGATCAATGGTGGAGAATAAAAAATAATGAGTATAAAATTATACTAGGTTCAAGAAGTGCAATATTTGCTCCAGTATCGAATTTAGGCTTAATAATTATTGATGAAGAACACGAATGGAGTTACAAACAGTCAGATAAATCCCCACGATATGACTCAAGAAAAATTGCAGACTTGATCTCAAATATGTATAAAGTTACTTTGTTATTGGGTAGTGCAACACCTGATATTGTTTCGTATAAGAAATCTGCAGGAACAGAATTAGAATTATTAAAACTTACTTCTAGATTTTCAAAAACAAAAAAAGATAGCCTTCCTATCGTTCAAATTATTGATATGCGTCAAGAAAGAAGAAAGGGTAATTTTGAAATGTTTAGTGAATCTATGTTAAAGGATATAAGCAAAGCAATATCATTAGATGAAAAAGTAATACTTTTTTTAAATCGTAGAGGCTCATCATCTTATGTTCAATGTCTAAATTGTGGCGAAATTCAAAAGTGTATTAGATGTGAAATAGCAATGACATACCATGAAAATTTATCTGGATATAAACCCAAGTTAGTATGTCACTATTGTAATAGTAAAAGGCAACCTAATAGACCCTGTAAGAATTGTAATTCTATACAAGTTAAAAGATCAAATCCTGGGACTGAATTAGTAGAAAAAAATATAAAAAGATTCTTTCCAAAAATAGATGTTGTTAGATGGGACTCCGATACAGCAAAAAATAGAAAAAATCACCATGATATTCTTAGTTCCTTTTCGGAATCTGGTTCGAAAATATTAGTTGGTACGCAAATGATTGCAAAAGGTTTAGACATATCTTCAGTATCATTTGTTGGAGTTATATCGGCTGATACAGGACTTTCTTTACCAGATTTTAGGGCTAACGAAAGAGTTTTTCAAATTCTTACTCAAGTCGTTGGAAGAGCAGGACGAGGACACAAAAGAGGTAAGGCAATTATCCAAACTTTTAATCCAGAAAATATAGCTATTCAATATGCTGCAAACCAAGATTATATTGGTTTTTATAATTCAGAAATAAATTTTAGATCTTTGTATAGCAATCCACCATTTACTAAGCTTATAAAATTAGTTTACTCGGCTAGAGATGAAAAAAAAGGATTATCAGAAGTAAACAACACCATAAAAGTAATAAAAAATGCGATGGAATTATATGGTGAAACGTCAAATGTTGTTTTGGGTCCTTCTCCAGCATACCCATATAAGATAAGAAATTATTATAGATGGCAAATAATTATAAAAGGTATTTCTCCTCAAAGAATAGTTGATATAGTTAAACCAAAAAATGATTGGTACGTAGACGTAGATCCACTAGTTATATCTTAAAATTTAGAGAGGAAAATATTGAGTATAAGAAGAATAAGAGTTTATCCTGATCCTATACTAAGAAAAAAATGCAGACTAGTTAAAAGGATTGATGAAAAAATTATTAGAATATCTAAAGATCTTGAAGAAACTATGCTAGCTGCTGGAGGGGTTGGTTTAGCTGCTAATCAAATAGGTGAACTTTCAAGAATTATAACTTTACATATGCCTGAGGAAACAAAGCCTATGGTACTGATAAATCCAGAAATTACTAGTAAATATGGTGAGAGAGAAGTACTAGAAGGATGCTTATCTTTTCCAGGTTATCAAGGTTTAGTAAAAAGATCAGTATCGGTTTCTGCAAGATGGTTAGATCTTAATAAGTCACTCTACAAGGTTACTAAAGAAGAATTATTTGCCCAAGCTCTTGAACATGAGATTGATCACCTTAACGGAATTCTTTACACTGATCATTTACTAGAACATGAAAAGCTAAAACAAGCTGGCCTAGATCACGATCAACCCCATTTGCATGATGTTGACATGAAAATAATAGCTCAGAAAGAACCAGATGAACCTAGTGAAATATTAGAATCTAGATTGAATTTGTCGAAACTATATTCTGATTCATCAATATCACAAATGCAATATAATCTTTTCAATGAAGGATTTTTAGAAAAATAGATTTTTTATTACAAAAAATAATAATAATAAGTTAAATTCAAGATGAATATTTTTATTTCGAATGTTATACTCAATTGGTGTGATTATTTAATGTTTGAATAATTTTCATACTAAAAATAATAATAATATTTACTAATTATGAAAGATGCTTTTTTTGTCTAGGTACAAATCATTAATATTTATACTTATTTTAGTAGTTTTTTCTATTTCAATTCTCTCTTTGAAACAATTTAGTATATTTGGTATGCAAATTGGTTCAGATTCTAGATCGTCATTATTAGGACTAACCTTAGGCTTAGATCTTGAGGGTGGAACACACCTTGTTTATGAAGTTATTCCAGAGGATGGAAGAGAACCTACCAAAGAGGATATGGAAGGTGTCAGAAGAATTATAAATCAACGGGTTAACGAATTTGGAGTTAGTGAAGCAAAAGTACAACTTTTAGGCGGAACAGATGGGACTGTTTCAGACAGAGTACTTGTTCAAATTCCTGGTCAATCTGGCGCAAATATAACTTTGAAATTTAAATCTAACACTCAAACAAAAGATAAAGTTAAATCTTTTTTTATTGATAATTTTGGGCGAGATGATATAACAATATCTGAGAATGATGATGGGTCATTTAGTCTAGGGTTTGATAGTGTTAGTTCTGCAACTTTTGATGACAATGGAAATATACTTACGAAATCTGAAGTTGATATTTGGAGTGATAAAATTATCGAAGTTTTTCCAGTAAATATTCAATTAGGATATAAAACTTCAACATCAGAAGAATCAGTCGATACAAATACACCTAAATTAGAAGACATAGTAAAAATATTTGGTGAATTAGGTAAGAGTGATGCTCAGATTTCTCAGATAACTGAAAACGATCCATATTTTACTATTAGTTTTTCTGGCTTGGATATAAAAACAACAGATTCCAACGGAAAACCTATTCAAAATGAACCCCAGATTATTTTTAGTAATCTTAGTGAACTAGGTGAAATTGAATTTTTTGACATTCAGGGATATTTAGAACAATGGACTGTAGGAGGAGGTGTTCAAGAAGCCAAAAATCTAATTGGAAAAACAGCCCAGTTAGAATTTAGATACAGAGAATGCGGTGACTTAACTTCTTCTACTCAAGATATTATGTGGCCTCCAGATGGATTAACAGAAGAACAGTGGATTAATGAGAGATGCGTGAATCCAAAATACTTTGTTGAATCGGATACAGAAATTATGGCATCAGACTTAGAGAATGCTTTTCCTGACGTTTCTACACAAAGTGGTATTAGTAAACCTATAGTATCACTTGTATTCAATGATGATGGAGCTGATGCTTTTTATCAAGCTACTGACCGTATTTCGAGGCATGATGACAGATTAGCTATTTATCTAGACGATGAAGAATTAGTTGCTCCTAGTGCTACTACAGGAATATCTGGAGGAAGAGCAATAATTGAAGGAGGTAGTTTTACTAATGAAAGAGTAAGAACTATAGCCATTCAACTTAGATCTGGAGCATTGCCAGTAGGGCTAGAACTAATACAAGAAAGAAATGTAGATGCTTCCTTGGGAAAAGATTCATTAGAAAAAAGTTTGCTAGCGGGAATAATTGGTTTAGTTTTATTGATGGCGTTTCTAATAATTTATTTCAAAATTCCTGGAGTTGTTGCTTCACTAACATTGATTATTTATACTATCCTATTACTCGCCACATTTAAGTTTTTATCTGTAACTCTAACGTTGTCTGGAGCAGCTGCTATTATTTTATCTCTAGGGTTTGCTGTTGATGCAAATGTTCTAATAGCTGAGAGAACTAAAGAGGAAATTAGGTCCGGAAAAAATATACTTCCAGCAATTACTTCTGGTTTTGATAGAGCCTGGCCATCAATTCGTGATGGAAACTTTTCTACGATTATTGTTGCCATAGTGCTATATTGGTTTGGTGATAGATTTAGTACTACTGTTATGCAAGGTTTCGCACTTACACTAACTATAGGAGTTTTGCTAAGTATGTTTACTGCATTTTTTACCAGCAGAGTGATATTGCGCTTACTAGCGAATAGAAGCTTTATATCAAAAAGTTCCCTTTTCACTCCTGTTGGAATCAAATTAGAGAGAGACAATTAGGAGATAAGAATGGATTTTGTATCAAAAAGAAAATATTTTCTTGGTTTTTCCTTCGTAATATCGATTATATCTATTTTTATGCTCTTATCTAGTGGATTAAATTTGGGCATTGATTTTACTTCTGGGTCAACTGCCAGTTTAGAATTTAAAAAAGGAGATCCTGGAACAGGCGTTATTCTTTCTAAATTGGAAGATTTAGGATACTCTGAATCAGTGGTACAAAATATAGGTGAAAATCAATATTTCATACGAACAAGAGACTTGGGTGTTACTGGCTTGACGGATATAAAAGATACTCTAAACGAACTTGAAGAATCTCCGGTTATTATTCTTGATAATACAACTGTTGGAGCATCCATTGCTGAAGATACTGTAAAAAACGCTATTATAGCTGTATTAGTTGCATCTTTATTTGTAATGACTTACATAATGTATGCATTTCGCTCAGTTAATAAATCATATAAGTATGCTTTCTCAGCAATTTTTGCACTTACTCATGATGTGATAATAGTTCTTGGAATTTTTGTAATTTTAGGAATATTATTTAATGCACAAGTAAACGCGATATTTATTGTTGGGATATTAACTGTGATTGGTTATTCGGTAAATGATACGATAGTTATTTTTGATAGAGTACGAGAAAATGCTATATCTAACCCAAATAAAAACTTAAGGAATGTAATTAATCAGTCTATTAATGAATCAATCACAAGATCTTTAGGAACTAGTATAACTACTATAACAGTCATCCTAGCTATGCTTTTGTTTGGTGGTAGCACCTTGAGAGATTTTTTACTTGTTCTTTTACTTGGTGTAATTGTAGGTACATATAGTTCAATATTTGTTGCATCTCAAATTCTAGCTACTTGGGAATCTAAGTCTCTATTTTTTAGAAAAGAATCCTAAATTATAAATTCTTGAAAAACCTCATTACCTAATAACCTTCCGTTACTAGATAATTTTATATGAGTATCACTTAGTTCAATAAGATTTAACTTTTGTAATTTTTTTATTTCATTATTAAAAATTTCTTTAATTGTTTTACCAAATTGCATTTCAAATTTTTTTAGACTAATACCTTGATTTAATCTCATACCCATCATCATTGTTTCAGATATTTCATCTGAATATGAAAGACTCTCAAGATTTTCAATGAAATTCATTTTCATTATTTTAGATTTACTAGATCTATGATCAACTAAGCTATTTGTATACGTTTTTGGAGACTTAATATTAGAAAAACGAAAATTGTTAATATGTGAATGAGCTCCAGCACCTATACCTAGATAAAATTTATTTTCCCAATAAATTTTATTATGAATACATTCAAATGACTTTTTAGACCAATTTGAAATTTCATATTGAAAAAAGTTTTTTTCAAATAGATTCTTTTCTGCTTTTTCATACATTTCAGCAGCCAGATCATCATCTGGTTTTTCGTAAATACCTGAATTAATTTTGCTTTTTAGAGGTGTACCATTTTCTACTTGTAATGAATACATTGATATATGACTGGGGTCCAAATATAAACTTTTTTCTAGGGTGTTTTCCCAACTTTCAATAGTTTGATATGGCAAGCCATACATAAGATCGATTGATAAATTACTATAACCTATTTCTCTTAATGTTTTATATGAATTTTCGGCTTCTTCTGAGTCATGCCTTCTACCAAGTAATTTTAATAAATTATCATCAAAACTTTGAACACCCATTGATATTCGATTTATTCCTATATTTAATAAATCTATAAATTTATTTTTATTAACATCATTAGGATTTGTTTCTAGTGTGATCTCAATTTTTTTGTCAACATAAAAATTTTCACATATGCTATCAATAATAATTTTTATATATTTTGATTCAATATACGATGGAGTTCCTCCGCCAAAAAAAATACTAGTTATTGACAATTTTCCTAAAATTTTGCCCCATATATTAATCTCACTAATTATTGATGATATATAGTCATCAATTTGATCTTCAATTTTTGAATAAGTATTAAAATCACAGTAAAAACACTTAGTTTGACAAAAAGGAATATGTAAATAAATTCCTAGAGGTTTATTATTTTGAAAATCTTTTGGGTTTATTATTATCCCGGAGTCCATAATTTTGAATTGCTACTTCCGTCATCATCACCTTCAGCATTTTGTGTTGGTTCAGACTGCTGCTGTTGTTGCTGTTCCATTTGTCTTCTAATAGCTTCATTAGTTTCATTCACCCATCTTTGTAATTCATCTAACTCAGGCGGAGAAATTATAAATTTTTCAACTTTTTCTGGGAGATTCATTCCTGTATTTCCTACAATTAAAAGTACACTGTCGGAGTCTAATATGTTTTTTTCTAATTGAGACTGAATAAAATTATTTCTTTTCTCAGTAACAGAAGTATAATTTTTGTGTATTTCTTCTTGTACTTTTTGGTTTATGAGTCCCACCTGTAAACATCTACTCCAGTCTATTAATTGACCTAAAATTTCTTTATCTTCAAACTCTTCAAAAATTGCTCCTGAGGAAATTCTTCTTCTGACTATGTTGTAAGCACTTGGGTTGCTTTGCTCCAACATTAATTTTGCGTCATCACCTTTACCAACTATTCCTTCACAAAAGATTTTGTTTACTACTCCAGCTTTAGTTTCTATTTGAGATAGATGATTTTCGATAGCCTCCCAGTATTTGTTATATTTCTCCTCAAATCCCTCCGGTGCACCCGGCTGAGCTTGTACTAAGGTAACTATATACACTTTTTTATTTTGCATTATATCTCCAGCCTCCGGCTTATTTATTGAACCAAGTTCTTCACTCATTTATTATCCTTTCGTAAATTAAATCTAAAAACTAATTATTTCTCTTTCTTTTAATATTTAATTATAACTTATCTGTTTTTTTTATTACTACAAAGATACAGATTGTATAAATGTTAGTATCTAATATGTTCAAGAATTAATACTGCATTTTTTTGAAATGTTTATTTTATCTACTAACAATAGAAACTAGATAATGCCAATTAGACTTATACATTGAATCTGAAATAAATTACATCACCATCATTTACTACGTAATCTTTACCTTCGATACGCATTTTTCCTGCTTCTTTAGATTTTTTTTCTCCTTCTAACAATACATAATCTTTATAACTTACTACTTCTGCTCTTATAAATCCTTTTTCAAAATCAGTATGTATTTCTCTTGCAGCTCTTGGTGCATTAGATCCCTTAGGTATAGTCCACGCTCTAGATTCTTCCGGCCCAGAGGTGAAATAAGTTATTAGATCAAGAAGTTTGTAAGATGATTGAATTACCTGATCTAATCCAGACTGATCTAATCCTAAAGCTTGTAAATATTCTTCTTTTTCTTCTATATTTAATAAAGATATTTCAGATTCTATTTTGGCGGAAATTATTATAGAAATAGTATTTTCTTTATATGCTATATTTTTAATTACTTCAGAATATTTATTTCCTGAAATTGCGTCTTTCTCGGAAACATTACATATGTAAAGCACTGGTTTACTAGTTAGGAGTTGAAGATTTTTTAATTTAGGTTTGTCAGATTCAGATACTTCTAATAAACGAGCTGGTTTACCTGAAGTTAATAATTTATGCACACTATTTATAATAGGTAATAATTCCTTAGATTCAGGATCACCTGATTTTGCTTTTTTTTCTATTGATGGGATTCTTGATTCAACACTTTCTAGATCTGATAACATTAATTCTGTTTCGACTATTTCACTATCTTCTGCTGGGTTAATTGTTCCGTTTACATGAACAATATCGTTGTCTTCGAAGCATCGTATGACATATGCTATGGCATCCATTTCTCGAATATGTGCAAGAAACTTGTTTCCTAACCCTTCACCTTTTGATGCTCCTTTTACTAACCCTGCTATATCAACGAATGAAATTTTTGTAGGTATCTTTGATTTAGAATCATTGATTTCTGATAAAGTTTTTAATCGAATATCAGGTATAGCTACTTCCCCTACATTAGGATCAATAGTACAAAATGGGTAATTTTCAGCTTGGGCATTATTTGTTTGGGTTAGTGCGTTAAACAATGTAGATTTTCCGACATTAGGTAATCCAACAATTCCAATTTGCATTTATCTACTCTTCATCTATGAATTCATATTCTGCATTCATAGTCTTTTCATTTTGTTTTTTATTATCAAAAGTTAGTTTTTCAATAATTATTTTGCCAGGACTTGTTACTACAAATAATATTATTAGTCCAAATAAAACTATCAAATCATCTATAAATCCCAAAACTAATATATAATCTTTAATTAAATCAATTGGGTTGATTAAATATAAAAAACCAATTAAGGGTATAATTTTTTTATATTTAGGAATTCTTTTATCTAAAAATAGTCTCCAGGCTAACCTTAATAACCCTAATGAAAGTGAGAATATGCGCAAAAATTTTAACATAAATTATTTCTATTATAATAATAATAACTATTTTATTTAATAATATATGATTAGAGTATTTCATGGTGAGGATAGTTATACTATTTCTCAAGAAATAAGAAAAATAAAGAATAAACTTGGACATAGAGATATTGCCTCAAGTAATGTTTCTATTTTTGACAATCATCCTATAAATTTTCATGAGTTTTTATCTACTTCTAAAGCAATACCTTTTATGTCAGATAGAAGAATCATTATTATATCTAATTTACTTTCAAAGATTCAAAATAAGGTGAAATCTATTTCTGACGAATGGCTTGAATTTTATAAATATGTTGATGAAATTCCTCCAACTTCTGAGGTTATTTTTGTAGAAAATATCGAACTGAAAAATAATGGCAATGGACTTAATGCGGTAGGTGATAAATGTGAGGTAAAGGTTTTTCAAAAGAAAAAAGGTTATGAATTAGAAAACTGGATTAAGAATAAAATATTAGAATCAAAAGCTATGGCTTCCCCAAATGCTATAAAAAAGTTATCTTGGATAACATCAGGAGATTTATATAGGCTAGAAAATGAAATTAATAAACTTTCACTTTATGTGGGTGATAGAGAGATTAATGTATCTGATGTAAATAAAGTAATCTCAAGTTCTAGGCAGTCTAATATATTTTTGTTTATAGACGCAGTAATGGATAAAAAAGCTGGAGTAGCATTAAATGAACTTTATTCCCTAATTTTAGATGGAGTAAGTATTGGGCAAATTATTAATATGTTAGCTAGGCAAGTGAGATTATTAATATTATGCAAAGATTTGTCCAGCAAAAATTTAAGTAGAGAAGACATAGGTAAGCGAATTTTTATAAACAATAACTTTGTTTTAGAAAAAACACTAGCTCAATCTAATAGATTTGATTTTGAAAATTTGATTAGAATCCAAAAACAATTGCTTACTACTGATATTTCCATAAAAAATGGAACTATGGAACAAAGAGCAGCTGTCGAAATTTTGGCTTCAGAATTATCAAAATAATTTGAATTAAAATTCAGGAACTAGGTTTACGTCTAAATAACCAATGGGTCCTCTATCATCACAATACCATAATCTTTCAATTTCTTCGTTTTCAGAAATAATTGACTGAATAGTCATACCGTGAACTTGTAATGGATCTGGTACTCTAAATGCATCATAGCATCTACCATCACTTAGGCGATGTCTACTTACTACACCCATAGCTGTATCTGCAATCCAAATATTTTGCTCTTCCTTAGCCCATGCGATACCATGCACTCTAAATCCAGGTGCTTTCATTTTATGAATTTCTTTCCATGTAGAAACCTCAATTACATGCACATATTGTGATGGAGGAGATGCAATATAAATATTTCCATTTCTCCATTCTAGTCCATGATCTCCTGTAGGTTCCGAATTAGGTATGTGCTCTCTAGTTGAAAGAACAGTTGCACCTGGAGAAGGAAATTTTTCTATCGTTTTACCTGATTTTATGTCAATTTTGAAAATTTCTAAACTAAAGGTTGAAGACACCCATGCAAAACCATCTCCAATAGTTATTCCACTTGGATGTTTTGTTTCAGTTGGTACATCATGAATTATTTCTCCATTTTCCCAATCAACTTTATATATGTGACTATTACCTTGGTCGATTATCCATAATCCATCTTCTGATGCTTGAAGACCGTTAGGTTTTGGTCCTGGAGCGTTAAATTTAAATATTGGATCAGCAATTTTGTGGTTTTTGACCATAATTTACCTCCTAGATCTCTGTTTTGGTTATTTTTGTTTCTGAATCCTGAATAAAACTATCAAGAAAATTAGTTCCAACTCCGGAACCTTCAGGAGGATATGCAAAACCATTTTTTATAATTGGTAAACTGTCTACAATGTCGCCATACCAACTATTATTATATGCTCTTACAGTCTCTTGGATTAATGCGTTGGGAGCTGATAAAGATAAGTGTACGCTAAACATTAATGTTACTGGACCTACGCAGTCATGAGGTGCTGCGGGCATATGATATGTGTGAGCCATATCTGCAATTCTTTTTGCTTCAGAAATACCTCCAACCCATGATATGTCAAACATACATATACTCATGGCTTGTTTTTCAAACATTTCCCTAAAGCCCCACCTTGATGTAACTATCTCACTTGCAGTTGTAGCAATGTGAGTTGATTTCCTAAACTCTGCTAAAGCATCAATATTATCCATTGGAATAGGATCTTCAAACCAAAATGGTTTTGTAGGTTCAACACTTTTAGCAATTCTTATCGCAGACGATAAGTTCCATAATGAATGCATTTCGCACATTATGTCCATTTTGTTCCCAACTTTTTCTCTAATTCTTATAAAAGGTTCTGTACCTTCTTCTAGTTCAGCTGATGAGATAAATTGGCCGTTATTATCTACTGAATATTTATCGAATGGCCAAATTTTCATTGCGGTAACCCCGCTAGATAAAAGATCGTCAGCTAATGCACCAGCGTCTGTCATAAATGCATGATAATCTTCATATGGATTATCCGGTTTGTAATCTATTTCACCTGGTTTATATTTACCTTTTAGATTAACTCCATATGAATAACCTGCACAAGTATTGTAAATTCGAATTTTTTCTCTAGATAATCCACCAAGCACTTGGTATAGCGGTTGATTTATTTTGTTTGAGTATAAATCCCATAAAGCCATATCGATAGCTGATACAGCAGAGAAATCTACCCCTCTAGCTCTAGATTTAGCACCGGAACCAACAGTTTTCGTAATATTGTCCCAATGAATGTTTAAGTTATCAGGGTCCTTCCCAATTAAATAAGTAGCAATGTCTTCGTGTATTTTTTTTTGTACTGTTTCTGGTGAAAAAGAAGTTTCACCTATTCCAAAATTCCCCATAGAATCATAAATTTTTGTCCAAACTATTTGAGGATATTCTGGATTTGAAATTGTTTCAATTCTAATGATTACATTTTTTTTCAATTTTAATCCTACTTCACATATTTTTTCATATAAATAATACATTATAATATTTTTATAAATATGTCACTTTTAGAAATAATAATTTTATCTATAATACAGGGAATTACTGAATTTTTGCCTGTAAGTAGTACTGGTCATATAATATTTTTTTCTGACTTATTTGATCTTAATACTTCCGATATTTACTTCGATATTACAGTACATTTGGGTAGTCTATTATCAATTATTTTTTACTTTAGAAAAAATATTTTTGGGATTTTAAAGTTAAACAATAAATTTTATGTCCAAAATTCAGTTTACGAAATATCTTTCAAAAAGTTATATGTTTTAATTTTTCTATCGACTCTACCAATAATTATTTGTGCGATATTTTTTGATTTAGATTTTTTTGAAAAATTTAGATCTTCCACATGGGTTGGAATTTTTATGATTTTTACATCTTTAATTTTATTTATTAGTGAATTTCTATCATCAAAAAATAAAAACATAGGTGAAATATCAAAGAGGGATTCAATAATTATTGGAATATTTCAGTGTTTATCAATCTTGCCAGGTATTTCAAGGTCTGGAATGACGATTTTTTCTGGATTGCTTGTTGGAATGGATAGACAATCTGCTGTAGTTTATTCTTTTGTTTTATCAATACCTACTATTATTGGAGCTGTATGTTTGATGGTAATAAATAACGTTAATGATTTGAGTTTTGAAAATATAATTATAAAATTTATTATTCCTACTTTTTTTTCTTTTATATTTTCTTACATTGCAATTACTTTTATTATAAGATATTTGAAAAATGGTACTTTCAAACCTTTCGTGATTTATTGTTTTATTTCAGGGATTTTTTTACTAGCCATAAACATAATAAGATGATGATACAAAATTTACTAGATGATTATTTCAATAGGGCAGGACAACCCTTAAGAAATACAGAAATTAATTATAAGAATAAAAATAACTTCAACATCACTCATGTGGTTGAAGATGATGAATTCAGGATGCTAAATCATAGATTTCTTTTTAATAAAAAGTCTATAAAGAGTGTATGGAGACATCAAGATTGGATGATGGGAGACCGATCTATTGATTTTACTTTTTTTTACGAAAAATATGTTAAATCTATCAGTGTTAGGTATTTTCAAGATGCAGTTTTAGGAATAAAAATAAGTCTTACTAGGCCTGACTGGTTGATTGCTGATCCAGATTTCAGACTTCCTTTTATATATGGCAAATCTGATGTTGAGATGTGGTATTACATGGATAAAGAAACATTGAATCTTCAATTATCTAAATGCAGAATTGCATATGATTATGAATCAAAACACAGTGTAACCATATTAGATCAGGGAGTAGAAAAAAATGAAGGTGCTTATTTATATAAAAAAACTGAGTATAGATATACCTTAACAGATGACTTAAATTTATATATATCTGATCACAATATTGATAAATTCACTTTTCCGGTTCTTATAGAAAATGACAACTCCAAAAAAATATTTAATTATCTCAGAAGTTATGGCTGGATTGATGGATGGGATAAAATTAATGAATATTTACAATAAATTATTAAAATCTTTTTTTATCAAATCCCAAGATTTAGATTGTTTCATTGGTTCTATAAAAGCAGAAACATCAGGATTAATAACGGACATAGGCCAATAACCTAGTGCTATTCTCATAGCTTCTTCTCCTACTTGTTGATTCCCTCTAGTCCACGCAACTTCACTATACGATGCATAATGATTTGTTACTGCAACATTTTTCATTTCTAGTAAAGGATTGTCGTTATCTATTGGTTCTTTTTCAAATACATCTAGCCCAGCACCAGCAATATCATTGTTGTTTAGAGCAATAATCAGTGATTTTTCATCTATTACTGGCCCCCTAGAACAATTTATAATATATGCCGTATCTTTCATTGAATCAAAAAACTTTTTGTTTATCATATGTTTCGTTTCATTATTAAGGTAAACATGTGGAGAGACATAATCAGAATCATTTGCTAACTTGTAAAGATCATCATACATTTCAATACCATATTCTTTTGCATCCCAAGATGAAATATATGGGTCGTAAGCTATAACTTTCAAGCCAAATGCTTTTGCTTTTCGTGCGACAGCTCTACCAATATTTCCTAGACCAATAATACCAAAAGTTTGTCCCATTATATGACCCATAGGTGAAAGATATTCTCTAGTCCAAACTCCTGACCTCATTAGGCTATCATGTAGAACATATTTTCTCGAGCACAATAAAAATAACATAATTGTGTGGTTGCTAACTTCCTCAGTTCCAAATGAAGCTGTGTTGGTTAGTATTACTCCATTTTTTGTTGCTGTTTCTAAATCTAATTTGTCAAAACCTTGACCAAAAAAAGTTATACCTTTGCATCTACCATTATTGCCAATTTCAGAATAAATGTCTGTAGATATGCTATGTCCTTGATTGATAGCTACATCTGCATCTTTCAATGCTTCTATTAATTCTCCATCAGTTTCGCCCTGAAAAACAACAAAATTTGCACCAATATCATTTACTGCCTTACTTTGCTCTTTTGTGAAAGAATTTATTTTACTTAGGTTGTTTTTAAGTTCTTTTGGTGGCACGTAAAGTACATTAATTTCATTAATTTTTTCTGTCATTTTTTCTCCTTATACTAAACTTAATGGTTTTTCTCCATCCCAAACCCTCTTCATATTATCAAAAGCAAAGTTTACTCTCCTAGGATAACTTTCCATACTTTTCCCTGCAAAATGTGGTGCTAGTACAACATTATTAAGATTTATCAAAGGATTTTCTTTATTTATAGGTTCTTCTTCAAAAACATCTAATCCAGCACCTCTAATCTTAGACGTAATTAAATGCTCATATAAGTCTTTTTCATTAATAACTCCACCCCTACATGTATTGATAATTATTGCGCTTGATTTCATCAAGTTCAAAGATTTTTTATTGATCATTTTATCTGTAGATTTATCATGTGGCACATGAAGTGATATTATATCTGAATTTTCTAATAAGTATTCAATTGAGACTTTTTTTGCAGAAAGATTTTCAGCTTTTGGAGATGTAATAATATCGGTATACAAAATATCAGTATTAAAGCCTTGTAACATCTCAATAACCCTTGTTCCTATTTTACCTGCGCCAATAATTCCCACAGTGCTTCCAAAAAGTTCGTAAGAATTTTTTGATTGAAGTTTATAATCCCATAAACCTTGCCTAGTATTATTATCTGCATCCACAATATGTCTAATTGTTGAAAGTATCAATGTCATAGTAAATTCTGCTACAGGTATAGAATTAGCTCCGCCATTATTTGCAATGGGTATATTCATATCATCTGTTATTTTTCTGTTTATTCCATCGAATCCAGCTGAGCAAAGTTGAATTAATTTTATATTTTTTGCATTTAATAATATTTCATCCTTAATTTTTCCAGAAAAAGATAAAAGAAAATCAGCCTCTTCAATAAGATTTGTATCAATTATATTTTGTTTTTGATCTATAGTGATTAAATCCCAATTATTTGGCTTTATTTTTTTTGTTAAATCCAATAAAGGAAGAGAACCTTCTGTGAGTAGTAAAACTTTTGGCATTATTATTCTCGTTTTATTTGTTTTATAATTAGGCATTATAATAAAAATATAAATTACAAAAAATAAAAAATATCTTGAAAAATCCAATATTACATATTTTATCTGACTTAGCAGCGATACCAAATACTTCTTATTATGAGCAAGAAATTGCTAATTATATTTACAGTAAGTTAGAAGATTTTGTAGATAAAATTTATTTTGATGAGTTTGGTAATCTAATTGCACAGAAAAAAGGGACAAAAAATAATTCTCCAAGTTTTGCTTTTGTGTCACACATGGACCATCCAGGATTTGAGGTGATTAACTATGAAAATAATACCTTATCACTAAAAACTATGGGTGGTGTTTCTAAATATGCTGGAGAAGAAAATAATAATTTGATTTTGATAGATAATGAGAATAAAAAAATTCCAATATCTGTTACCAAAAAACCAAAAATTACAAATGAAATTAAAGCTAATAGAGAAAAGGATGGGTGGCTAGGAAATGATGTTATTTTTTCTACTCTAGAGAATCTAACATATAATAATAACCTTCAAGTAATATTTGATGTAGAAGATTTTTTTTTAGATAAACAAAATAATCTTGTTCATATGAGAGCTGCAGATGATTTAGCTGGCTGCAGTAGCATAATGCAAGCGTTAATTAATTTAAGTAATCAAAATATAGAAGGCGATTTATATGGAGTATTTACTAGAGCAGAAGAAGTAGGGTTATTGGGTGCAGCAGCTTTAGCAGAAAGTGAAATTATTCCAATGGAAACAAATATAATTTCAGTTGAAACAAGTTCAATTATTCCAGGAGTTAACCTTTCTGGTGGAGTGGTAATTAGAACTGGTGACAGAATATCAACTTTTGATGATTCAACTGAAAAATTTTTAATACACTCCGCAAATAATCTTAAAAGTAAGGAAAAAGACTTTAAGTATCAACGTCAACTTATGAGTGCAGGTGGATGTGAAGCCTCAGCATTTAAGGCTTTTGGTTATAAAGTTTCTGGCTTAGCTTATCCATTAGGAAATTGGCATAATAGAGGTACCCACAAAGTAGAAGAAGAATATATATCTATATTTGATTTGTTATCAGGTCAAAAGTTAATAGAAGAAATTGCAATATTCTCATGTACAAACTCAGAAAATTTTCAAGATAAGATTAAGTTTAATCTTATCAACCATGAAGGTATTAAAAGATTAAAACGTGGTAGCCCCAAGGGGATTTGAACCCCTGTTTCAGCCTTGAGAGGGCTGTGTCCTAGGCCACTAGACGATGGGGCCTTATTATTGGCTGCCGATCCAGGGATCGAACCTGGGCTCCCAGATTCAGAGTCTGGTGTCCTACCGCTAGACGAATCGGCAACATATTTCAATATTATCAAATTATTGAAATATATTTATTAAATTATAATTTTATTTAATTCAATCCTTTGATAATATTTTTTATAAAACAATATGTAAGCCTCGTTTTAGGAGATTTAAATTATGAATTTGGAATACAAGGGTGTATTTCCTGCAAATCCAACACCTGTCGATTCAAGTGGAAAAATTAATGAAAGTGCATTAAGGGCAATATTTGAAGATAATCTTTCTCATGGTGTAGGAGGATTTTGGGTAGGAGGTTCAACTGGTGAAGGGCCTTTATTTAATGACTATCAAAGGGAAGATATCGCAAGAATTACCGGAGAAACTATTTCAGGGAAAGCTTTATCTATTATGCATGTTGGAGCTGTTAGCACAGAGAGTGCAATACTAGGTGCGAAAGCAGCAAAAAAACATGGTTGTGATGCAATTTGTTGTGTTCCGCCATTTTTTTTGGGTAGGCAGGAAAAAAATGTTATTGAACATTATAAAAAAGTTTCAGATGCTGCAGATGGATTGCCATTTTTTGTATATAATCTACCTCAATTAACTTACTTTGAAACAACACCAACTTTTATGGAAAATCTTGTTTCAGAAGTTGAAAATATTATTGGTCTAAAGCATTCTGCTCCTAATTTTGGTGATATTTCAGCTTTTACTAAAATGGGATTAAAATGTTTTGTTGGTAATAGCGCACTTCCACTTCCAGCCTTGACAATTGGCGCTGTTGGTGTTGTAGATGCTCCACCATCAGTTGCTCCTTGGTTATTCGTTGACTTATATAATTCTTGGCTAGAGGGAAATTTCAAAAAAGCCCAAGATAAACAGAATGAAGTTCAAAGTATTGTTCAGTTAGTTCGTACTTTTGCTAATCCAGCTGGAGTAACAAAAACTATACTATCTGAAAGGACTGGTATTGATTGCGGGCTACCTGTGGAGCCTAACTTACCTTTAAGTAAATCAGAAAAAAAGTTTGTTATAACTGAAGCAAAAAAATTAGGGCTTTTATAGTTTCTTAATTATATTAGGAACTATTATAGAAGAAGTTGCATAATATTTTGCGTCAATGATCCTGTCTGTTGCCTGTTTATAGTTATCTGTTGTCAATATACCAAATATAATCGGTATACCTGTAGTTAGTGCTGATTTTGCAATGCCATTAGAAGCATTATTTGCTACAAACTCATAATGATCAGTATCACCCTTTATAACAACACCGATTGCAATTATAGAATCATATTTATTACTCTCTGCCATTTTTTTACATATTAATGGTAATTCGAATGCGCCTGGGACATCAACTCTCTTGATATTGTTTTTATCTACCTTGTGCTCTACGAGCGAATCATAAGCATGATTATACATTTTATTAGTTATTTCATAATTGAAAACAGATACTGCTAAACCTATATTTAGTGATGATCCATCTAGTAAATCGTTTTCAAAAAAATTATCTAAGATTACTTTCTCTGCCATGTAGTTATTTGTTTACCTTTTAGCATTTTTGAGATCGATATTATGTCCCATTTTTTTTACTTTTGTTTCTAAGTAGAATTCATTATTTGAATTTATTTCAGTGACTAGTGGAATTTGTTTTTCCATACTAAGCCCAAATCCTTCTAAACCAATCACTTTTTTTGGATTGTTTGTTAGCAGGTCAAATTTTCTAACTCCTAAACTTCTTAGTATTTGAGCTCCAATTCCATATGATCTTAGATCCATTTTGAATCCAAGGGATAAGTTGGCATCAACGGTATCCATACCCTCATCTTGTAATTTATATGCTTTTAATTTATTCAGTAAACCTATACCTCTACCTTCTTGTCTCATATAAACTAATACTCCAGATTCTGATTTAGAAATTTTCAGTAGAGCTTGTTCTAATTGATCTCCACAATCACATCTTAAACTTCCCATTAAGTCACCTGTAGTACACTCAGAGTGTACCCTTACAAGAGTTGTTTTATTATTACTTATTTTTCCTTTGACTAGTGCTAATGGTTCAGATTTATCAACATCAGATATAAATCCATATACTCTAAAATTTCCATATTTGGTTGGGAGATCTATATCGCTAATTTTGTGAACTAAATTTTCCGTTGCTATTCTATATGCAATAATATCTTCTATCGAAACTATGGGCATATTATATTTTTTCGATATTTTATCTAAATCTTTTCCTCTTGCCATTGTTCCATCTTCATTCATAACTTCGCATATTACCGCAGCAGGTGCTTTTCCAGATAACTTTACTAAATCAACAGATCCTTCAGTATGACCTGCTCTTACTAGAACTCCACCTTTTTGATACCTTAGTGGAAAAATATGTCCAGGTTTTACAAAATCACTTTTTGTAGATGTTGGATTGCATAATTTATTCACAGTTATTGATCTGTCCTTAGCTGAAATTCCAGATTCAATTCCTGAAGATGCATCAACAGATACTGTAAAAGCCGTGCCCATAGATTCACTGTTGTGGCTAACCATTGGCTCTAAACCTAACCTGTCTATTATTTCTCCATCTAAAGGAGTACATATTAGTCCTCTTGCAACAGTTGCCATAAAATTTATGTCTTCTGGGTTACAGTCAGAGGCTGGAAGAGCAATATCACCCTCATTTTCTCTGCCTTCATCATCTACTATAATAACCATCTTGCCTTTTTTGAAATATTCAATGGCTTTTTCTACAGACTCTATTTGAGATTTACTTGGATTTTGTGTCATTTTTTTGTCATTCATGCTTAACTCTTTATATAATTATTACATAATTTTGAAATATATTTGGCAGTAATATCAAGTTCTAAATTCACTAAATCTTTTTCTTTTCTATATTTTATTGTAGTATGTTTGTAGGTAAAAGGTATTATTCCAATTGAGAAAAAATCTGAATTAACGTCTATAATCGTTAGGCTTGCCCCATCAATGGCGATATATCCTTTTTCGACTATATATTGATTTATGGTTTGATCTGTTTTGATTTTTATGATGTTTGAATTCTTTTCTTTTTTGCTTGAAATTATTATTCCTGTCCCATCAACATGTCCTTGAACCATATGGCCGCCAACCCTATCACCATATGACAACGCTCGTTCTAAATTAACATATGAATTTTTCTTTATATTCATAAAATTTGTTCTTCTATATGTTTCAGGTATTGTTTCAACTGTAAAATTATTCGTATTTCTATCCGTGACCGTTAAGCATGCTCCTGCAACCATAATTGATTCTGATATTTTTAAATCATCAAGTACTTTATTAGCTTCTATTATCATAGTTGATTTGTCATAAGAAATTACTTTTCCTACTTCTTCAATTATTCCTGAAAACATTATTTTTTTTCCTTTATATAACCTGATATTAAGATATCTTCATCAAGATATTTGTACTCTAAATCTCTTAACATAATTATATCTTTTATGTTTTGTATGCCTATGTCTCCGACAGATATTTTGTCTCCCCCAATAATTTTTGGTGATATAAAAAAATAAACTTTATCAACGAAGTTTTTCTTTATCAATTCCGTATTTAGAATATTTCCAGATTCCACCAAGATTTTATGAATTCCTAAATTATTTAGGATTTTCATTATTTCAGATAAATTTGTTCGTCCATCTACATTTCCAACCTCAAAGATTTCTAAGTTATTTTTTTTGAAATTTATTTTATTCTTGTCTGTAGTAAATACTATTGTCTTTTCGTTGGAATCAAAAATTTTTGCATCTTGATTAATTTTCCCATTAGAATCAAGAACTATTTTATACCTTGGGTATCCTGTATTATTGTCATTTTTATCTCTAAAAGTTAATTGTGGGTTATCAGATTCTATAGTATTGATGCCTGTCATAACTGCATCATACTTTGTTCGTAGTAAACGTCCATAGTTTCTAGACTTTTCAGATGTTATCCATTTTGACTGATTAGAATTTGTTGAAATTTTTCCATCTATACTAGATGCAATTTTAAGGCTTATAAATGGAATTTTATGAACTAGTGATTTTTCAAATCCTTCAATAATTTTTTTTGCTCTTTTTATATGCTTTTTAGAAAAATTTCTTTCTATTTCTATTCCGGCATGTATTAGTTGCCTAAAACCATTTCCTGACACTTTTGGATTAGGATCTTCGATTGGACATATAACTTTTTTTATACCTGATTTTATAATTGCTTCCGTGCAAGGTGCCGAAACTCCGTGGTATGAATGTGGTTCTAATGTACATATTAAAGTACTATTAGCTATATCTTCATTACACTTATTAATAGCATTTACCTCCGCATGATTTCCAGGTTGCGGATCAGTTTTTCCCTCAGAAATTAATTTGTTGTCTTTAATTATCACTGCACCAACAGAAGGTCTAGGAGATACTTGTCCGAGGCCCTCTTCAGCAAGTAAAAAGGCTCTTTCTATAAATTGGTCATTCATATAATAATTTATGATTGTTTTATTTGATCCTCAAAATCAATATGCACTCTACTTGCAGTTGGTAGAATTTGACCTTTGTATCTACTTTTAAGTTTTGCTGAACCATAAGGATTCTCTACTTCAGTAGTCATTTCTTGAAATGAAATTTGTCCAATTCTCATCCCATAGTAAAGTGTTATTGGTAATCTGGATACATTTGCAAGTTCTAGTGTTAAGTTACCATCCCAGCCTGGATCTATAAACCCTGCTGTGGAGTGTATCAAAAGTCCTAATCTTCCTAATGAGCTCTTACCTTCAATTCTTGAAACAATATCATTAGAAAGTGTCAATTTCTCTAGTGTGCTTCCAAGTGCAAATTCTCCCGGATGAAGAATGAAAGGAATATTTTTTTTAATTTTTACCTCTTCAGTTAGATCTGGGATTTCATCTTTTAGGTCTATATATGGTGCAACAGAATTTTTAAAAATTAGAATAGTATCTGACAAGTGCACATCTACACTTGCTGGTTGCACATCTTTTTCAGAGTAAGGATTGATAATAATCCTTTTATCATTTATTGCTTTTTTTATGGATATATCACTAAGTATCATATTGTTATTTTATCTTGAAATTTCGAAGTTTGCTTGTATTGAAATGCTTATTTCTATATTTCCTGGTATAAAAGTAGAAGGAGTATATTGTGCATCGGCTGACATTGCCATTTCCATTCTTGGAGCATAGTTTGGAGTTGCAACAGGCGAACTTATCTCACTTATGTAACTAAGATTGCCAAGTTTTAGACCTAATGATTCAACGTAAGTTTGTGCTTTATTTTTTGCAGTAATTGCTGCAGTTTCTCTAAGTTTTTTTTCATATGAATTAATATTGCTAACGGAAAAATTGATAGAGTTGATTTGTATTTGGTCTTCACCAGCAATGGTAACTTCATCAATTACCTTCCCAAGATCGTCTAAGTTTCTTACTGTTACATTTATAGAATTTTCAACAGAGTAAGCAATTGTGGTGCTTTCGCTGTAGACACCAAAATCATCTTTTTTTTCAATCCACCTTGTTTCGGGATATATGTTGAAACTAGTAGTTTGTATATCATCTTCAGAAATATTTAATTTTTTTATAGCAGCAACTACCTTTTTAACATATATTGCTGTATTTTCTCTTGCTTCAGTTACTGTTTTTTTCCTTGACTTAACTTTTATATTGAAACTTGCTAAATCTGCAGGTACACTTATCGAGCTATTTGCTTGAACATTTATCCCAGTTTGTAAAAGTGAATTTGATTGTGAATATTGAGTAGGTATGTAGCGAGATTCAGGCGCTTGCTCCGAGATAATAACTTCAGAAAAGTTACTTTCAATGGACTGCTCTGTCGCATTCGTTGAACCTATCAAACCATTTGAGCAACTAGTTAGTAAGAGTATAAAAATATATACGAGTGTGTGCTTGTACTTGAAAATTTTATACCTCACAAATTCTTATTATTATGATTTATAATTATTGTATGCGATTATTTCTAAGAGATATAGGTCAAACAATATTAATATCTGCTTTGATTTTAATTATTATTAATTTCTTAACACAGAGTTATATGGTTCAAGGTGCATCAATGAATCCAGTTCTTTTTGAGGATCAGAGATTATTTGTCAATAAGCTTAGTTATATTCCCTCTGGGGTAAGTATTATTGGAGATGAATCTCATCTACTAAGCGGACCTCAAAGGGGAGATATAATTGTATTCCGGCCACCTGATGGAACTAATAAAGATTATGTAAAAAGAATTATTGGGATTCCTGGAGACTGGGTAGATTTAGATGGGCAAAATGTATATGTTAATGGAGAAAAAACAAATTGGACAGATTTATCTACAAAAAGATTAAGGGAACAATATCCCTTGCATGTAAAACAAGGTGAATATTATGTTCTTGGAGATAATAGAATGAGATCCGTAGATTCAAGAAATTGGGGTACTATTTCAGCTAATTCAATTTCAGGTAAAGTGTCCATAGTTTACTGGCCTATAAAAGACTGGAAGATTATTAAGAATGATCATTAATCAATAATATTAAAAATATTTAATGTTTATCTAATCAAAAAACCTAAAAAATTATTATTTTAAGTGAGGACAAATTTCTTTATAAGTGTAAAATTAAGTTCTAAAGTGGAATATTAGAGAGTTGATTTTGGGCCCGTAGCTCAGTTGGTAGAGCATCGGCCTTTTAAGCCGCAGGTCGCGCGTTCGAATCGCGCCGGGCTCACCATACTCAAAGTCAACTCAACGGTTCGGCACTAAAATTACACCCTTTTTAGTTTTTGTATGCCTTGTGTATGCCATACGAGATTCATAACTACCTTTTATTGTTGCATTTTGTTGCATAATTGTTGCAACTGCAACAGACCTTCTGCCGA
>CEUL01039854.1_pt1 | contig 39208 bp, 37 predicted proteins | sample 427021 | NCBI WGS metagenome assembly CEUL01 (sample SAMEA2622800, study PRJEB7988) | marine metagenome | isolation source: saline water (ENVO:00002010), including | reverse complement strand
CCGACCTCGCCGCAGTTTCAGGAATCAGTGAAAATCTCGCTGAGAAAATAAAGGAAGCAGTTCAAATACTGGAACAAGAAATCTCCCCTGCAGATGCGCCATCCGAACCAGTTCCTACTGATTCAAACGACGATTTCCTAAGTATAAGCGGAATCACTCCTACCCGTGCAGATTCTCTCCGTGCAGCTGGATTTAAGACCATAGCTGATATCACAAACGCTAGCCAAGATGAGCTCTCTTCGATTGAAGGAATAAGCACTGCTCTAGCAGCTAGAATAAAAGCCAGTATAGGTGATATAGACCTTGAAGAAAAAGTAACTCCCCCCACGAAGCCCCCTGTCGAAGACACTCCCGATCCCACCACAGTTGAACTCCGCCCCCGCGGACATGTTGGAAAAATTCCTGAGCTAGGTCCCAAAGACAAACGACTATTGGCCCAAAAGCAACGCGAAGGAAAACCAACTTTCAATCGCCAAGACGGCCATATGAAAAAAAGACTCACTAAGAATAAACACAAGTCAGTTTGGAGAAGACCTCGCGGAACGCATTCCAAACAACGACGAAGAAGAGGAGGGCACGGAGAGGTTGTCCGGGCTGGGTATCGGACTCCCGTTTCTGTTCGCGGTCTCCATGCTAGTGGATTTAAAGAGGTTCACGTCCACCGGCCTGAAGATTTATCCGATATCGATCCAGCCATTGAAGCCATCCGTATTGCGGCATCTGTTGGCAACCGAAAACGAGAACGAATCGAAGATATCGCAGAAGAAAATGGAATCCGCGTCCTTAACCCCTCTTACGAAGAGGTGAGTCTACAATGACAAACCTCAGTACGCAACGGAGATTGGCATCTGAAGTTCTCAAAGTCGGAAAAAGTCGAGTGTGGCTTGATCCCGAATCCGAAGAACAAATTTCTGAAGCCATAACTCGAGAGGATATACGCAATTTAATTGATCAAAAAATGATCAAAAAGACCCCTGCAAAAGGAAATTCCCGTGGACGTGCACGAGAACAAAATCAAAAAAGAGCATACGGTCATAGATCTGGTCATGGATCCCGAAAAGGTAGGGCTGGGGCCAGACAAAACCGAAAGAAAAAATGGATGTCCAATATTCGAGCCCAACGAAAGCTCCTCCGGGAACTAAGAGAAAATGGAACTATCGACCCAACACAATATCGAATAGTCTATCGAAAAGCAACTGGTGGGGAATTCAGAAGCTCCCAACATTTAGCATCTTATGTGGAAAATAATTATGGAGGAAACTAATGGCTAAAGGCCCTCGATACAATGTCCCAATGCGCCGAAGGAGAGAAGGCATAACCAATTATCACCAACGATTACCGTTGCTGAAATCTGGCACTTCTCGAATGGTCGTACGGATTAGTAATAAATATATCTCAGTACAGTTAATCAATCTCGGATCTATTGGAGACGAAACAGTAGTTTCTGTAAGCTCAAAAGATCTTTTGAGTTATGGTTGGAAAGCACCCCTAAATAACCTCCCTTCCTCATATTTGACAGGTTTCCTTTTAGGCAAAAAAGCACTCTCCATTGGAATAAAAGAAGCCGTATTGGATATTGGTTTGCACTCCGGTACTAAAGGATCAAAAACATTTGCAGCACATAAAGGCGCAATCGACGCGGGACTTGACGTCCCCCACAGCGAGGTAGCATTTGGATCTTGGGAACGGATCCGGGGAGAACATATCGCAGAATTTGCAGAAAAAACTAATAATAAACTTTCTAACGATTTCGATTTGACGACGTTGCCAACTCATTTCGATGAAATCCTTGAAAGCCTTAAGGAGGAATCCCCATGACCGATCCAGTAGAAAATACTTGGGAACCTGTCACAAGACTTGGGCACATGGTACTAAATGAAGAAATAACTTCAATGGAAGATGCACTCAACTCTGGACTCCCTTTGAAAGAACCTGAAATAGTCGATCACTTATTGCCTGGAATCGAAGATCGCGTTCTCGACATTAATATGGTTCAAAGAATGACTGATTCCGGCAGGCGTGTTAAATTTAGGTGTTGCGTCGCAATCGGTGATAAAACTGAATTCATAGGCTATGCAGAAAGCCGAGAAACCCAAGTCGGTGCAGCAATTCAGAAAGCAGTTGCAGCCGCAAAACTCAATATTATTCAAGTACCTCATGGTTCTGGATCTTGGGAAAGTAGATCTGCAGATCCCCATTCCCTCGCCATGAAGACTAAAGGAAAATCTGGTAGCGTTATTGTTGAATTATTCCCTGCTCCTGCTGGACTCGGCCTGGCAGCTGCCCCTACTGTTAAAACCATCTTGGAACTCGCTGGAATCCAAGATGCTTGGACTAAATCCTACGGTAAAACTAGAACGACAATGAATTTGGCCAAAGCCACTTTCAATGCATTAGACAATGCATCCCAATTCCGCAGCGCTAATAATCAACGAGCCATATCTTCCAGACAGGAGACAAATTAATGAAAGCCATTGTACAATTACGCGGTGAGGTTAACATAACTTCTCAAACCCGGGATACTCTTAAAATGCTAAACTTACACCACGTGAACCATTGCGCGTTAATACCCGAAACAGATACCTATCGTGGTATGATCACCAAAGTACATGACTACGTAGCCTATGGGGAACCAAGCCTTTCGGTCTTGGAGAAGATAATTTCTCGCCGTGCAGAACCACTCAAAGGAGCTGCAACTATAGACGACGCTTGGATCTCTAACAACACAGAATATGATTCCATAGCCCATCTAACCCAAGCTCTCATTTCAGAGGAAACAACACTCCGATCCCAAGGACTTTCCCCCGTACTAAGACTGCATCCGCCACGCGGAGGTCACCGGGGTATTAAACACCCCACCAAAGAAGGCGGACAACTTGGAAAACACACTACTGAGGAGATTGATCAACTCCTTAACTCGATGCGATAACTCATGACTACTATCAAAAAAAGAAGACAAAGAGGCTCTCGAACTCACGGCGGCGGAACTCACAAAAATCGCCGCGGTGCTGGCAATCGTGGAGGCCGCGGAAACGCAGGGCGGAATAAACATCATATCCATTTACATCCCCCTCTAGGAAAGCATGGATTCACTCGTCCAACTAGTACTGAGAAAGGACGCGAAATATTTCCTATTAATATCCAGGACCTGGACGAGCAAATCACATCCCTTGTAGATGCAGGAATTGCAGAAAAAACTAAGGAAGGTTTCCGACTAAGCGCTCGAGATATGTTCGAGAACATTTGTGAATCCGATTCAGTAAAAATTCTTTCTTCAGGTCAAATCAATCACGCATTCGAGATAACTGCCGACGCCTTTTCACAAAAAGCTGTGACTCAGATCGAATCTGCTGGAGGAACTGTAATCTACACCGGAAATTCACACATTGAAGAGGAATAACTTTTATGACTTGGAAAGAATCTATAGCACCTCTTCTTTCCCGTATTCCCGTAGTCAGGCGTCCAACCAAACACGTCCCCTTCCGGCAAAAAATGCTTTGGACTTTATTAGTTCTAGTGGTTTATTTTTATTTGACCAATGTCACTCTTTACGGTCTAGGTGGGAATGCCCAAGATATATTTGGACAATTCCGGTCCATCCTCGCCGGTGAACAGGGCTCTATACTTCAACTTGGAATCGGACCCATCGTCACTGCGAGTATAGTTTTGCAGTTGCTAGCTGGTGCAGATCTTTTAGGTCTGGACACTTCAAATCCTGCCGACCAGGTTATATACCAAGGACTTCAGAAGTTTTTGGTCATTTTAATGGTTATTCTAACTGGATTCCCTATGGTATTTGCTGGTGGATTTCTACCTGCTGATCCCTTCGTAAGTACTCAGTTAGGCGTCAGTCTCAATGCAGTCCGCTGGATAATATTTGCCCAGATTTTCGCAGGTGGAATTTTCATACTCTATATGGATGAAGTTGTTTCCAAATGGGGTATTGGTTCTGGGGTGGGACTATTTATTGTAGCAAGCGTCAGTCAACATCTAGTTGGAGGGATCTTCACTCTTGGATCTGATACTCAACCTAGTGGACTCATTCCCACTTGGATTGGAATGGCATTAGGAAATATCCAGGTTTCTCCTTTCTTCTCTGGTGGCTTTCAAGAATTAATATTTGGCCAGGGTCAAATTCTAGCCCTCATCACTACACTTCTCATTTTTGGACTCGTTGTTTACTGCGAGTCTGTTCGAGTTGAAATACCTCTGAGCCACTCCAAAGTCAGAGGCGCAAAAGGTCGTTTCCCTGTAAAATTGATCTATGCAAGTGTCTTACCCATGATCCTTGTCAGGGCTGTACAAGCAAATATTCAGTTTTTAGGTAGAATTCTAGATTCTCAAATGAGCAATATGCCCTCTTGGCTCGGTGTTTATTCTTCAAATGAACCTGTTGGTGGCTTTTTCTACTATTTGAATCCCATTATGACTCCTGGAGATTGGATGTGGTGGTTAGGACAAACCGCAGCAGAGCCCTGGCAAATTCTATTACGCGTTTCAGCTGATCTCTTCATTATGGTGATTGGGGGTGCAATTTTCGCTATTTTCTGGGTAGAAACCACCAATATGGGCCCTGCGGCAACTGCCCAACAAATTCAACGGTCTGGGATGCAAATCCCCGGATTCCGAAGAAACCCTGCGGTACTGGAAAAAGTCATGCAAAGATATATCCCACTCGTTACTGTAGTCGGCGGTGCACTTGTAGGATTCTTAGCCGTAGGTGCCAATATGTTAGGGACCATCGGAGCAGTCGGAGGAACTGGGCTACTCCTCACTGTTTCTATTGTATATAAGCTATATGAAGAAATAGCGGAAGAACAACTTATGGAGATGCACCCTATGATGCGTCAAATGTTTGGTTAATTTTCTTCTCTTTTTGTCCCCTCGAACTCCATCTCTTCCCGAAACGGTAATGCTACTTAGTTTTGTATATACGATGTGCATAGGATATCTCTATCAAACACAGAATTTGAAGGAAAAAATAATGCCTATTTATTAGATGATGGAAATGAAACCATTCTCATAGATACTGGCCTATTTTCACCACAAATCCATGTGGAATTCCAACAAGAACTATCCAAATATGGCCATTCCATTTCAGACATTGATACCATTCTACTCACCCATTGGCACGCAGATCATGTTGGCTTGGCAGGGACGATCCAGGAAGAAAGCGGAGCAAAGGTCTACTGCCATGTAAAAGATTCTCCTATGGTGGAAAAAGATCCCTCTGCTCTTGCTGAGCTGCTCCACATAGTCGAAAAAAGATTTATAGAGTGGCATGTACCTCCTGCCAAACTCGACCCTCTCATCGATGTGCTCAAACTTGGTCATAGACTAGGGGGACCGCCTCCCCGAACAACTGATTTTGATGCTGGCGACCAAATAGAATGTGAAAATTATTCTTTCTCAATACTCCCCGTCCCTGGCCATACACTGGGACTTTCTTGTTTTTTACTAAACGAAACTAATATCGCATTTGTAGGAGATGCTGTTCTCCCCGTTTACACTCCCAACATTGGCGGTGCAGATCTCCGAGTCACTTCTTCGCTTTCTCAATTCCGTGACGGTCTCTTGCAGCTTAAAAATCATAATTTAGACATATTCTACCCTGGACATCGGCATAAAATATTGGAACCAAATCCTCGAATCGACGAAATTCTCCAACACCACCGAGACCGACTCGACCAAATCGTTTCTCTACTAACAAATCCTACTGATATCTGGAACCTCAGTACTCGGATATTCGGCCAACTCGATGGAATTCATGCACTATATGGATCTGGTGAAATATTCGCCCATCTTGAATATTTGGAATCTATGAATATCGTAACTTCCTCTGATGGATTGTATTCTCTAACTACCCCTTCTGTAGATATATCTACTATTTTTTAGTCACCGGCCTCCTCTAATCTCAATCAAATACCCGTCTGGATCCCTCACTAGAAACATAGATTCTCCCCATGGAACTTCTCTGGGTTCTGTTATTAATTTTCCATCCGAATTTTTAATAGCATCTTTTATTCTTTTATATATTTGGTCAATTTCACCATCAATTGTCACAATATAAACTGAACCATCCCCTCTGTTTCCATCTCTTGGGGGGTCCAAATTAAATGCCTTCAAAGCTGTGGGATCAAAATCTACTTGCAGTTTCAATTCACAACTACCTGTTTCGTATGCACAAGTCCCCTTTCCCCCATTTTTTGGTGACAATCCCATCACTCTCTCATAAAAGTCTCTTGAATTTTTTAGATCACTCACCATCAAATATAATTGAATCAGTTTGGACATGGTCAACTAATTTCTCCTCTCTTTTCTAGAAAAGAAAACTTCCTTTCCCTCCTGCAATTGGATGTGTTCTTTGATCATACTCGAAGATTGCAGCCCTTCTCTCTCGTAGTTTCCTATCCTAACTACGTCGATATCTGGAAACCCAGCCTCTCTAAGCTGCCCTTTTAATGAATCTATGTCAAATTCTTGGTCATGTCCTAATGTTATGATATTTGGTTTTATCTTCTTTACACTATCAAATAAACTCCCTTCAGATCCTAAAATTGTAGAACTTACCATCCCCATCGATTCTATAACTTCTCTCCTCTCATTTTCTCCCATGAAGATGTTCTTCCTCTGTTTTATACGCGAATCTCTAGCAATAACCACGTGCAATTCATCTCCCAATTTAGCACTTTCAGACAAATAATAGATATGTCCAGGATGCAGTAAGTCGAATACACCTTGGGCCATCACTCTTTTCATATCCACCTATAAGGATTGTATGGGTATCAGTATAGCCATTCGTATATTTCTCACGTGACTTCTGCTCCTTTATTCCTAGGGGCTGCCATAATTATCTCACCACTCATCCCCAAACCGTCTAACAACTCCTGGACGACTCCTTCTACATCTTTTCTATATTCTTCACTTGTCACACAATATAACGAAGGTCCCCACGAAGATTGCCCCACTCCAAAAATATTACTACTATTCTTTAATTTTCCCACTACATCGCCAATTGGAGGTCGATATACTCCTCCTTGGCATTTTTCATACCAGATTCCATTAAGACGGTTTATTTCCCCAACCGCAAACCCAAACTCAGCACAGTTTTCATTTTGGATAGCAGGAATCAAAATTCTATCTATCACCCGATCTATCTCCTTAGTGACATCCAATCTAGCTTCCTTGATAACAAAATTTATTAATTTTTTCTCCTCATTTCCACTATATCCCTCTCTAGTTTCTAATTTTACAACCACAAAAATCCATTCCTCTGGGATTCTAAGATTAGTTTTAATGCTTGGTACTTCCCACCCCGATCTCCTCTCCTCATCAAAAACTGACAATGAACTGGCTTCTTGCCCTCTATCAATATTAAACCCCCCTTGCTCAAAAGTCGCCACCCCCACTCCGCTTCTCTCCCCCCGACCTAGTTTTGGAGCACACTCTCGACTTTTCGGTTCTATCCCATATGTCTCTGCAATAGCTGTATACACGGCAAGTGCCAATTGAGTCCCACTTCCCAACCCCATATGGGTGGGTATTTTTTCTTTTATTTCAACTTTTGCCCCTTCCACTCCTAATATATCCACAGCCTTCTGGGCATACTCCTTAGCACTTTCATCATCACATATGATTCCTTTTTCTGGTTCCGCGGTCAGGACTACTTTTGGATCTTCGAGACACACTCCTATCCCTCCGTATACGTGCGATTCTTCTAAACACAAGTTACGAAACCCAAAATGCAGTCGACTACCTGCAACTACCCGAACGACCATATCTTATCCTCACAACTATCAGGTAAAGACGTTTCTGCACGATCACGCATCTTTTAAGACTCTTCGAAACAACTTTCTACCATGATTCGGCCCGGAAAAACCATTGACACTAAAGACGATTCTCTTCCAAGTGCAGATATAACCAAAGGCCCCGAACGAGCTCCACACCGTTCCATGTTCCGCGCAATGGGGTATGATGATTCCGATCTTTCTTCTCCTATGATCGGAATTGCAAACCCCGCCGCTGATATCACTCCTTGTAATGTACACCTAGATGAAATCGCTAGAGAAGCAATCGAAGGAATCAAAGAATCTCAATGCATGCCAGTCGAATTTGGGACTATAACTGTTTCAGATGGAATCTCTATGGGAACTGAAGGCATGAAGGCTTCTCTCATTTCCCGTGAAGTCATAGCAGATTCAGTAGAACTAGTTGCTTTCGGCGAACGACTAGATGCCCTCGTCACAATAGCTGGCTGTGATAAGAATCTTCCCGGAATGATGATGGCTTCTATTAGAACTGATTTGCCCTCTGTATTCGTCTATGGGGGGACGATACTTCCTGGAAAATATCATGGCGCAGATGTCACTATTCAAGATGTTTTTGAGGGCGTTGGAGCATATGCGGAAGGTGATATCTCCCGAGAACAACTAGATGCCTTAGAGCATGCAGCTTGCCCCGGAGCTGGTTCTTGTGCTGGAATGTACACTGCCAACACTATGGCCTCTCTTAGCGAGGCATTAGGCCTAGCCCCTCTTGGGTCTTCCACCGCACCTGCAGTCACTGCAGAACGCAGAATAATTGCTAGACAAGCAGGAAAATTAGCTGCTTCTTGTGTTAAAAACCAATTGCGACCCTCTCATATTCTTTCAAAAAAATCATTTGAGAATGCTATCTCTTTACTAGTTGCAATTGGTGGTTCTACCAATGCTGTGCTGCATTTATTGGCCCTCTCTGCAGAAGCAAAAATTCCACTAACTCTCTCTGAGTTTGATAATATAAGTAGAAATACACCTCACATATGCAACCTCCGTCCCGGAGGAACATTTGTCATGGCAGACCTTCACCAACAAGGTGGCATCCCTGTCATTATACGTAGATTAATCGAAGGCGGTCTTTTCGATGGAGATGCAAAAACTGTAACTGGAAACACAATCTCAGAAGAACTTAGCTCTCTAACGTTGCCCCCCGACGAAGAAATAAATAATCAAGTTATTAGGCCCCTCTCCGACCCCTTACATAAACAAGGATCTCTCGCTATTCTCAAAGGCAACCTAGCCCCTGATGGTGCAGTACTAAAGATCACAGGAGATGAGGAATTACAATCTAAGGGTCCTGCACGAGTCTTTGAATGTGAAGAAGACGCAATGAAGTGGGTCCAAGAAGGAAATATTTCTTCAGGAGATGTTCTTGTAATCCGAAATGAAGGACCTCAAGGCGGCCCTGGAATGCGCGAGATGCTCGGAGTTACTGCAGCCGTTGTAGGCCAAGGACACGAAAGCGATGTGGCATTGATCACAGATGGAAGATTTTCTGGAGCAACCCGTGGCCCGATGGTTGGGCATGTTGCACCCGAAGCATTTTCGGGAGGTCCCATCGCCTCTATATCTGATGGAGATATTATCACTTTAGATATCCCAAATCGAATTTTATCCGTCGATCTTTCCGAAAATGAACTACAGCAACGAATGAAAAATTGGTCTAGACCCCCTCCAAACTACTCTTCCGGTGTCCTAGCAAAATATGGTCAAAGTTTCGGATCCGCAGCTTATGGGGCAACCACCAATCCCGCTCTAAATAAACCTTAATCCAATCTCTCTACTCTGTAGAATATTTTTCCGTTACTAGTGGTATGATAGACCCTATTACCAATGCCAAACCAACAACCATTAGTATTACTACTACGTTCCTCTCAACTTCCAAAATATTCCCCATTTCTAGAATATTCCCTAGTATGAACAACGACACACCCGACACAAACATTTTTTGCAGACGTTTTGTTTCCATACTATTTGACTCAATTACTAATTATAAAACTTTTTTCACATGGTTTTCCCTTCGCTTTAAACTCTTCAAATTTTATTAATTTTCTTCTCCATTGCTATTGGATTACTTTATTGGTAGCTACCGCCTATACCAAACTATGCATCGACGAGGTTTCATATCACTCTTGGTGGCCATATCTGTTTCTGGATGTTCTCAAATCTCAAATCTCCGAGGCGAGAAAGAACAAACCTCTGTAGCTGAAAAAACCAAATCCCCGCCATCTAGTAACACCGAAAAAAAAGGCATCATAAGCCGCATTAACCCCTTCAATAAGGATCCAAAACCCGAGCCATTAGTAGATACCGATGGGGACGGGATGGTGGATTCTAAAGATTACGCACCCTGGGATCCAAACGTACAAAGAAAATCAGATGTATCGGATGTCAGTAGTGCCGACCCCCCCGCAGAATCACCTCCAGCAGAATCACCTCCAGCAGAATCACCTCCAGCAGAATCACCTCCAGCAGAATCACCCCCTGCAACCCCTCCTGAAACTCTGCCCCACCTTGAAATAGCAAATTTAGTATCTGCTTTAACTTCCATCAACGACGTTACTAATAACAAATTGACTAGCTCCAAAGCTGGTGACTCTATCCTAATAGCATTCAAATATCGCGCATTGGTTCACCCCACCGGAAAATACAAAGTCCGAGAACAAGTTACTCTCACCAACAAATCTACCTCGGACGAAGTGGCAACAAAATCTAAAACCTCGGAGAGCACGGGAAAACCTGGAAATGTGCAAATCATAGTTCACGCTATCCGTTTTCCAACCACCTCTCTTTCCCCTGGAACTTACAATGCAAAAATTTTGCTACGTGATGAAATAGACATGAAAGTATCTAATGCTTTAAATGTTGAATTTACCTTGACTTAGTCTTCTCAAATTTCTTTCCCTATCTTCTAAATCTATCTTCTAAAGTACAGTTTGATTGGGGCCGCTGAGATTCGAACTCAGGTCCGACGACCCCCAGCCGCCGAGGATACCAAACTACCCCACGGCCCCATAGGAAAACCGTAGATCTGGTCGCGGTTTAAGCCCTTCGAATCTCTATCTCTCACACCAATACACGTTCTAATTCTACTACCTTTCCTTTCTTCGAATCAATTTTTCCAGTGTATTCTCCAAGACAAACGGCAGAACCCCCCTGAGTGTAACACACCACTCGCATACCTTCTGTTAATATTTCCTTTTTCTCTGCAGAAATTATTCCTGGTGCATATACAGGGGCACCATTTGCAACCTGCATGGCAGCCGTTTGTGAAATTATTATTTTTGGTATTCCTTCTAAAATTGACTCTGCTGGGTGTATTATCTCTCTTATCAACTCTTCATTTCCTTCCTGCTTCCAAATTTCCACCGCGTCGACCAATTCGTGCAATTTTGATAATTCCCCATCATCAAATGGATAGCTCTTCGTTCGCCGAAGATCTCCCATATGCGCCCCCTGTCCCAAAATTAAACCTATATCGTGACACAATTTCCTAATATATGTCCCACTTTCACACTCAACTCTAAGTAGTGCTTTTCTCCCTTTAATTTCAAGTAGTTCTATGTCGTATATTTCACGAACGCGTACTTTTCGCGAAACTGCACTTTTTTTCGGTGGTTTTTGATAAATTTCTCCCTTGAACTCTTCTAAAACCTGACTTAATTCTGTTTCATCCTTTCCCTCATCATGCAATTCTAAGACCACTATGTATTCTTTTTTACCCAGTAGTAATTTTGATAACCTCGTTGCATCTCCTAGTAAGATTGGTAAACACCCTGTGACCTTTGGATCTAATGTCCCCGAATGAGCCGTTTTACCAACTTTCACTATCTCTCTAACCCACGCCGAGATTTGGTGAGAAGAAGGACCTATTGGTTTGTCTATATTTATTACTCCAAATGACATCAGCTCAGATATACTCCTATCTTCAGGTGGTTCTCTAAGCTTCATCACCAAACACCTCTATGAATCGCATTATCCTCTCCACTACCTCATTTGCATCTTCTTCGGATGTATCAACTACTAAATCATATATTGATAAATCTGAAAAATCAATGTCATAATATTCGTCATAACGATGCTTTTCTGATGCTTCTCTTTCTTTAGTTTCCTTTAAAATTTGGTCTATTTCTCCATCTTCTCTATTGGCAATTCTCTGTCCCCGTATACTAATTGGAGCATCGAGCCATATTCGTATGTCTGCGTTTTCACCTGCCATCCAACCTGCCAACCGTGATTCTATCACTGCATTATCTTTTACCAATGCAATTTGCTTTATATTTTCATCCAATTCTCTATCTATTGAATCATCATCTTCTGCAACCTTATTCAACTCCCCCACTGATATTCCACGATCTTCTGCTATTTTTCTAAAGACCGTTCCCCCGCTTATATATTCCAAACCGAGCCTAACTGCTATTCCTTCTGCAACAGTACTTTTACCACTCCCCGGGGGGCCCGAAACAGTTAACAGCATGTGATCTATTCGGCCTTCTTAATTAAAAAGAGATCCCTTCTACGTTGGACTCGTTCTGATATTCAATGCCTTTCTAATCACCTGGGTAAATGCCATGGAAGACATGAAATACCATACGATCCACAATTGAATTGGTCCTACTAGCCCCTCCGTCCAATCCGCTTCTCCCACAAATGGAACTGTTATTGTAACCTCATTCGGATCTATATTTCCACTTAGTATTTTCCAATATATCCACAAGAATACCGGTATTGTGAATACCATTATCCACACCATCGGACGAAATTGCAATTTGAACATTCCCATTTGATCTCCCATTGCTTCCATTTGTTCTTCTCGCAGCCTTTCCATTTCTTCTTTATCTCCACTCTTTTGGGCCGCTTTTTGCCGCTCTTGTAACTCTTTCATTTCAGATTGATATTCTCCCATCTTTTCCATATCCATCAAATTAGCCTGGAGAAGTGTGGAATATAGTCCTGTAAATAATGCCAATATCATTATAACGAGGTAAAATGGAAGCACAGTATCTGCCGGACCGATCAGTAAATCTACGCCCCTCCCAATTAATTCCCTGACTTCTGTAAAAGAATACCCTGCAAACAAACTTATTGCAAAAACAGCAGCAGCTTTGTCCCACTTCGTCCATTTACCCTCTGCATCCGACTTCGTTTTTGATTTTTTTGCCCTCGGTTGATCAAAATTTTCTATCGTCTGCTTAATCGTAGCCGCGTCTGAAACCTGAAAACCTTTTTTCCCCTCTTTTAATATTCCCGTTTCTATGAGCCTTCCCCAATGCCCACTCGTAACTTCTCCTCTCACATCTGCCCAGTCCAATTCTACCTCCCCATCTACACTTTTTTCAAGAACGGTTCGAATGGATTCAACTATCCCTGCATCTCTCATTATCAACCCTGCAACTTTCCTTTCAATTCGAGCCATTATCTATTCCCCCTCTAATCTTTTGTAAGTAGACATTCTCATTTATTTAACCCTCTTCGAAAATTTTTCTAATGCTTTCCCAAACATCTTCTGGATTATCTCTACCTTCTATCCTTACAAAACCCTCTCGATTGATGTAGTATTCTAAAACCGGTTCGGTGTGTTCCGAAAATACTCTCAATCGATTCAAAATAGTCTCTTCCTGATCATCTGATCTCTGTACCAGTTCACTACTGCATAAATCACATTTTCCATTCTTTTTCGAGGGACGAAATTCAATATGGTAATTTTCACCACAAGAGGAACAAACACGTCTCCCTGAAAGGCGTTTAATCAATTCTTCACTTGCCACATCTAAGTATATGATCTTATCAATCTCAGAAATAGTACTCAAATATTCTGCCTGTTTTCTATTGCGCGGATACCCATCTAGTACAAACCCACTTGCCTTCTTTATCTCAACTTCCACAATCTCATTGACGATCGAATCTGGAACTAATTCACCCCGATCGATGAAACTTCCTGGGGTTCCTAGTTCCGTTTCTAGATCTCTGTTTATTCTTAACGCATTCCCTGTAGTTATATGTGCAATTCCAAAATATTCTGACATCAAGCTCCCCTGAGTGCCTTTCCCCGCCCCAGGTGGCCCAAGAAGCACGATTTTGGGCAGTTTCATACCCCTTCGTTTCGCGGGAACGGTAATATGCTTACAGAAAAGTTTTTCCTGTTTTCAATAACCGAATCTTGAAATATATTGGACAATTCTGCCTATGTTGAGATATGTCATCTAATTACACATTAACTCAAAAAGCCATCGCAGAATTTCTTGGAACCTTTTCCATTTTATTCTTCGGTGTTGGTTCCGTAATAATTGAATTTCTGACAGTCCCCGATTCGGTTGAATATGGCACATATGTCCTAAATGGATTGGGGCATGGTGCACTCGGATGGACTGGAATTGCAATCGCCCATCTATTCGCAGTGGGAATCCCAATCTACCTCTTCGGACGTGTATCTGGGGCCCATATCAACCCTGCCGTAACAATCGCACTTTGGGTCACAAAAAGAATAGACGCAAAAACAAGCGCTGTTTATATTGTATCCCAGATTCTTGGAGCAACCATTGCAGGAATACTTTTCGTGCTAGTTCGCGGAACTGTGGCTGCCACTATCGGTGGTATGGGCGCAACTGCACCTTTCCCTGGTGTAACCGTGGGGCAGGCATTTTTGGTCGAATTCATCATCACCTTCTTTTTAATGTTCGGTGTTATGGCATTCGCTGTCGATTCACGCGCGCCAGAAAATTTCGCTGGATTCGGAATAGCTTCCATCATCGCCATGGGTGTGTTTGCTACAGGAAACATTTCCGGTGCATCATTCAACCCAGCTAGATCTCTCGGACCATATATTGTAAATACTATTTATGGGGGGCCCGATCTTTGGGGTGTAGCTTGGATTTATATTCTTGCACCAACTCTCGGGGCAATTGCAGCAGTATACTTCTACGATCAAATATTCTTAAACTCTGAGTAGTCTTTCTATATTTTTTTCTCTTTAATCGCTTGCCACACAACTTCGTCTGTGATGGGCATGTCTATTGATTTTACACCCCATGGCTGTAGAGCATCAATCACTGCATTTACTATGGCAGGAGGGGCAGCAATGGCCCCCGATTCCCCCGCCCCTTTTGATCCCAATGGATTATGAGGACAAGGAGTAACTGTTGATCCTAGTTCTATATCTGGTATGTGAAATGTCCTTGGAAGTGCATAATCTTGTAATGTCCCTGTAAGTAAGTTCCCTGCACTGTCGTAAACAGTTTTTTCATACAAAGCTTGTCCAATCCCTTGCACAATGCCCCCATGCAGCTGCCCTTCTACAAGCAATGGGTTAATTTGCACACCACAATCATCAACTGCAATATACCGTTCCAATTTAACTTCTCCCGATTCCGCATCAACCTCAACTACTGCAATATGTGTCCCAAACGAGTAAGCGTTGCTTACTGGATCATACAAAGCTTCGGCTTCCAATCCCCTCTCTATCTCTTCTGGGAGGCCCTCTTCTCTATGTGCCATCATAGCTATTTTCTCCATTTCTATTGATTTATCCTTTGAACCTACTACAAAAAAATCACCATCTTCAAATCCTATATCTTCTATAGGGGCCTCAAAATACCACGACGCAATTTGTTTACTTTTATCAATTATCATCTCTGCACATTTGACAAGAGCACTTGCGCCAACGGCAATACTCCTACTACCAAAAGTCCCCACCCCGTGCCCCAATGCATCTGAATCTCCTTCGTATACTTCTATTACCTCCATGGGAACTCCCAACTTATCAGATAAAATTTGACGAAATGCTGTTTTGTGACCTTGACCATGATCTGCGGTCCCACAATACACCTTTACAATCCCATCTGTTCCAAATACAATCTTCCCACTCTCCGGAACTGATGGACCTGTGCCTGTATTTTCCACAAAAGTAGAAAATCCGATTCCAATATACCTATTCTCCTCCCTTAATTCTTTTTGTAAAATTCTGGTTTTATCATAATCAAGCATTTCTAGAGCCTCGTCGAGTGCCAGTTCATAATTTCCACTATCATATGTCATCCCGACTGCAGTTTCATAGGGAAATGCCTCTGAGGGAACTAAATTCATACGTCGGAATTCCACAGGATCCATTCCCATCTCTCTCGCAGCATGATCCACAACCCTCTCAACAGCGTATATCGCTTCTGGTCTCCCCGCACCTCTGTACGGGCCAATTGGAGCCGTATTGGTGAAAACCCCTTTGACATTCCCATATATTGCTGGAATCTGATATGCCCCCGATGATAAATGTCTAAAATTAGCCGCGGGCGTTTTTCCCCATACAAGATATGCCCCTATGTCAAAAACAACTTCAAATTCCACCCCCTTTATCTTTCCACTTTTTTCAACTGCTATTTTCCCCTTGACAAAAAACCCTCTCCCATGGTGGTCCGAATGATGCACTTCCGACCTTCTTCCTGTCCATTTAACTGGACGTTTCAATTGCATGGAACACCACACTACCAATGGATCTTCCACATACGGTGAACCCCCTTTACTACCAAAACCTCCTCCTACATCTGGTGCAATCACCCGAATACGATCTTCTGACAAACCTAGGGCAACAGATATATTCTTTCTAATACCATGCGGCGTTTGAGTCGAAGTTCTCACCGTAACTCTACCAGTGTCCTCACTATATTCTGCAATTACACTTCGAGGTTCCATAGCATCTGGATGGAGTTTTTGATTTACCATCTCTAATTCAAATATGTGATCTGCATCATCAAATGCCGCCCGCGTACTTTTTTTATCTCCATATTTCCAATCCAGCGCTATGTTGTTCTTCCCCTTCCCTATGTGGACTATGGGTGCATCTTCTGCAATTGAAGACCAAATATCACCACTACTCTCTAATCTCGCATATTTGACTCCAACCATAGAAAGCGCTTCGTGTGCTACATATCGATCATCTGCAATAACAATCGCAATAGGTTCTCCTGTGTATCTCACAAATCCTCGAGCCAAGATTGGAAATTTACTGTCCCTTTGTCCCTCAAATGATCCCTTTATGTGAAACACCCCTGGAATCTGAGCAATTTCTAAATCCTCACTGGTGTATACTGCTATGACACCCTCTATTTTTTTTGCCGCTTCTACCTCGATCGAAACTATTTTTGCATGTGGATGTTGACTTCTAAGAATTGCAGCGTAAGTCAATCCATCCGGCTGAAAATCATCTGTATATTTCCCTTCCCCCTTTATGAGTGGAACATCTTCAAATCTTGGTATTTCTGTCCCCGAAACTTTCACTTTGGTCATTGCCTATAGTTTGTGTCACTCTCAGGTTAAGCGTTACTGGACTAGCTCCCTCTCTTTGACAAATAATATTTCATATGGCCTCCGTACTCATAGGGTTCGTCATAGCATGGGACTGAGCTCCGAATCTATACCCATCATCGGCCACTTTACGCTATGCATTCTTACTTTGAAAATCCATTGCATTCCTCCTCTACCCTCCGAGAAACCTAAGTTCGAGCCAATCTTACGTTCTTTCATGCCCATTTCTTCAACGTCCGAAGGAGTCCCACTAGACGATCTAATCGGAACCTGCAGAGCAATTATTGGCGATAATCTTCGCTCTATAACTTATTTTACAGAATCTAGCCATACTCAGATCTATTTACGCTCCGATCTAGACCAAGACGCCGACCTGGCGGGTTTCACCGATCTAGAATCTCGCGGATTAGCTGGTGCACCAATCGCTTATCGCGGATCTGAGCTAGGAAATTACCTATATACTATACGGGCATTCGAGTTCGGATATCTATTACGTGTATTGAAGAATAATCAAGGCGTCTTTATAACAACGGACAATATCACATTACAAGACTTTTCAGAAGCATACTTGGCCATCAAACAAATTTTGACCTAATATTCTCCCCTCGATACCATAGAAAAATTCATGTTCCACCTCCGCGTCTCGTAATCAATGACTATTGAAACAACTGTCGAACTCGAAGGTCATATCATCGATTCTGGCATCATGCAACGTGCATTTGGAATCATCATGGATATGGGCGGGACTTTTCACGTTGAACAATTCGATGTCGGAACGCATAAAAATGAGACTACTTATTGCCGCATGACCGTCTCTGCAGAGTCTGAAGGACTTTTATTGCCAATTTTACATGAACTCCATCAAAATGGAGCTACCATAGCCGAGCCCATTGACGCCACCCTAGAGCCTTCTCCCTCTTCAAAAGTTGTCCCTCGTGGGTTTTATAGCACGACCCACCACCCCACTGATATACTCTACGAAGGTGAATGGATCTCTGTAGAAAACATAGAAATGGACACTGCAATCGTTGTGGATCCTACTACAAAAACAGCCTCAACTAAAGTACTCACCTCTGTTGATGAAAACGATTTGATAGTTACCGGAGAGGCCGGAATTCGAGTAAAACCCCCTTCTCGACCTCGAGACTCTTCCAGCGGCCCATTTGGATTTATGCAAGGTGGAGTCTCCTCCGAACGCCCATCCGAATCATTGATCAAGAAAATAGCAGAAACTATCAAAGCCACGAAAAAACAAAATGGAAAAATACTCGTGGTCCCTGGACCTGCAGTAATACACTCCGGAGCGGGAGATGACTTGTCACGATTAGTACAAAAGGGCTATGTCGATATGATTTCTGCCGGGAATGGGTTTGCGGTCCATGATATCGAAAGAAATCTCTATGGCACTTCTCTTGGTATGAATATAACCACACTTGCACATCCGCGGAAAGGACACAAGCATCACATCTACACGATTTCTGAGATAGTCCGTGCTGGTTCTATCAAAGATGCAGTTGAACAAAAAATAATCACCGGAGGGGTCATGTACGAGTGCATAACTAATAATATTCCCTATGTTCTCGCCGGATCAATCCGAGACGATGGTCCACTTCCTGATACTATCACTGACACAATTAAAGCACAAAATGCAATCAGAGAGCAAACGCAAAAAGCCGATTTAGTACTCATGCTTTCCACTCTATTACATTCTGTGGCTGTTGGAAATTGCCTTCCTTCTACCACCCCGACCGTTTGTGTTGATATAAATCCTGCAACAGTCACTCAACTTCTAGATCGTGGTTCATCCCACGCTGTAGGTGTAGTCACCGATGTTGGAATGTTCATCCCCCGGCTTGCGCAGGCACTCCTAGGTGAGTAATTCCCCTTTTATTCTATTTTCTCATTTGGATCCATTTATCCTCTCACGAGCTGCAGCAACAACCAACGGAAACGTAATTGTAGCATCTGCATAAACTGTAATGTTTTTTGCATTTTTCTCAAGTTTCCCCCACGATCTAGCTTCATCCAACGAAGCCCCCGAAAGACCTCCCAAATGTTCAGAATCCCCTGTTAGTTGCACGGCATAATCATATGCCCGCGGCGTTAGTAACATCGCCTGTAAAATATAGTTTTTTGGCAATCCTCCTCCTACTATCATCGCTCCCCTTCTCTTGGCATCATGTGCTATATCATTGATTTCAGTCATATCTGCAATTGCATCTAATGAAAACGATGAAATTTGGGAATACATCCACGCCTGCAATCCTAGCATCGAATCTTGTATCCCTGGACAGTATATTGGAATTCCACACTCATAAGCCATCGCCGCTATGCCTCCGTTATCATTCCTGGCTTCCTCTGAATTAGCACGTCCCAATTCTGCCGTAAATTCTCTAATTGAAACTTGCCTGTCTAGGTTAGGAAATACATTGGATCTAAGGTGATTTTCCAATATGGAAAATCCTTCTTGTGGCAAATATACATCATATATTCTATCTACTCCTTCATCCCTCAATTTTTCATCATGTTCTCTAACCTTGTCTTCATTCCCCCATCGCCTCTGGATTGTCGACCCGTGATGATGACTGTGGCCCATTGCTTCTATTGCATCGTGGGTCAGTGTAGCCCCGGTTGTAACTAACACGTCCACATGCCCATCTTGTATTAATCCTGTCACTATTTTCCTCATACCTGCTGGTACCATCGCCCCCGCTATACTCAAAAAATTTGTAACATCCTTTCCTCCTATCATTTCCGTATATATATTTACAGCTTCAGATAGGGCGCTTGCAGCAAAACCTGCATTTGAATATTCTTCCATCAATTCGGAAACGGTCATTTTGTTTTTCACATCAATGTGGTTTATTGGATCATGTCGAAATTCTTTCCTCATGGTATTATAACCCTGTAGGATAGGAGATGCACGTAGTTTTTATTCCCCACTCTGAAACAATCTTCTCGAGTGAAAAAACACCGAATGTTTCTGTTGCATAATGTCCCGCCAACACCACATTCATGCCCAATTCTTTTGCTTCATGGTATATTCGGGCCTTTCCCTCTCCTGTAATGAATACATCCAGTTCTTTTTCAACAGCCTCTCCTAACCAATCCCCACCTGCCCCTGTAACAATTCCAATTTTCGTGATCTCTTCTACTCCAAAATTCAATAATTTTACACCCCCATCTCCTGTATCCAATTCCCCTGCCAAAAATGATCTCAATCTCTCTGGAGTACATGGATTCTTCACCTTTCCCATAATTCCAATGAATTCAGTACCCAATCTTCCAAATGGCTCTCTTTCTTCTAATTCTAATATTTTAGCCAAACCTGCAGCATTTCCAAGTTCTTGATGTGCATCTAATGGCAAATGGGAAACATACAACGATATTCCCGATCCAATAAGAGCTTGTATTCGATTGTAATTTATCCCTGTAATTCTATCGATGTCTCCCCATGTAATGCCATGATGCACTACCATCATATCTGCCCCGATACTTGCAGCATCTTCTATAGTCTCCATAGATGCATCTTCTGCAAAAACAACATGACTCACTGTTCCCTCCCCCGTCCCAATCTGAAGGCCATTTGCACTAGAATCAATTTCTTCAAATCTTCCCGTACCTAGAAGTTCATCAAGACGATCTACGAGCTCTTTTGTTTTCATTTTATGATTCTAAAGTCCCTTCCTATCGTAATAATGATTCCCCTGTCATCTCCGGTGGCTTTTCTATCCCTAGTAGATCTAATATTGTCGGAGATATGTCCGATAAACCTCCTCCCTTTCTAATCTTTTTTTGTGCTAGGTTTCCTTCTAATCCTATACAAATGATCGGCGCAGGATTAAACGTATGACTCGTACGGGGATCTTTCTTGGTTCCCATTTCTTCCGCATTTCCATGATCTGCAATTACTATGATTTTTGCCTTCTTTCCCCTAAGAAATTCTATTAATTTACCCAATTCTTGGTCAACTATTTCTACAGATTTCACAGTCGCATCAAATACACCTGTGTGGCCCACCATATCCGGATTTGCATAGTTAAGAATCAAGACATTGGGATTTTTTTCTTCAATAATTTTTATCGCAGCTTCTGTTACTTTCCCTGCGTTCATTTCTGGCTGTTGATCATAAGTGGGGACCTTTGGACTCGGAATCATTTTTCTAATTTCACCTTCCCACACTTTCTCTCTCCCTCCATTCAAAAAATAAGTAACATGAGCATATTTTTCAGTTTCTGCAATTCTCAATTGGGTAAGACCACCTTTTGATAATATTTCCCCTATGGTATTCTTGGGCCCCTCGGTGGGGAACACAACTGGGAATTTATAACTTTCATCATAATTTGACATGGTCAGAATTCTTTCCGAAGAATTCTTTTCTGAAAAATATTTACCTATGGTTTCTTCACACATTAGAGACATTTGCCGCATGCGATCTGCACGGAAGTTTGCCATCAGAATAATATCTCCTCTATTGAAAAAATCACCACCATTTATCACTGTAGGTTTGATAAATTCATCAGTTTCTCCACGTGTATATGCATCTTCAATAGCAACCAATCCTGATTTAACCATGTAATTCGATTCCCCTCTCATAATCGCATCGTGAGCTTGTAGGGTCCTTTCTATATTCCCATCCCTGTCCATTGCATAGTATCTCCCCGTAACTGTGGCAATTCTTCCAGTTCCTTTTTTTCCAACTACTTTTTCGAGTCTAGATATGTATCCCTTTGAACTCTTCGGCGGTGTATCTCTTCCATCTGTAATCACATGAGTTACCACCTCTACTCCGCTATCCGATGCCATCTCTATCATTGCATGAATGTGTGTGTCATCCGAGTGAACCCCTGCGTCACTTAATAACCCTATTATGTGGGCCCGATTTTCTGTGGATTTTATTTTTTCAAATCCTGATTTTAACACATCATTTTGAAAAAAAGACCCATCTTTAATCGCTCTATTAATCTGTGTATGTTCTTGTTCTATAATTCTCCCTGCACCTATTGTCAAGTGACCAACTTTCGAATTTCCCACCCCTCCTTCTGGAAGGCCAACGGATTCTCCACCCGTTTCTAGCGTTCCATACTTCTCATCCGAACAGAGACGATCAAATATAGGGGTGTTTGCGGCTCTAATTGCATTTCCTTCTTGGGTCTCTGAAATTCCCCACCCATCTAGGATAATTAAAGCAACGTCCATATACATAACAAATCCTGGATGCACAACTATTCATCGCTATAAATTGCTATCATGTTTTAATCATCGAAGTATTATCTATCTACACGTGACACTTCCTCCAGACCTCCCGTCCCGATTAAAAACTTTCCTTAATTCTCTACCTTCTATGGAGTATTATTCTGACAGCACTGACGAATCCGCTTCTTCTATCTGGAACCGTCTAAATCCCCTTCAAGACCAAAATGGAACAACCATAATCGAACCCATTGATTCTGATCTTTACATAAAAGAGTTTTCCATTAGGAACGCACCATCCACTGAATCACCCTTCCCCACGCAAAATGCGGTAGACTCTGGAACGCTTTATGTGCCTTTCACAAATGGAATGTCATTGGCGTATTCTCGTGCAGTCATGGCTGTGAACCCCACTGATAAAAATCTTCATGATTCAGACACAATAACAATGTGCTACAACGCTCCCCACCCCTTGGCACCCGATCAATCTGAAACTCTTGAAAGTTTTTCCATGACTACGATTCCCAACCTTCCAGACGAAACCGCGCTACATGATACCGCTTTGTATTTATCTGAAGGGGGCCATGCACTCAAGTGGGCCGATTCCGTAAAAGATATACTAATTTTAGACGGTCCAATTTTTCCGGTAGGTCTATTGGCTTGGTACAGTGGAAAACCCAATTTAAAAAAATTACTATTGGAAAATGGTCCTTCCAGACGTGCATTAAAAACATATATAGACCTCATTAATTCCTTCGTCAAACCCACCGCTGCCAATGGCCAACAAACTCCCCCTTTAATCGGATTTGTAAAAAATCCTCGTGGATCTGCGATAAAGTCTGCATTTGACTCCCTACAAAACGAAACGAATTCATTTGTCTGGGGACATGATTCTTCATTCTTCAAACAAATATTGAGTGCCCATTCCACCTCCAAAACACAAAGAGGGGTGACGACGCACGATTCCACTTTAGTCTATACAAATTGGTTCATTTCGAAAGGTAGGATTGCATCAAAATTTGAGGAGTTTCTTCTCGATCCATTTATTGGAATCCTGGATCATAAAAACCCTCTTTACGATTTAACATTTTTTATGATCTACGATCCCCGATCAGGTGTTGTTTTTCGTGTAGAATCTCCTTATGCATTTTCTCAGAACCCCCTCATCCGTCAAAAAATTGAAAATTTCATATTGAAAGAAATGGCAATTTACAATGGCCCTCCTCGCGTAATCAACAAAGCCGACCATCTAGCTCGGATGTCGAATTCCCAAAAAGTAACCCTTGGAAAAATACTAGCCGCTCATTACAACACCCGCATAGATGTAAATTACAATTTCATTCGTTGGAGTAGCAGTAGTATGGATCAACTCAGAGATTTGTAAGTATTATATCTCTGAGGGTCATATGCTATCATCATATGGACTTGGAATCTCAACTTGATGACACAATAGTAGGCCTTTTGACTTCCACCGATAGTGGACTTTCTATAGGTCAAGATCCAAAAGACGCCTCGCTTTATGGTCTCATAGCTTTAGCAGAAAGGGAATCCTTTCGTTTAGGAGAATATTTCCGAATTCCATTTTTCGATTCCGAAGGAAACTTGGATGAAAACCTTCTTTGTGAAGCCATCGAGCTCTCCTACCATAATGAGTTCCCTCACGAGTTTGGTACTTATGATACCTCAAACCTTCTGGCAGAGGAGTTGATCAACCAAAGTAATAAAATCATTCAAGATATTGATTATAATTTCATAGCAAAACTCCTCCCACTTTCTATCATTCATAAAAACAATAGGAAATCTCCAAATAGACTTCCAAGACCTGCATCTAGGATTTACAGAGCCGATGAAAAGACAATAACAATTGGCCTCAAACTTTCTCAAAAATTAGAAGACATTTTCGTTGGACATATATCAAATTCACCTCCTGGACGTAAAATTCCGTATCGATTTAAAGATAGAGTGGCTGATGTACCTCTCATTTTTACCCATGTACTTGTAGCAGGGGGAACCGGATCTGGAAAAACACAAGCAACCAAAAATATCCTCCGCCAGTGTCTAGGGGACTCTAAGAATGGACGGACTTACAAAATCAATGAATCCTTCAAAAAATTAGCCATTGTTCAATTCGATCCCCAAGATGAATATGCTCAAATGTATCATGATGGAGGCGATCTAACCGAAGACGATAAAACGTACTATGAAGACAATCAAATTCTATTTAACAAACACGACAAAACTATAGTGTTTGCACCTTCCATTAAAGGCACAAAATATGAATCCAAATATCATGAGGCGGAAACAATCACTTTCAGCATTCCCTTTTCCCTTGTAGAAACAAACCCTTGGCTCATTTCTCGTAGTGGTCTCACTGACCCGCAAAAAGCAGGGTTAGATAACCATCTATTACCTGATTTCTTCAACCAAACAAAAGAAGACGAGTGCACTTATTCCAATTTCTTAGAATTTCTTGATCAAAACAAAACTAATTATACTGATCCTAAGGACATACCCCTCGCAACTTTCGACGCAATCAAACGAAAAGTAGTAGGTTTTTCTAATGTATTTTTTGACTCAAATTCTCCCCCTATCACTGACCTAATTGAGAAGTTCATCGTGCCCGGGCAATTATCTATAGTGCCTACATCCCACATTAATAATCACCGAGACGCGGCCTTCGTGGTGTTGGCACTTTCTAGTTTGTTAGTGGATAATAAAATGACCGAGTCCCCTGACTATGAGCACATCAAAAATATACCTCTACTGATTTCTATGGACGAAGCACACAATTTCCTCTCCCGAGGAAACACCGAGACACAACAAGAAGACCTTCTCATTGATAAATTTATCAATGTGGCAAAACAGGGAAGGAAAGAACTACTTGGGCTTTTTCTGGTCACACAAGATCCTCATGATATAGACGCTGATATCCTTAGTCAAATTAAAACCAAAGTCATCTTAAACCTCAGCGAAGAGTCAGCCATCCGATGCTTAAATCTACCTGCTAGGTTAAAGTGGAAAGTTCCCAATCTCACTCGTGGAAATATGGTTATTCATTCCCCTGACTATTGCGACCCCACTGAAGTAACCGGACTATCTCGCTGTCTAGTCCGCCATGGACGGTGAATATAACCCGTATTACAAAAAGCCTAACCGATTTATATCTCTTATTACCATTTGTTAATATGGTTGTACGATCTAATCTATCTATACCCAACCCAGTTATTCTTACACAAATATAAAAATCCCCATGTCCCAAACCCAACCAAAAGATATCACTGTGATACTTCCTGATGGTGCAAAATTATCAATCCCCCTGGGTTCAACCATTTCGAATGTTGCATATGAAATAGGCCCTGGCCTGGGAAAATCCGCTGTTGCAGGAATCATCAACGACGAGCTAGTAGATCTTTATACTCCTGTATCTGACAACGATCAGATCTCTATCGTAACTGAAAAATCAGACCAATATCTCACTGTTCTTCGCCATTCTGCTGCCCATATATTTGCACAAGCACTCTCCCGATTATATCCTGATGTAAATTTGGCAATAGGACCTCCTATTGACACCGGATTTTACTATGATTTTGATGGAATCTCGATTACCAAAGAAAATCTCCCCGAAATAGAATCTGAGATGAAAAAAATCATTAAATCTGATTATGAGATCCTCCGGACTGATGCTCCCCGGGAGGAGGCAGAAAAGTTCTATTCCACTAATTCCTTTAAATTAGATATTCTCCAAAACGAAGCCGCTGAATCAGAAAATGTATCATTTTACACCCAAGACACCTGGAAAGATCTTTGTAAAGGTCCCCATGTATCCTCTACAGGCAAGGTGAAAGCCATCCATTTGTTAGATATATCTGCCGCTTACTGGAGGGGGGACTCTGACAATCAAACTCTCACCCGCGTCTACGGGACTGCTTTCAAATCCCAATCTGATCTTGAAGAATTCCTCACCCTTCGCGAACTCGCAAAAGAACGAGACCATCGAAAACTTGGACAAGAACTCGATCTATTTTCCATACCCGAAATAACTGGACCCGGACTTCCTCTTTTCCACCCCAATGGGGCCTATGTTCTCAGGGAGTTATCTTCATATGTCGATTCTCTAAATATCAACTCTGGTTATGAACCAACCGAAACGCCCCACTTATTTAAAACAGAACTGTGGAAACAATCAGGCCATTATGATAACTACCAAGATGATATGTTTATCTTCGAAGTTGGTGATGAAGAATTTGGTCTCAAACCTATGAATTGTCCTGGTCATGCAACCATCTTTAATCAACAAAAAAGAAGTTACCGCGATTTACCGGTTCGATATTTTGAAAATGGAAAAGTATACCGAAAAGAACAACGTGGTGAATTATCCGGGCTATCTAGATTATGGGCATTTACCATCGACGATGGGCATCTCTTCATTCGCCCCGACCAAATCGAAACCGAAGTCAATGGGGTTTTAAATCTAATTCTCGAAGTGCTCAAAACATTCAACCTTGACTTTAAAATTTTCCTCGCAACAAGGCCCGAAAAATATGAAGGGAGTTTGGAAATATGGGAAAAAGCAGAAACCCAACTCAAATCTGTACTTGACAATTCTGGTCTTGCTTACACGGTAAATGATGGGGATGGTGCATTTTATGGGCCAAAGATAGATTTCGCATTCCAAGACGCACTTGGAAGATCTTGGGACGGCCCCACTGTCCAACTAGATTTCACTATGCCAGAACGTTTTGATTTGAGCTACGTTGGCACCGATAATACTCAACACCGTCCTGTGATGATCCATCGAGCGTTATATGGTAGCTATGAGCGATTTTTTATGATTCTAATTGAACATTTCAATGGGAAATTCCCTCTGTGGTTGGCACCCCAACAAATTCGCATTTTACCCATCACCGATGATAATTTAGACTACGCACAAAAAATAGCCGCTGAATTATCTTCTTTTAGAGTCTCGATCGATGATAGAGCGTGGACAATCGGGAAGAAAATTAGAGCTGCCCACAACGATAGAATTCCCTATATGGTAATCCTTGGAGAAGCTGAACAAAAACAAAATTCAATTTCTATCCGCGACCGAAATCAGTCCGAAAAATCCGGAGTAAAATTATCTGATTTCACAACTCACCTTGTTAATGAGTACCAGGAAAAGCGGATCGAACCCGATTTCCTCCAATAATCCATTTTTATTCTATTCGAAATCGTTTTCAAGTATGGCGGCGCACAATTATTATGCCGAAAACCGATTCTTCGTCAAATTCTAAGTTTATTTTTGTTACCGGAGGGGTTATGTCAGGATTGGGAAAAGGTGTCACAGCCGCTAGTGTAGGGCGTTTACTTTCAAATGCTGGTTTCACTATCACTGCCGTTAAAATAGACCCCTATCTTAATGTTGATGCTGGGACGATGAACCCCTATCAGCATGGGGAGGTGTATGTACTCAAAGATGGGGCAGAAGTCGATCTAGATTTAGGTAACTACGAACGTTTTCTTGGAATCGACATGACCAGCGACCACAATATCACCACTGGTAAAATCTATCAGCATGTAATCGAACGTGAAAGAACTGGAGATTATTTGGGGAAAACAGTTCAGATCATTCCTCACATAACTGATGACATAAAACGAAGAATTAGATATGTAGCAAAAGGACACGATATTTGCATAGTGGAGGTTGGTGGAACTGTTGGGGATATAGAAAGTATGCCTTTCCTAGAGGCACTTCGACAACTTTCCCACGAAGAACCCGACAATTGTGTTTTGTTCATCCATGTCACTCTGATTCCTCATTCTAAAAATGAAGAACCAAAAACAAAACCAACTCAACACTCCGTAAAAGAACTCCGATCAATTGGTATTCAGCCCAACTTAATCGTGGGGCGATCTACCAGGCCTCTAGATGACGATGTACGTGAAAAAATAGCTCTCTTTTGCGACGTTCCCACTGAAGCTGTGTTTTCTAATCCAGATCTCGACAATATATACCACCTCCCCATGTCTCTTGAAGAAGAATCCCTTGATGAATATGTCATGGAACAATTGAATTTACTCGATAGAGCCGTTCCATTTCCTAATAGGGATACTACTTGGCGCGAGTCCGTAACTGCCCCCAAACATAATAAAGTCAACATAGCATTGGTAGGGAAATACGGATTTGAAGATGCTTATATTTCTGTATATGAAGCCCTCAAACATGCAGGCCTCCCCGATGGCATTGAAGTCAATACTTTCTGGGTCCATTCTGAAACACTCGACGATGGTGACTTCTCTCCTCTCTCTGAAATAAAACCAGATGGTATTGTTATTCCGGGCGGATTTGGTTCTCGAGGGACCCCTGGGAAAATAAATGCAGTTCGTTATGCTAGGGAAACAGGCATCCCATATCTTGGTCTCTGTCTAGGGTTTCAATTAGCCGTTGTAGAATATGCTCAAAATATTTTGAATCTAAAAGATGCTCATTCTTCCGAGATCTATCCCGAAACCCCGCACCCTGTAATCGACCTATTACCTAGTCAACATGATATCAATGAACTGGGTGGAACAATGAGACTTGGGGAACTCGAAACACAAATTGATAAAAATACTCTTGCTCATTCTTTGTACGGTGAAAACCAGTGTCTTGAGCGCCATCGCCATCGCTATGAAGTCAATCCAGATTATATAGATTCACTTGAAAAGGCTGGATTAAAATTTACGGGAAAATCTGGCCCCCGAATGGAAATATTGGAAATCCCAGAGCATCCCTATTTCTTCGGAACTCAATTTCATCCCGAGTTCACTTCGCGCCCGACTCATCCAAGTCCTCCTTTCTTAGGTCTAGTCAAAGCTGCACTTTCCCATTCTTCCTCCAACAATAAAAATCCTAAAATTTCGGAGTGAAAAAAATGAAAATTATCTTTTTTGGAAGTGGTGGGGATTTATCATTTTCCTTATCTAACCAAGGCTTTGAAATTGAGGAAATGCCTACATCCGGAGACGTTTATGCCCCTCCTGCAGATCTAATTTTGGATGCGGATCTGTTAGTTATAACTGATACCAGTGATCCTACTGGCATCTTGCTGTGCAGGGAACTCAATCCAGATATCAAAACGATCGTATATTCCAAAGACGAATTATCTGACTTTTTGAGGCCGCAAATTGACTTTGCATTGGATCCTCAGCTATTTCCCCCCGATCTAGTAGCCGAAGAAATCTCGAATTTATTTTCTTGATTTTCCCTATTTTTTCCCGCGACATGCTTGTTCAACCGTATGGCCACAAACAGGTAAAATAATTTTTCCCACTCCCAATTTAACAGCATTCGAACTACCTGGTAAACAAAATATTGGGGTATATTTTGCTATTCCTGCCATCGACCTACTAGCGATCGAAAGGGGCCCTATCTCTTCATAGGATAATTGTCGAAATAGCTCTCCAAATCCTGGGAGTTCCTTTTCTATCATTGGTGAAATTGCTTCGACTGTAACGTCATCTGGAGTTGCCCCCGTTCCTCCTGTGGTGATAATTAGATCTATGTCCTCCCTATCTACTAAATTTTTTATATAACTGCTAATCTCTTCATAGTCATCTTTAACAACTTTTTGAACGGCATTTTCATGCCCCGCCGATTCGATCATTTCTGCTATTATTTTCCCACTCTTATCTGTGCTATCTGACCGTGTTGTCGATACCGTAACGATTGCTATCTTTAACCTATTAAATTCGCCAATATGCCCGCAACTTGGGCCCCCCTCTATTTCCCCAATATCTCCATTCCCATCCATTTTCATTCCCCTATCTTGTGAAAATCTCTATACATTGCAATTTCTAACCATGGGCATAAATCCAATTGACGATAGTGCACAGGATTGAGTTGCATATCTTCATAATCTACCCATAGTATTCCTGCTATCTCTTCTGGATCAGGATTTACTTTTGTATCTACTAACGTGGCCTCCAATACTGTGCAAACCTCCCATTCCAAACCCGCATTCATGTAATAACTTTTATACTCAAATTTATCTGTCACTGTTAAATTTTCATATTGGTTCGGCTTGATGCCTAACTCAACCTCTAGACGGTTTTGTGTTGCTTCTACTTGACTTTCATCTGGCTTAGGGTGTGATGCAACAGTCCCGTCCCAGTATCCTCCCCATAATCTCTTTGATGGACTTCTCTGAGCCAGCATCAATCTCCGCTGCTCATCGAATAGAAGGCATGTAAAAGCACGATGGCGTATACCATCACCCGTATGGGCTTCCAATCGATCTACAACCCGTTGTTCCATATCATTCGAATCAACCGCTACAACATTTTGTTTAGCTCCTTGAACTTCATTCTCTTCTCGACTCATATATGCATTAAAGACGACATACTTGATACATTCTTCGAAATCTAAAAGAGTTTATCTTTCCCCTCAACTCTAACTATAAAACCTTATGAAGTCTCCTCTCTTTTCATTACTATAATGGCTGATGCTTTTCTAGCTTTAGAGACTGGGGCTGTAGTAAAAGCACGCTCTAGGTCTCCTGGATTGGCACGGGGAGAGCTGGTTTTCACGACTTCTTATGCAGGATATGAAGAAAGTTTAACTGATCCCTCATATGAAGAACAAATTCTCACTTTTGCCTATCCTCTGATTGGCAATTACGGGGTAAATCTCAATAGACTTGAATCTAGTCGGATTCACCCCCGTGCAATAATAGCACGACAGCTCACGGATTCTATTTCTAAGTGGTTATCTACAGAATCTATCCCTGCGATCGATACACTCGACACCCGAGAACTTGTTATGGCTATCCGCGATCACGGTGCAATGCGGTGTGGAATTTCTTCCGGAAAAGACGCAACACCTGAATCGGCAATTGAAGAATTAGAAAATTGTCCTTCTATGGATGATCATTCTGATATAGGCTCTTTAGTCAGCGTAAAAAAACCAGTTACCCACCCTGGCACTGGTCCACATATCTGTCTAATTGATTGCGGTGTTAAGAAATCAATTATTGATTCATTTATAAAACGCAATGTACGTCTCACGATTCTACCCTATGATACCACCATAGCCATCGTTCGCGAGGCCGACCCAGATCTTCTTTTTATCTCAAATGGCCCTGGAAACCCTGAACACTTTACAGATGCAATTTCACTCGTAAATGAGTTCTCTGGAGAACTCCCCATTGCCGGAATCTGTCTCGGACAACAGATAATTGCATTAGCTCTCGGGGGGACTACTGAAAAAATGAGATTTGGACATCGTGGTGTTAACCAACCCGTTTTAGATCTTCCAACTAATAAAGTAGTAATGACTACTCAAAATCATGGGTATACCGTTTCTGACCCTGGAGAACTCATCATTTCTCAACTTAATGTCAATGATGATACCATCGAAGGCCTTGTAAACTCCGATCTCTCCATCCTAACACGACAATATCACCCCGAAGCCCACCCTGGGCCTCATGATACCCTAAACTTTTTCGACGAGGTCCTTTCTCTAATCTAACCAAAACAATTTATCCAAGCTCCCTGTCCCTATTCATTCGTATCGGTGCCTTTATGGGACTTGATTTCCGATATTTGTTATATGCTTCGGCGGCATTTCATTCAATTTGCTACCGGCTCTATTGCTCTACTTTCCACCTCTTCGGTTGCAATGGCTGCAGAGGACTCTTCCTCCACTCCACAAACACATATAGTCGCCATGACCGACGATATGATCTATGACCCTGAAGTAATCACCATCGCACCAGGTGACACAGTACGATGGTTGAATATCGGTAAAATGGGACATTCTGTATCTGCATATGAAAATGAATTACCTGAAGGCACGTCCTATTGGGCATCAGGAGATTTTTCTTCCGAAAGTGAAGCAAGAAGTAAATATCCTATTGGAGACATTCCTGGTGGGGATTCTTATTCTTACACGTTCGAAATAGAGGGCGAATATGGCTATTTTTGCATCCCTCATGAAACCATCCAAATGGTTGGAAAAGTCGTAGTCCAAGAAGGCGGGGCATCCATTTCAGCTGGCGGTTCTCAAACAGGAGAAACTTCCGATCAGTTTGGTAGCAATCTCCCTGGAGGATCCGTAGGTGGGGCTTTCGCAGCAGTTGGGATTCTGCTAACCGGACTAACTGTCTTCATAGTCTTTGCAAGTGATCTCTATTCTTTTATCATGGGCGAACCCGAAACTGGACCAAAGAGTTCTAGAATCGCCGTTTTCTTTGCAGGACTCGCAGGACTGTTACTATTATTATTCATGATAGGGACATTGATCTCATCTTGAATTTTGTTTTTAATCAAGTCCCCACTGACCCTGCACTTTCTTCCTGTCCCCCACTGCCTCTACACAATTACTTTCTCCCTCTGATTTAATTGCCTCTATCGCAGCTTCTGCACTAGAGCACGTTGAAAAATACGTAATCACTTCCTCCACCGCAATCTCTAATATTCGACGATCTCTTGAAATTATTATATCAATTTCTTCGTTAGCAATAGCATCTCTCATGCTCTTCTCATCCTCAAAATACCTTATTTGGAAGAATTCCTCTAAACTTTCAATTAGTTTTTTCCCCCGATCACTTTCTGGATCTGGAAATTCCGCACTATCTAGATCTACTATTGCATTACCCGATATAGGGATCGGTTTCCCTATCGCCACTTGTGCTTTTGCATATGATTTCCCAAATGAATCTGATGTACTCATTATCTCTCCTGTAGATTTCATTTCAGGTCCAAGACATGGGTCTACCCCCGGCAAACGACTAAACGGTAAAACAACTTCTTTCACACTTACTTGCACTGGAATTTGTTCTTTTACTCCCACTTCTTTCAAGGTTTTACCTGACATAACTTTGGCAGCAACCTTCGCAATAGGAACTCCAGTTGCCTTTGATACAAATGGAACAGTTCTCGATGCACGCGGATTGGCTTCTAGCACATATATCTCCTCATTTTTTATGGCAAGTTGTATATTCAATAGTCCTACTATCTTCAATGCTTGGGCAATTTTCTCCGTTATTTCTCTCACTCTCCTAAGGGTTCCTTTGTCTAGATTTACTGGTGGTATCATGCAAGCAGAGTCACCTGAATGAACTCCTGCCGATTCAACGTGCTCCATTATACCTCCAATAAGTATCTCTGTTCCATCTGACACAGCGTCAACATCTAATTCAATAGCATTTGAGAGAAATTGATCAATTAACACAGCGTTATCCGGACTTACTCTAACCGCTTCTTTTAGATATTTTTTTAATTCTGTGTCATTTTCTACTATTTGCATGGCCCTCCCTCCCAATACATATGAGGGGCGCATTAATACTGGATATCCAATCGTGTTGGCAAGTGACAGGGCACCCTCTTCATCAGTCGCCTTTCCACCCACTGGTTGAAGTATCTCCAAACTTCCCATTAGGTTGTTAAACCTGTCTCTATCTTCTGCCAAATCTATAGAATCCACCGAAGTTCCCATTATCTTGCAATCTATTTCTCTCCGCTCAATTTCTCTCTGAAGCGGTCTTGCAATATTCACCGAGGTTTGTCCTCCAAATTGAAGCATTACCCCTCTAGACCCTGTGGCTTCAATCACATCTGCAACTTCTTCCGCAGTGATTGGCTCAAAAAATAATCCATCTGATGTATCATAATCTGTGGAAACAGTCTCTGGATTGTTGTTGACCACATGAGTTTCTATTCCCTCCTCTCGTAACGATTGAATTGCATGAACGGCACAATAATCAAACTCTACACCCTGTCCAATTCGAATTGGGCCGCCTCCCACCACCACTATGCTCTCTGCCTCTTGATTCACTCGAAGCTCTCCTGCAGCAGCATCCCCTTCGTATGGTCCACTAAACCATTCTGGTTTTCTAGAAGAATAATAATAAGGTGTAGTTGCTTTGAACTCCCCTGCACATGTGTCAACTTGTTTATATGTTCTGCCTGGGACAACCTTTTCTATCGAATCAATGTCCCATTTTTTCCCCTGCACTTTATTCCATTCCGATTCTACCGGCAACCACGAACTCTGAACATCTGAATACTCTCCGGTTGCTATGGCTTGAATTTCATGATTTGTAAATCCCATTGTTGCTGTCTCTACAATCGAATTTTCCATTTCTAATTTTGCAGAGCTACTAATCCGGGCATATCTCTCTACATACCACTTATGTATCCCTGTTACCTCTGAGACCTTGTCTATGGAATATCCTCTATAGAGTGCTTCAAGCATAGCATACAAACGATCGGGAGTTGCCTTTTCCAAATACTCTTTTATGAGTTCTTCATCTTCGACAGTGTCCCAATCCACGGCAGGCTTGTACTCGCTTGATCTCATGGCTTTCATCAACGATTCCTCAAACGTTCTCCCAATTGCCATGGTTTCCCCTGTTGACTTCATCGCAGTGGTGAGCTCAAACTCCACTTCTGGGAATTTATTCTTGGGCCATCGAGGTATTTTAGTAACAATATAATCTATAGCTGGTTCGAAAGCGGCACTAGTTTCCCCGGTAATTTCATTTTTAATTTCATGTAGGCATTTTCCCAATGCCACTTTTGCAGTAACTCTTGCTATCGGATACCCCGTAGCCTTGGAGGCCAATGCAGACGATCTTGACACCCTTGGATTGACTTCTACAATACGATATTGTCCTTCTTCGGTTCCATTATCCCTCCACGCAAATTGAATATTACAACCACCTTGTACTCCCAACTCCCTAATAATCTTCAAAGCAGAGTTTCGCATCGCCTGATGTGCTACATCTGGTATGACCTGAGATGGAGTTACTACGATAGATTCTCCTGTATGTATCCCCATCGGATCAATGTTTTCCATGTTACAAATAATAATGCACGAATCAGATGCATCACGCATGACTTCATATTCCATTTCAATCCAACCAACCAAAGATTCTGTAATCTGAACCTCCGAATTTCGTGACAATTGCAAACCTCTGTGTACCCATTCGATGAGAGTATCCATATCTTCGATAACTCCTGAACCACTCCCTCCTAGTGTATATGCAGTTCTCAAAATAACTGGAAGCCCTCCCACTCCTTCTACTGCACTTTCCACTTCTTCTAAAGATCTGATTTTCTCTGATTTTGGAACTGGCTGTCCTATTTTTTCCATTCGTGCACCAAACAAATCCCTATCTTCTGTTGCATAGATGGTATCTAGTGGAGTTCCCATAATCTCAACCCCGTATTTCTCTAATACTCCCTTTTCTGCCAATTCGGCTGTTACATTCAACCCAGTCTGTCCTCCCAACCCAGCAATTACCCCGTCAGGACATTCTTTCTTAATAATTTCCTCAATGATCTCTGCGGTAATAGGTTCAATATAGACTTTATCCGCCATCTCTGGGTCTGTCATAATTGTTGCCGGATTCGAGTTCACCAAGACAACTCTTATTCCTTCCTCTGCCAAAGCACGACAAGCCTGGGCACCCGAATAATCAAATTCTGCCGCTTGTCCTATTTGAATAGGGCCACTACCTATCAAGAGAACAGTTTTTCCTTTTTTCATCTTCCCTGTCCGATTTGGTCCATACTCCATAATAAGGTCGACGATATTGAGAGGAGACCTTTATATTCTCTAAATGTACTCCCCCGCGTAATCTTCTGGATCCAAATCTCTCTCTGCGCGATATTCTCTTACAAACTCTGTAATATCAAAAAGTGACATTTGTTTTTCGAAATTGATCATAGCATTTTGATCACCCGAATGACTCATAGCATGTTCCATTATTTCTATCACCAATTCTACTACTATTTCATGCAGTCTCCAGGCATTAAAAGTTGAAATCCAGAGTCCAGAATAGCCAAGATACCCATCTTCACTAGCATCAAAAAAAACTACTTCTTCCGCGAAATCTTCCATCACCAGCCCCATCAAATGAACCATTCCAAATTCTCCCCACTTTTCTGAATCTGCAACTTCTATTATTTCTTCAAGCGAATTCACTAAAAATTCAGGCAAAAACCGAGTTAGTGGATTGACATTTGTTACCACGGCATGCATCTCTCCACATTCACATTTTAATTCTCTCATTCCCAAATCAATCCTATGCGACTCAACTGAAACGCCACATGGGAGCAAGATAACACTCATATGTATGTCTCTTCAAGGCCAATTTTCACGTTTATCTTCTCCAATTTCAATCGTTTCGTGTTTTGTATTTTCTCCAAGTTCCCATCCTGCCTTTTCAGCGGCATCTGAAATATGTAGGTATTCCCACCCCGTCTCGTTTGCCATTTCTATATCTTCCTCTCCCGTTCCTATCAATACGTGACGATCTGTATCAAAATGATATTTAACACTTTTTAAACTTTCAAATTTTCCCTTGGGCCCTGAAAAAAAATCTTGCCTGATTCTTTTTTGTCGTGTGTAGTTAGTTACAACATATGTCGGTTCATCTGTGATGACTCCTACATATTTACTCCAAGCACGAGCACTTTCAAACACCTCTTTGGGAGCTGTTAATTCTTTTAAAGCGGATAGTTCGAATGCAAGGGTCATCGTACCTTGAGAATTACTCATATTTGCACTTTGAACAATTCAAATTGAAAACACCTTCGATATAGTTCAACTATGCTTTTTTCACAACTATCTTCTCCAAATCAATTTTTTTATCTAATATGGACATTTCTTGATCAACCTGTTCCACCCTTTCCGTTATTATTTTTTTGTATCTACTTTGTGAAGATACATCCCCAATCAAAACTCCTCCAATCAACCTTCCATGCTTAAACGCTAACCGACGCCATTCATTTTCACTGTATTTTTTTTCAAGAAATTTTTCCCCTTCTGTAGGGTGCCCAAATGAAATAATTGGATACTTAAAGTGCGTTATAGAATATGATGGAATCCACTCAAATTTCTTGTAATCCCTTCCCTTGACCATATTTTCTCCCGCAACCATCCCCTGCTTTTTGGCACTTCCCCACGACCCGTTTTGTAGCTCTTCTCCTATTATAACATCGTGATATCTTGCAATATCTCCTGCAGCATATATCCCCTCGACACCTGTAAACATATGTTCGTCCACAACTATCCCATTTCTATATTCTACACCTGTGTTCTGTATTAACTCTATATTGTAGTCTAACCCAACTGCTACTCCTACAAAATCTGCCTCATGCCGTTCCCCATCCGTTGTGACTACTGCCTGGACCTTTCCTCTTCTTTCCTCAAAACATTCGATTTCCTTATTAAACACTGGAAGTACGTTCTTGTCCCTCAGCGATTTATGAATTATCTCACCTCCAACATTTGAAAGTGCATTTCTCCACCACACATCTCCTCTCATAATATATTTACTTTCAACCCCATGTGCTCCACAAATGGCAGCCAAATCAATTCCCAATAACCCTGCTCCTATGATTGCCCCAAAACTCGCGGTTTCGGCATGATTTCTAATCCCAATCGTGTCTCTCATGGTCCAAAAATGGTGTATACCTTCTGCACCACTATTCGGGACGTTTAACTCCCGAGGAGTTCCCCCCGTCGCAACTAATACTTGATCATATTTTTGGTGGTCGCCCTTATTCACTTCTATAATTTTATTTTCCGAATCAATCCTGATTATTTGAGTGTTTAACCTAATATCAATCCCCCGATTCAAATACCAATCTTCATCTCGAATGTCAACTGAATTTTGATTCAATTTACCCTTTGCAAATTCTTTTAATAATATCCTATTGTACAATGCTTTTCCTTCTTCTGTAAACACGATTACTTCCGATTTGGGATCTCTTTCTTTAATCACACTAGCAGCTGCGTCACCAGCCACTCCATTTCCCACAATACAATATACTTTTCCCATTTTTCTATATACTACTTTCCCCCCGTTTTACTATCAGAGATGCGCATGCGTACCCTGCCTCTATTGCTCCATTTAAACTCCTCTCTGGATATTGGGATCTACTAGCCATGCCTGCATAATATATCCCTTCTCCCACTTCTTCAGAAATATCATATGGGACAATTTTATCCACATACCCCATCTCATATATTGGAGCAGTTAGTGGATTTCTCGAAACTTTAAACCAGTTAATTTTTTGTCTATCGAAATCCGGAATCATCTCTTCAATTCCCTTTACCCAATATTCTTCAATTTCCTTGTCTGTCATTTTCCATATTGATTCTTCAAAGTCTTGAATATAGCTTACCATGTAAGTCAAATGCTCTCCCCCATATCTCCTCGGATCTATAAAGTTTGTATGCTCAATAATCGCCCCAAAACGAGATTTATCTGATATATTTAACCAATAGGTTTCAGTTATTTTCTCGGAATAACTCATGAGTGCACATACGGCTCCTTGAAATTGAATTGGACATTCATACCCTGTAAGATTCTCTAGAACACTAGGCATCGTGGCCACAATCACCGCATCAACATTTTCTCTCATCTTCCCATTCTTGGTATCAATCACCATCGACTCCACCCTTCCATTTTCAACAATTATCTCCTCTACAAATGCTCCTGTAATTATGTTTTCCTGTCCAATTTCTCCAATGAGCGTGTCAATAAGTTCGACAAATCCCCCGTTTATATATCCTAAAACTTCTCCTTTTAGAAAATCCCTTTGACCCCTAAATTTTATTCGTCCCAATAACCACGCAGCACTAACTCGATGTTTATGCCCACCAAATTTTGCCTCTAGTAGCGGTGTGACAAACTTATCAAATATATTGTTTGTTGTATGTTCTCGAACAAAATCTTCCACCGGTGTGTGTTCAAACTCTTCCAAATTCTGATAAGCACCAATTCTGGGAAAAATCCCTCTCGCATCTATCCCCAGTGTAAGAAGTGTCAAACGTATTTTATCATATATAGTCAAATGTGGATATCTCAATATCTCCCACGGGGTGTCCAACGGAAATATTTCCCCATCAATATAATATGCATTTTTTCCAA